>JABAHR010002209.1_pt3 | contig 10828 bp, 5 predicted proteins | sample 7062101 | NCBI WGS metagenome assembly JABAHR01 (sample SAMN14534553, study PRJNA622989) | marine sediment metagenome | biome: marine biome [ENVO:00000428]; feature: marine pelagic biome [ENVO:01000023]; material: deep marine sediment [ENVO:00002113] | place: India: Gulf of Kutch | collected...
GTCAGCGGGGTAGCCGCTGAGGGCGTCCCGTGCGATTTCTGCCACAAGGTCTGGGATGTGCGCCTCGATCCAGCCACAGGTTTGCCCTACCCAAATATGCCCGGTGTCCTCTCTTATGATTTCCGCCGCCCGCCGGAAGGGCACCAGTTTTTCGCTGGCCCGCTGGACGATGTCGCCCCGGGTGAGGACACCTATTCCCCCTTGCAGCAGGAAAGCCAGTTCTGTGCCCCCTGTCACTTCGGGGTCTTTTGGGATACGGTGATTTACAATTCGTTCGGCGAATGGCTGGACAGCCCCTACAGCGATCCGGAGACAGGACAAACCTGCCAGGATTGCCACATGCCCCCGGGCAACGCCGATCATTTTGTCCGGCTGGAGTCTGGCGGGCTGATCCGCGACCCGGAGACCATCTTCAGCCACCGCATGCCAGGCGCCGCGGATGAAAATTTACTCCGGGGTGCGGTTACACTGACTGCAGATGCTCAGCGGGAAAACGAAGAAATCATCATCCAGGTAGAAATCTTCAATCACAACACCGGCCATCATATCCCTACCGACAGTCCCCTGCGCCATCTCATTCTCGTGGTGCAGGGGGTCGATCAGGACGGCCGACAGCTTGAACTGCTGGGTGGGCCAGTGATTCCTGATTGGGGCGGGGTAGGCGCGCCTGATGAAGGATATTATGCGGGACTTCCGGGCGTGATTTATGCCAAGGTGTTGGAAGAACTATGGACGGAGATTTCTCCTACAGGGGCGTATTGGAATCCCACCCGGGTGGTGAGCGACAACCGCATCGCGGCGATGGAAACCGCAGTCAGTACCTACACCTTCTCTTCACCAGAAGACGGCGCAGTCAGTATTGAAATCAAGCTCATCTTCCGGCGGGCTTTTATTACATTGATGGAACAAAAGGGCTGGAATGTGCCGGACATCCTGGTCGCTCAGGAGACAATATTTTTGGATTAACTGCATCAGGGTTGGAGGCTGAAAATGAATTCTCGGAGATTTATTCGGATAAAATGGCTCGTTTCGCTGTTGGTTGCCTTCCTGACGGTTTTTGCTTTTTCTGTCCAGGCACAGCAGGCCGGCTTTACGGAAAATTTTGATGACCCGTCCCTGCCTGGTTGGGAGCATTCGGATAATGCACGCGTCGATCAAGGTGTGCTGCATATTGGCGCGGAAGGATTTGCATATTATGGAAACACTTGGAACAATTTATCGCTGGCAATCAGGATGCGTCACCCTGGTTCGGGTGAGGCTTCCGTACATTATCGTGAGTCTGACGCGGGCAGTTATATACTGAGAATTGGATTAGACCATATTGCCATTAACCTCCAAGCAGGAGATCAAAATATTGAGCTTGAGGCAACCCCTAATCCTATTTCGCTGGAAGATTGGGTGGAAGTTGATATTATTGTTGAAGGGGACAGTCATAAGATTATCTTGAATGGCAAACAGGTGTTGAGCTTCAGTGAATCCAGTTCATTACCTCCAGGCGGAATTGGCCTGCGCTATAGTGGGGAGGGTTTGGTTGAATTTGATGATCTTTCTGTAACCCTGCTTGGAGATGTTGTCCAAGAGGAAGACAATCCTCCTGAGGAAGATCAAACTCCCACAGAAGAACAATCCGCACGAGAAACTGCTACAGATCCTGGAGTGCTTCGTTGGGTCTATACTGGTGGACCTCCTGGCGGGCTTGGGTACGACATCCGCTATAAACCCAGCGACCCGACCATCTGGTATGTGACAGATGCTTTTGCCGGGGTCTTCATGAGTACAGATGACGGCCACACTTGGAAACCGATCAATGAGGGAATCAAAGGTCAGAGGGGGCCATCAGGAGATTGGATTCCAGTTTTTTCTCTAACAATTGACCCGCATGATAATGATATCCTCTGGGTTGGTACACAAAATACGGGTCACATTTATAAATCCATGGATGGGGGAGCCAACTGGGTTCTGAAAGATAATGGGGTATCAATAAAATATCATGCCTTATCTTTTCGTGGTTTTACTGTTGATCCTCGCTCATCTGATATTGTGTATGCCATGGCGGAAACCACGCGCAACGAACCTAACCCAGACGAGACCGGTGGACAAATTTATAAGACCACAAATGGAGGAGAAAACTGGGAACTGATCTGGGATGGCGGGATGCCTTCCGCCCTGACGCGTTACCTGTGGATCCATCCAGACAACCCTGATATTCTATATGTTTCCACTGGGATATTTGACCGCGGGGCAGTTGGTGGAACGCCGACCAAAAATTTCGATTCGGGGATTGGGGTGCTTAAGTCCACGGATGGCGGCAAAAGTTGGCAGCAATTAGACCGTACTAACGGTCTGGAATTGATGCACATCGGAAGTTTGTTCATGCATCCCGATGACCCTGACATTCTACTGGCCGCTGCTGGTCATTTACCAGGTGATGAGGATTTTACAAAGATGGAAGAGCAAGGCTACAGCATCGCCGGAGTTTACCGCACAACAGATGGCGGGGACTCTTGGCAGAGAGTCCTCGAAGCTCCAATCTCGCGGCCAGGAGAATCGTTTACCTCTGTGGAAATATGTTTGTCCGATACCAATGTCGCGTATGCCGGAAGTGAATTCGCTATTTACCGCAGTGGTGATGGTGGACAGAACTGGCAGCTCGTCACCGGTGGTGATACGGGTTGGGGACCGCCGGGCGTTTCTGCCGGCTGGCCAATTGATATGCAGTGTGATGCCAAAGATCCCGAACGGATTTTTGCGAACAATTATCTCGGTGGAAACTTCCTCAGCGATGATGGCGGACAAACTTGGGTGAATGCCAGCCAGGGATATACCGGGGCGCATATGCTCTCGCTCGCGCTGGCTCCGAACGAGCCGGGCAAGTTGTTTGCAACCGGCCGGCCTGGCTTTTGGGTTACCTATAATGGCGGTTCATCTTGGAAAGGGATTCGCCCGCGGAACACCAGCATCCACCCCGGTGACGCAGGTGTTATCGCAATTGATCCATCAAATCATGACCATTTGATAAGTGGTGGCCGGAACATTTTTGGTTTGGTCGAATCTTGGGATAGTGGTCAGACATGGCAGGATCTTTGGCGTTTAAGTGATGCAGGTATTGAACATTTCTTTACCCGCGACATGGTCCCGGCAGCGATTGTATTTGCTCCATCCAATCCTCAAGTTATTTATCTTGGTGGGGCGCACGAAGCCGCTGCGCGCTCCCACGAAGAATATCATCAGGGAGTGGGTGTCTTGGTCTCTAATGATGGTGGAAAAAATTTTACCCAGACGAACGACCCTGCGTTATCTCAATTAGCAGTTTACGAGATTGCTGTCGATCCGCTTGATTCAAATTTGGCCTATGTTGCCACCAGCCAGGGGCTTTTCAAGACAGAAGATGGTGGGGGTTCTTGGCATTTGTTGAACACTGAGGGAGACACAAAATGGATCTGGACAATTGAGATTCATCCTCAAAATCCTGATTATTTGATCGCAGGTGTAGATAAGCAAGGACCTCAAATTAGCATGGATGGCGGAATGACATGGAAAAATGCAAATATTGGCTGGGAGATCAACGGCTCACCATCTTCATTTGCATTTGACCCAAATGATCCTCAAATTGTCTATCTGGCAGATTACTTATCTGGAGCATTTTGGTCCCAGGATGGTGGCTTTACCTGGGAGAAGATAAACCAGGGACTAACACTGCGTAATATCCTGGATTTGGCGATTTCGCACGATGGCAAGCACCTTTATGCTGCAACATTTGGCGGAGGGGTCTTCCGGTTGGACTTGTTTGGGGAAGCTCCGGTAGGATCAACATCACCGCCATCTTCAGGCGTAACTGAATCTGAAACGGAGGAAGTTTTTAAAGAACCTCTGGACGAACCACCCAAAGGGGATAGTCAAAGAGAAGAACCGTTGCCTGAACCTATCGAACAACCAGGTGGCCTAAACAGCTTTGTTTTGTGGGGCATTGTTCTGGGGGTTGTGATTGTGGTAGTTGTAATAGCGGTAAGGAGGAGGGCATTTAGTTGAAATTGGTGATGGTAACTGGGCAGTAACATAACAATACCATCAGTTTTGGAAACATCATGAGGAGGAATGCAGTGTATCAAAAGCGTCACATCAGAGCGATTATGACCATAGTATTTCTGACCATTTTAATTGCAATACAAATGAAAACAGTCAGTGGACAGCAAGACGGTTTTATGGAAAATTTTGATGACCCGTCCCTGCCTGGTTGGGAACATTCCCCAGGCGTGGAAGTGGCGGAAGGTGTCCTGCGGATCGAGCCGGGCAATTTTGTCGTCCGCCCGGGAGAATGGGGGGAACCCCTGGAAATCTCTGCCGTTGTGCGCTGGAATGGGGAGGGTGAGTTTGTGTTTACCTACCAGACCAGCGGGGGCAGCAGCTATATCCTTGTTGTGGGCCCAAACTATCTGGTTTCTCAACGTGAAACAGAGGGGCAGTTGACAGAACTTGCGTCTAGAGGGGAGATACCGGTTCCGATCAACGAGTGGTTCCAGATCGAGATTACGCTTGAAGGCGGTTTGCACCAATTCTTCTTGAATGGGGAAAATGTCCTGGAGTCCGAAGACAATCGAGCGCTGCCCCCGGGCGGGGTGTCCCTCGAGACCCTCGGCCCGGCTATTCTGGAAGCGGACCAGGTGATTTTAAATTCGTTGGGAGGGGCGCCGCCCTCTGATTCCGGGGAAGCGCCTCCTGAAAATGTGTTTGATGGAGAACTGAAATGGGTGCGCACCGGCGGCCCGCTGGGGGGATTGGGATATGATGTGCGCATGGTCCCCGATCATCCGGAGATCATGTTTGTCACGGATGCTTTCGCCGGCGTATTTAAGAGCACTGATGGCGGCAAGAACTGGTTCCCTTCCAATCAGGGGATTGATGTGCGCGGCGGTTTGTCTGGCGACGCCATCCCTATCTTTTGCCTGACCATTGATCCAAATAATCCGGATACCGTTTGGGTCGGGACTCAAAATGTGCGCGGAATTTTTAAGTCCGAAGATGGCGGCGCTTCCTGGGAGAAGAAGGTCAACGGGATTGTGGAAAAAGAGGGGATTACATTCCGCGGCATCAGCATTGAACCCGGCAACTCAGATATCGTTTATGCCGCTGCCGAAATCGCCAGCTGGGCTTGGTCGAACATCGAGCAAGTGGGGCGTGAATTCGATAAGACCAAGGGTGTGGTGTACAAATCTACCAACGGCGGCGAAAGCTGGGCGCCTGTCTGGCGCGGGGATAACCTGGCTCGCTATATCCTGATCGACCCGCGTGATTCAAATGTGCTCTATGTTTCCACTGGTATTTTCGACCGGGAAGCCGCCAATTCCGACCACGCCGCCAATACCCCAGGTGGGGTCGGGGTCCTCAAATCCACCGATGGCGGCCAGACCTGGCGCCAGGTCAATAACGGGATCACCAACTTATATGTCGGCACCTTGTTCATGCACCCCGACGACCCGGATATCCTGCTGGCAGGGACCGGGAATAATGCCTACCCCGATGGGGCTGGAGTCTTCCTGACCACTGACGGCGGCGAAAGCTGGACGAGAGTGTTGGAGGACGGTGTGCAGTCTGTGGAGTTTGCTGCCTCGGATCCGATGATTGCCTATGCCGGCAATCCCGGGTTCATCTTCCGCAGCACGGACGGGGGAAATACCTGGCAGGCCACCCGTTCGCAGGTGGAAGCTAATATCGGCTGGGGGCCGGACGGCGTGGAAGCAGGTTTCCCGATCGATTTCCAGGTCGATCCCGACGATGCGGACAGGCTGTTTGCCAATAACTATGGCGGCGGGAACTTTGTCAGCACGGACGGGGGTGTCACCTGGGAGAATGCCAGCCGCGGTTATACCGGGGCGCAGGTGCGCTCGGTGGCCGTCTCGCCGCAAGAGCCGGGAAAGGTGTTCGCTGCTGCCCGCAGCGGTATCTTCGGCAGCTATGACGGCGGTTCTAATTGGACGGGGATGAACTTCGATCGCGCCGCTGGGCTGGAATGGAACGCGGTGGCTGTCGATCCTGCTAATCCCGACCATGTCCTGGCGGCCAATAATTGGTTCGGCGGCATCTTTGAAAGTTTTGATGGCGGCCTGAGCTGGGAATGGACAGAAATCCCCTTGATCGAAATGCAGGCCTGGCAAGAGATTGCCTTTGCCCCCTCCGATTCGAAGATTGTTTATGCTGGTTCTGGTGCTTTTTCCTCTGCGGGTAGTTTCAATCATCAAATAACAGGTTCGGGGGTTTATGTTTCCAAAGATGGCGGCACTAATTGGTCTCCGGCAAATGACGCACTCACCCAGTCAGTCCAGATCACCGGCCTGGCGGTGCATCCGGCTGATCCGCAGGTGGTGTATGCCGCCTCGCCAGGCGGTGGACTTTTTAAGACCGAGGACGGCGGCGGGAGCTGGCGTCTGCTGGAAGGCTTTTCTCCGCAGGCCAGGCCGCTGGCAGTTGCCGTCCATCCCACGCAGCCCGATCTGGTTCTGGCAGGGATGGAGTTTGGCGGGCTGTACCGCTCTGAGGACGGTGGGGAGACCTGGAAAGCTGTGGCGGCCGGACTGCCGCCGGAATCTTCGATCACCAGCATCGTGTTTAATCCCGTGGACCCTGCTCAGGTCTACTTTGGCGATGCTTTCAGCGGATTTTACCGCTCCACCGACCGCGGCAATACCTGGCTGGTGACTAACAACGGTCTGCGTACCCGGGCGATCAACCAGCTGGCGGTCTCTGCTGATGGGCAGCACCTGTATGCCGGCACAGAAGGGGAGGGCGTCTTCCGGCTGGACTTGAACGGCCAGCCGCCGGGAGCGGCCGCGCGCCCTGAAGGGCTGCCTGAGCCGGACCCCCCTGAAACTGAACAGGAGGAGCAGGTGTCGCCGGAAGATCAGGTCTCAGAGCCGGTGCTCGAAAGCCCTCCTAACCAGGAAGATGCATCCCGAGGGTTGGGCGTTGATAACCTTGTCTTGATCGGGGCGGTTGGTGCGGGTATCATTGGCGTGCTAATTTTCGTATTCGCCTGGCGGAGAACCGCAGGCAGGAGGAAACCATGATCCCTGAGAAAACCTTTGGCCGTACCGGCCACCAAAGCTCCCGTACGATCTTCGGGGCGGTGGCGCTCTCTGGTCTCAGCCCGGAAGAAGCGCGCCGCGCCCTGGATTTGCTGCTCCACTATGGCATCAACCACATCGACACGGCTGCTGACTACGGGGATTCAGAGCTCCAGCTGGCCCCGTGGCTGGCCGAACACCGCCAGCAGTTTTTCCTGGCCACCAAGACCGGCAAGCGCACTTACCAGGAGGCCAAGGATGAGCTTCACCGTTCTTTGGAGAGGCTGAATGTCGAGCATGTCGATCTCTGGCAAATGCACTACTTAGTCAATCCCCAACAGTGGGAGGCTGCCATGGGGCCCGGAGGGGTATTAGAAGCATTCATCGAGGCCAGGGAAGAGGGGCTCACCCGCTTTCTCGGCGTGACCGGCCATGGGCTGGCTGCGCCGCGCATGCATCTCCGCAGCCTGGAGGTCTATGATTTCGATTCGGTCCTCGTCCCGTATAGCTACGTGCTGATGCAGAATCCGGCCTATGCTGGAGATTTCCACAAACTGCTCGACGTATGCAAAGAGCGGAATGTCGCCGTGCAGACCATCAAGGCCATCAGCCGCGGCCCGCTGGATGGCAAGCCGAAGCAATATGCCGTCTGGTACGACCCGCTGGTCGAAGATGAGGCCATCGGAAATGCCGTCCGCTGGGTGCTGGGCAACCCGGATGTGTTCCTCAACATGGCAGGCGACATCCGCCTGATGGAGAAAATCCTGGCCGCGGCGGACCAGTTGGGGGAGCGGCCAACCGATGATGTGATGCAGGCCGATCTGGAGAAATACGGGATTACCTCTATGTTTCAGGGGGATGAGATTTAGACCATCTGCTACGCAGAACTTAAAACACAGGGAAATATTCGCATTTTTGCGGTGATATAATCTCCCATATTAAACATCTATTAACAATCCTGGCTTTTGGGCCTTGAATCGCCCCTTTTTATACCAGGACTGATTAAAATAAATATATTTTTCCGGATGGGAGCTCAGATTATCCATGGATCCAACCAAAGTTCACAGCACCATTGCCCAGTACATGCCCTCAGATTCCGACCGCCTGGTGGTCGATCTGGAGCGTTCGCACGGTGCTTATCTCGTGGATGCCGTGACCGGCAAGGAATACCTCGACTTTTATACCTATTTTGCCAGCATTCCCGTGGGTCACAATCACCCAAAAATGCTGGAACCCGAATTTTTAGAAAAGCTGACCCTCTCCGCCATCCATAAGCCGGCCAACTCAGATTTTTACACCGGTCTGATGGCCGAATTTGTGCACACCTTTGGGGAGCTCGCCATGCCGGAAGAAATGCCGCACCTCTTCCTGATCAGCGGCGGCGCCCTGGCCGTGGAAAACGCCCTTAAAACGGCGTTCGACTGGAAGGTGCGCAAGAATCTGGCGGTGATTGGCGGCCGCGCCCCGCAAGATGACGGATGGCCGCTGCTGGAAGGCCTGGGGAGCAAGATTATCCATTTCGAGCAGTCTTTTCACGGCCGGTCGGGCTATACCCTATCGGTCACCAATACTGCCGACCCGCGCAAAACGATGTACTTCCCCAAGTTCAACTGGCCGCGAGTGGTCAACCCCAAGCTGCGCTTCCCGGTGACGGAAGAAGTCCTGGCAGACGTCCGCAAGCGAGAGGAAATTGCCATCCACCAGATCGAGACTGCCTGCCGGCAGTTCAAAGGCGACATCGCCGGGCTGATCATCGAGCCCATCCAGGGTGAGGGCGGCGACCACCATTTCCGTCCCGAGTTCTTTCAGGAACTGCGCCGCCTGGCGGATGAACACGAGTTTTTACTGATCTTCGATGAGGTGCAGTCCGGGATGGGCATCACCGGGTTGATGTGGGCGCACGAGCATTACGGTGTGCAGCCCGATATCTTCGCCTTCGGCAAAAAGTCCCAGGTATGCGGGATTGTCGCCGGGACCAGGGTGGATGAAGTTGACCGCCACGTGTTTGAAGAACCCAGCCGGATCAATTCCACCTGGGGCGGTAACCTGGTCGATATGGTGCGCGCCACCCGCTACCTGCAGATTATTGATGAAGAAAACTTACTCGCCCATACCGCGCAAATGGGAGAGAAACTAATAACCGGTTTGAGAGCGGTCGCCGATGAGTCCAAAGGGATCATGACGAATGTGCGCGGGCGCGGCATGATGGTTGCCTACGATCTGCCGGATGAGGCTCGACGTGATATGATGATGAAAACCCTGGAGGAGAACGGCCTCAAAGCGCTCAAATCCGGGATCAGGTCGGTACGCTTCCGCGGCATGCTGGACGTACCCGAAGATGTGATCAGGAAAGCTCTGGAGATTGTGGCGAAAAGCCTGCCTCTGGAGTAGATTGGGTTGAAAGTGGAGTACAATCAAATGGGAGAGCACAAATGTTGAGCCTGCCAGATTTTAGAGTCCGCCAGCGAGATTATCTGCTCGAGATCGCGCGCGCCATTACCCAGGAACTCGACCTGGACAAGTTGCTCAAACGCATCCTCAAACTGACTGCAGATATCCTATCTGGAAACGCGGGCCTGATTGCGTTGCGCAGCGCGGATGGCGGCTGGAGGTTGGCAGCCTCTCACGGCATTCCTGCTCAATTGCTGCAGCATCTGGAGCCGCTGCTTACTGCTGTGCCCGACCATGAAGACCCGGCCCGCTTTGAACTCCCCAAAATTAACGAAATCCTCCAGAAGCTGGCGAAACAGGTCAGCCTGGGCCTGATGACCGGTGTTGGCCTGCCGCTGATCGCCCGCAACCAGGTGATCGGGGTGATTTTCATCTTCCGCAACTACCGCGGGGTGTTCTCTGCCAACGATCGAGCCTTGCTGCAGAGTTTTGCCGACCAGGCCGCGGTGGCGGTCAGTAATGCGCAGCTTTATACTCAGAGCATCCGGGAAGAGGAAAAAATGTCCGCCCTGCTTGATTCTGTGGCCGACGGTATCCTTATCCTGAAACCCAATCACTCCATCGAGCGTGTCAACCCGACCTTTGCCAGCATGGTCGGGACAACCGTCGAGGACTTGGTGGGAAAAAACCATGATGAGATCGTCCAGTTTGCCGAGTCCAATCACGGAACGACGCTGGAGGAAGCCGAGGCAGGCGGCTGGCCGCTGACTCCGCAGGCCACCCTCTACGTGGAAGGGGATTTGATGCGCATGGACGGCTCGACCCTCCCGGTGGGCGTGACCTACGCCCCGCTGCTGGCGGAGGACGGCAGTCTGGCGAATATCATTGCCTCGGCCCGAGACATCACCCATTTCCGCGAGGCTGAGGAACTTAAGAGTACTTTTATCTCCGTGGTCAGCCATGAATTAAAAACGCCGGTTGCCCTGATTAAAGGCTATGTCGGCACCCTGCGCCGCAAGGACGCCAACTGGAACAAACAGGTTCTGGATGACAGCCTGACGGTGATTGAGGACGAGGCCGACCGCCTGGCGGAATTAATCGACAACCTGCTGGATGCCACCCGGTTGGAAGCCGGTGTATTGGCGATCAACGCCACCGATTTTTCCCTCCCCAAGCTGGTTGCCCGCACGGTGGAACGTTTTAAAACCCAGACCGAGAAGCACACCTTTACGGTCAATTTCCCCGATGATTTCCCGGTGACAATGGGCGATGAAGACCGGATTGCCCAGGTGATGTATAATCTGGTGTCGAATGCGGTAAAATATTCCCCCAAAGGCGGGGAAATCTCTATTTCCGGTGAAGTGCGCAAAGATGAGGTG
>JABAHR010008378.1_pt4 | contig 10823 bp, 14 predicted proteins | sample 7062101 | NCBI WGS metagenome assembly JABAHR01 (sample SAMN14534553, study PRJNA622989) | marine sediment metagenome | biome: marine biome [ENVO:00000428]; feature: marine pelagic biome [ENVO:01000023]; material: deep marine sediment [ENVO:00002113] | place: India: Gulf of Kutch | collected...
GATCTGACCGCCTTCGACGGGCATCGGCGCGAGCTCTACAGCCCAGATCTCACCGAGGTGATCCGTCTGGGAGTCGATTTGATCCTGGCGCAAAATATCGCCGGCCCAGGCCTCGGCACCTTGCAGGTAGAGCAGTGCCTGGTCGCTAGCCAACGCGGCGCCTGTTCGGCGCTGGTCGAGACTGGCGTTCCACATGAGATTGACCGCGATCATCGTGCCGAGCGCAACGACGAGCATCGCCGTGAGGACGGCGACACCGCGCTGGTTGTCGCGCGAGCCACTCATCCGCCCGTCTCTATGTCGCGCCAGATCACGCCGAAGTCGTCGAGCTCGATGCGAAAACGAATGAAACGCGGTCGCATGACGAGCGTGTCGAGGCCTTCCATGCCCGTTGGCGGCCACTCCACATGCTCCGTGCCGCTCTGATCGTAGAACCGCAGATCCACGATTGCGACGTCCTCGAGAAGCTCCGTGCGAATCGGTATTGTGCCCGGTGCCCTGTCCATGACAGGCCAATGGAAGCGCACGAGCGTGCCATCCTCTTCCCAATCGTACGCGACTCTGAGCGCCGTTCCGCGTCGGAAGCCGGCCGGGTTCGCCCATCCGCCGCGACTGATCTCCAGCCCGAACGGCGTGCTGGGATTTGCGAGTACGCTCGGTTGCCAGGTTTGGCCGAGCTCGTCCCGCGAAGGTCGTGGATGAATCTGTGCGAGGTCTTGCGTGATGATGCGCATCGCAAACTGAATCTCGCGCCAGCGATCGGCGCGTTCTTGCGCGATCGTCTGTTGGACAATGACTTGGCTCAAGCCGCCCAGCGCCATGATGCCGATGACTGCAACGATTGCCATCGCGACGAGCAATTCGATGAGCGTGAAGCCACGCGTGGTCCTCATCCGCCTGCACCGATCTCAGCAGAGAACCATCGAACTGGCAGGAAGCCCGCGGGTGGCGGCGGCTCGATCAAGGCTGAGAGCGTATGAATGAGCCTGTCAGGTTCGTTCGCGAGATAGACGCGTACGTCGGCGCGGCGCAGATTTTCGACCTGGGTTTCTGAGATCTCGGTCTCGAGCAGCCAATCGCGCTGCGCGAACTCGATTTCATCGTCGGGAAGCCGGCCGATTTCCGGCCACGTCGTTATGACACTGAGCTCGGTGAGCTTGTTCGACGCAATCCAGCTAGCGAGCGTCTTCTCCTCGGTGACGACCGCACTGACGATGAAGCGGTTGAGCTGCGTGTGCACGGCCATCATGCCAAGCGCCACGATTGCGAGCGCGATCATCGACTCGAGCAACGTGAATCCGCAAGCGTCGTCGCTATATCGGATCGAAGCCATCACTGATCACGCTCGTCGTGCCGTCAAACTCGGTGTTCAGAACGAAACGACCTCCGTTGAGCTCTCGAAAGAAGCCGACTGCGAACGGCGTGACTTCGCCCGTGCCGAAGACGATGACTTGCGGCTCGGGTTGCTCATTGGTGTCCATGGACTCGAAGTCCTGCTCGAGTCGAACCTCGCGATCGTCGAGCTCGAGCGACAGCTGTAACGGCTCCTCGAGTGTGCGCTCCCCGAGAAGCTGATCGCCGACGGGCTGGAGCCAGGTCAGCGTCGGGTAGTCATACACGTAGAAGCGGTAGCCCGTTTCGCTGAAGAAGAGCCCATAGTCGCGGGTCTCGAGCACTGCTTCCTCAGCAAGCAGGTCGACGAGACTCTGTAGGCGCGTTGCCTCTCGCTGCAGCTCGCGGTCACTGCCGAGCGCTCCCATCGACAACACGGCCACACCGGCGAAGACTGCGATGATCGTAACGACGACGAGCAGCTCCAATAAAGAGAAGCCGTTGCAGCGAGTGCCTGGCCGGGCTTGCAGCTTAGTCCAGGTTCGCGCTGCTGATATCGGCATCGATGCCTTCACCGCCTTCTGCGCGGTCGGCGCCGAGTGAATAAATCTCGTAATCGCCGCCCTGACGACCCGGAGACGCGTACTGGTAGTCGCTGTTCCAGGGGTCGGACGGCACACTGCGTAGGTATTGCTTCCAGTTCGGCGCACTCGCCTCGCCGGGGCTCGTGACGAGCGCCTGCAGGCCCTCGTCCGTGCTCGGATAGGAGAAGTTGTCGAGCCGGTAGAGGTTCAATGCGTTGTCGATCGTACGAATGTCGGCACGAGCCCGCGTCACGGCGGCCCTGTCGATATTGCCGATCAGATTGGGTGCGACGATTGCTGCGAGCAGGCCGATAATGACCACCACGACCATGATTTCGATGAGCGTGAAGCCGCGCTCGCGCCAGCCTTCCACGCGCTGAGTTGACGACATGCTAATTACCACCGCAAGGGAACCGAAACTAGCGCCGAAGATAGCACAAACAATCGGTTACAGCCGTGAAATCGCGCCGCTTCCGAGCCCGGTGCCGGGGAGCGTTCCGGTATACTGCCGGCTGCCGCGAAACCTGGGAACTGATGATGGATCTTGCCGAACTGCAACGCTGGCCGGGCATACAAGGCCAAGTCGCGCTCGTGACGGGTGCTTCACGCGGTATCGGGCGCGCGATTGCCGAGGCGCTCGGTCGACAGGGGGCCACAGTCATCGGGACTGCTACGACAGAGCAGGGCGCTTCAGGAATATCGGCCTTTCTCGGCGAGCTCGGTGCCGCAGGGCAGGGCATGGTGCTCGACGTCGGCGATGCAGCCTCCGTGGAGGCCCTGTACAAGGAGCTCAAAGACACCGAGCGCCTGCCGGCCATCCTCGTCAATAACGCCGGCATTACGCGTGACAACCTGCTGATGCGCATGTCGAGCGAAGAATGGGATGAGGTCGTCAATACGAATCTGAGCTCCTTGTATCGTGTCTGCAAAGGCGCACTGCGCGGCATGATGCGCGCGCGTGCCGGGCGCATCATTAACATCGCCTCAGTTGTCGGTGTGATGGGCAATGCCGGGCAGGCGAATTATGCAGCGGCGAAGGCTGGCATGATCGGATTCAGCAAAGCGCTCGCGCGCGAGGTGGCCTCACGCAACGTTACCGTGAATACCATCGCGCCCGGCTTCATCGAAACGGACATGACGCGCGAGCTCAGCGATGAACAGGGCGAGGCGTTGTTACAACAAATTCCGTCAGGTCGTCTCGGGACGCCGAACGACGTCGCTGCAGCTGTTGTTTTTTTGGCGTCGGAGGCAGCCGCTTACGTTACGGGCGAGACGCTCAATATCAACGGCGGTCTCGTCATGGTCTGAACGCACGGCGGGTTCATAACTAATTGTTTAATTTATGTTTTTCTGCACATCGGCCGGATGTGTAGATTGGTCCAGTTGATTCTCATACAATACGCGCCACGCCGACCTGGCTCGAGGCTGGGATCGTCAATTCACCAAGGGGTAACACACGCATGAGTAGTGTCGAAGACCAAGTCAGAGCGATCATCGCAGAGCAGCTCGGCATCAAGACCGATGAAATCAAAAACGATGCTTCGTTTGTCGATGATCTGGGAGCTGACTCTCTGGACACCGTAGAGCTCGTCATGGCTTTAGAGGAAGAATTCGAAACTGAAATTCCCGATGAAGAAGCCGAGAAGATCACCACGGTCCAGAACGCCATCGACTACGTCGCGGCGAGACAGAAGGACGCTTAATCCAGGGCGGCGAGATGAGCCGCATTCCCCACAACTAATCCGAAGAGGCAGGATGAGCCTGTGACAAAGCGACGAGTGGTCGTGACCGGCTTAGGCCTTGTTTCGCCCGTCGGAAATACGACGGCCGATAGCTGGCGCAATGCTCGCGATGGCGTAAGCGGTATCTCGACGATCGATACGTTCGATACGACGGGGTTTGCGACGACGTTCGGCGGCATGATCAAGGACTTCGACGTGAGCGCGTATCTCACGCCGAAGGATGCCCGGCGCTCCGACCCGTTCATCCATTACGGAATTGCCTCGTGTAAGCAGGCAATCGACGATGCGGGTCTGGAGATCAAGCCCGAGGAAGCGAGCCGCATAGGTGTGTTCATGGGCGCAGGCATCGGCGGCCTCTACACGATCGAGAGCAACTACGGAAAATACCTCAAGGGCGGTGCCGGAAAGATCTCCCCGTTTTTCGTGCCGGGCAGCATCGTCAACATGATTTCCGGGCATATCTCGATCGAATACGGCCTGACGGGGCCCAATCTCGCGCTCGTCACGGCGTGCGCAACATCGACGCACTGCATCGGGCTGGCCGCGCGGTTAATCCAGACCGGAGATGCCGACGTCATGCTTGCAGGCGGCGCAGAATACGCGACGACCGTCCTCGGCATCGGCGGCTTCTGCGCCGCACGTGCGTTATCCACACGCAACGATGATCCCGCGAGAGCGAGCCGTCCCTGGGATCGCGATCGCGACGGATTCGTCTTGAGCGACGGTGCAGGTTGCGTCGTCGTCGAGGACTATGAACGCGCCAAAGCGCGCGGAGCGGAGATCTACGCAGAGCTCGTGGGCTTCGGCATGAGCGGAGATGCGCACCACATCACCGCGCCCGCCGAAGACGGTGCTGGCGCGCGTCAGTGCATGCTGGCGGCTCTGAGCGACGGTGGGGTCAATCCCGAGCAAGTCGGGTACGTCAACGCCCATGGCACGTCGACGCCCCTCGGAGATCGGGCAGAGTCCGAGGCGGTCAAGCGCGCGTTTGGCGATCATGCGCACAAGCTCGCAGTGAGCTCCACGAAGTCGACGACGGGTCACATGCTCGGCGCGGCCGGTGCGGCCGAGGCGATCTTCACGGTCATGGCGCTCAAGGACCAGGTCATTCCACCGACTGTCAATCTGGATAACCAGGATCCGGAGTGCGATTTGGACTACACGGCCAACGTCGCCCGGGAAGGCGACCTCGAGTACGCTGTCTCCAACTCGTTTGGTTTCGGCGGCACGAACGGGACGCTGCTGTTCAAGCGCCACAGCTAGGGTTCAGTGCAGCCGACGTCTCCAGGTCGGCATCTGGATGCGTCTTTGATCGCGGCCCTGGCCGGGGCCGCAACTACACGAATTGCGCCCGGATTGTTAGAAACGTGCCGTAGGCCTAGCCGCGCCGACGTTATTCGCCCTAAACTCCTCAGTGCAATGCTCGTGGTCAGTGACAGATTCGATCGGCTGACGGATGTGCTCCACACCACCCGATACTGCTCGGTGGGAGCACCCTAGACCGTGCGGGCGCGACTGATCTGGGCATGTGTCATCAGCCTCGCGCTGATGATTACGGCGATCGGTAGCGGTTTGTTCTATGGCTGGCACGTGGTCAATCGGCCGCTCTCCATCGCGCAAGCTGGAGAATGGCTCGAGGTTGCGCCTGGCAGCTCACTGAGCGCGATCAGCGGCGAGCTCGCCGCCAGAGACATCGTCGAGCATCCGAGCGCGCTGCGCTACTTCGGCAGGTTGCGCGGTGACGCGACACGCATTCACGCCGGGGAGTATCGTCTGATGCCCGGTACCACTTCGCGAACCCTGCTCGATCAGCTCGTGGCCGGCCAGGTCCATCTGCATCAACTGGCGGTTATCGAGGGCTGGCGATTCGACGAGTTCCGAAGCGCACTACGTGCGCACCCTGCCGTGATCCCGTCGGAGCTGGATTCCGGGGAAGTCATGGCCGCGCTTGGCGCGCCCGGCGTGCACCCCGAAGGCCAATTTGCGCCCGATACCTATAGTTTTGCGCGCGGAACACCGGAGATCGAGATCCTCGAGCAGGCGTACCAGAGCCTGCAAACGCAGCTCGAGGAGGTCTGGAATCAGCGAAGTCCAGTCGTGGCAGTGGAGACTCCGTATGAGGCCCTCATTCTGGCCTCCATCATCGAGAAGGAAACGGCGCTGGCAACCGAGCGCCGGCAGATCTCCGGTGTGTTCAGTCGTCGGTTGCAGCGGGGCATGCGGCTGCAGACGGATCCGACCGTCATTTACGGTCTCGGTGCCGACTTCGACGGCAACCTGCGTCGCGCCGACCTCGATCGTGATACACCGTACAACACGTATACCCGCCGCGGTCTGCCACCCACGCCGATCGCGCTGGCGGGCAGCGATGCATTGCGCGCAGCGGTCGATCCGGACGAAAGCGCGGCGCTTTACTTCGTCGCCACCGGCCTCGACGACGGTAGCCACACGTTCTCGTCGACTCTAGAGGGCCACAACGAGGCCGTCGCAGCGTATCTCCGGCGTCTGCGCTCGAGAGAAGCCGAGTAGAGGTCGGCATGCGCGGTGCATTCATCACGTTCGAAGGAACCGAAGGCGTTGGCAAGTCGACGTTGAGCGAGCGCGCTGTCGAGCAGCTCCGTGGAGAGGGTCTCGATGTGCTCGTTACGCGCGAGCCAGGCGGGACGACGCTCGGCGAGCAGATTCGCCGTTGGATTCTCGACGGCGATCACGAGTCGCTGTCGGCGGAGGTCGAGGCGCTGCTGATGTTCGCCGCGCGCGGCTATCATCTCGATACGGTTATTCGACCGGCGCTGACGTCAGGACGGTGGGTCCTGTGCGATCGATTCACGGACGCGACGTACGCGTATCAGGGTGGTGGGCGCGGCATGGATCACGCGGTTCTCGACACGCTCAAGCGAGCCGTCCAGGGCACGCTGACGCCCGACCTGACGATCCTGCTCGACGCGCCGATCGAGGTCGGGCTCGGTAGGATCGCCGGCCGCGAGCAAGATCATTTCGAGCGTGAGGACCGTGCGTTCTTCGAGCGCGTTCGCAGCTGTTATCTCGACCTCGCGGCTCGGGAGCCTCAGCGCTTCGCAGTCATCGATGCGACGCTTCGTATCGAGCAGGTCTGGGAACGCGTCAGCGATGCCCTCAGCGTTTTCGTCGACCGATTTGCCAGCGACGACGTCGTCGGATCCGACATTGGTTGACGCTTGGGAAACGGCGTTGTGTCCGTGGCTGCTCGAGCACTTCGAGCAGCTCGTTCACGCGTACGAGCAGGGGCATCTGGGGCATGCGTGGCTGTTTGCAGGTCCTTCCGGTATCGGAAAGGCCAATCTGGCTCGTGTGTTGGCCGGCCGTCTACTGAGCGGCACTAAAGGCGTGCCGTCGACGCTAGATGCCGCGAGCGCGGCCGCGTTTGTGAGCGCGCGGCTCGAGGAGCATGACCATCACCCGGATCTGCACCACTTAACGCCTGCGCCCGACAAGCGTGCTATCAGCGTGGAGCAAGTGCGCGATACGATCGCCGCGCTCGAGCTGACGAGCCACGAAGGCGTGGCCAAGGCACTCGTGATAGAGCCTGCCGAAAGCATGACGCTCGCGGCGGCCAACGCGCTGCTCAAGACGCTCGAGGAACCGACGCCCAGCACGTATTTCTTACTCGTTAGCCATCAGCCAGGCCTTTTGCCGGCGACGGTTCGCAGCCGTTGCCAGGTTGTGAGCGTCTCGCGCCCCCAGCCGAGCGAGGCACTGGACTGGCTCTGCGAGGGGGCAAATGACACGTCACGTGAGGATCTCAACGCACTGTTGCATCTCTGCGGGGGCGCGCCGCTACGGGCGCTCGAGCTGTCTGAGGGAGATTATTTAAATATAAACAATCAATTAGAGTTAATATTTAAAAACATTTCTGAGAAAAAGGTGGATCCTCAGCAGGTCGCAGAACAGTGGCTCAAAGCTGACCTCGAAATCTATCTGAGCTGGCTTTCGACACGGCTCGAGTGGGCGATCAAGGGACGCCTTGCGGGCGAGGCCTGGACACCCGTCACAGATCTGGGCGGAGATGCCTTGCATAATACGTGGCACGATCTGACACTGCGTACCTTGTTCGAGCGCCTGCAGGAGACCCGAGATCTGCTCGCACGGCTCGGCAGGGGCGTAAACGCCGAGTTGGCACTGCGCGTGTTACTGCTCGGATTTCAGCCCGGGAGAGGGCAAGCGTGACGAAGCCTGGATTACTGACACTGACGATCAAGGACAAGAGCGCCTTGTATCTGGCCTATATGCCCTTTGTCGAGAACGGCGGATTGTTTATTCCGACCAACTCGAGCTACAAGCTCGGCGATGAGGTGTTCATGCTGCTCAGCGTCATGGGTGAGCAAGAGAAAATCCCCGTCGCTGGCAAGGTGATCTGGATTACACCCAAGGGTGCGCAAGGCAAGCGAACGGCCGGGATCGGCGTGCAGTTCAGTGAGCAGGACCAGGGCAACACGCAGAAGCGGATCGAAAACTATCTCGCCGGTGCGTTGGGCGGCGATAAGCCCACCCATACGCTCTAGCAAGATCCTCGTGACGAGCGCCACTCGGCGCTTTAGCTGATCAATCCCGACTGATTCAATCCGCCCTTGAGGACGTAGGTCTTGAATCCGCGTTCGTTCAAGATGAACGCCGCGGCGGAGCTCCGCCGGCCGGTATCGCAGCACACGACGTAGGTCTGATTGGGCTCCAGTGACTGCAGCTTGAGTCGGATGAAGTAGAGTGGGATGTTGACAGCCCCCTCCTTATGGCTCGCCTCGAACTCGCTGGGTAGGCGAACGTCGAGCCAGGCCGCGTTGCCGTCTGCGACGAGCTTGTCCGCCTGTGCATCATCGACCCAATCGAGCATGGGCTCGTTGAGCAGCGTCTGGAAATCGTCTTTCGCCAAACGCATGAGTGTGCCGTCCGAGCCCATCGTCACGGTGGCGTTGCGTTTCGCCTCGGAGATCAATGCCTCCTCGCCGAACGTGTCGCCGACCTCGAGCTCGGCAAGCTTGATGCCTTCCTTGTTCAACGGCGTCTCGCGCGTCACCGAGCAGCGTCCGCGTGTAATGACGTAGAAATAGTCGCCCTCTTGGCCCTGTTTGATGACGACATCACCTTGGCGGTAGTTGACTTGCTGCAGGCGCATGAAGATGGCCTGAATGTTCGCCGGCGGAATGTTCTGCAGCGCTTTTGTCTGCAGCAGAATCGTCATCCAGTCCTCGGCCGGGTCGTTCTCGTCGCGCAGCTCGCTGACCTCGTATTGACCGGTCTGGTCCCAGGTCAGCATGACATCCAACAGATCGCTGTCGATCGAGATGTACTCGACGGCGCCATTGGCCTTTGCTGCCTGGGATCGGGGGAGAATCGGTGAAAGCGGGTTGCGGGCTTGCGGAGTCCCACCGGTTACTGTCTCAACGCGTTTGCCGCCTTCCAGCAGATCTACGCTGCCCGACAGCACGTAAAAGGCCCGTTTCTTCGCGTCGCCTTCATTGAACAGGTATTCGCCGTCGCTAGCCTCGCGAACCTCGGTCTTGTTCGCCAATGCGTGGCGGCTCTCCTTCTTCAGACCGCTCAGCGGAGAGAACGAGGCCAGAGCTGCAACGTCGACTAGTTTGCCCATGGATCTTAAGTGTTACCCGCGCCCCTGTAGGCCAACGCAGCCAAGGGGCGCGGGGGAGTCTAGCACACGCCCGACAGGCCAACATGCCGACGCGGTCACGTGTCCGTCGTGAGGCGTCGCCACCCGGGCCGGGGTGTAAATCGGGGGCCATGGCGCTCTACGAGCGCTTCCAACCGCTCGACGATATCCTCGACACCACAATCCAGCGCGTAGCGAATTGGACCACCTCGAAACGGCGCAAAGCCCGTGCCGAAGATCACACCGGCGTCCAGGAGATCACGGTCGTCGACAACGTCGTCATCGAGACACGCCATCGCCTCATTGACCATGGCGAGGACGAGGCGGTCGCGGAGATCGGGATCCGGAGCAGGGAAGTCCTTAGCCTTGATGGGCCGATTCTTCTTGAAGGTATAAAAGCCCCGGCCGGTCTTGGCACCGAGGTCCCCGGCCTGAACCATCTGCTCGAGACGGTCTGGTGCCTGAACGCCGAGCGTGTCTTTTAGAACGCCGATGACGTGTAGACNNGACGCGATCGATGAGCTCTACAGGTCCGGTCGGCATACCGAACTCTTCAGCCGCTGCGTCTATTGTTTCGAGTGCATAACCTTCCTCGTGAGCATGCAAAGCCTCGAGCATGTATGGCGCAAGAATTCGGTTGACGACGAAACCAGGTGCGCTGCGGCAGGGTAGAGGTAGTTTGCCGATCTGAGTGACGAACGACATTGCCCGCTCGAACACGGCAGAATCGGTGTGCTCACTACGGATGACCTCGACGAGTGGAAGCTTGGCGACGGGATTGAAGAAGTGTAGGCCGAGCAGTCGTTCCGGTTGACGCATCTCTGCGGCTATTTCTTCCAGCCGGATGCTCGATGTGTTGGTCGCAAGTATCGCGTCCGGCGCGGCGCGCGCTTCGAGGTCTTCGAACAGGGCCCGTTTCACTTCGAGTTGCTCGACGACCGCCTCGATGATGACCTCCGATTCACTGACGCGCTCACCGTCGAGATCGACCACGAGCCGCTCGCGCGCCGCTTGTGCCTGACCAGGGCCGCGTAGCCGTCTGCCGAACAGCTTTGCTGCGCGCTTCAAGGCAGGCTCGACGTACTCCATGGCTCGATCTTGAACGCTGACGTTCAAGCCGCGTAATGCGCACCAGGCCGCGATGTCCCCACCCATGATGCCGGCACCGATGACGTGCACGCGCTCCACGGCTGCCTCCTTCGGTGCGAGACTGCGGAGCCGCTCGCGAAGAAAGAACACGCGCACGAGGTTCTTGCAAGTCGCTGTTACGAGGAGTCGACCAATGGATTCTGCTTCGGCGACATAGGCAGCAGGGCCGTGCCCGCCGTGACGTATCCACGACTCGAGGATCGCGTACGGGGCGGGATAGTGAGTTGGGTTTGCCCGACGGCGCAGACGCTTGCGCACACTGCGAGCGAGCAGCGGTCTGAGCGGTGCCATCCCGAGCGCACGGATGTGCAGTGGCGGTCGCCGCTTGGGCGGGTTCCTCTCGATGAGGATACGCGCGGCCGAGTCCAGGTCGAG
>JABAHR010003755.1_pt2 | contig 10821 bp, 12 predicted proteins | sample 7062101 | NCBI WGS metagenome assembly JABAHR01 (sample SAMN14534553, study PRJNA622989) | marine sediment metagenome | biome: marine biome [ENVO:00000428]; feature: marine pelagic biome [ENVO:01000023]; material: deep marine sediment [ENVO:00002113] | place: India: Gulf of Kutch | collected...
ACGGGCCGGATCTCGCACGACGGGTTCAATATCGCGCCTGAAAGCAGGCGCGAAGCCAAATCGCGAGCGCAGCAGCCCCATGCGCGAAGCTGCGGCCTCCCGGCCCAGAGATACGGGGTTGGCCGCCGCCACCCACGCTTCCTGCCTCAGCCGCGAAAAGATCGAAAGAACGGTGACATCGCTGCCAATCCGGTCGTCCCCGATCGTCGCGTGGATAAGTCGTCTGAAACCGGAACCACCCGGTTGAAGAAGATTGCTCGTTGACAGTGTCGTCTCCCGTTCGCGGCTATGCATTGTCCCGGGACCATTCGTGACGGACGATGCGGGTCGGCCCGCAAAGCTGGTCCCGCGGATGCCGGCTCGCCATCTTCATAGCGGCAACGCGCACCACGCGCGCTAACGCAGATCAGTCTGCTGCGAGGTCTCGGTCTTGCATGGCGACGGCTGGTCCGGGGTCCACAGATCGCCCGTCTTTCCAGGGACGCTAACATAGGTCAGCGCAGGTCGCCTCGTCGCGATGTAGGAATGAACATACTGCCACTTCAAGCCGCCCTGCCATGCAACGGGTTTGCGGCGAATGAGCATCGGCAGACCTGCACACATCGCGGAGACCAAGAATGACGATGTACTTGTCGAAGCTGACCTTCTCGCAACCGTTCACCCTCTCTGGCTACACGGACGAACTGCCGGCGGGAGAATACGAGGTGCTGGTCGAGGAAGAACTTCTCGAAGGCGTCAGCTTCGCGGCCTTTCGGACGACGGCGACACACCTGACCGTTCGCGGCAGGGGCCGGCAGGCGGGCCGTACGGAACTACGCCGGATCACCCGGGCGGACCTGGAAGCGGCGCTTGGCTTCGATCCGGCTCTCGAACCTGAAAAACAGCGAAGCGGCGCTTTCTCCCGCTGGAGGACTTGATATGAATGCTCCCGAATGGCTCAAACCGGGTATCGTCGGAGCGCTCGTCGGAGCGGCTCTTATCGGCTTTGTCGGCTTCACATGGGGCGGCTGGGTGACCGGCGGAACCGCTGATGACAGGGCCGAGGCCATGTCCCGCGACGATGTGGTCGCGGCATTGGTGCCGGTCTGCCTGAACATGGCCCGCAACGACCCGAAGCGGGCGGAAAAGATGGACGAGATCCGGGCCGCCTCAACCTACCAGCGGCGCGATGCCCTCATGTCGGTCGGATGGGCGACTGTTCCGGGCGCCGATGAGCCGGACCGCGACATAGCGCAGGCCTGCCTCTCGAAACTCGACCTTTGAGCGCTTCCGGCATGTCGCGCACCCCACCATTCGGGGCGGAGCAAGCCATGGCAACCGCCGAAACGTTTCCGCCGCCACCTTCGACGGCAAGCGACCTCGAGGAACTGGTCCTGGCCAATCAGAAGGTCCTCCGGGCGCTGATCGCCTACATTGCTCGCCGGGATCCGTGCTTCCTCGACCATCTGAGGGAAACCTTCGTTGAGCCACGGAACACGGCGCGGCGCAAACAGGCCTATGGCGACTCCGACGATTACGCCGAAGAGTTTATTCGCGCGGTGATGTTTCTCGGAGAAGCGCGCGCCCCCTGGCCTTGGGAGCCGGATGAGCCCGTCGAACAACCGCGACCGCCGGAACTCAGGGGATGGCAAGGCCTTTCCGGCGACCGCCATGCGGTGGCCGATCGTGTTCAGGTCGGCGAGAGAAACGGGACATGGGCAGTAAAGGTCGATGGTGTCTTTCGCGGCGACTACCACCAGAAAGAGCACGCCCTTGCAGCGGCCGCCTTGTTGAAACTTTCCCTGTGATCACGGACGACGTGCAGCAGACCGTAGCCGAGGAATACCAGATTCAGACGGTCGCGAGAAAAGCTATGCCACCAAGTTCCGATCAGAGGCATGGGGCGCACGCGGTCGCGGGCGTCGGTCGCGCAGACTGAAGCGCTCGCGCCGCGAAAATCGAAGATTTTTAACCGAACTGATTGCCGCTGCGCCCGATAGGAAACGTTGATGACACCCGAAAAGAACTCCACGAACAGGCCGCTGGCGAGACTCATGGCAAGGCTTTCGATCCTTGCCGGCGTGATGGCGTCGCTCGCCATGCCGGGCCTCGCCCAGGATGGAACCGGTCCGGTTCCGGAAAACGCGCAGGAGCGCCGATATGGCGGCGGGTGGGAGTGCGATCTCGGCTACCGGCTGGATGGCACCGCCTGCATCAAGATCGACGTTCCAGAAAACGCATACGCAACCGGCCGATCCTACGGGACCGGCTGGGCCTGCCGCCGCGGATATAAAGAGGTCAGCGGAACGTCCTGCGACGCGATGCGAGTGCCCGCTAACGCCTTCCTGCGCGCTTCCGGCTATGGATGGGATTGCAAACGCGGGTACCGGCAGGAGCGGGATGCTTGCATCGCCATCGATCTGCCGGACAATGCGTATCTGACGGAAGACACCGCAGGCCGGGGCTGGACCTGCGAAAGAGGCTTCGCAGCTAAGGATGGCCGGTGCGTTCCGGTTGCTGTTCCGGAAAACGGCTACCTGACCAACTCTGATCATGGTGCGGCCTGGGCATGCGAACGCGGATTTGTCGAAGTCGACGGCGGATGCGACGCGATTGACGTTCCGGCAAACGCTTTCCTGGTGTCGAGCTCCTACGGTCCCGGATGGCGCTGCAAGCGCGGGTTCAGGCCACAAGACAGCGAATGCATCGAAATCGAGTTGCCTGCGAATGCGCATCTCGAACGCCTTGGCAACAGCTGGCGTTGCGACCCGGGCTTTCAGCTTTCGAAAGGGCGGTGTGTTCTTGGACAGTAGCGCGGCACCGATGGCACAGCCGACGGATGGTCAAGCGCATGCATGCAGATAACGGGTGCAGCCTGAAATGCGGCTTCGCGCAGGCGACATCGCTGATCGCGATGCAAAATGTTCGTTACTCGCGCTTCGGAGATCTCGATCGGGCGGATTGCCGCTCCGAGCTCCGCGCGCCATTCAGGCTGGGGCCATCTCAAATGAAAAGGCGGGAGCAGTCGGAAGACCGCCCCCGCCTCAATGCTCAACTCGAAGCCGGCTTACGCCAGGACGAGGTTGCTCGCGGACTCGCGACCGTCACGGCCGCTTTCGAGGTCGTAGGTAACGGCCTGACCGTCGTCCAGGCTTTGGATCCCGGCGCGCTCAAGCGCAGAGATGTGAACGAAAACGTCCTTGCCGCCCGTTTCGGGCGCAATGAAGCCGAAGCCTTTGGTCTGGTTGAACCATTTCACGGTGCCTTTGGCCATCGTGATGTCTCCTAGAATATTCGCCACCCACACAACGCGGTGGCCCGGCTCAGTGTCGTCACAAGATCAACTGAAGCCGCTAGGATACAGAAGGTCGTAGGAAGAAGCTTAGCAGTGCCTACTTAGGAGCCTGCCGGAACTATTACAAGGAAGAAAGAAGGATACACGGAAATACCGGTCATCTTGCGGCGTTGGAGCACGTCAGTTGAATAGAGGCATTTAGCCGTCAGAACATTGGTTTGACGCGTGGCCGCTCCCCAACGCCGCTCTTGCAGCCGGGCAGACACGGGCGGCCATGCCATGTGCATCCCGGGCGACCGGCAAGTGGGCCAAGCCCTCCTCAAGCCGTCTTCCGTGAGACCGCTTCGAAGGACCTTCGCGTAACCCACGACCTGAGCGGCATAAAAGCAGAAGTGAGCGCGGCACCGATGATCGAGGTGTCGAGGATCTCGATTTCACCCCAAGCACGGCTGATGAGATGTCGCGGCGGTCGACCGCCCGAGCTTCGGCGTCTCCGGCGGGCTGGGCTGAACTGACGACACGCCCGAACGTCCGGTCCGCGGACTTTGCAGACATTCGGCAAAGCCCCTCCACAGCCATGCAGATCGGCCAGATCAACGGAATGAAATGGAAAAGACACAGCGGCTTTTCGCGGCGGACCGCCTGGGCATTGCTGCCCGGAGATCGGGTCTGCCAGAACGTCTCGCCCAATCCGATGAGATCCCGAATTCGTTCCAGCTGCGGGGCGCAGCGAGGTTCTGCCACGCTGCTTCGTCCGCTTGCCATATTGGGCGGGTTGCACCAGTTTGACGCGCCAAACAAAAGGATGGATCGAATGATTCGGCAGTTTCTCCGAAACCGCAGGGCTCGCCGTCGCAAGGCGAATGATGAGGCGAAGGAGGCGCTATTGAATGATGACAACACGCGTGCCGAGTACTGGCGGGCACTGGCGGACGAATGCGCCGAAAGCTCGCTGATCGCGCTTCTGGAGGAGGCCCTGGCTTTGCCGGGCGATGTGATCGAATGCGGCGTGTATCGCGGAAGGTCGCTGCGGCGGATTGCAAAGACAGTCAAGGACATCGCGCCTGACCGGACGATTTACGCACTGGACAGTTTTGAGGGCTTCCCGGAAAGCAGTATTGGTGAGGCCGACACGATGCTCGGTCGCAACAAGAACCGACTGATGGCCAAATTCAAAGACTCGGGGGACGTACCGGAGAGGCTCAAGCGGTTCGCTGAAACTTTCGACGTTCAGATCGATATTCGAAAAGGCTATTTCGAAAATACGCTGCCCGGGCTTTCCGAAAAGCAGTACTGCTTCCTGCACATCGATAGCGATACCTACGCCAGTCACAAGGAGATACTTGAGGCGCTGTACGACCAGGTCGTGCCCGGTGGTATAATAGTCTTCGACGACTACGGTGGAAAAGCTTGGCCTGGTGCAACGCGCGCAGTAGATGAGTTTTTCTCTGGAAGACCGGAAGAAGTTCAGCTCGACAACTCGCGGGCAGATGCGGCTTGGTTCGCACGAAAAGCTTCATGACGATCGAAGCGCCTCTTTAGGCGCGAAGCCTATCCGGCCCTGTCACTCGGCCAGGTCGCTGGCCGCGATCGGGTCGGCGTCGATCTGTGCCCAGGGGTCGTCTGTCTGCGCCAGCCTGCGGAACACCGAGGTGATGTCGTAGCGGCGCGGCCCCATATCCGACGAGAACGCCTCGCGCCACCGCAGCGGCGTGGCCACCGGGGCGCCGCTGCGGGCGCGCACGGCATAGGGCGCGACTGCGGTCTGGGCATAGGCGGTGCGGAATGTGTCGATCAGGACGCGGTCTCCGCGCTTCGATTTCCGCTGCTCGGTGGTGGCGAGGCTTGGCTGCGCCTCGGCGACCTCGTGCGCCAGGCCGCGCGCGAACGGCCGCAGCGCGTCAAAATCCGCCGAGGCGTCGAGCGACAGCACGATATGCAGCCCGCGCGAGCCCGTTGTCTGCACGAAAGCCGGCAGGTCGCGCGCGTCGAGCGCCTTTTTGAGCGCGCGAGCGACCTCCTGCACTTTGCCGAAATCGTCGTCGGAAGGGTCGAGGTCGAAGACCAGCCTGTCCGGCCGTCGCGGGGCGTCCTTGCGAGCGAGCGCAAGATGCGGCGTGATGCAGCCCTGATCCGCCAGGTACACCAGCGTCGCCGCATCGTTCACCAGCGCATGGCAGACGGTGCCGTCCTCCTTCGGCAGTTCAACCCGCGCTATCCAGTCGGGGAAATGATCAGGGACGTTCTTCTGGAAGAAGCCAGACTCTCCGATCCCGTCCGGGAACCGCTGCAGGGTGACCGGGCGGTCGCGGTAATGCGGCAGGGCGGTCGGGGCGATCTTGCAGTAGTATTCGGCCAGGTCGCGCTTGGTGAACCCGCCGTCCGGGAACAGCACCTTGTCGGCGCTCGACACCTCGATGTCGCGCCCGTCCGCCGTTATCGAGGCGGTGCTCAAGACGACGCCTCCTCGCGCACGACGTCGCGCGCCGACTTGTCCCGTCGCAGACCCAGAAAACGCGGGTGGCGCAGACGGCCGGCGGTGGTCCATTCGGTGAAGCCGATTTCCGCCACCAGTTCGGGCCGGACCCATTGCGCGTCCTCCTCCACCGCTTCGTCGAAAGGCGAGGTCTCGCGACGGATATTATCCAGGCGCTCGCGAAATTCGGCGAGGAAGGCGTCGTCAAACCCGGTGCCGACACGCCCGGCATAGCGCAGCTTTCCGTCTTCGTAATAACCCAGAACGAGCGCGCCGAACCCGACGCGGTCGCCCTCGGGTTCGGTGAAGCCGCAAATCACCAACTCCTGTCCCCGCTGGCATTTGAACTTGAGCCATTTGCGCGACCGGCCATGGACATAGGCGGCCTCGGCATCCTTGGCGATGAGGCCTTCCCATCCCTTCTCGCATGCTTCGGCGAAAAAGGCCTCGCCATCACCATTCCGGTGTTGGGTAAAGCGGACCGGGTCGTCGAAATGGATTGCGCGACGCAGGAGGGACTTCCGATCGCGCAGGGGCTGCCCGGTCAGCGCGTGCCCGTCCAGGTGCAGAAGGTCGAAAAGATACAGGTACACGGCGATCCCGCTCGCCCGCGCGCTATCAGCGTCGCGGATCTGCATCCGCCCCTGCAGGCGGGAGAAACTGGTCACCGCCCCCTCGAAGGCCACCACTTCGCCGTCGGCGACGAAGTCCTGCGCCGGCTGCTCCGCGAGCGCCGCGACCAGCTCCGGGTAGGTATCGTTGACGCATTTGCGGTTGCGCGTCATCAGCCGGACATCGTCGCCGTCGCGAAAGATCAACAGCCGCTCGCCGTCGAGCTTGCGCTCGTACAGCCATTCGGAATCCGAGAACCGGTCATCCGTCAGGACCGCCAGCATCGGCGCGGTCCAGTCCGGGTGCTCGGCCCGCGGCAGCCCGTCGACCAGCGCGGCCATGTCGGTGTCCTCACTCATTCTTCTTCCTGGTCCCGGATGTCGTCGAGGTCGCGACCAGTCGCCACCGACTCGGGCTCGGTCGAGACCGGGTTGCGGCGGGCGTCGGCCGCGTCGTCGTCCATCTTGACAAGCAGCCACTGGTCTTCGTCGTCGTCGATCCTCTGCAGCGCGTAGCCGCCCTGCAATTTATGCCCGTGCAGGCGGATCAGAACATGCCCGGCGTCTAACGCATCGGTCACGGGGCGCAGCCCGTCGTCCTTCTCGGTGATGTTTTCATAGCCACCGCGGTCCCAGATCAACACCGTACCGGCGCCATATTCGCCCTCGGGGATGACCCCCTCGAAATCCGCGTAGTCGAGCGGATGATCCTCGGTCCGGATTGCCAGCCGTTTCTCGCGCGGGTCCGTCGAGGGGCCTTTCGGGACCGCCCAGCTTGCAAGGACCCCGTCGGTTTCCAGGCGGAAGTCGTAGTGCAGCGTACTGGCGTCGTGCTGCTGGATGACGAATATCGGGCTGTCGCCGCGCGCGTCGCCCCGTGCGCCTTCAGGCTCGCCGCTGCGCGAGAGATCCCGCTTCGCGCGGTACCGATCGAGTTTACTGTCGTCGTCGCTCAATAACTTCCCCTTTCGCACCGGCGCCCACGTACAAAACAGTCTTGTCACGTGTTTGTTCCGCAGCAAAGAAACGGAGACTTGGGGAGGTGATCTAAAAACCGGCCGCGCAAATCCGATCGGGGAAATGACGTGAGGGGGACGAAGGCCAATAGCACCAGAGATCAGCTCAATGTCGAGCTTGGTTATAGAGGTATGACACCTCTCGATTTCTACGATGCAGCATTCCGGCAGACCTGCCGATTTGCTTGCGTNNCCGCCGCCATCACCTATCCGGCAGACACTTATGACCGTGACAGGAACTGACTGTCATCAATGCATGAAATTCTCCAGCACCTACTCTGCAGCTTCATCCCGCTTGGCGTTTCCGTCCGCGGATTGCTGGCGGCACAAGGGAAAAAGGCTCACGCGGGCGCCCATCGGTTCCGAATGGACCGCCCTTCGAATGCACACATGTCTGGAGGAGGACAAGCTATGCGTTTTTTCTGTCGTAACCTGGCCGCGGGCGCGCTGATCAGCCTGGGCTGCTCTGTCGCGGCCCAGGCGCAGGGCACGGTCGAGGTACTGCACTGGTGGACCTCGGGGGGCGAGGCCAAGGCGGTAGGCGAGCTGAAGAAATCATTCGAAGATGCAGGCGGCACCTGGATCGACTCTCCTATCGCGGGCGGTGGGGGTGACGCGGCCATGACCGCGCTGCGAGCCCGGGTAGTGGCGGGCAATCCGCCGACCGCGGTGCAACTGAAGGGACCCGGTATTCAGGAATGGGCCCGGGAGGGCGCGCTGAACGATGTCGACGCGGTCGCTCAGGAGGAAAACTGGGATTCGGTTCTGCCGCCTGTCCTTGCCAAGATCATGAAGTATGAGGGCGAGTATGTCGCGGCGCCGGTCAACATTCATCGGGTCGACTGGATCTGGGCCAATCCCGACGTGCTGGAGAAGGCCGGCGTCGAAGAGATGCCGACCACATGGGAGGAATTCAACGCCGCCAGCGAAAAGGTGCAGGCGGCTGGCCTGATTGCGCTCGCTCATGGCGGGCAGCCCTGGCAGGACGCCACGCTGTTCGAAGATGTTGTCCTCGGGGTTGGTGGGCCCGATTTCTACCGCAAGGCGCTGGTCGATCTCGACCAGGAAGCGCTGACCGGCGCCACCATGGTCGCATCGTTTGACCAGTTGCGCACGCTGCGCGGCTTCGTCGACCCTAACTTCTCCGGCCGCGACTGGAACCTCGCGACCGCGATGGTGATGCGCGGAGAGGCAGCGTTCCAGATCATGGGCGATTGGGCGAAGGGCGAGTTCCTGGCCGCGGGCAAGGTTCCGGGAGAAGATTTCCTTTGTGCGCCGACCCCAGGAGAGGGCTTCGTTCTGAACTCCGACAGCTTCACGTTCTTCAAGGTGGCAGGCGAAGAAAACCTGGTCGGCCAAAAGAAGCTGGCGAGCCTGATCATGTCGCCAGGATTCCAGAAGACGTTCAACCTGGCCAAGGGCTCTATCCCGGCCCGTACGGACGTGCCGCTGGATGACTTCGACACCTGCGCGAAACGCTCGCATGCCGACCTGGTAGCCGCGATCGAAAGCGACTCTCTGGTTCCCTCGATGGCCCACGAGATGGCGATTCCGCGTTCGGTGCGCGGCGAGTTCCTCGATCTGGTGACGGAGTTCTTCAATTCCGACATGAGCTCCGAGGACGCGGCGAAGCGGCTGGGTGAAGCCGTCGCCCGGGCGATGTGATCGACGCGGGTCCGGGCTGACCCCCGGACCCGGTTTCCGGATGGCGCAAGGAACAGGACTCTCCACCCGGATCGGGCGAAAGCTGGAGCGGCGGCTGCCGCTGCTCGTGGTCCTGCCGCTGTTTGGCCTCAGCCTGTTCTTCGTCTACGGGTTCATCGCCTGGACCGCCTATATCTCGTTCACCCGTTCGGGCGTGATGCCGAACTATACCTTCGACGGGCTGTCCCAGTATGTTCGCCTCTGGGATACGCCGCGCTGGTACGTGGCGATCAAGAACCTCTTTATCTTCTCCGGGCTTTTCATCTCCATAGCCATGGCCGTCGGCATCGTGCTGGCGATCCTGCTGGACCAGCGCATCCGGGCCGAAGGGGTCATCCGCACGATCTACCTCTACCCCATGGCGCTATCTTTCATCGTCACCGGGACCGTCTGGAAATGGATCCTGAACCCCGGCCTGGGGATCGAACGGCTGGTTCGGCAGGCAGGTTTCGAGAACTTCACCTTCGACTGGTTGGTGAACTCGGACTTCGCCATCTACACGGTTGTGATCGCCGCGGTATGGCAATCCTCGGGCTACGCGATGGCGCTGTTCCTGGCCGGGTTGCGCTCGGTCGATGACGAGATACTCAAGGCCGCCGCGATCGATGGCGCCAGCCCGTGGAAGACATATACCGGCATCGTGCTGCCGATCCTGCGCCCGGTCTTCCTGTCCACGATCATCATCTTGGCGCACCTGGCGATCAAGAGCTTCGACCTGGTGGTCGCGCTGACCGGCGGCGGCCCGGGCTATGCCACCGACATGCCGGCGACCTTCATGTATTCCTTCGCCTTCCAGCGCAGCGAACTGGGCGTCGCGGCGGCGTCGGCCACCATGATGCTGATGACGATCTGCGCGATCATCGTACCCTATCTCTACTCGGAACTCAGGAAGACNNATGATGCTAATGACCATCGTCGCGATCATCGTGCCCTACCTCTATTCGGAACTCAGGGGGACGCGGGAATGAAACGGCGGCAGATCGAGGGGATCGTCCGGCCGCGCGGTATGCATTCGGTCGTCCTGCGCGCCTGCCTGTGGGGCGTGCTCATCCTCTTCTGCATCTATTACCTCATCCCCCTCGTCGTGATGATCTCGACCTCGCTGAAGTCGCTGGAGGAGATCCGCGAAGGCTCTCTCATCAGCCTGCCCCGCGAGGTGTCCTTCGCGGCCTGGGCCAAGGCATGGAACGCCGCCTGCGTGGGCGTGCGCTGCGACGGGCTGGAGCCCTTCGTCTGGAACTCGGTGCTGATGACCGTGCCGGCCGTGGCGATCTCGACCTTCCTCGGCGCGCTCAACGGCTACGCCCTGACCAAGTGGCGGTTTCCCGGCGCGGACTGGATCTTCGCGCTGATGCTGTTCGGCGCGTTCATCCCCTTCCAGGTGATCCTGCTGCCGATGGCGCGGACGCTCGGCCAGCTGGGGCTGGCTGGGACAGTGCCGGGGCTGATCCTGGTGCACACGGTCTACGGGCTGGCCTTCACCACGCTCTTCTTTCGCAACTTCTTCATCGGCGTGTCGGACGGCATCCTGCAGGCCGCCAAGGTCGACGGGGCGGGGTTCTTCGGCATCTTCTTCAAGATCGTGCTGCCGATGTCGCTGCCGGCGATCGTGGTGACCGTCATCTGGCAGTTCACGCAGATCTGGAACGACTTCCTCTTCGGCGTCGCCTTCACCGTGGGTGACAGCAACCCGGTGACAGTGGCGCTGAACAACGTCGTCAACACCTCGACCGGGGTCAA
>JABAHR010000388.1_pt5 | contig 10820 bp, 9 predicted proteins | sample 7062101 | NCBI WGS metagenome assembly JABAHR01 (sample SAMN14534553, study PRJNA622989) | marine sediment metagenome | biome: marine biome [ENVO:00000428]; feature: marine pelagic biome [ENVO:01000023]; material: deep marine sediment [ENVO:00002113] | place: India: Gulf of Kutch | collected...
TAGTGGTGGATCAAGTCATCCGAATTGATGAAGAACAAATGTTGGTAACCTCTGTTGATGGATCAAGACTCGGTGTAATCCGGGGATACAACAATACCAACCCAGCCTCACATGAGGAAGGAAGAACCATTTACACTGCCATTAAAGTTTCGGTTATTGAGTTTTTTACAAAAACCGAATGGAATCCCCAGATCGGGAAGTTTGGCGTATTGTCATTGGTCAATGCTACTCTGATGACTTCCTTAACGGCTTTGGTCGTCGCCCTGCCAATCGGGTTGAGCATAGCGATCTATCTCAGCGAGTATGCAACCGAAAAAGTTCGCAACACGTTAAAGCCAATCTTGGAAATCCTTGCCGGTGTTCCGACAGTAGTATATGGATATTTCGCTCTCACCTTAATGACCCCGCTATTAAGATTAATCTTCGGAAAAGAGATCGTGGAGATATACAACACTGCTTCGGCGGGTATTGTGATTGGCATCCTGATCATCCCACTGGTGAGTTCGATGAGTGAGGATGCACTCCATGCAGTTCCCCGATCCCTACGAGAAGCAGCCTATGGGTTAGGCGCTACCAAGTTAGAAACGGCGATCAAAATTGTTGTTCCTGCTGCAATATCTGGAATAGCGGCAGCCTTCATCGTTGCAGCTTCCAGAGCGGTTGGGGAAACGATGATTGTCGCCATCGCAGCAGGAGCCGGTTCAAAATTCACCTTTAACCCGTTTGAAGGCGCAGAAACCATGACCGGTCATATCGTCCGAATCAGTGGTGGAGACTTAAGCTATAACTCGATAGACTATAACAGTCTATTTGCTATCGGTCTGCTGCTGTTCTTCATGACCCTGGTCCTTAACGTCTTCAGCCAATATATCGTAAACCGGTTCAGGGAGGAATACGAATGAACATCCTAGAAGATCAAAAAGCAAAACAGCGACTTCAGAAAAGGCACAGAACAGGGTCAATTTGGCGAACTATTTTTAGGATTTCAACGCTTGTTGGGATTTTTGCCCTGCTGGCTCTCTTGGTCAATGTCGCTGATGGGGCATTTGGGTATGTCGTCATCCAGTACACCATCCAGCCTGAAGAATTGGAAGTGGAGGGAAAACCTTTGGAGGAACAGAACACACAACAGCTGGAACAAGTATTCAAGGAAAATGTCTCAAAGGGCTTATACCGAAGATTTGAGGCAGAAGAAGCTTTTGAAAACCCCACAGAGGTTGATCTCCTTGATTTGATTTATGAGTGGGTGCTTGAAGCCAGAGTTGTGGAGAGCTGGGGGTTCTGGAATTCTGTTTTCAATTCAGAGGAAATAAAAACCGAAGCTGCCCAAGAATATCCTGATGGCCGTCTGGTAATGAGGAGTTGGCTAAATCCGAATTTTATCGTTTCTCCCCAGTCTGAAACAGCCATCAAGGCCGGTGTGCGTACCGCGATACTGGGTTCGTTATGGACGATCGGAATTGCGATTGTATTCGCTTTCCCGATCGGTGTGGGGGCAGCAATTTATCTGGAAGAGTATGCAGGAGAAAATTTTATCAACCGCATCATCCAGACTAACATCAATAACCTTGCCGGAGTTCCCTCCATCATTTATGGAATGCTGGGACTGGCAGTTTTTGTCAGATCGCTGGAAAAAATCACCAGCGGGGCAGCTTTCGGAGTCTTGGAAGACCCCACAACGGCAAACGGACGTACCGTTTTATCAGCCGGGCTTACATTGGGTTTATTAATCCTTCCATTGATCATCATCAACGCCCAAGAAGCCATCCGCGCAGTACCACAATCCTTGCGCTTGGCAAGCTATGGGTTAGGGGCAACGAAATGGCAGACGGTTTGGTCACATGTGCTTCCAAATGCGATCTCAGGGATCTTGACAGGAACTATTTTGGCGATCTCCAGGGCAATAGGCGAGACCGCGCCCCTGGTGGTTGTAGGAGCTTCAACATTTATTCGAGAAGATCCAACCAGTCCTTTTTCAAAATTTACCACCCTTCCGATTCAAATTTACCAATGGACATCCCGTCCACAAGATGTATTCAGAAATATTGCAGCCGCAGCAATCATCGTATTGCTCGTACTGTTACTGGCAATGAACGCAACAGCCATTCTATTAAGAAATCGATATAGCCGGAGATTATAATATGACTTTTCATGACAATCACGAATCAGAAATCACCATTGAGGCACGTAATCTCAACGTATATTATGGCGATTTCCAAGCCGTTGACAACGTAAATCTTAAAATCCACAAAAACAGTATTTCGGCCATCATCGGTCCTTCTGGTTGCGGTAAAAGTACTGTTCTACGATCATTCAATCGGATGAATGAACTGGTACCAACAGCAAGAACGGAGGGGGAAATCATATTTGAGGGAGATGATATTTACGCCGCGGACATTGATCCCGTTGAAGTACGCAGCCGAATCGGGATGGTCTTCCAAAAACCAAATCCATTCCCAAAAAGCATCTATGAAAATGTGGCCTGGGGTGCAAAAATCAACGGTTACAAAGGGAATATGGATGATCTGGTGGAAAAATCCTTAAAACAAGCAGCTCTTTGGGATGAAGTGCGTGACAAGATAGACCAATCAGGACTATCTCTATCTGGAGGTCAACAGCAGCGATTGTGCATTGCACGCACGATCGCGGTTAAGCCCGATTTGATTTTGATGGACGAACCTGCTTCGGCCCTAGACCCGGTTGCGACTCTGAAGATTGAAGACCTAATGAGGGAGCTATCGAAAGACTATACCATTATTATTGTCACTCACAATATGCAGCAAGCAGCAAGGGTCTCTGATTTCACAGCCTTTTTCAACATGAACGAAAAGAGAGCAGGGTATCTGGTAGAATACAATGCTACTGATCAAATTTTTACTAATCCACGCGAAAAACTAACAGAAGAATACATTACCGGGCGTTTTGGGTAATAATTTTTTGGGAGAATTAAGATGACAAGAGAACATTTAGACAATCTAATCAATCACTTATTAGATGAGTTACTTATCCTTGAGAGCATGGTTCGAGAAGCAATTTTAGAATCCGTAAAATCATTGATGACCCAGGATAAAAAGCTATCCAAAATCGTTTCGAAAAACGATCACCACATCAATGAAAAAAGATTTGAAATTGAAAATGAATGCCTGATTACAATCGCCACCCAACAACCAATGGCTGGTGACCTACGGGTTCTGGCATCGATATTAGAAATCATCACAGAACTAGAACGCATCGGTGATTATGGCAAGGGAATTGCGAAAATCACCCGAAAAGTAAAAGGCCAAGATATCCTCCCTCCAATAGAATACCTCCCTGAAATGACCAACGAAGCTGTGGACATGATGCAAAAAGCAGTTAAAGCATTTGTTGAAGGAGATGTGGAAACCGCACGTAAAATCCCAGAGCGTGATGATATTGTAGATAAAAATTTCAATAAAATTTACCGCGGTTTGGTGAAATTTATGGCAAAACACCCCGATGAAGTAGAGGTGGCAAATCACTTACAATGGGCAGCCCATAATATTGAGAGAATGGCCGATCGAGTCACCAATATCTGTGAACGCACCTTGTTCATCGAAACAGGTTCAATCTATGAAATTGAGGAATCTGAAGGTGAGGATGAGGAAATCCACAGCGTAAATTGAGACCACTAACTAATTGGAAAAAAATGTCCTCGATCGAGGACATTTTTTTATATCACATCTTCCAGTGCTTCTCTTAACCCCGGGAATTTAAAGGAAAATCCATGCCTTTCAAGCTTTTTTGAGGACACCCTTTGCCCGTCCAGGATCACTGTGGAAACCTCCCCCAATACTAATTTCATTAAAAATCCTGGGATCACAAAAAATGAGGGCCGTTTCATCACCTTCCCCAAAATTGTGGCAAAATCTTGATTACGGGCCGGGTTTGGAGAGACAAGGTTAAAAGCGCCTGAAGCATCCTTGTGTTCGATGAGGAAACGAATGGCTGCCACCTCATCCTGGATATGGATCCAAGAGTAAAATTGCTTCCCTGTGCCAATCCGCCCCCCCGCAAATAACCTAAATTGGAGCAAGAAATATTCCAAAGAACTTCCCTGATTAGCAAAAACCAACCCGGTCCGGATGATCACTCTCCTGATCCCCATTGTTTCCAGAACTTCGGTGGACTTTTCAGATTGTCTCTGAACCTTTGCTAAAAAATCATCTCCCGGTGGGTGTGTTTCCTCAATCCATTCATCACCTTGAGGACCATAGTATCCAACAGCAGAAGCCTGAATAAAAACCTTTGGCTTATTTTTCGATTGCCTGATCGCTTCAACTAAAGCCCCAGATGCATTTAAACGACTGTTGAGCAATAATTTCTTCCTTTTCTGAGTTAACCATATGTCTAACGGCCCATTCCCATTCAGCGATGATCCTGCCAAATTGACAACTGCGTCAATATTTTCCATTGTATCCCCCCACCCTTTTGTCGTTTCCGAATCCCAATTCATAATAACGACATCTTCCGATAAATTGTCAATTTTTTCAGGCGACCGACTGAGAATAAATACGTTATGTCCGTGGTCAACAAGATCCTTGGTTAAAGCCCTCCCTATCAAACCTGAACCACCAGAAATTAAGATATTCATCCAATCCTCCAAAAAATGAATTCAAATAATTATGTTCAATATTGACGCTATTTTCCAATAGCCTTCTTTCATCAGAAAATACAGTAAGCGATGTACAATTCCTGAGTTATTCTGGATTCCACATTCAAAGAACAAATTATGGAAATTGCACATACACACTGCAATTCTATCATTTCTCAGTTAACCAGTGATTTTACCTTGTGTCTCAGACTAACAGGCAATAAATACCAACCTGAATTTTTAGTCAAAGATCGATTTCAGGTGTCGATTGTTGCTATATAATATAAAAATGATGACCAAGAGAAAGAAACATACTAAATGGCTTCTAAAAAATGTGAATAAAGCCATTTATCAGTATCAGATGGTGCAATCTGGCGATCGAATAGCTGTGGCAGTTTCAGGTGGTAAAGACAGCCTCACCTTGCTAAGGTTATTAAATTTACGTCGCAAATCCTCTAAAGAGCAATACGAGATCATCGCTGTTCATATCAGCGGGGATTCTGAAGGCCCCCGGACCCAGGTACACCAACCTTTGGTTGATTGGTTTGAGAAAAACGGGTATCGTTATGTCATCCAGAATTTCAACCTTTCCCCATCAGAGAAACTCCCCATGGACTGTCAACGATGTTCCTGGAACAGGAAAAGGCAACTGTTTGAAATTGCTCATCAGTTGAATTGCAATGTGGTGGCGTTTGGGCACAACGCGGATGATCTTGCTGAGACGACACTCATGAATTTACTTTTCCAAAGCAAGGTCAAAACCATTCCACCGGTGAGTGAATACTTTAATGGCCTTTTCCGGCTCATCCGTCCCCTGGTATTAATCCCCGAAAAAGAGATGATGAAATTTTCGCGATTATGTAAATTTCCTCCACCGCCACCTGAATGTGACCAAAGCCAACAATCTCAGCGGTTTATGGTCAAAAATTTTATCGAGGAGAATCATAATCGATTTCCGAACATGAGGAAAAACCTGATTCAGGCAGGGCTTCGTGCACAAAAGAGTCTCTTAGAAAGGGAAACAACCCGGTAAAATCAACATCAAGATAATTTTTTGACTCATTGCATACTGGTCAATCGAGCGGTACAATAGTGACCGATTTCATAATTGCCTTCATGACTCGCAGCAATGTTGCTAGGAGGACGAACAAAATTTATGAGTATTAGCCGGCTCGCTAGTTCGATCAAAGAGTCCCCTACTTTATCCCTAAATGAAGAAGCAAGAAGATTGCGCAGCCAAGGGCAACCGGTGATCCATTTGGGTATCGGGGAACCGAAGAATCCTGCTCCAATAAACGCGCTTCTAAGTTCTTCTGCAAAGCTCAAAGCTGGAGATATCAAGTATGTCCCAACCGATGGTACACCCTCGCTAAAAAAGGCGATCATTCGTTATACGGAGGAAAATTACGGGAGGCTAGTAGCCCCAGAAAATGTCATTGTATCTACTGGAGCGAAACAAGCCCTATATAACATCCTTTTTTCCATTGTAAATCCACAAGATGAAGTAATCATCCTTGCCCCACATTGGGTAAGTTACCCAGAAATGGTTAAGATGGTCTATGGGATTCCTGTGATTGTTGTCCCAGAGGACGGGACATTTATCCCCCGAATGCAGGATATTGAAGAAGCAACAACCTCTTATACCAAGGCGATTATCGTCAATTCTCCCAACAACCCTTCTGGGGTGGTATTCCCAGAGCAATTGATTGCCGACATCGTTGAATATTGTGAGCGAAAAGGTATTTATCTGATCATGGATGATATATACCAAAAACTTGTCTTTGATGATGTCAGCGCTCCATCTGCTTATCAATTCACCAAGGTGGATACAGAGAATACCCGAGTGATAATCGTTAATGGCGTTGCCAAATTGTACGGCATGACCGGTTACAGGATCGGCTGGACAATTGCCCCGAAACGCATGGTAGAGGTGATGACGAATATTCAGAGCAATGTTACCTCCTGCCCGTCTGTCATCTCACAAGCTGCAGCAGAAGGCGCGCTAACGGGCATTCAGAGTGTGATCGAAAATTTACGCCTTACCATTCAAAATAACCGTGATGTTCTGATGCAGGAAATGCGGTCGTTTACTGATGTGATCACGATTAAGCCAAATGGAACCTTTTATGCGCTGCCAGACTTTCGCGCTTATACTAATGATTCCGTAAAACTTGCCCGCTTTCTATTGGAAAAAGCAATGATCGTCACTGTTCCTGGGGTTGAATTTGGCATGGAGGGACATATACGTCTGAGTTATTCGGGTTCTGTAAAGGACTTAATTGAAGGAATTGAGCGGATGAAATGGGCATTAGATCCCAACGCTCCCAACGAAATCTACATTGGTGATCGAAAACTCATACGGGATTGGCTTTAATGAATAACAACTTACTCAATATCAAAACCCCCGCTGAAAACGAGGGGCAGGCATTAGCCAGCGATTTCTCCCTTAAGAACCACGGCCTGACAAATTTAAGAAAAGCATACTGGAACCTTCCGACTGAATCTTTGTACGAAGAAGTGGTATTCAGAAAAGAAGGCCATATATCAAAAATGGGTGCCCTTGTTGTTGGATCTGGTTCCCATACTGCCAGGGCCGCCCAAGATAAATTCGTTGTCCGGGAATCCTCAACAGAAGATCACATTTGGTGGGGAGAATATAATCGTCCATTGAGCCCGGATAAATTTGAGGAAATTTACAACCGAATGCTGGGTTTTTTGCAAGGCCGCGACTTGTTTATACAGGATTGCTATGCAGGAGCGGACAAGGAATATCAGCTCCCAATTCGGGTCATTACAGAGTATGCCTGGCACAGCCTCTTTGCAAGGAACATGTTTATTACCCTTAATAATCGTGAAGAATATCGCCAGCACGTACCAGAATTCACCGTGATGAGCATTCCATCGTTCAAAGCGTTTGAATCAATTGACGGTACCCGAACCCCGACCTTCATCATTTTAAACTTTGAGAAAAGACTAGCGCTTATTGGTGGAACTGCCTATGGCGGTGAGATCAAAAAATCGATCTTCACTGTGATGAATTATCTGCTCCCCCTTCAGGGTGTGATGACAATGCATTGTTCGGCCAACGAAGGCAAAGATGGTGAAACAGCCCTTTTCTTTGGACTCTCAGGCACTGGGAAGACAACCCTCTCCGCAGACCCAAATCGAAACTTGATAGGCGACGACGAGCACGGTTGGAACGATAAAGGCATTTTTAATTTCGAAGGCGGGTGCTATGCAAAAGTGATCCAGCTCTCACCCAATGCGGAACCGGAAATATATCAAACCACACGCACATTTGGTACGATCCTGGAAAATGTTGTTTACGATCCTGTTACCCGAAAAATCGACCTTGACGATGAATCGCTCACGGAAAACACACGCGCCTCCTACCCGTTGGAATACATCAGCAACGCAGTCCCTGAGAAAATGGGCGGGCATCCCAAAAATATCATCTTGCTTACTTGTGATGCTCAGGGAGTATTGCCCCCAATCGCCCGTTTAAGCCCAGAACAAACCATGTATCACTTCATATCGGGATACACCTCAAAGGTAGGTGGAACAGAGGTTGGTCTGGGAGAGGAACCAGAAATTACGTTTAGCGCTTGTTTTGGCGCCCCTTTTATGGTTCACCCTCCTATTTATTATGCAGACCTTCTTGCCCGTAAAATGGAACGGTATGGAGTAACATGCTGGTTGCTAAACACTGGTTGGGTTGGTGGTCCGTACGGCATCGGTAAACGCATAAGCATCAGTCACACTAGAAATATGCTCTCGGCTGCCCTGAATGGGGAATTATTAGCTGTTGATTATTATTTTGATCCCATATTTGGATTTGAAGTCCCAACATCATGTCCTGATGTTCCCGAAGATATTCTCTATCCATCCAAGTCTTGGCCAAGCAAATCTGAATATGATCATAAATACCGTCAGTTAGCCGCCCGGTTTATCGATAATTTTAAAAAATTTGCACCTGACTGCCCTCCAGAGGTCATTGAAGTAGGGCCAAAATTGTAACAACTGGCAACATCTTCTGATAGATAAGCTTGGAATTAATCCCAAGAACAACTTACATTAAATTATGACATCATAATTCCAGCCAGAATTTATGTTTTCTCATCTTTAAAATTATTCAATATATTAGCGTTACTATAAAAAATATATTAATCTGCTTACAAATACCCACCTGAAGATAGTATAATCTAACCTTGTTACCTCAACTGAGGAGGAAAACTAACTATGGATTTAATTATTGCTCTTGCAATTTTCGCGTTTGTAGCATTAGCATCAAAAGAGATTGGGAAAAATTTCAAAAAATTCCAATTACCCTTAATTACTGGATATCTCATTGCTGGCATCTTTGCTGGACGGTTTGCATTGGACCTAATTCCAGCCAGTACAGTCTCAAAATTAATCTGGGTAGATGAAATTTCATTAGCATTTATTGCATTTGCAGCGGGAAGTGAACTTTCAATCAACGATCTAAAATCAAGGTTGAGCAGCTTAAGCTGGCTGACTTTCGGCGTTTCCCTAATCACATTTATTATCGGAACTGTTGTTTTTTATTTCGTCAGTGGGTCTATTTCGATCTTAGCCGATTTAAGCGCCTTTGAGAAAGCAGCGATTTCAATGATGATGGCATCTATTCTCATTGCCCGTTCTCCATCATCAGCAATTGCGATCATCCAAGAATTACGTGCAAAAGGACCCTTTACCTCAGTAACCTTGGGCGTCACCGTCCTTTCAGACGTAGTCGTAATTTTTGTTTTTGCTTTAACTGCCTCGATTGCTGATGCGGCTTTTGAAGGTATTCCAATCAGTGTCGCATTTTTTGTGCTCCTCATCTTAGAATTAATCACCAATATTCTGGTTGGATTCATCCTTTCTCAACTGATCAAATTCGTCCTGTTTTTAAAGATACATACACTGATTAAAACAGGGATTCTTCTTTTGTCTGGTTACAGCGTTTATATGCTTTCAGGGTGGCTTCGACATTTTTCTGCCGATACGTGGGGAAACGAATTTCTTTTAGAGCCACTTTTGGTATGTATGGTTGCAGCCTTCATCGTTGTGAATTATACGAAGCATCGCAATGAGTTTCTCCAAATCCTTCACAAATCAGGTCCTTTTGTATATGTCGCATTTTTCACCTTGACTGGTGCTTCTCTTGAGTTAGATACACTGGTGGCAACATGGGGAATTGCTCTCGCTCTATTCGGTGCTCGCCTGGTCGGGATTATCGTAGGGTCCTTTGCAAGCGGTAAAATTGCTGGTGCGCCGCCAAAACACACAAACTTCTATTGGATGGCTTTCCTGACCCAAGCTGGTGTTGGGTTGGGACTTGCAAAGGACGTGGCGATCGAATTCCCACAATTGGGAGGTTCATTCGCAACAATAGCTATTGCGGTGATTGTGATCAACCAGATCATTGGGCCCCCATTCCATAAAATCGCAACCAGGCGCGTAGGAGAAGCTCATGAGAAAGCGGATTCTCAAGAATTTGACGGTGTTCGGGATGCAATCATTTTTGGACTTGAAGACCAATCTCTGGCCCTCGCAAGAGAACTACTGGCCCATGATTGGAAAGTTAAGATTGCACATTTGCCGCAAGAAATAATGCCTAATGGAAATCAACCCGATCTAGAGATCACTCCAATCGATAAATTAACAGCAGAAGAATTAGAACGGCTTGACATTACCAAAGCAGATACAGTTGTCACCATGCTTACAGATGAACAGAACTATAATCTGGTAGATTGTATTTACGAAAACTTTGGCATAAAAAATGTTGTTGTGAGGGTAAACAGCAGAGAATGCATTGATAAGTTTCATGAATTAGATGCACTTACCGTTCATCCATCCACTGCAATGGTAAACCTACTTGAACATTTTGTCCGATCTCCCAATGCTGTCTCCTTATTGCTCGGTTCCGAAACAGAACGAGATCGGGACGTAATTGAGATTGAAATTACAAATCCAAAAATTCATGACAAAGCTGTCAGAGATTTGAATTTACCAATGGACTCACTCCTCTTGCAAATATCTAGAAATGGAGAAACGCTCATTTCCCAAGGATATACACGCTTGAAACTTGGGGACCGGGTTAGTATCCTTGGTTCTGATACCAGTTTACGGGAAATTGTGCGTAGATTCGAAATATAAAGGTAGAGAATTCTATTTCTCTTCTATTTAGGCAGAAAAATGCATT
>JABAHR010013807.1_pt1 | contig 10812 bp, 10 predicted proteins | sample 7062101 | NCBI WGS metagenome assembly JABAHR01 (sample SAMN14534553, study PRJNA622989) | marine sediment metagenome | biome: marine biome [ENVO:00000428]; feature: marine pelagic biome [ENVO:01000023]; material: deep marine sediment [ENVO:00002113] | place: India: Gulf of Kutch | collected...
TAACGCGCAAACCCTCCTCGAAGATGATCGTAGATACCGCCCTGACAGATATTGGTAAGCGTGGTGAGGACCGCGGATTGAGCCTCCTGATCCGCATACCGGATACCACCCCGCCAAAGGAGCCAAAAGAAGCTCCACTGCGGAAACTTCGGTGCGCCGCTGATCCCGCCTTGCTGCTTATCGACGACGTTCGTCATACGGCGCGTAAGCTCGCTCAGCATGTCATCGGTAATCTCCCCAGCACCCGAAGTAGCTTCCTTCGCCATAAGCAATGACACCAGCGCGTCTGCGTTATTGGTCACCTTCTCGGGTTCCTCCCGATAGATCCGGGCAATCTCCTTGAGCACCGCCGTAAACGCCGGCCGGCCAAATTGCGGCTCCTTGGGAAAATAGGTCCCGCCCCAGAACGGACGCCCGCTCGCGTCGAGAAACATCGTGAGCGGCCATCCTCCCTGTTGGCCAAGACGATGCAGTGCGCTCATGTAGATGGCATCGATGTCAGGCCGCTCCTCCCGGTCGACCTTGATGTTGATGAAGAGCTCGTTCATCACCGCGGCGGTTTCCGCGTCCTCGAAGCTCTCATGCGCCATCACGTGGCACCAGTGGCAGGCGGCGTAGCCAACCGAGAGGAGGATGGGCTTTTGAGCCCGCTCGGCTTCCGCCAGAGCCTCAGGACCCCAGGGCCACCAATGGACCGGGTTATCCTTATGCTNNTAGGGACTGGTCTCGCGCCCAAGGCGATTTTCGCTCATGATGATAGCCCTTGCGCGTCAGACGCGGTGAATGCAGACGAGACCTTAGACTCCATAGTCGAATGGAAGAAAAGCCCACAATCTTCGCGCTGTCGAGCGGCGCCGGAAAAGCGGCCATCGCCGTCATCCGCATATCGGGTCCCGCGGCGAGCAGGATCATCGAACAAATGGCCCCGCCTCTTCCCAGAAAGCGCAGGGCCGTTTTGCGAAAACTCCGGCATCCGAAGACAAAGGAAATCCTCGACGAGGGTCTCGTATTCTGGTCGGCCGCACCGAAGACCGAGACAGGAGAGGATGCCGCCGAGCTGCAAATTCATGGCGGCCGCGGTGTCGTGCAAGCCGTTCTTGAAGCCCTGTCAAATATTGAGGGTTGCCGACTCGCCGAGCCGGGAGAGTTTGCCCGCCGCGCGTTTGACAATGGAAAGATGGACCTCGCCCAGGCCGAAGGCCTGGCGGACCTCATTGATTCGGAAACCGAAGCCCAGCGCCGCCAGGCATTGCGTCAGGCCACGGGCGCAAACTCGGCGCTCTACGAAAGCTGGCGCGCCAAGCTCGTGAACGCCGCAGCTTTGGTCGAAGCCGCGATCGACTTCTCGGATGAAGGCGATGTGTCCTCGGATGCCATGCAATTGTCCCGTCGTGTCGTCGAGGGTCTCGCAGAAGAAGTCCGCAAACATCTTGACGATGGACACCGCGGTGAAATCGTACGCGATGGATTCCGCGTTGCCCTCATCGGTCCACCGAACTCCGGCAAATCGAGCTTGCTCAACGCGCTCGCCAAACGCGATGCGGCAATCGTCTCATCGGAAGCCGGAACAACACGCGATGTCATCGAAGTACGTCTCGATCTCAAAGGCCTTCCAATTGTTGTCTCCGATACGGCCGGACTGCGCCAGGCAAACAACATCATCGAGCAGGAAGGCGTTCGGCGATCCATGCGTACCGCGAATGAAGCCGACCTCATCCTTTGGCTGACGGAGGTTCATGGTACCCAATCGGCACTACCAGCAGAACTCCAGTCGTCGGCCGACAAAACACTGCAGGTCTTGAACAAGATCGACCTTCTCGGCAAAGGACCGCCGCCCAATCTTCCCGACGATCTCATCGCAATCTCTGCAAAGACGGGTGACGGTATTTCCGCGTTGGCGAACCGCATCGCGACCATTGCAAGCGAACAAGTAAGCTCAGGCGACGAACCGGTAATCAGTTCGCTACGCCACCGAAAGTTACTCGAAACATGTGCCGAAGCTTTATCCGCATATCTTGCAGGCGCAGCGGGCGAAACCGAATTACGAGCCGAGGATCTGAGGCGCGCCGCAACCGCACTCGGAAAGATCACGGGCCGCATCGATGTTGAGGATGTCCTCGATCAAGTGTTCCACCGCTTCTGCATCGGCAAATGACTCTTCGAACGATTCATCTTGACTCACGTTTCACGTGAAACCGCTTTTTGATTCGGCGCGCGGCCCAACGGCAACCGAAGATCAGAACAGAGCCCCTTCTATTCTGCGGCGGCGATTTTTTGATTCACGTGAAACGCTTTTCTTGATTTTGCAAAACAACGCCCCACGCTCGAAACCAGCAATGGCACTATGATTCACGTGAAACACCCGCTTCCTTTGAGAACGCGTCGATCCGCACATAAGACCGCGACGGGGCCCGGACAAACGACAGACCTTTGACCGCTACCGGCCGCTTCGATAGGTTCGCGCTCCGATGCTTAGTGGGTGCAAGAAAGGGTGCCCAAGAACTGGTTTTCGTATGTCTAATCAGAGATTCGACGTCATCGTTGTGGGAGGCGGGCACGCCGGCACGGAAGCCGCGGCGGCGGCCGCACGCATGGGCGCGCGCACCGCTCTCATCACCCACAGCGCCGCCACCATTGGCGAAATGTCTTGCAATCCGGCCATTGGCGGCCTTGGCAAGGGGCACCTCGTTCGGGAAATCGACGCCCTCGACGGCCTGATGGGCGGGGTGGCCGATGCTGCCGGCATTCAATTCCGGCTCCTCAACCGCTCCAAAGGCCCGGCCGTTCAGGGGCCGCGGGCCCAGGCCGACCGCAAGCTGTACCGCCAGGCGATGCAGCAGGCCGTCCGCGAAACCCCGGGTCTCGAAGTCATTGAGGGCGCCGTTGAAGACCTTCTGACCAATAACCAGCGGGTCACGGGGATCGTAACCGCAGATGGCCGGCAGTTTTCGGCCGGTGCCGTGGTCCTCACCACGGGAACCTTCCTCAACGGCGTGATTCATATGGGTGACGAGCGCATCGCGGCCGGACGCGCCGGTGAAGGGCCCGCCCTCAAACTGTCCGAACGGCTTTATGCCATGGGCCTCCGCATGGGTCGGCTGAAGACCGGCACCCCGGCCCGTCTTGACGGCACATCGATCGATTGGTCCGTCCTCGAAATGCAGCCGGCAGATGAGTCCCCTGTACCGTTCTCGTTTCTGACGAGCGAAATCACGACACCGCAAATTGCGTGCGGAATCACCAAGACGACACCGGAAACGCACGACATCATTCGCCAGAACCTGGCGCATTCTCCCATGTTTTCGGGCAAAATCGAAAGCACCGGACCGCGCTATTGCCCATCAATCGAAGACAAGGTTGTGCGCTTTGCAGACCGCGACGCCCACCAAGTATTCCTTGAGCCCGAGGGTCTCGACGACGACACCATCTACCCAAACGGCGTGTCCACCTCGCTCCCCAGGGACGTTCAAGCGGCCTTTTTGAAAACAATGCCGGGGCTCGAAAACGTCGTCATTCGGCGGCCGGGTTACGCCATCGAGTACGATTACGTCGATCCGCGCGAACTCAAGCCGACGCTCGAAGTCATTGCTTTGCCTGGACTTTTCCTTGCCGGTCAAATCAACGGCACGACCGGATATGAGGAGGCGGGCGCCCAGGGCCTGGCCGCTGGGCTCAACGCCGCCCTGAAAGCCGCGGGCGGCCGCGAGAGTTTTGTGGTCTCCCGCGCCGACGGCTATATCGGCGTCATGATCGACGACCTGGTCACCCGCGGCGTGACCGAGCCCTATCGCATGTTCACCAGCCGCGCCGAGTACCGGCTGCTGCTGCGCGAGGACAACGCCGACCTGCGCCTCACCGAGCCCTACCGCATGTTCACCTCGCGCGCCGAATACCGGCTGATGCTGCGCGCCGACAACGCCGACCAGCGCCTCACACCAAAGGGAGAAAAAATCGGCTGTGTCGGCCGTTCGCGAGCGGAAGCTTTTGCCAGCAAAGCCAAAGCATTAGAAGATGGAGCTCAGATTCTAAACGAACTATCGCTCACCCCAACCGAGGCCCGCAAACACGGGCTCGACATCAACCAAGACGGACGCCGCCGAACCGCATTCGGGCTTTTGGCCTTACCAAATGTTGATTTCAACCGGCTGCGTACGATCTGGCCGGGGCTGAGCGCCTTGCCCCCGGCCATCGCCGAACAACTCGCGGTCGACGCCCGCTACGCGGCCTACGTGCGCCGGCAAGAACTCGACGTCGAAGCCTACCGCAGAGACGAGTCGATCGCCCTGCCCGAAAATCTCGATTTCGCCGCGTTGAGTGGGCTTTCGGCCGAAATTCGCCAGAAGCTAGAGCACCACAAGCCCCTGTCTTTGGCCCAAGCCGCGCGAATCGAGGGAATGACTCCGTCGGCACTGATGTTGTTATTGGCCCACGCCAAAAAAGCCGCGGTCAGAAAGCGTGCCTGATGCCCGAAAAGGCCCGACCCGCCCGGCACATCGATGGCCCGGATGCATTTATCGAAGTGTTCGACGTTTCACGTGAAACCACGGATATTTTAAGCACTTACGCCGAATTGCTGAGCCAGTGGCAGAAGGCCGTCAATCTCGTGGCCCCGAGCACGCTCGGCGAAATCTGGCATCGGCATTTTGCTGACAGCGCCCAATTGGCCGCGCTGGCCCCGGATTCGGCCAAAATTTGGATCGATCTGGGCGCGGGCGGGGGCTTTCCGGGCCTGGTGCTGGCCATTATGCTGCGCGATCGGAAGGGAGTAAAAATCACCCTGGTCGAAAGCGACAGCCGAAAAGCCGCGTTCTTGAAAGAAGTTGCGCGCCAAACCGCCGCCCCTGTGGACATCTTAGTCGGCCGAATCGAATCGCCCTCGACTCAGTCTAAGTTGCAAAAGGCCGACGTAGTCACAGCGCGCGCTCTGGCACCCCTGGAGCGCCTTCTCGAGCTAGCGTCGCCGCTGACAAAAGCTGACACCAAGTGTCTGTTTTTGAAGGGAAAAGATGTAGGGCGGGAGCGCGCGGAGGCCGAAAGGTCCTGGTCGTTTTCTTGCTCAGAGGTCCCGAGTATCACCAGCGAAGATGGCCGCGTTCTGGTGATTGAAATGTTGAGACCAAAATCGGAGGGCTGACCCCGTGACTGCCCAAGCAACTGGAGCCGGCGTGCTCCGGACCATCGCCGTGGCCAACCAAAAGGGTGGCGTCGGCAAAACAACGACCGCAATCAATCTCGGAACGGCACTCGCCGCCACCGGCGAACGCGTGCTTGTCATCGATCTCGATCCGCAGGGAAATGCGTCGACCGGCCTCGGGGTCAATCCAGATGAGCGCGCGAAAACCTCCTACGACGTCATGGTGGGATCCGGCACACTCGATGAAACGGCCGTTCCCACAGCCGTGCCAAATCTTTTCGTCGTCCCTGCCAACACCGATCTCGTAGGACTCGAAACGCAGTTGATCAGCGACGGCGCACGGCCATTTAAACTCCGCGACGCGATCGCCGCACTAACCGCAATATTGCAGACGCGCCCGGCCGATCAGGGCTACTCCTACGTCCTCATCGATTGTCCGCCCTCCTTGAGCCTGCTGACGCTCAACGCATTGACGGCGGCCAACGCGGTGCTCGTACCTGTGCAGTGCGAATTCTTTGCGCTCGAAGGCATTTCGCAGCTCAAAGAGACCATTGACCAGATACGTGCGTCTCTCAATCCGGCGCTTGAAATTCAGGGCGTCGTTTTGACGATGCACGACGCGCGTACCTCGTTGTCGCGTGAGGTCGCCGACAACGTTCGCGCGTTCTTTGGATCGAAGGTCTATGAATCGATCATTCCGCGAAACACGCGCGTCGCCGAAGCGCCCTCGCACGGAAAACCCCTTCTACTCTACGATTACGATTGTGCAGGCAGCCAAGCCTATATCCGGCTTGCGACGGAGATTATCGAACGCGAAAAACAAAGAAAGGCGGCCTGAGCCTCATCCAAGGTGGCCTTGCGCCGAATGCATGCGTTGACGCGGCGAATGGAGACCGCTTCAAGCGGCCAAAAGGACGAAAGAGACCATGAACGTTCCGGTTCAAAAAAATAGACTGGGCCGAGGGCTTGCTTCTCTCATAGGCGAACCCGCGAATCTCGAGCCGCAACTGCCGGCCGAGGGCGAACAACGCTTGGTGCCGATCGAGCAATTGCGCGGCGGCCGTTTCAACCCGCGCAAGGATTTCCGCGACGAAGAGCTCAAAGAGCTGGCCGAGTCGATCAGCAGTAAGGGCCTCGTTCAGCCGATCATCGTACGCCGCGATCCGGACCAGCAAACGCCCTACGAGATCGTGGCCGGCGAACGCCGCTGGCGTGCCGCCCAAAAAGCCGGAATACACACCGTACCGGTTATCGTGCGCGACCTCGACGACAAAGAGGTTCTCGAGCTGGCAATCATCGAGAACGTCCAGCGTGCCGACCTAAACGCCATCGAAGAGGCGACCGGCTATCGCGAACTGATCGAACGGTTCAAATACCGTCAGGAGCAGTTGTCGGAGATCATCGGCAAGAGCCGCAGTCATGTCGCAAATACGTTGCGCCTCTTAAAACTCCCCGAGTCCGTTCAGCACATGGTTCAGGAAGGACAGCTGACGGCCGGTCACGCGCGCGCGCTCGTTGGTCGCGGAGACGCCGAAACACTTGCCAAGCGGATTATCGAGCAAGACCTCAATGTTCGCGATGTGGAAGCCCTTGTTCAAATTACGCCGATCGGAGAACCCGGATCCACTGGGCGGCGGGTACGGGAAAAAGATCCAGACACCAAGGCTTTCGAAAAAGAGCTGTCCGATGCGCTCGGTCTGAAGGTCGAAGTCAAGCGCGGATCAGGCGAAAGCGGGCACCTTGTCATCAAGTATGGCAACTTCGATCAGCTTGATTACATCCGGATGCGCCTTGTCGGCGTGCCCGGAGGTTAACGCTGGTTGAACCCAAGCGTTCACCCAACTGCGACAATAGCTTGACTGATTCGCCGGCTCTTGCTGCTAGATTAGCAGCTGGAGCCGCTTGTTCTTGGAGCCAGCAAGCAACCCACGGGCACAATAATATGGGCAACGATACCCTCCAGAAGCTCGCTGAAACGATCCGCACCCGCCGGACGGCCCCCGAGAGCGCGTCTTACACGCGGACCCTGCTCGATGGCGGCCCGCAAAAGTGCGCCAAAAAGCTTGGCGAAGAAGCGGCCGAGACCATCATCGCCGCCATGTCGGAAAGCGACGACGCGCTCAAAAACGAGGCGGCAGACTTGCTCTACCACCTCTTGGTCCTGCTCGAAGCGCGCGGCGTCCCCCTTGACGACGTGCTCGCTGTCTTGGAAGGCAGAATGGGCGTTTCGGGCCATGACGAGAAGGCAGCACGCGCTGGACGCTGAAATGAATGTGAAATCACTTGCGTCAAAGCTGAGGCCGGTCAATTCGGGTTGGTCGCTGGTTCCCCAGCAAGGCGACGTGCAATTTTCTCCCTACCTCGTCATGGACCGGACGGAGTGGGCGCGGCTGCGTGCCGATACGCCGATGACTTTGCTCCCCCATGAGCTCGAAGAAATGTCGGGCGTCATCGAAGAGCTCTCCGTCGAAGAAGTGGAGGAGATTTATCTTCCCCTATCGCGGCTTCTCAATTTTTACGTCGCCGCCATGCAGAGACTACACGCCGCGACGTCACTGTTCCTGGGACGAACGGATAGCAAGCTTCCCTTTATTCTCGGCGTCGCCGGCTCCGTCGCCGTCGGCAAAAGCACGACAGCGCGCGTGCTTAAAGCCCTTCTCGCCCGCTGGCCTGACCACCCGCGTGTTGATCTCGTGACCACCGACGGGTTCCTGTACCCCAACGCTGAGCTTGAGAGACGCGGCCTGGCGAATCGCAAGGGATTCCCGGAAAGTTTCGACACCACCGCCCTATTGAACTTTCTCGGCGATATAAAATCAGGGCAGGAAAGGGCAGTTGCCCCGGTCTATTCGCACTTCCACTACGACATTCTGCCCGGNNTCGTCGAACGGCCCGACATCCTCATTGTCGAAGGTGTCAACGTTCTTCAGACCAGCCCAATGCCGCGTGGCGGTGAAATCGTCCCGATCATTTCCGATTTCCTAGACCTTTCGATTTTCATCGATGCCGATCCGGAAGTCATCCGCAACTGGTACATCGAGCGCTTCATGCGGCTGAGAAGCACGGCATTCCGAGATCCCGCCTCCTACTTCCATCGCTATGCCTTGATGAACCACGAGGAGGCCATGGAGCACGCGCAAGAGATTTGGACATCCATCAACTTGAAGAACCTCGAGGAGAACATTCTGCCGGCACGCCAGCGCTCAGGACTTATTCTCCGCAAAGACGAAGACCACCGGGTCGATTCGGTAGCACTACGAAAACTCTGATCCCCCAAAAAAAAGGCCGCTGGGGAGCGGCCATGAAGGTACTATAGACGCAGGGTGAGACGCGCCCGCGATCAGACGCGTCGGTGAACAATTGTTGCGTTAGTGAAGCGTTTCGCTCTGAGAGCTGGGCGGTGCATAAAAGGACATCGCCAATTCGCTCAAAAAGATTTGCTGCCTGAGCGCCGCCGATATCGCCGGCCACCGCATGGCATGCCCCGCCATGCTCAACTGAAAATCGACAGACGCGGCCAGAGCCTGAACACCCAGGCCACCCCAAACCGCGAGCCATTCCTGCGGCGGCTCGTGCGCCTCGGTGGACGCAACAGCAGCAACCGAAGGTGCCGGCAACGAATCCACCCGCGGTGTTTCGCGGCGTTTCTGCCTGCGGCGGGAAGATGCCGTAAGACCGGGCGCGGCGCCATCTCGTGAAACAGGTGATGCCTTAGGCGCAGTGGATCTCAAAGCCGATTGAACCGGCGCCTGTACCCCGCGCAACCTGGCAGGCCCGCCCCTGGTCCGATACTTGTCGCGTAGCCGCCGTACCGCCGACGGATCTGTAATGCCAAGCTTCTTGATCGCCGTTGTCGGCTTGAGATCCGGATTGTCCGCAATCAGCTTGGCTATCGCATCGAGATGCGAACTATCGTCCAGTCCGCTGCCCTTCGGACGCCCACGAGCTTTTTTCGGTCGGGACATGAGGTTGAATTCTCCTGGAACGCGAATCGCTAACTCAAAGAATGGCGAGTAAACCCCTAATCCGCCAAGGAGAATAAATAGGATTCTATAAAGAAATTACCCCCGGAACCTGTTCATGTTGCGATTTTGTCATTTCGTCTTGTATATCTAGTGAACGAAAAGTGTATTTTGTTATACAACGCGACTCCCATTTCACCGTTCAATTCCAATCCAATTTAATTGGCGCCCGACCAAAAAGAGCGAATTTCTAATCCCTCTTTTCTTATTGAAGAGACAATTGACCAGTTTTCCCGAATTCACGCCGCCAACCCACTCTCCCTTGCCAATGCCGCTAAATCTGTTTCCGGCCGCGCTCCGATGTGACTGATTATTTCAGCAGCTGCGAGACTTCCAAGACGGCCTGCGGTCTCAAGTTTCCGGCTGGCAGCCAAGCCATAAAGAAATCCCGCCGCATAGAGATCGCCCGCCCCTGTCGTATCCACGACCTTTGCTACAGTTTTGGCGGGGACCGAAACGCCGTTACCGCCTTCGAAAATAATCGACCCTTGAGCGCTCCGTGTCAGCACGGCAAGCGGAACACTTTGAGCTGCTCGTTTCGCCGCTTCATCAAAATTCGATGTTTCATAAAGCGACGTAATTTCGCTTTCGTTGGCAAAAAGAATATCGACACCGTCCTTAATGAGCGCCAAGAACTCGTCCCGATGGCGGTCGACACAAAAGCCATCGGACAACGTCAACGCCACTTTACGTCCCGCCTTGCGTGCGATGTCCTGTGCCTGACGGAAGGCCGCTTTCGCTTCCGAACGATCGAACAAATAACCTTCGAGATAGACGATCCCGGACGCCTGAATAATCTCCGGATCAACCTCGCCGTGGTCCAGCTCGGTCGAAATACCAAGAAACGTATTCATCGTCCGCTCGCCGTCCGGCGTGACCAATATCAGCGACCGGGAGGTCGGCGCCCCTCCGTCGACGGACCGGCTGTCGAAACGAACGCCGGCTGCCCCAATATCATGGCGGAAGATACGTCCAAACTCGTCATTCGCAACTTTGCCGATGAACGCCGCGCGGCCGCCGAATGACGCAATACCCGCCATTGAGTTCGCCGCTGATCCACCTGAAATCTCGATTCCGGGACCCATAGCCGCGTAAAGCGTATCGATCCTCGCAGCATCAACGAGGCTCATGTGGCCCTTCGGCGTTTCATGAGTCTCAAGAAAGGCCTCGTCGCAACGTCCGATGATGTCGACGATAGCGTTTCCGATTCCAACAACGTCGTAGCGAATATCCGTCATACTGTTCCCCTTCTTGCCGGCGGCACTATAGGGGTCAGCGAGCCAAGGGCAAGCACGCTCCGGCATGAAAAATGGGGGCCGCCTGTCACAGCCGGCAGTCAGGCGAAAGAAAAAGGGCCGCATCACGCGGCCCTTTGCATCATCATGTGTTCATCGACTCGAAGAACTCGCCGTTGGTCTTGGTCTGCTTTAGCTTGTCGATCAGGAACTCGATGCCGTCCATGGTGCCGCCATCGGATTCAAGATACGCCGCAACACATAGACTTTCTTGAGCTGATCCTTGGGGACCAGCAGATCTTCCTTTCGCGTACCGGACCGTGCCACGTCGATGGACGGGAACACCCGCTTATCAGAGACCTTGCGATCAAGGATGATTTCCGAGTTACCCGTGCCCTTGAACTCTTCGAAGATAACCTCG
>JABAHR010011218.1_pt3 | contig 10808 bp, 10 predicted proteins | sample 7062101 | NCBI WGS metagenome assembly JABAHR01 (sample SAMN14534553, study PRJNA622989) | marine sediment metagenome | biome: marine biome [ENVO:00000428]; feature: marine pelagic biome [ENVO:01000023]; material: deep marine sediment [ENVO:00002113] | place: India: Gulf of Kutch | collected...
TTTTGATCGCCTCAAGCTGGATGCCGCTGCGCTGGAAGTATCTTCAAAAGAGATAGAGCAAGCGATTGCCACGGTCGATGATGAGACCCTGGACCGCTTAAAGCTGGCGGCAAAGAGAATCGCTGCATTTCATGAAAAACAGAAAGAAAAGACCTGGCTTGCCGAAGATGAGCCCGATATCAAACTCGGGCAAATGGTCACTCCGCTTGATCGGGTCGGTATTTACGTGCCAGGTGGCAAGGCGGCCTATCCGTCGTCAGTGTTGATGAATGCTGTGCCGGCAAAAGTCGCTGGGGTCGGAGAAATCATCATGGTGGTGCCGATGCCGGACGGTGTTGCCAACCCTTATGTGCTTGCTGCCGCTCATGTCGCCGGAGTGGACCGGATCTTCAAGATCGGCGGTGCCCAGGCTGTGGCTGCGTTGGCTTATGGTACGGCGACGGTCCCACGCGTAGACAAGATTACCGGCCCCGGTAACATTTACGTGGCTACGGCCAAACGCCTGGTGTTCGGCAGCGTTGATATCGACATGATTGCAGGGCCAAGCGAAATTCTGGTGATCAACGACGGCAGCGGTGACCCGGCTCACATCGCAGCCGATCTGCTTTCGCAGGCTGAACACGATGAATTGGCAGCCTCGATCCTGATTACGACGGACGAAAGTTTTGCTCAACGTGTTTCTGATCAATTGGAGTTACAGCTTGAGCAACTCTCACGGGCCTCGATTGCCCGGCAGTCGATCGACAATTATGGTGCAATCATTGTTGCCCGTGACCTTTCCGAGGCGGCGGAGTTCAGTAATAAAATTGCTCCAGAGCACCTTGAACTTGCAGTAGATGAACCATTTGATCTGCTTCCGCAGATCAGACACGCTGGCGCTGTGTTCCTTGGTCATCATACACCTGAGGCCGCTGGAGACTACCTGGCCGGACCGAACCATACTTTGCCGACCGGCGGTACGGCACGATTCTTCTCGCCGCTGGGAACGGAAGATTTCGTCAAGAAATCGAGCCTGATTTCGTTCAGTGCGGCAGGTTTGCAGAGACTTGGCAATGATATCATTAAGATTGCCGAACTCGAAGGGTTGGAAGCTCATGCAAAATCAGTATCGATAAGGCTGGGCAAAGAATAATTTTGAATTTTGATTTCTCAATTTTTTCGGGAGGATGTCATGGCACGTACGGCGATGATAAATCGGACGACAAAGGAGACCGAAATCAATGTCTCACTGCGTCTGGATGGACGCGGGACGCATGAGATTGAATCCGGTGTTCCGTTTCTTGATCACATGCTGACCCAGATTGCCCGGCACGGGTTCTTTGACCTGCAGGTCACTGCCAAGGGTGATCTTGAAATCGATGCTCACCATACGGTTGAAGACCTCGGTATTTGTCTCGGGGATGCATTCAAGCAGGCACTGGGTGACAAGGCAGGGGNNCCGGTCGGCCCTTCCTTGTCTACAATGTGCCCTTGCCGAAAGCCCAGGTCGGTAATTTCGAACTGGAACTGGTCGAGGAATTCTTTACCGCCTTCTGTAACCACGCCGGTGCCAATGTGCATGTCAACCTGGCTTACGGTGACAACCTGCACCACATTGTTGAGGCGGTTTTTAAGGCCTTTGCCAAGGCGCTTGACGAAGCGACCCAGCTTGACCCACGTGTCGAAGGTGTTCTGTCCAGCAAGGGAACATTGGAGTAAAAGCAGTCATTTTGAATGTTGAATTCTTAATTTTAAATTCAATTCAAGATTCAAAATTCAAAATTTAGCATTAAGAATTGATTTTAGAATGATCACCATTATCGACTATGAAATGGGTAACCTGCGCAGCGTTGAGAAAGCCTTTGAAAAGCTTGGTTTTGCGGCGCGGGTCAGCAGTGACCCGACTGATCTTCTGAATACGGACAAGGTTGTTCTGCCGGGAGTCGGTGCTTTTAAAGATTGCATCAACAACCTGCGCGGCGGTGGCTTTGTCGAGCCGCTACTGAAGCATGTTGAAGCAGGCAAACCGATGCTGGGGATCTGTGTCGGCATGCAGATGCTCTTTGATGAAAGTGAAGAGTTCGGTCTTCACCAGGGGCTTGGCCTGATCCCCGGCAAGGTGGTCAGGTTCCCTGCGGGGATGGTCGAGGGCGGCGAGCGGCTCAAGGTGCCACATATGGGCTGGAACAATATCAGCATGAAAAAAGCTTCGCCGATTTTTTCCGGAGTTGAGGACGGCAGCTTTGTCTACTTCGTCCACTCGTACTACTGTGCTGCTGAAAATGAAGAGGATGTGGCGGCCAGCTGCACCTATGGTGATGTTGAATTCTGTGCCTCGGTGTGGCGTGAGAACATTATGGCTACCCAGTTTCACCCGGAGAAAAGCCAGGATATAGGACTGAAAATATTTGAAAATTTTGGAAAGTTGTAAATTGCAGGTGCAAGGCAAAGGGTGAAGGGTAAAAGATTTTTTTCTGAGCCATGAACCTTTTGCCTTTGACCAATAAAGACTTAGGTAAAGTTCAATGATAATACTCCCCGCAATAGATTTGAAAGAAGGCAAATGTGTCCGCCTCGAACAGGGTCTGATGGAAAAAGACACTGTCTACAACGACAATCCGGGTGAGCAGGCGCGCATCTGGCAGGAGCAGGGCGGTGAATTTCTGCATATCGTCGATCTTGACGGGGCTTTTGCCGGGGTGCCGAAAAACAAGTCAGCGATCGAAGAGATTGTCGCTGCGATCGACATCCCTTCGGAGCTCGGTGGCGGTATCCGCGACATGCAGACGATCGAGGCTTATCTGGAGTTGGGAATCGATCGAGTGATCCTTGGCACCATTGCCAAAGAGAACCCGGCGTTGGTTGAAGAAGCCTGTAAAAAGTTTCCAGGCCAGATCGTGGTCGGGATCGATGCCAAAAATGGCCTGGTTGCTGTACGCGGCTGGGCGGATGTGACCGAGAAAAAAGCGACCGAGATGGCCAGGGAGATGGAAGGTTTTGGCGTTGAGGCGATCATCTATACTGACATCGCCCGCGACGGCATGATGCAGGGACCGAACATTGAAGCGACCAGGGCTTTGGCCGAGTCGGTTAACATTCCGGTAATTGCTTCCGGGGGGCTTTCAACTCTCGACGATATCCGACGGCTGATAGCGATCGAGTCGTCCGGGGTGACCGGGGTGATTACCGGTAAGGCGATTTATTCCGGTGCAATCGATCTGCGAGAAGCGGTGGCTTTGACGAAAGAAAAATAATTTCGGAAGCAGGGTTAAGGGTTAAAGGCTAAGGGGTAAGGCTGATGCGAAGCATGTCTTGCAACCCTGAACCAGTGGCCATCAAACTTGAGCCTGAAAATTCAACAGGATTTTCTATGCTGACTAAAAGAATTATTCCCTGTCTCGATGTCAAAGACGGCCGTGTGGTCAAGGGTGTTAACTTTGTCGGTCTGCGCGATGCCGGCGACCCGGTCGAGGCGGCCGAGGCCTATTGCGACCAGGGCGCCGACGAGTTGACCTTTCTTGATATCACCGCATCCAGTGACAAGCGCAACATTATTCTCGATGTTGTGCGCGAGACCGCAGAGCGGGTGTTTATGCCATTGACCGTTGGTGGTGGGGTGCGTGAAGTCTCTGATATCCGCAATCTGCTCAATGCCGGCGCCGACAAGGTGTCGATTAATACAGCCGCCGTTCATCGCCCTAAATTTGTCCGCGAGGCAGCTGAGCGCTTCGGTTCGCAATGTATTGTTGTCGCTATCGATGCCCGCCGTGTTCCAGAAAGCGATCCCCTGGCCTGGGAAGTTTATACCCACGGGGGCCGCAAGCCAACCGGGATCGACGCCCTTGAGTGGGCCGAACGCATGGAGAGTTATGGCGCCGGCGAGATACTGTTGACTTCAATGGATTGTGACGGCACCAAGGATGGCTATGATATCCCCTTGACCCGTGCTATCAGTGACCGGGTTGAAATCCCGGTGATTGCCTCCGGTGGCGTCGGTAATCTCGAGCACATCCGAGAAGGTCTGGTTGAAGGTGGCGCCAGCGCAGCCTTGGCAGCGAGCATCTTTCATTTTCGTGAATATACCATTGGTGAGTGTAAAGAATATTTGCTTGAACATGGAGTGCCAGCCAGAATCTAGAGGCTGTCCCCCTGATTGACAGGTTTAAGGAGATAGACGTGGCAGAAACAGCCAAGCAACATATCCTCGATGCTGTATACGAGGTGATCCAGGACCGCAAGAATAACCCGACAGAGAAATCATATGTGGCTTCTTTGCACGCCAAAGGTCTTGACAAGATTCTCGGCAAGGTCGGCGAAGAGGCGACCGAGGTTGCTGTCGCCGGAAAAGGTGGTCAGGTGGATGAGGTCGTCGCTGAAGTAGCCGATCTCTGGTTCCACACTCTGGTTCTGCTGAGTTATTATGACCTGACACCAGAAAAAATATATGCAGAGCTTGAACGACGTTTCGGCATGTCGGGACTGGAAGAAAAAGCCAACCGTAACAAATAGCTTAATGGAGATCATGCAATGAGTATCCAGGAACAATTGACAGACGCGATGAAAACAGCCATGAAGGCAAAAGACAGTTTGCGTCTCAATACGGTGCGTATGGCTCGCACAGCATTGAAGAATGCCGAGATCGAAGCTCGTAAAGAGCTTGATGAAGCGGCGGCGATCAAGGTTTTGTCAACTCTGGTTAAGCAACGCCGTGAAGCTGCTGATGCTTATCGGGACACCCGCCCGGAGCTGGCAGAGAAAGAAGAACAGGAAGTTGCCGTACTGCAGGAGTTCCTGCCGGCACAGATGAGCGAAAATGAGATCGAAGCACTGGTCGTTAAGGCGATTGCAGAAGCTGACGCCAGCTCGATGCGTGATATGGGTGCTGTCATGAAACTGGTGACACCGCAAACCACCGGGCGTGCCGATGGCAGGCTGGTCAGTGAAATCGTGCGCAATAAATTAACGGGATAAGTCTTCTGGGAGTTTTGCTCGATATGAACGGCATTGATATTGCCATCCTGGTGATCCTTTGCGGCTTTCTGCTGAAGGGATTGCTGCGCGGCCTGCTCAAGGAAGTCTGCTCCCTGGCAGGCCTTTTTGTTGGCGCTTTCCTGGCGTTCCGTTATCACGGGCCGCTGGCAGATGCGCTGTTGCAGCAGGTTGACCTGCCTACACAGATTGCTGTAGCGATTACCTTCACCGCCCTGTTTTTAGCGACCATGATTTTTTTCATGGTCTTTGGTTTTTTATTGTCCAAGTTCATCAAGTTAATGTTCCTCGGCGGTTTTAATCGCTTGATAGGGGGCGTCTTCGGCCTGTCACAAGGGGCGCTGCTGCTTGCCGTCGTCCTCTTTGCAGTGTCGTTAAAGCCGATGCCCTGGGGCATGGACAAGGTACTTAAAAAAGCCTATCTGGCACCGCCTTTTGTTGCCCTTGGCGATGCGGTCCTGAAAGGGAGCCAGCGCGTTTTGAAATGATGCCTGAGCGAGGGATTCCAGTTATAAACTCACCGGACAGTTTGAGCCAGCTTGAATTTGCCAAGGTTGTCAGTCTGGTCGTTGGCAGGACCCAGACGCCTTACGGTAGAAAGCTGGCGGAGGCGCTGCTTCCTCGGAATGATCATGCCCTGATTCTGCAGGCGCTGCGTGAGGCCGAAGATGCCCGGCAAATATTACAGCAAGACGGCCCTCTGCCAGTGGGTTGCGGAGAGGATCTGCTGCCTCACCTGGAGCGTTTGCATACCGAGGGGATGCGTCTCGAGGCTGAGGTGCTGCGCGATGTCCAGGCCGCCCTGGAAGCTGCCGCGGAATGCCGACACCAGTTGTTAAACAGCGAAGTCTGCGATGTCCTGAAACCATTTGCGCAACGATTGACACCGGTTCCCGAGCTGGCTTCTGAAATTCGCCGTAGTATCGGACCGCGTGCAGAAATACTGGATACGGCATCTTTCGAGCTGGCAGATTTGCGTGCAAGTATCAAGACGGAACGTAGTCGGGTCCGACGGCAGCTGGAAAAGCTTTTGCAGAATGAAAGTCTGCAGGGTGTGTTCCAGGAATCACTGATTACGGACCGCAATGGCCGCTATGTTGTCCCGGTCCGGGCTGATCACGGTGGCCGTATAAAAGGCTTTGTCCAGGACGTGTCTGCCAGCGGCCAGACGTTGTATCTCGAGCCAGCCAGTACCTTGGAGAGCAACAACCGCATCCAGACGACCTTGTATAAGATTGCCAGGGAAGAGGAACGAATTCTGGCAATCCTGACCAAAAGGGTTCGCGAGGTTCGTCAGACGCTGGCTGAGAATCAGGAGGNNGTTGACCATCCATGCCTTGAGTTGCGAGATGCCCGTCACCCACTGCTGGTCGTCGCCACGCTCGCTGATAATGCGGCGCCGAATGTCGTGCCGATTGATGTCCGTCTTGAGGAAGGTTGCCAGGCCCTGATCATCAGTGGTCCGAATACCGGTGGCAAGACAGTAACTCTTAAAACGGCCGGTTTGTTGGTGCTGATGGTGCGAGCCGGTTTGCCAATCCCCTGTGCTCCGGGCAGTAAACTTTTCCCGTTTTCGAAAGTGATGACCGATATTGGAGACGAACAAAGCATTGAGGCGAGTCTTTCAACCTATTCGGGACACTTGATGCGTTGGCGCAATATTATCGAAAATGCCGACCAGGAAACACTGGTTTTAATGGATGAACTGGGGACGGGGACTGATCCCGGGGAAGGTTCCGCTCTGGCTTTGGCAACGGTTGATTGTCTGCGCAGCCTCGGAGCACGTGTGCTGGCGACAACCCATTTGCATGTTGTCAAGGGGTATGCGCAACTTGAGGAACAGGTCGAGAATGCTGCCGTTGAATTTGATACCGAGACTTTGCAGCCGACTTATCGATTGCATTATGGTATCCCGGGTGCCAGTCATGCTTTTACGATTGCCAGTAAAATAGGTTTGCCGGAGGCGCTATTGAAAACGGCGGATAACTATCTCGGACAGGATGAGCGTTCCGGAGGAGAAATTATCGAACGTTTGCAGCGGTTGCGCGCTGCTCTTGACGAAGAACTGGATGAGGCGAGACGTTTGCGAACGTCTGCAGAAGCCGAGCAACGCCAGGCGCGTCATGAACGTGTTGTCTTGGAGGAGCGCCGTCAGGAAATTCTTGAGGATGCGCGCAAGCAGGGACAAAAAATTGTTTTGGACGCCGAAGAAAAGCTGCAGGATGTCTTTCGCAGGATCCCCAAAAGTGAAATTCGTCCCAAGGAACGGGCAGAGCTGACCAGCTCAGTGCGTCAACTGCGTGAAACATTGCCGGAGCCTTTGCCGCAAGGTCCGGAGCAGGTTCCCGGGGAAGTTTCTCCAGGTGAGGTTTTATATGTCCCCGCTTTGGCTGTAGATGCAGAGGTTGCCAATATCGATGGCAACAGGATTGAACTGCTTGTCGGCGGCAAGAAACTGAGACAGGATCGCAAGACGCTGCGACAATATCAGCCGCGTCGCTTTGCTGAACAGAAAAAGAGACCACCGAAGGTGCGAGATCAGGTCGAAAGAAAAACGTTTCTGCCACGCCTGGTGCTGGTCGGAAAACGTGTTGAGGATGCCCAGGGAATGATGGGCCGCTTCCTCGATGAAGCGTTGCTGCATGGCGAGAGCCGTCTGGAGATTGTCCATGGTGCCGGGCAGGGAATTCTACGCAAGGCTGTTCGTGAATACCTGGCGGAGAGACGAGAAGTGACGGTCTTTCATGCCGCGACTCCTGAGCAAGGTGGCGATAATGTGACCTTGGTTGAATTGAGGCATTAATGGGACGTATCCCCGAAGAAAAAATCCAGGAAATCAAGGACCGCGTCGATATTGTCGAAGTGGTGTCGGGTTATCTGCCGCTGAAGCGCTCCGGGGTGAACAACCAGGGACTGTGTCCTTTTCATCAGGAGAAGACGCCATCTTTCAACGTCAACTCGGCACGACAGATTTTTCACTGTTTCGGTTGTGGTGTAGGCGGCAATGTGTTCTCTTTCCTGATGCGTATGGAGGGATTGAGCTTCCCTGATGCTGTCAGGCGACTTGGTGAAAAGGTCGGTGTCGAAGTCGAGGAGGAAGAGATATCTCCTGCGGAAATCAGGCGTCGTGAAGCGCGCGAACGGCTTGCACGCATCAACACGGAAGCCGGCAGCTTTTATCACCAGTTGCTGCTCGAAGGTGATGCCGGATCTCCCGGCCGCCGCTACCTGCGCCAGCGTGGCTATGAAGGGGAGACGGTGCGCTCTTTCCAGTTGGGTTTTGCGCCTGAGGGCTGGGAAACGTTGGCAAAGTATCTGGCTGAAAAGAACTTTTCCGCAGAAGACATTCGTAAAACGGGATTGGTGCGACCCGGCAAGCAGGATCGTGGTGATTATGACCTGTTCCGCAATCGTCTGCTTTTCCCGATTCATGACCTGCAGGGGCAGATGGTTGCCTTCGGTGGCCGGGTGCTTGATGACAGCATGCCCAAGTACATCAATTCTCCCGAAACTGATGTTTATCACAAAAGTAAGATTCTTTATGGTCTTTACCAGGCTCGTGATGCGATACGCAACAGCGGCGAGGCGCTGGTTGTCGAAGGGTACTTCGATGTGCTCGCCCTGCATCGCGCAGGATTTACTAATGCAGTGGCAACCTGTGGTACGGCACTGACTCCCGATCATGCCAGGCTGCTGAAACGCTATGCCGAAAAAATCCTGTTGATTTTCGATGAGGATGCTGCCGGTCGACAGGCAACCTTCAGGGCGATGGACGCTTTATTGCCGTCGGGGCTCTCTGTCAGTGTCGTGGCCATGCCTGCCGGGGAGGATCCGGACTCTTTGCTCAAGGAGCGCGGTGAGGATGGTTTCCGTCATTGCCTGGAAGCCGCCAGGCCGGTCCTCGAGGTGTTTATTGAAGAACAATTGCGGGTTCACGATGAAAGTGTCGAGGGGCGTGCCCGTGCCGCTGAAAAGGTTCTCGAAAGGATACGTCGTCTACCGGGAGATCTGGAACGAAACCTGTACCTGAAGCGACTGGCGTCAACGACCGGGCTGGATTTTGATCTGTTGCAAGCAAAGGTGCGGGGCAGCGCGGCCGTGACTCCGACAAGGAGGAGCACGACACCGTCCCGGCCGCAGCAAAAACCATTAACTGCAACCGGGCAGACTCAGAAATACCTGCTACGCTTGATGCTGGAGGACGAATCGCTGCGCAAAAAAGTTCGTCAGGAAGGCACAGCGGAATTGTTCCTTGATGATAATTTTCGTTCCTTGGCAGATTATCTGCTCGACAGGGAAGGTGAAGACGGGCAGTTGCCACAGGACCTGGTTGATGCAAGTCTTGATGAGGACCAGCAGGCGCTTCTGGCCGGCCTGGTTTTGCAGCAAGATCAGGGGTGGGCAGATAACCCGGAGCAGATTTTTGCTGATTGTCGCAGGGCTGTTGCCAATGAAGTTTTGAAGCAACGCCTGCAACAAGTGAATGGTCTCCTGGAAGACGCCAGACAGAACAACGATGAGGCCGCAGAAGTCCAATATCTGCAGGAATTCATCGAAATCAATCAAAAACTTAAAAAAAAGCTTTGAAAAATAAAGATTTATCCATATAATCCAATGCTTGTCCAAAAAATGCCAGCTTNNNNAAGGAAAAGGGCTATCTCACCTATGACGAGGTGAATGATATCCTGCCTGCAGATATGGTTTCTTCCGAACAGATTGACGACGTCATGAGCATGTTCGGTGAAATGGATATCGAGGTTGTCGAGTCGGAACGCAAGACGCCTGCCACCAAGAGCAAACAAGGCGAAACATCCAATAACGAGGAAAGCGAAGAAGAGGCAGAGTTTGATGCCGACGTTATGGGTCGCACCAGCGATCCGGTACGTATGTACCTGCGCGAAATGGGCCAGGTCTCGTTGCTGACGCGTGAGGGTGAAGTTGAAATTGCCAAGCGGATCGAAGAAGGGGAAGCCTTAGTTGCCCGGGTGATCGTCAAGACACCTATTGCTTTCAAGGAAGTTGTTGCCCTCGGTGAGCGTCATCATAAAGGCCAGATCAGCGTTGCTGAAATCACCAAGGATTATGACGAGGAAGAAGGCAGCGAAGCAGAAGAGAAGCACCGTGAACGCGTTGTCGCCCTGATCGAAGAGATCAAGGTTCGTTACGAGCGTTTTATGGCGCTGCGTGATGAAGCTGCCGGCACCACCAAGGCCAAGCGCAAGCCGCTTGATAAGGAGATGGAGGTGCTCAAGGCTGAGATGGGTGACCTGATGAATCAGATCCGTCTCAAGGATTACCAGATTGCCAAGATTGTTGATCGCCTCAAGGAACTTGCCCGGCAGGTCAAGAAAGCCAAGCATGAAGTCAAGGCTTGTGAAGAAGCTCTTGGCCGCCCCTATCCGGATATTTCCAAACTGCTGCGTAAAATGCGCAAAAGTGAAAAGGATGCCATCGCTGTCGCCGAAGAGCTTGAGCGGCCAATGGACACCCTGCTGGTTGTGGAAAAGCGCCTGAAGGGGACCGAGCGCAAGTTTACCAAGGTTGAGGAGGAATCCGGTTTTGCCCCGGAAGAACTGCTCGAATCACTCAAAGAAGTTAACAAAGGAGAATGGCGAGCCAAGCAGGCCAAAACCGAACTGGTTGAAGCCAACCTGCGCCTGGTCGTCTCCATTGCCAAAAAATACACCAACCGCGGGCTGCAGTTTCTCGACCTGATTCAGGAAGGCAATATCGGCCTGATGAAGGCTGTCGACAAGTTCGAGTACCAGCGCGGTTACAAGTTCTCGACCTATGCGACCTGGTGGATCCGGCAGGCCATTACGCGTGCGATCGCTGATCAG
>JABAHR010002479.1_pt2 | contig 10807 bp, 8 predicted proteins | sample 7062101 | NCBI WGS metagenome assembly JABAHR01 (sample SAMN14534553, study PRJNA622989) | marine sediment metagenome | biome: marine biome [ENVO:00000428]; feature: marine pelagic biome [ENVO:01000023]; material: deep marine sediment [ENVO:00002113] | place: India: Gulf of Kutch | collected...
GTGTTGCTGGCGATGGAAGAAGCCGGAGTTCTCATCGACAAGCAGATGCTCGCGGATCAGAGTCACGAACTGACCGAACGCATGGCCGAGCTCGAGAAGCAGGCGCACGAGCTGGCCGGGGGCCCGTTCAACCTGGGCTCGCCCAAGCAGCTGCAGCAAATCCTGTTCGAGCAACAGGAACTGCCCGTCATCCGCAAGACGCCGAAGGGCCAGCCGTCAACGGCCGAGGACGTGCTTGCAGAACTCGCCGGCGACTACGAACTGCCGCGCGTGATCATCGACTACCGTGGCGTGAGCAAGCTCAAGAGCACCTATACCGACAAGTTGCCGCTGCAGATTGCGCAGACAACGGGTCGCGTGCACACGTCGTATCACCAGGCGGTCGCGGCAACCGGACGCCTGTCTTCGACCGACCCCAACCTGCAGAACATCCCGATTCGTACGCCCGAGGGCAGGCGCATCCGGCAGGCATTCGTGGCGCCGAAAGGACAGCTTCTGCTCGCCGCGGATTACTCGCAGATCGAGCTGCGCATCATGGCGCACCTGTCCGGCGACGAGGGCCTGCAGTCCGCGTTTGCCGCCGAGCAGGACATCCACCGTGCCACGGCGGCGGAAGTCTTCGAAACCGAATTCGACGACGTGACCGACGACCAGCGGCGTTCGGCCAAGGCCGTGAACTTCGGCCTGATGTACGGCATGTCGGCCTTCGGTCTCGCCAAGCAACTGAATGTCCCCAGGGGCCAGGCGCAGGAGTACATCGACCTGTATTTCGACCGCTACCCGGGCGTGAAGGCGTTCATGGACGACATCCGCGACAAGGCGAAGAAGCAGGGCTATGTCGAGACGGTATTCGGGCGGCGGCTCTATCTGCCCGAGATCAATGCGCGCAATCAGCAGCGGCGCCAGTATGCGGAACGCACAGCGATCAATGCCCCGATGCAGGGCACCGCGGCGGACATCATCAAGCGCGCGATGATCACCGTGCAGGACTGGCTGCTGTCATCGAAGCCGGGCGCGCGCATGATCATGCAGGTGCACGACGAGCTCGTTTTCGAGGTCGAGAAGGCCGCGGCCGACAAGGTGCGCGACAAGGTCGTCGCGCTCATGGAGGATGCCGCGGACCTGGACGTCGCGCTGAAAGTGGACGCCGGCGTCGGGAAGAACTGGGACGAGGCGCACTAAGCGATTTCGCGGCGCCGCATCAAGACTCATTCTAAACTATTTTTATATATTTTTCAGAGATTTACGGGCAGCGAGGAACTAATAATTACCGGCACACTCTAATCTCCAGAGTGCGTAAGTACTCGCCTGTTTACCTCCCTAGACAGGCGTGCAACACGGTAACCCCAAGCCTGTTGCTTCTTCTTGCCCCGGATCTCATTCCGGGGCTTTTTTTATCGCAGCTCGAGAACCGCTGCTACAAGTCGTGCGCGGCGAGGAAGCGCTCCAGCACCTCGCGCGCCTCCCGCTCGCCCAGGCGTTTGAGCGCCGAGAATAGCTGCACCGTTGCCCGATCGCCGAGCTCCTTTTTCACCTCGAGTACGGCCGCAGCCGCCTGCCCCTGTTTCAGCTTGTCGGCCTTCGTGAGCAATATGTGGACCGGAAGCCCAACCGACTCCGCGAAAGCAATCATCTGCCGGTCGTAGTCCGTCAGCCGGCGTCGGATGTCAACGATGAGGATCAGGCCCGCGAGGCTCTGTCGCGACTCGAAATACCCGGACAGCAGCTCACCCCAATGGCGGCGCATCGACTCCGACACGCGCGCAAAGCCGTAGCCCGGCAGATCCACGAGTCGCTGGCCGTCGCGCAGCTCGAAAAAATTCACGAGCTGCGTCCGCCCCGGCGTCTTGCTGGTGCGAGCAAATTGCCGACGATTCACGATGACGTTGATCGCGCTCGACTTGCCGGCGTTGGAGCGGCCCGCTACTGCAACCTCGGTGCCCGTGTCCGGCACGAACTGGCCCAGGGCATTGGCACTCTTGAGGAATCGTGCGTCCGGATATTGCGACATGGGGGTATGGCCACTGGTTTCCGTGTATAATTCTGGGCCGCAGAATTCATGGTCCCCCGGCCAGGCGGGCCAGATTATACACTCGTCGAGAATGACAACGATGGCATCGGCCACCGTGAAGAAGTAACGGTTACATAAGATGAAAAACACGCTCGCTTACGTATTTGCAGTCGCCGGCCTGTCGCTGGCCACCCTCCCGGCGCAGGCCGAGAGCCTCGTCGACGGCTCGGCCGAGGCCGGCAAGAACAAGGCGACAACCTGTGCGGCCTGCCACGGCGCCGCCGGCATCAGCGCCAACCCGCTGTGGCCGAACATCGCCGGACAGGCCGCCCCGTATCTCATCGCACAGCTCAAGGCGTTCAAGGACGGCACCCGCAAGAACCCGCTGATGACCAGCCAGGCGATGATGCTGTCCGACCAGGACATGGCGGACCTGGCCGTGTATTTCGAGAGCCTGCCCGGACCGGCCCAGGCCGTCGCCGACCCGGACCTCGTCGGCAAGGGCGAGGCACTTTATCGCGGCGGCGAGGTCACAAAAGAGGTAGCTGCATGCATCGCCTGCCACGGCCCCACCGGGGCCGGCAACCCGGCCGCCAGGTACCCGGCGATCAAGGGACAGCATGCAGCCTATACGGCGAAGCAGCTGCGTGACTATGCATCCGGCGCACGCGCGTCGGATGGCAAGACGCGCATCATGCGCGACATAGCAGGGAAGCTCAGCGAGGAACAGATCGTTGCGCTGGCATCCTATGTTCAGGGACTGAAGTAAGAGCTGATATCAGGACGGTAATAGAGCAATGAAGAACGCGTGGATTAGCTGGGCGCTGGCCCTATTGATGCTGACCGGACTCGCTGCCTGCGGCAGCGACGAAAAGGAGCCCGAAGCCGTCGTCGAGGCGACGCCGGCAGAGCAGGCTCCCACCGACGAGCAGGCCGCATCCGACGAAGAAGCGGCCGGCGACGACGGCGAGACCCAGGTGGTCGTGGAAGAATCGGCCGCCGAGCCGGAAGACGACGAGCAGCCGATCATGCTGGCCCGTGCGGACACCACGGATACCCCGGCACAGATCTGGAAATTCAAGGAAGGCCAGCACTACATTCGCATGGTGCCGAGCCAGCCCACCATGGGTGGCGCCGACAAGGTCGAGGTGGCAGAGTTTTTCTGGTACGGCTGCCCGCACTGCTACAGCTTCGAACCCACGATCAACGCCTGGGCCGAGAGTATGCCGGCCGGCGCGCGATTCGTGCGTATCCCGGTGGTCTGGAATACCGTGCACGAACTGCATGCACGACTCTTCTACACGATGGAAGTCCTGGCGCGCAACGGCACGCTCGCGGACGGTGAAGCGTTCCACAACAACGTATTCCAGGAGATCCAGACGCGCGGCAATCGACTGACGAGCGACGATTCGATCCGGCGCCTGTTCGAACGATTCGGTGTCGACGGTGCGACCTTCGATCAGACCTGGAAGTCGTTCGAGGTAGACCAGAAACTCCGCGTGGCGAAAGACCTTGGTCGTCGTTACAGTATCCAGGGTGTGCCCGCCGTCGTGGTTAACGGTAAGTACCGCACGGGCGGCCAGGAAGCCGGAAGTTACGACGCGGTCCCGGACGTCATCGACGAACTGATCGCGCGCGAAAGCCAGCGCTAACGCGGGAAGCCGCATCGCGGGGGGGTCGTGAACAAGATCCTGGCCATCGCAGGTCTCGCGGTCGTACAGACGATCGCGCTCGCTGCGCCCGGTGCCGACGAATCGTTCTCGCAACTTGTTGCTCGATACCTCGATGAGGTTCCCGATCGTTCGCCTGTTGCGGCAACCGCACTGGGCGATCATCGGGCGGACGACCGCCTCGACGACGTAGACGCAGCCGCGCGGGAGCGATTACGCAGGACTTTCCTCGGCTACAGGGAAGCGCTCGCGGCCATCGACCGAAGCGCGTTGTCGCGTGCCAACCAGGTCGATGCCGCGATCCTCGGCAACGACATCGAATCGACGTTGTTCGAACTCGACACGCTCGAGGAATGGGCGTGGAATCCGCTCTACTACGTGCGCCTGCCGGGGAATGCCATCTACGGACTGCTGTCGCGCGATTTCGCGCCGCTCGAGCAGCGCCTCGACAACGCGGCGTCGCGCCTCGAGCAGCTGCCGCGCTTTTTCGAGCAGGCGCGGGCAGCGATGCAGCCGGAGCGCGTGCCGAAGATCCATGCCGAGACCGCGGTCCAGCAGAACCGCGGCCTCGTCACGATCATCGACTCGATGATCGTTCCGCACATGGAAGCCCTGACGCCGCCGGCCGCAGAGCGCCTCGAGGCGGCAATAACGATTGCCCGTGAGGCGATCGCCACGCAACAGTCCTGGCTCGAGGAGGAACTGTTGCCCCGCGCGAACGGCGACTTCCGCATCGGCGCAGAACTCTATGACCGCAAGCTCGCGTTCGCGCTGAATTCCTCGCTCACGCGCAAGGAGATAAGAACGCTCGCCGAGCAGGAATACGAACGCGTGCGTGGCGAGATGTACGACATTGCACGGCAGGTATACGCCGACCTGCATCCCTATACGGCGTTTCCGGACAACCCCGATGAAGCCTACAAGCAGGCGATCGTCCGCGCGGCGCTGGAGGTGGCCTACCAGCACCTGCCGCCCCGTGATGAGATCGTCGAAACAGCGAGGCGGTACCTGCAACAGGCGAGTGATTTCGTCGTCGAGAACAACATCGTCACGATGCCGGAAGAGCCCGTCGAGATCATCGTGATGCCCGAGTTCCAGCGCGGCATCGCGCTCGCCTACCTCAGCCCGCCGGGGCCGCTCGACAAGGACCAGAAGGCATTCTACGCGGTGGCCCCGCTGCCCGCCGACTGGACCGAGCAGCAGGTCCAGTCGTTCCTGCGCGAGTACAACCTGTACTCGATTCAGAACCTCACGATCCACGAGGCGGTGCCGGGTCATTACCTGCAGCTCGCGCTGAGCAACCGGCATCCGTCCACGTTGCGGAGCGCCTTGTGGTCGGGCCCGTTTGTCGAAGGCTGGGCAGTCTACGCGGAACGCATGATGATCGAGGAAGGCTATCTCGAGCAAGACCCGCTCATGCGTCTCATCAATCGCAAGTGGTACCTCAGGGCTATTACCAATGCGATCATCGATTCGGCGATTCATGTCGACGGAATGACGCAGAACGAAGCCATGAAGCTCATGATCGAAGGCGGGTTCCAGGAGGAGCGCGAGGCGGCCGGCAAGTGGGTGCGCGCGCAGCTTTCCTCGGCGCAGCTGTCGACCTACTTCGTCGGCTACCAGGAACACGCGGCCCTGCGCGCCGATGTCGAGGCGGCCTGGGGCGACGAATTCACGCTGCGCCGCTACCACGACCAGGTGCTGTCCTACGGCTCGCCGCCCGTGCGCTTCGTGCGCGCGCTGATGCTCAACGAGCCCATCCCGCAAGGCTCGAAGTCGGGGACCGCCGCTTCTCGCTAGACCCGCTGAATTCGTTGCGACGTTTTCCCGCCTCGCCGCATCTATCTAAGACTTCGTCGGCAAGCGTGTTCCCTTATTCCAAACGGTAATGAGGGCGGATGCTGCAACGGTGAACTCACCTCCGGGCACCGAGTCAGACCGACATACAACAAAGAGGGGTCGGGATGAATTTGACGGATCTGAGCACCAGGCAGTGGCCNNTTGCCCTGTTCGGCCTCATCTCGATCGCCAGGCTGCCGATCCAGTTATTGCCGAACATCGAGCAGCCGCAGGTCTCGATACAAAACTTCTGGCGCGCCGCCGCGCCCGAGGAAATGGAATCGAGCATCATCGAGCCGCAGGAGAACGTGCTGCGCAACACGCCCGGCGTAACGGACATCAATGCCTTCATCAGCCGCGGCGCCGGTTTCATCACGCTGACCTTCGACGTCGGCACCGACATCCAGGAAGCCAAGCTCGACGTCATCAACAACCTCAACCAGGCGCCGCCGCGCCCGGCCGACGCCGTCGAGCCGCAGGTATTCGCGGGCGGCGGCCAGCGCTCACCGCCCGCCGCGTCGCTGCTGATTCGCGTTCTGCCGCAGAACCCGAACAAGGAACTCGCGAGCTACCAGAAACTCATTGAGGAGCACGTCGAGCCGCGCCTCGCACGCATCCCGGGCGTGTCACAGGTCAACCTGAACAGCGAACAGCCGCGGGAAATGCAGATCACGTACGACGCCTATCGCGCCGCGGCGCTCGGTATCGGCGTGAGCGACATCATCGCCACGCTGTCCCGCGCGACCGACGCGTCCGGCGGTTTCGCCGACGTCGGCCGGCGCCAGTACACGGTGCGGTTCGCCGGCCAGTTCGAGCCTCACGATCTCAGCAACCTGATCGTCGGGTGGAGTAACGAGCGGCCGATCTACCTCAGTGAAGTCGCCGATATCGACATCGTGCCGCGAAAACCCGACGGCTTTACGCTGAGGAACGGCTACCCGGCCTACTACATCACGCTGCAGCGCGCGTTCGACGCGAACACCGTCAGCATCCTCGACGAGGTCAACCGCGCGATCACCGAGCTGAATGCGGGCACGCTCGCCGAGGCGGGCCTGGAGATGGACCTCAGCTTCGATGCATCGATTCACATCCGCCGTGCGATCGCCCTGGTGCAGGGCAATCTCGGCATCGGCCTGGTCCTCGCGATCGGCGTCCTGTATTTCCTGATGCGCAGCCGCCGCGCGACTTTTCTCGTCACCGCCACCGTGCCGCTGTCGCTGCTCGTCGCATTCGTCGGCCTGCGCCTGTTCGACAAGTCATTGAACGTGATCTCGCTGGCCGGGCTCGCGTTCTCCGTAGGCCTGGTCATGGATGCCGCCATCGTTACGCTGGAGAACATCGTGCGATGCCGGCAATCGGGCCTCGAGCTCCGCGATGCGGTCGCGAAAGGTACCCGGCAGATCACCGGCGCGCTGTTCGCATCGACCGTAACGAGCGTCGCGATTTTCGCGCCCGTGATGTTCATGGACGGCATCGAGGGGCAGCTGTTCCAGGACCTCGCGCTGACGATCGCCGTTGCCGTGTCCGCGTCGTTCTTCATCGCGATTACCGTGTTGCCCGTCGCCGCGTCGTTCCTGCTTAAACAGGAAGACAGGGACCCGTGCCGCCACTGGTGGACGCGGATCACGACACTCGTAATGCACCTGACACGGACGCCGGCGCTGTGCCGCACCTGGATCGTCGCCATACTCGGCGGCTCGATCATCGCCATCGTCACGCTGATGCCGAAGGCGAACCTGTTGCCGCAGGCGCCGTCGGATTCGCTTAACGCCTTTTTCATCACGCCGCCGGGCGGCACCGTCGAGGTCCTCCGGGATGAGCTCGCGGCCACGATCGTCGAACGGCTGCGGCCCTACATGGAGCACGAGAAGCAACCTTATATACGCGGTTACAACATGGCGTCATTCGGCGCGGGCAGCGGCATGTACGTCTATCCACAGGATCCGTCGCGCATCGAGGAGATGATCGACATCGTGCGCAACGAAGTGCTGGTAGACCTGCCCGATACGCAGTCGTTCGTGCAGCGTTCCTCCCTGCTCAACTTCGGCTTCGATGGCGGGCGCGCAATCAACGTCGACCTGCAGGGGCCCGACATCGGCGTTCTTTCCCGGGTCGCCATGCAGGCCATGCCGATCGTGAGCGAGGCCGTGCCGGGCGCCCAGGTCCGTCCCATTCCCGGGCTGGCCATTGCCGAGCCCGAGCTGCAGCTCGTGCCGAACGACCGCCGCATCACGGCCGCCGGCCTCGACCGCGCGACCGTAGCGACCATCGTCCGCGCGGTGACGAGCGGCACCTTCGTCGGCGAGTACTTCGACGGCAACGACCGCATGGACATGATCCTCAAGGGCCCGACCTGGACCTCGCCGGAGCAGCTCGCGTCAACGCCGGTCGCTACGCCGCTGGCCGGCCTGCAGTCACTCGGCGAGCTGACCGACATCCAGCGCACCGTCGGCCCGACCCAGCTGCTGCGCGTGAACGGCCAGCGCACGCTGACGCTGTCCGTGACGCCTCCGGCCGACATGACCGTCCAGGAGGCCCTGCAAAGCCTGCGCGAGACCGCTGGACCGCAGCTCCGGGAGATCCTGCCGGCCGATGTCACCCTTGCCTACCGCGGCACCGCGGACAGGCTCGATGCGGCGTTTTCGAGCATGGCGGTGAACCTGGCGACGGCCGCCGTCGTGCTGTTCCTGATCATGGCGGCCATGTTCCGCTCGCTGCGCGATGCCGCCCTGGTCATGCTGTCCATGCCGCTCGCGATCGCCGGGGGCGTCGCCGCACTGCGCGTGCTGAACCTGTTTACCGTCCAGGCCATGGACCTGCTGACGATGATCGGCTTCCTCATCCTGCTCGGGCTCGTCGTCAACAACGCCATCCTGCTGGTCATGCAGGCCCGCAAAGGCCTGCGCAACGGGCTCGATCGCAGCGCGGCCGTCGCCGATGCCGTACGCATTCGCGCCCGCCCGATCTACCTGAGCACGTTGACGAGCATCTTCGGCATGCTGCCGCTGATGATCGTGCCCGGCGTCGGGTCCCAGATCTACCGCGGCCTCGCGACCGTCATCATCGGCGGAATGCTGGTCAGCGCCCTGTTCACCCTCATCCTGATGCCGAGCATCCTGCGCCTGCCGGCGCTGCAACTGCCACGGGCACTGCGACGCATTCAGGACATCGCCCCGGGAGTACCTGCCGATGCCTGATACCCGAATCACCGTTTCGTGGCTGTTGTTCCTGGCCGCCTCTTGGTCCCATGCCCAGCAGATGCCGGCCCGGGCCGTGCAGATCTCGATGGTTTCACAGGCGGAAGTCGCCCCGACCGTTGCCGTGCCCGGAACGGTCTACAGCCGCAACGAAGTCCAGATTACCGCCGGCGTCGCCGGACGCCTCGTGATGGTCGCGGAGCCCGGCACCGTCGTCGAGAAAGGCGATTTCGTCGCTCGCATCGACAAGCGAAGCCTGCAGTTGCAGCGTGCAGAGCAGGAGGCGCTGCTCGAACGCGCACGGATCAACGTCCGCCAGCTCGAGAGCCAGCTGCGGCGACAAAAGGAACTCGCAAGCTCCAGCCTCGTGTCGGAATTCGAACTCGAACAGACGGAAGCGAACCGCGACCTTGCCGTCAGCGATGCCGGGATCATCGAGGTGAGGATCCGCCAGATCGACGATCGCCTGCAGCGCGCCGATGTCAGGGCGCCGTTCTCGGGGGTCGTCATCAACCGCGTGCGGCGGTCCGGCGAGGAAGTCGCCAGGGGGGAGATCCTGGGGCAGCTAACGGACATAGAAAACCTGGAGGTACGCGCCTTCGTGCCGTTGAAGCACCTTCCACGGACGGCGGCGGGCCAGGCCATCGACGTATTCGCCCCGGATGCCGCCCATGCCGGCACCATTCGCTCGCTCGTGCCTACCGGTGACGTCCGCTCGCAGACCTTCGAGGCACGCATCGACCTGCCTTCCGGCGCGAGACAGGACTGGACGGTTGGGCAACTTGTGAGCGTTGCTATCCCGATCCGTGCCCGCAGGCTCGAGCTCGCAGTGCCGCGGGACGCCCTCGTGCTGCGCCAGAACGGTTCTTTCGTGTTCCGAATTAGCGCCGACAACAAGGCCGAGCAGATCAAGGTCGAGATCGGCGATTCCGCCGGGGACCTGGTTGCGGTGCGCGGTGACCTGTCGGGAGGCGACCGCGTGGCAATACGCGGTGCGGAGAATCTGTCAGAGGGTGCTGATGTGAAAATACTCGTATCGGAAACGGCGGCGCCGAGCGACGCCGTGCCGATACGTAATTCTACCGGCTAGCCGCCACCTGCCGTGGGCATGTCGCTGGGCCGCATCCCGCTCCGGGTCGCATTGCGGATCGCTTCCTGGTTATCGAGGCGTTCCTGTTCCCATTCGCGCGCCGTCTTGCAGACGCGTGACGACAGCCTCGAACCTGTTTCCTTCTGCCGCTTGCAGACCATGCGATCGGGATCACCTTCTATCTGGCCCATGGACGCATAGCCGGCGGTTGCCGGCGGCGCATCGGGGCTCGACGCGCAGCCTGCGATGAGTCCCAGCGATAACAGGGCAGCCATCGTTCCCGGGATGCCGTTAGCTCGAATCATCGTTTTCCCCTTTACTCTCTGAGAACCTCAATACCTTCGATATACGGCTGGTAGTTCTGCCACCGGCCGCTCGAACGCGTATGCAGCGGCTCGCGCACCTGCCAGACACTCGCCGTCTTCACCTGCGAGCGCGCCTTCTGGAACTCGAGGCAGGCATCGTCCCATGGCAGGCCGAGGAATTCGAGCAGCGCACGCAGCACCGGCTCCGGATCACGCACCAGTTCGTCGTAATCCACGGTAAATATATTCTCCCCGAGCAGCTCGTGCCAGCGCTCCACCAGGCGCTCCTGCAGACGGAAGTAGTGCGCGGTGTCGGCGAGGTCCGTCGCATAATTCAGAGGCGCGCCCAGTTGCTGGAACCAGACCGACAGGCAGTTGTCCCTGAGTTCACGGCGCGTATGGATGATCTTTGCCGCAGGAAACATCGCACGAATCACGGCGAGGTGCAGGACGTTTTCGGGGCGCTTGTCCGTCACGTGAGTCGCGTCCGGGAACAGGCGCCGCAAAGTCGACAGGTATTCTTCGGCAACGGCGGACAATTCGTCGGGCGTCACCTCGGCGAGTCGCTGCGGGAACGGTTTGAGTCGCTCCGCCAGCAACATGGGCAGGACATCGAGCTCACCACCCATCTGCACGGATGCATGCGCGGAGAGTATCTGCTCGATCAGCGTCGAGCCCGAGCGGTACATGCCGCA
>JABAHR010018232.1_pt1 | contig 10804 bp, 9 predicted proteins | sample 7062101 | NCBI WGS metagenome assembly JABAHR01 (sample SAMN14534553, study PRJNA622989) | marine sediment metagenome | biome: marine biome [ENVO:00000428]; feature: marine pelagic biome [ENVO:01000023]; material: deep marine sediment [ENVO:00002113] | place: India: Gulf of Kutch | collected...
GCGGACCCAGTGGCCCGGCGGCGTTCGCGAAGCCTGCTGCGCGAGCGCGTCCTGCACGTCGGCGATGCGCGGCAGGTTGACGTTAGCGCCTACGGCCTCCTCCGCGAACAGGGGGTGGCTGTGCGCGTCGATGAAACCGGGCGTCACGGTCATGCCGGTCGCGTCGATACGCCGCGTGCTGGCATTGGCGAGGCTCAGCATGTCCGCATTGGAGCCGACCGCGAGGATGCGATCGCCGCGGACGGCGACGGCCTCGACGACCGGGTTATCCGGATTCATCGTCAGGACGCGGCCGCCGTGAATGATCATGCTCGCGCTGCCCGTGACCGGCCGGCCTTGGGCGGATGCGGCGCCTGCCGCGCCGATGCCCAGCGGCAGCGCCGCCGAACTGCCGAGGAATCGGCGTCTGGATACCTTGCTCATGTTCTCCCCCTGTCAAACCCAGGGGTCAGAGCCGGGCTCTGACCCCTTGCTGCTTATTGCAGCCCCGAACCGTCCGCCGAGTAGATCACCCAGATTTTAGTATAGCCGTCGGTATCCCAGGTGCCGGTCCACTCCTTGGGAATCGTGACCGCGTCTCCGGCCCCGATCTCCGTTACCGTGCCGTCGGCTGAGGTCAGGGTCACGCCGCCCTTGATGAAATACATGAACTCGTCGACGCCGTAGGGATCCGTTGCCTCGAACAAGACCTTGTCGGACTGGTACATACCCGATGCAAATTTCTTGTCGCTCGACAGCAAGGTGGTCACGTCGAGCGTGACGTTGCCGTTCTCGTGCTCGGTGCGTGTCATGTCGTCGCGCTCGAAGATCGAGCCGTCCATTTCAGCCGCAGCGATCTTGGCGGGGTGCACGGCGCCCTGGTGATGCTCGGATACGGCGACGGCGGCGGCGGCGAAGATCATAATGGTGACCAGGATTTTTCTCATCTTTATTCCTCTTGGTTACAGGTAGGCAATCGCAAGATAGCCGGCAATGGATATGACGGCCGCGATCAGCGCATACGGAAATTGTGTAATGGCATGCTGGAAAGGTGTACAGCCTGCAGCCTGCGCGGTCAATACCGTCGCGTCCGAGTAGAAGCAGGCGTGACTGCCGAAGGTGCTGGCCGACAGCGTCGCGCCGATCACCAGCGTCATGTCCGCGCCGAGATTGTTCGCCAGCGCGGTAACGATCGGCAGCACGATGACGAAGACCCCCCAGTTGGAGCCGGTCATGAAGGACACGAGCGCCATGGACGCGAAGACCACGGCAGGCAGCGATTCAGGCGTCAGGATCGGCTCCATCGACTGCACGACATAGGGCGCCAGTCCGAGGACATCGTTGACGTCTTTCAAGATGAACGCCGCGACGAGGACGCCAAGCGGTTCGACCATGGTCTTGAAGCCGTCGATGACCGTATCGAAGGTGTCGTGCATGTCCATCATGCGCGTGGCGAGTATGTAGATCGCAGTACTGCCGAGCGCGATATAGATGCCGACCAGGAAATCCTTGTCGAAATAGAGCGTCGCCAGCACGAGCACGGCCATCGGCACCAGGAACATCGAGATACGCGGCTCGATGTCGTCCCGCGGCTGTATCGACTGGTTCGCCTTCTCGATGTGCACGGCCTCCGGCGGCACGGTCTGGCCGCTGAACTTTGCCCGATCTTCGGCAACTTTCATCGGTCCGAGCGCAGGAATGGCGCCGGAGATGACGACCGGGACCAGCAGCACTGCGACCCACGCATACAACATGTAGGGGATCGCGCCGATGTAGTAATCCAGACCCTGCCCCTCCGGCGCGATGCCGTTGGCCACGATGAGCCCGGCGAAGAAGACGCCCCAGGTCGAAAACGGGATGATGACGCTGATGGGCGCGGCGGTGGAATCGACGACGTAGGCCAGCTTCTCGCGCGAGACCCGGTATTTGTCGGTCAGGCTGCGCATGGCGGAACCGACCGCCAGCGAGTTGAGGTAGTCGTCCACGAACATCAGGATGCCGAGACCCCAGGTCGCCATCAGCGCACTTTTCTCGGATTGCACCACGCCGACCATCTTTTCGGTAAAAGATTTCGTCGAGCCGGTCCGGATCAGGATGGCGATCAGGCTGCCCATGAAGCCGCAGACGAGAATGACCCAGGCGACCGTCTCGTCCATCATGACCCTGAGCGAAGTCTCGGCAAATCCGCCGATGAAGCCCGTGCCGTGAATCATGATCAGGCCGACGATCGAGCCCGTGATCAGGGATTCGATGGGCCGGTGGGTCAGTATCGCGAGGATGAAGACGACCAGCGTCGGGATGAGGATAATCGCACCCTCGAGCGCCATTCAGGCGTCCTCGTCCGCGTATTCATAGACGAGCCGGCCGCCGAGCCAGGTCTGCAAGACCTTCGTGTCCATGATTTTCTCCGGATCGACCGTCAAGAGGTCCTGGTCGAGCACGATCAGGTCCGCGAGCTTGCCGGGCTCGATCGAGCCTTTCAGATCCTCTTCGAACGAGAGCCAGGCGCCGAACAGCGTATAGGCCTGCAAGGCCTCCATCATCGAAATGGCCTCTTCCGCCGCGAATACCCGCCCTGACATGCCCTTCCGAGTGACGGCGGCGTACAGGCCGACCAGCGGCCCGATCGGCAGTATGTCGCTCGAGATCGCCACGTTGACCCCGTGGTTCATCGGCGTACGCAACGGGTTGTTGTGCTCGACCCGGTCGCCGTCGAGATAGTCGACGTAACGCCCTTCGAGCGTGTACGTGAAGTTGGGCTGCTGCGTAATGCCGATGCCGTATTCGGCCATCTTCGTCATCGTCTCGGATGACGGCATGACCGTGAAGTGATTGAGATAGTGCCGGTGATCGACACGCGGCGTTGCGTCCAGCGCCGCCGCCAGCTCGTCCACCGTAAGCTCTATCGCCGCATCGCCGATCGCATGGATGCCGGCCTGCCAACCGGCGGCGTTAAGCTCGCGGATCGTGGTGGTCAACTGAGCGGGGTCGATGCTCAGCTTGCCGCGATAGTCCGCCTCTCCTTTATAAGGGTCCTTGGTGTAGGCAGCCGGCCCGGTAAAGCCGCCGTCGACGAAGATCTTGATCGGCCCGACCCGCAGGAATTCGTCGCCGTCGCCCGACTTCATGCCGAAAGCGTCCATCGCCTCGGCCCCTTCCCAGAACACCTGGATGGAAGCTCGCGGCAATTGGCCGCGCCGCATCCGATAGATGTATTCCCATTCCGGCCAGGCCTCGAGCGAAGCGTTTGCATGCGTGAAACTGGTGATGCCGAATGCGAACTGATCCTCGAGCACGCTGATCAGGCTGTCGCGAACATCCTCGTTGCTGGCTTCAGGGACAAGCCGACCGACGATCTCCTGGCGCTCGCGGATGACGCCGTTCAGGCGACCGTCTTCGCCGACTTCGATCACGCCGCCCTCGGGCTGCGGCGTGTTCTCGTCGACTTCGGCGCGGCGCAGCGCGACGCTGTTGACGACCGCGCTGTGACCGCCCGCGCGCGTCAGGATGACGGGGCTGTCGGGCGCCGCCGCATCGAGATCGGCGCGCAGCGGCCGCCGCCCTTCCGCCATGAAATCCTCCGACCAGCCGTACCCGGTCACCCATTCCCCGGCGCCAATCTCGTCCACTTTGTCGCGGACCAGGTCTTTGATTTCTTCGATCGAGGTCGTTTCTGTCAGGTCGATATATCGCTCGGGATTGCCGCGCAGGTGGGTATGGGAGTCGACGAAACCGGGCATGACGAACTTGCCCTCGAGATCGATCGTCGTCGGCGCGACGAACTCCGTCAGCAGCTGCTCGCTGCCGACGGCGACGATCCTGTCGTCCTTGATGGCGACCGCCGATTGAATGGACAAGCCGGCATCGATCGTCGCGATCTTGCCGTTGTGCAGGATCGTGTCTACCTCGATGCCCCCGGCGCCGCCGGGCAGCCCGTCGCAGGCAGCAAGCGCCAGGCCCGCAAGCAGGATCGTGATTCTTTTCTTCATCATGCGGCCCTCAGTTTGAGCGGGTGCAGCCCGCCGTTGGTGCTGTCGACCATGACCCGCGCCTCGCGGGTCCTGACGATCCAGAAGCGCTTGTGAACCAGGCCTCGCGGCGCAACGGAAACGTCGAAGGAGGCGATCGTGCGGAGCTTCTTGCCGAGTCGGTGCGTCACGGTACGCTGCGCTATCGCTGCGGCCTCCCCGGCTTCGATGTCGGCGTCAAGGAGACGATCCCCGGATGCGATCTCTGTCTTCAGCTCGAAGCTGTCGGCGGTTGCGCCGAGGCCGTTCACGGCGTCAACCAGGCAGAGCAGCGAAATATTCTTCCTGCCGACCAGGGTCGGCACCGAGCAGTTCGCGGCAAAGCAATAATAAGGGTAGATCATCTCTTCCTCGATGCTTGCCTCGACGTCCCCGGTCAGCGACGCGACGACGCACTGTGCATCGGTCGCGCCGATCGCGCCGCGGATGACGACCACTTGCTCCGCATCAGGCATCCCGCCCCCCCTTGTCCAGCGCCGCATCGATGGCTGCCGCCTCCGGCCCCAAGGCTGCGTCACTTGCGGCGATCAGTGATTTGGGGACCGGCCCGACGCTCGCCGCCTCGTCCATCACCTCGACGATGTACTCCGGCACCGGGGATATCTTCTGGGTCAGCAGGCTGACGACGATCATCGTCGTGATGGAGCTGGCGACACCGGCCGTCATCGGCGCCATCTGCGTCGTCTCGACCATGCCGGCGATCTCCCAGCCGAACGCGACCGAGGCGCCGACCACCATCGACGACAGCGCGCCGGCCGTGTTGGCTTTCCTCCACCACACCGCACAGAAATAGGCCGGCAGGAATGCGCTGCCGAGCACCGAGGTCGCGAATATGACGATGGCGAAGACCGTAGGCGGCTCGTAAAGCGCGACGACGTAACCAACCATCGCGATCAGCAGGACGAGGCCGCGCGACACCATGACCATCTGCCGCTCGGAGGCGTTCGGATTGATGAAGCGCTCGTAAAGGTCGCGCGACGCAATCGAGCCGGTCTGCAACAGCAGGGAATCGGCCGTGGACATGATGGCGGCCATGATCGCCGCCATCACGAGGCCGGTGACCGCCGCGGGCAGCAGCAGGCCGGCGACCTCGAAGATCGCCATCTCGGGATCGTCGAGTTCCGGCAGGAGCAGCACGGCCAGGATGCCGACGAGGTACGGCGTCGGTACGAAGAACAGGTTCCAGGCCGTCGCCCACATGCCCGCCTTGCGGGCCGTAGCCGGCCGGCTCATCGCCATGTGACGGGTGACGACGTGCGGCCAGCCGAGCAATCCGATCGAAAAGATGAGCACAGCGCCGAGGGCGACGCCCCACTGACCCTCGAAACCGAGATCCTTGCCCCAGATAGACAACAGGGTGGGATCAAATTCGGCGATCGCGTTGTTCGCGGCGGTGAGCCCGCCCAGTTCTGTCAGCGCCGCGATGGCAATCCAGAGCACCCCGACCAGCATAACAAGACTCTGGAAGAAATCGGTGTAGGCAACGGCGAGATAGCCGCCCATAAACGTATAGATAAGGATGATGCCGACCGCGATCGCGAGCGCCATCGGATACGGCAGGCCGGTGACCAGGGCCATCCCCTTGCCGCCCGCGATGAACTGCGCGAGCACGTAGAAACCGAGCAGGAACACGGTCAATACGCCGGCGAACAGGCGGACCGCCGGCGACGGGTAGCGCTTCGCGAGGTACTCGATCGACGTCAGCGCACCGAAGATCTGCGAGAGCTTGCGCATGCGCCGGCCGATCGCCGACAGGTTGAGCACGCCGCCGCCGATGTCGCCGGCCGCGAACCACATCGCCCAGTAACCTTGCGTGTAGCCGAGCCCGCCGGCGCCTAAAAACATGTAGCCGCTCATCGATGTGCTCTGCAACGTGAGCGCGGTGGCGATCGGCCCGACCTGGCGCCCGCCGAGCAGGTAGCCCTCGAGATCTTCGCTGCCGCCGTGGCGCATCGCCCAGTAGCCGATGCCGAGCACGATGACATAGTAGAGGACGAGGAAGAGGACGACGGTGCCGCTCATGCGCCGTCCTCCTGCTGCGCGTCGTCGTCGCTCCAGTGCCGCGTCCGGTACAGGAACACCAGGGTGTAGACGATCCAGAACAGGGGAAAGCCGAAAACCAGCAGCGTCGTCTCAATCGGTAGTCCGAACATCGTGCTCCCCCGCGCGTCTGTCAGCGCCAGTCCAGCGTCGAACCGATCGGCTCGCCTGGCGGCACCGTGACCGGCTCGATCTGCTCGATCGATCCCGGATCGCTGCGCATCTGCTCGATGCGGAAACGCCCGAACGCGTAGTGCGCTCGCCACGCGGCGTCGCTTTCGGCGTTCGCCCGCGGCGCGAGCCATGCGTCCAGGCGATTGACCGTATCGAGCGCGAGCGCGCGCGCCTGGCCGTCGGCACTTTCATTGACGGCGAGCATCATCAGCCGCTCGAGCGCGAGGTTGTTGACCGCGCGCTGGATTTCCGCGTCGACGCCGGTCTGCCGGTTGGCATACCAGGTTGCCTGCAGCAGGTCTTCGGTCAGCTCATCGAAGCCGGGCATCGTCGCATTGCGGGCGCTGGTGGCAATCATGCGCGCGGCGCGACTTGCTTCGAGCAGCACATCTAGGGTCAGCGCGGCGGCGCTCTCGGCAGCGCCGATCGGCTCGAATACCTTGCCGGTGTTCGTCGGGAAGGTCTCCCGCGACTTCGGATTGCCCGGCGGTCGTGGCGGGATGAGCTCGAGGACGTTATCGGGCACGCGCAGCACCGCCGGCGTCAGCGTCTCGAGCAGGGCGGCGATCGCCCGCCGCTGCCGGTCGGCCGCTACCGGTGTGCTGAGCTCCTGGCCGTCGCCGCGCAGCGTGTAGGTCCAGTTGTGACCACCGACGTTCTTGCCCGCCGCGATCAGCTGGAAGCGATGCAGGAGATAGATTGGCACGAGGACCTCTTCCAGCGACGCCATCGGCTGACCGGGCCGGATGTTCGCCGCCGAGAAATTCTGCAGCGCTATCGCCCGCACCCTGAGGAGATGCTCAAGCTCGTCGATCGAATCCGCGCCGTTGTCCCAGAGGTTACCCAGCGGATTGGCGCTGGACACGGGACGGGAATCGGGGTCGCTGACGTAGACGAATCCTGCGTCGATGGTGTCGGCCATGATCTGGTCGCGTGCTGCCTGGCGATCCGTGCCGTCCGGAAAATCCTGGTAGCCCCAGAGGACCGCTCGCTCGTCCCACTCGCCGATGCCCACATCGTAAGCATCACTCAAGTCAATATTGCCGTCTGCGTCGATATGAATGGCGGGAAAAGGATAGTCCATGACGGACGCCCTGCCCTGGGTGCTCGCCGCCATGTTGTGCTGGATGCCGAGCGTATGCCCGACCTCGTGCGCAGAGAGCTGCCGGATGCGCGCGAGCGCCATTTCCATCATCGCGTCCGGCTTCTCTTCGTCATCGTACGGCGCGAGCAGCCCTTCCGCGATCAGGTAGTCCTGGCGGACACGAAGACTCCCGAGCGTCACCTTGCCTTTCATGATCTCGCCGGTGCGTGGATCCGCGATACTGCCGCCATAGGACCAGCCACGGGTCGAGCGATGCACCCACTGGATGATGTTGTAGCGGACGTCCATCGGGTCGGCGTCCTCGGGCAAGAGCGCCACCTGGAACGCATCACGATAACCCGCCGCCTCGAAGGCCTGGTTCCACCAGGCCGCGCCTTCCACCAGCGCGGTGCGGATCGGTTCGGGCGCGCCGCGGTCGACGTAGTAGACGATGGGCTCGACCGCCTCGCTGGTTGCGGCGGCCGGGTCCTGCTTTTCGAGGCGGTGCCGCACCGTGTAGCTGACCCGCAGCGGGTCGCCGACCGCCGTCGCATAATCCTGGAACGTGCGGCCGAAGAACCCTGACCGCGGGTCGAGCGGCACGGGCTCGTAGTGCTCGTCGGGCAGGCGGATGAAAGAGTGATGCAGATGCACGCTGACCGTCTGCCAATCGGGTATGACGGTCGACAGGTAACGGCCGCTCGCCTGGCCGGTGAACGTGACGATCGCCTCCATCTCGGCATTGTCGGGGAAGGATTTCGTCATCGGCAGGTAGATCGCGGAGCGCGATGCGTCCGGCGTGAACGTGCCCTCGTCCATGTTCGCGAGGCGCGCCGAGATCGAATGGGCGTCCCGTATCAGGAAGTCGGTCGCGTCGATCAGCACCGAGCCGTTGCGCTCCCCGATGGCCTCGAAGCCCCAGATTACCGAGCTCGCAAAAGACTCGTCGACCGCCGCCTGCTCGAAAGGATTGTCGCTGGTCGCACGATAGCCGAGATTGTCTTCGATCAGCAGTACCTTCGGCCCCGAACGCTGGAAGGAGACTATCTTGGTGGAGCCCAGCTGACCGCGGTCGAGACCGATGTCGTTGGAGCCGACGCCGCGCGCCATCGACGACTGGTACAGGAACTTCTCGTCGAGATTATCGACCTCGATGATCAGGCGGCCCGCACCGTCATCCCAGTAGAGATCGAAAAAGCCGGGCAGGTGTTGGTAGCTGCCGAGCCGGCTGACGACGTCCTCCGCGCCGCTCGGCGCCGGCCCGCAAGCCGTCAGGGTTGAAAGGCTGATAAGTAAAAGTAGATGCCTCAACATGCTGGCTCCTCAACGTTGCTCACGGCACTCGGTCAGCACCGAGTCCAGGATCTGTACGAAGTAGTCGGCGTTGACCTTGTCGAACACCATGGGTGGCCGCAACTTCAGTATATTCGCGTCGGCGCCGATCCGGCCGGTCAGGATGCCCCTGGCGCGCAAACCTTCGACCACCCGGCCCGCGAGCTCGGCAGCGGGCGTCCGTCGCTCGCGGTCGTCGACGAATTCCACCGCCTTGAAGAGCCCGTCACCGCGTATGTCGCCGATCGCCTCGTGCCGTTCCGCGAGCTGCCACAAGGCTTCATTGAGGTACAGGCCCGTTGCCAGCGCGTTCGCCTGCAGCCCTTCGCCTTCGATGACGTCGAGTACCGCGAGGCCGGCAGCGCAAGACACCGGGTTGCCGCCAAAGGTGTTGAAGTAGTGGGCGTCCGACGAGAACCGCGCAACGAGGTCCCGGCGGGTCACCGTCGCCGCCAGCGGGTGCCCGTTGCCCATCGGCTTACCCATGGTGACGATGTCCGGCGCGAAGTCGTCGATCTCGAATCCCCAGAAGTTGCGGCCGGTGCGACCGAAGCCGGCCTGCACTTCGTCGGCGATGACCAGCGCGCCCGCCGCCCTCACGAGCTCGGCGATCCGCGACAGGTATCCGGGCGGCGTCGCGACGACGCCGCCGCTAGAGATAATCGTATCGACGATAAACGCGGCAGGCTTGACGCCGCGATCGTCGAACGTCGCCAGCGCATCCTTGACCGTGTCCGCATAGCGCATGGCCGCATCGTCGCCCCGATATCGGCCGCGGTAGACGTCCGGGGTGGGTATGGCCACAACGTAATCCGGAACCTGGTCGGCGGGAATGTCCTCTGTGGAGATTTCGTAGATGGCTTTCGTATTGCCGTGGTAGGCGAAGTCGGTAACGATAATTCCGGTGCCACCGGTGCAGCTCCGCGCGATGCGCAGCGCGAGCTCGTTCGCTTCGCTGCCGGTGCAGCAGAACATGGCGGTGTCGAGTTCCGCCGGCAGCTTGCCGGTCAGCCGCTCCGCGTAGTCGAGCACGTTCTCGTGCAGATAGCGCGTGTGGGTATTGAGCGTCTCGATCTGGCGGGTCAGCGCCTCGACGACGTGCGGATGACAGTGGCCGACGTGCGGCACATTGTTGTACATGTCGAGGTAGCGCTTACCGTCCGCATCGTACAACCAGACGCCTTCGCCGCGGACGATGTGCACCGGTTCTGCATAGAAGAGCCGGTATGCCGGTCCGAGCAGGCGCTTTCGACGCTCCAGCAACGCCGCGAGTTCGGGAGTCATAACGCTTCTGTCGACAGCCCCTATGATGCTTCAGCCTGTTCCTTGAGTTTATTGAGGCGCCCCGCGATGATGCCGGCGACAAGCAGGAAAATGCCGATAAAAAAGAGAAACTCGGGATAGCTGCGCGTGATGCCGCAATAATAAGTGGCGGCGATCACGATCCCCTGGAAGGTGTTCATTAACTTGCTCTTGCGCACCTTGGCCTTCGGAAAGCGGATCCGCGAGATCATGCCGAGCGCCAGCACGAACATGATGACCGGCAGGTAGGCATGCAGCGGCATCGCTTCGGCGATGTCAGGGTAGCGCACGAGCAGGATGCAGGTCGTCGATACCAGCGCACCGCCAGCGCTCGTAATCGGGATTCCGGTGAACCAGCGGGTAGGCGCGGCATCGTCGGTCGCGATATTGAATCGCGCGAGCCGCATGGCGCCGCAAAGAACGAATACGCCGACCGAAGCGAGCAGTACCCAGAACGCGCCGGAGAACACTGCGAAGCCGCCGAATTCCAGCCCGACATGCAGCATCAGCATCCCGGGGGCGACCCCGAAGGAAACAAGATCCGCCATCGAGTCGAACTCGGCGCCGAAATCGGAGGTCGCTTTCAGCAGGCGGGCTGCGAGGCCATCCATGACGTCGAGCAGCCCGCACCAGACGATCATCCAGCCCGCGAGCTCGAGGTTGCCCAGCTGGCCGGTCACGATCGAGCCGACACCCAGCAACAGGCTCATCGCCGTGAAGCTGTTGGGAATGGTGTAGCGGAGTTTATTGGCCATCCGGATACCGGTCATTGTTGTTATTGTCCCCGACGCTCATTCTGCATCGGGGGCGGCGGATTAGCCAGTTCTGGAACCGTCGGCGCCCTCCCAATCCGCCTCCGGTCCGG
>JABAHR010004509.1_pt3 | contig 10801 bp, 11 predicted proteins | sample 7062101 | NCBI WGS metagenome assembly JABAHR01 (sample SAMN14534553, study PRJNA622989) | marine sediment metagenome | biome: marine biome [ENVO:00000428]; feature: marine pelagic biome [ENVO:01000023]; material: deep marine sediment [ENVO:00002113] | place: India: Gulf of Kutch | collected...
TGGTCAATTTGCAGAGTTCGCCGGCAACGGCGGCGATCCTGGCGCTTGGCGGGCAGGTTACCGACCCGGCCGACCGCTACGCCAATGTCGTCTACAACAACTTCCCCTCCACCAACGACATCCAGAACTACGGCGTCTCGGCGCAGATCAATTACGAGGCCGGACCGGTCACGCTGACCTCGATTACCGCCTATCGCGAGACCAAGGGCGAATACGGGCAGGACGTGGACTTCACTTCCGCCGACCTGCTGCAGCGATTCCAGGAACAGAAGCTAGAAACCTTCACCCAGGAATTCCGCGCCACCGGTGAATTCGGTCCGGTGTCGGCGCTGGTCGGCCTGTTCTATTTCGATGAGAACGTGCTGGAGAGCCAGAACGTCTTCCGCGGCCCGGCGCTACGCCCGTTTGCCGATCTCAGCTTCGGCGGCAATGGCACGGGATCGACCGTGGCCTTCTTCGAAGGCACGCTGGGCGCGCTCTATGGCGATCCGACGCAATATCTGAACACCTTCTTCGTGCCCGGCCTCGTCGAAAGTGGGACCTTCGCGCTCGACAACGATGCGCTGTCGCTCTTCGCCCAGTTCGATATCGAGATTTCGGAAGGCCTGGTGCTGACGCTAGGCGGCAATTACACGATGGACGACAAGTCTTCCGTCACCAATTACAACTCGACCAGCCTGTTCTCGAACATCGACCTCGTCGATGCCGGCAACCGGGCGATCTTCGCCCAGGGCGTGGCGACCACGGTCGGCCAGCTGCTGATGCTGGGACGCCCGGCGACGGAAGGCGAGATCGGCGCCTTTGCCGCGGGTAATCCAGCCGCCTTCGGACAGGTGGCGGCAGGCGCGCAGGCCTTTGCCGACGCCAATGACACCAATCCGGCAGTGAACCCCTTCCTTGCCGCTCAGGCGCTGCAGCTGTTCCCGCAATTCGTCAACATCCCTAATGCGGTGGAGACAGGCGCGACGAGTGACAATGATTTCTCCTACACCATCCGCCTTGCCTACGACCTGACGCCGGACATCAACATCTACGCAAGCTATGCGACCGGCTTCAAGGCGAGCTCTTTCAACCTCTCGCGCGACGGGCGCCCGCTGGCGGGCGACCTTGCCGCAGTGCAGGCGGCCTTCCCCGGGGTCAACAATCTGACCTCCGGCAGCCGCTTTGCCGCGCTCGAGGAATCGGAAGTGATCGAGATCGGCTTCAAGGGCGACTGGGGTCGCTATGCGATGAACCTCACCGCCTTCCGGCAGGATATCAAAGGCTTCCAGTCGAACGTCTTTACCGGCACCGGCTTCTTCCTGGCCAATGCCGGTTCGCAGCGGACCTGGGGTGTGGAGTTCGAAGGCGCGGCCAATCCGGTCGACCCGCTGACCCTCAACCTCGCGGTGACCTGGCTTGATCCGGAATATCGCAGCTTCCCGATCTCCTCGGTCGGCGACCTCACCGGCACGCGGCCGGCGGGGATTGCCGAATGGACTGTGGTTGTCGGCGGGCAGTGGGAGCAGCCGCTGCCCAATGGCGATGCGGTCGTGTTGCGCTCAACCTATACCTACGAAAGCGAGGTGCAGACCCAGGATGGCCTGCCGGGCTTCCTGTCGCTGGGGCAGGCGGCAGCAGTGGCGGCAGCCGCACCCTTCACCCGCCAGGTGGATGAGCTTTCGGCTTCGGCAAGCTACATTTTCGAGGACTTGGGCCTCGAGTTCTCGGTCTGGGGCCGCAACCTCCTCAACGATCGCTACATCATCCAGATCTTCGATTCCGTGGCCCAGCCCTTCGCCATTTCGGGCTATACCAACCAGCCGCGCACCTATGGCGCGACGGCGCGATTCCGCTTCTGAACAGGAGCCAATCGCTGGGGGAGAAAATGGGGGCGCAAGCTCCCCTTTTTGTATCCGCGAAACAATGGAGTAGGGTGTTGCCGAATCTCAACGATTCGAAAGGGGGAGTTTCATGGAATGGATGCTTATGCCGCTGAAGCGGTACACGGATTTCAGCGGTCGTTCGCGGCGCAAGGAATTCTGGATGTTCGTGCTGTTCGTGATCATCGTGGTGATCGTACTGGGCATCATCGAAGGCGTTCTCGGCCTCACCGGCATGGTCGGTCCCTATGGCCCGCTGACGGCAATCTTCTATCTCGCCATCCTGATACCCTATGTCGCGGTGATCATCCGTCGACTGCACGATCAGGACAAGACCGGCTGGCTGGCGTTGCTGGGGCTGATCCCGCTCGTCAACCTGGTCCTGCTGGTCCTGATGTGCCTTGACGGCACCAAGGGCGACAACAAGTACGGCCCCGATCCGAAGGCCTGATCCTCCTGTCGCGGCAGGAATACAGTAACTGTCCGGNNCGGCAGGAATACAGTAACTGTCCGGCCAGCACCCTCTCCTGCGGGGGCCAGGTGCTGGCTGGCCATTTTTCGGACCACATCTTTCCGGAGCACATCATGTGACTGAATACGGCGGTTTCTGGCTGCGTTTCGTGGCTTACATCATCGATGCCATCATCCTGAACATTGCCGGCGGCGTGCTCGGCCTGATCCTCGGAATCATCATGGGCGCGACCATGGGCGCCGGGGCAGCGGATGCGGCTGGCGTGGCAGGCGGCTTGCTCGGGATCGTCCTCAGCTGGCTCTATTACGCCCTGATGGAAAGCTCGGAAAAGCAGGCCACGCTGGGCAAGATGGCGCTGGGCATGGTGGTGACGGATACCAGCGGCCAGCGGATCAGCTTCGGCCGCGCAACCGGGCGCTATTTCGGCAAGATCCTGTCGGCACTGATCCTGCTGATCGGCTTCATCATGGCCGGTTTCACCGAGCGCAAGCAGGCGCTGCACGACCTGCTGGCGGATACGCTGGTAATCAAGGGCAAGCCCGGCGAGGTCGGGGTCGATACCTCGGTCTTCGAATAATCACGACAAGCAGAAGGAAGAGACTGCCATATGGAATGGATGCTTATGCCCTTGCGGCGCTATGCGGATTTTGAAGGGCGCTCCACGCGCACGGAATACTGGATGTTCGTGCTGTTCCAGGTGCTGGTGATCTTCGGAATGATCCTGCTGATGGTTGTCGCGGGATCGCTGAGCGATGGCGGCGGCGGTGGAGAGGCCTTCGCGACCATCTTTCTGATCCTGATGGTCATCTTCGTGCTTGGCTTGTTCATTCCCAACCTTGCCGTGCAGGTGCGCCGCCTGCATGATCAGGACAAGTCCGGCTGGCTCGTGCTGCTGGGCTTCATCCCCTATATCGGTGGCCTGATCATGCTGGTGCTGATGTGCCTCGACGGGACGGCCGGCCCCAACCAGTACGGCCCCGATCCCAAGGAGCGGGTGAACCTCGACACCTTCAGCTAGGAGGCCGAAACGGGCCGGCCGCCGGTCGGCCCGACAAGCCCTTCGGCGATCACAGGTTGCGCAGCGTTTGCGCCGGCTTGGCCCGCAGCAGCGGCAGCGACGCGCCGAAGGCAAAGACCAGCACCAGCAGCAATCCTCCGCCGAGCACGGCGAATATGCGCGGCCAGTCGGGCAGCCAGTCGAATTCGAACAATTGCACGATGATCAGCCAGGCCAGCCCTGCGCCCAGCAGCAGCGCCACGCCGGCAAGGATCGCCGCGAGCAGGCCGAATTCGGCGAACTGCAGGCCCAGCAGCTGGCCGCGGCTGGCGCCAAGCACGCGCAGGATCACCGTATCGTAGATGCGCGCGGCCCGCGCCGCGGCAATGGCGCCGAGCAGCACCGCCACGCCGGCCAGCACGGCGACCGAGGCAGCGGCGAGGATGGCCAGCGCCACCTGGTCGAGGATGGTCCGCGCCTCTGCAAGGATCGGCCCCACTTCGATGACCGAGCTTGAGGGGAAGGCGCGCACCAGCTCGCGCAGCAGGCCGTCCGTGTTCGCGCCTTCGGAAAACGAGACCGTGGCCGCGACATTATGCGGGGCGTCGGCCAGCGCGTTGGGCGAGAAGATGAAGATGTAGTTGAAGCCCAGGCTCTCCCAGTCGATGCGCCGGAAATTGGCGATGCGGGCGGTGCGCTCTACGCCAAGGATGCTGACGGTGATGATGTCGCCCAGCTCGAGGCCGGCATTGTGCGCCAGTTCGGCATCGACCGAGACCTGCGGTTCGCCGGCATGATTGGCCGGCCACCATTCGCCCTCGGTAAGGATATTGCCTTCAGGAAGCTCCTCGGCATAGGTCAGCCCGCGCTCACCGCGCAGGCCCCACGTGCCTTCGGGCATTTCCTCCATCCGCGCCGGATAGTTGGGCGCTTCCTCCGGTCCATAGGCGATCACCGTTCCGCGTAATGTCGGCACCGCCTCGACCACCGAGCCGGGTGCTCTTTCCTCGATGATTTCGCGAAATTGCGGGACCCCCGCCACCGGCAGGTCGAGCACGAAATAATCGGGAGCGATGGCCGGCACGGAACGCTCGATATTGCCGTTGAGGCTGGTCTGCACGCTTGCCAGCAGCACGAAAGCGGCGAGGCCGAAGCCGAGCGCGGTGACCAGTGATCCGGTGGCCGAACCGGGGCGGTGGAGATTGGCCAGCGCTGCCCGCACGATCGGGTCTGCGGGGCGCGGCGCCCGTTCCGCCACCTTGCGGATCAGCCGTCCGAGCAAGGTCAACAGGCCGAGCACGATCACCGCTCCGCCAAGGAACATGGCGGTGAGCCGCGGGTCAGGGCTGCCGGCAAAGGCGAGCAGGGCAATGCCGGCAAGGCCGAGACCCACCGGAAGTGCGGTACTTTTCCAGTTCTGTGCCAGCGGTGCGACTCGCGCGCGCATCAGCGCCATGGCCGGAAAGTCGCGCGCGCGGACCAGCGGCGGAGCGGCGAAGACGAGCGCGACAAGCAGGCCGAATGCCGCTGCCCGGCTCAGCGCGGCGCCGTCTATCACCAGCCTCGTGGTCACCGGCAGCAGCGAGCCGAGCGCGCTTGCCAGCAGCGGCGTGACCAGTATCCCCGCGGTGATCCCGGCGACCGAGCCGATGATCGCCGCCGCGCCGATCTGCAGCGCGTAAATGCGGGCGATGTCGGTGCTGGTGGCGCCGAGGATCTTCAGCGTGGCGATGCTGGCGCGCTTGGCTTCGAGATAGGAACTGACCCCTCCGCCGATGCCGATCCCGGCGATGACCAGCGCGGCAAGGCCGACGAGGGTGAGGAATTCGCCCATGCGGGAGACGAAGCGTTCGGCACCGGGCGAGGCCATGTTACGGGTGCGGATGTCGAGACCGGCGCCGGGGAAGGTGTCCTCGATCTGCTGCTCCAGCGCCTGCGGATCGTGATTGGCATTGAAGCGCAGGCGGGTCTTGGTCTCGTACATGGCGCCGGGCAGGGTCAGTCCGGCCTCAGCCGGCACATCCAGCGCTACGATCACCGTCTGCCCGAGCGAGAAGCCTTCGCTCAGCCGGTCCGGTTCCTCCTCGATGATCCCGGCCACGACCAGCGGCAGCCGCCCGAGGGTGATTTCATCGCCGGGCCCGATATCGAGCCGCTCGGCGACGCCCGCGGCGATATAGGCTTCTCCGGGTGGCGGGGCGGCGGCGGCGGTGCCGCCTTCCAGCGTCAGCGCGCCATAGAGCGGCCAGTTGCTGTCGACGGCCTTCAATTCGATAGGGGCGGTCGCCTCCTCGGTGCTGGCCATGGCTTGCATGCGCAGGCCCTGCGACAGTGTGCCATAGGCTTCGAGGAAGGCGTTCTCCTCCTCGCTCAGCGGGCGCTGGTAGACCTCGACCTCGAGATCGCCGCCAAGGATAACCTGACCCTGGCTGTCGAGCTCGCTGCGGATGGCCGAGGTCAGCGAGCCGATTGCCGCCAGCGCGCCGACGCCGAGGAACAGGCACACCAGCAGCAACCGCAGGCCGCGAAACTGGCGGTGCAGGTCGCGCCGGGCGATGCGCCAGGCCATCGCCCAGCCCAGCCCGTTCATGCCGGCACCGTGTCCGAGGCGATCAGCCCGTCCGCCAGCGTCACCACGCGGTCGCACCTTTGCGCCAGTTCGCGGTCATGGGTGATGATGATCAGCGTGGCTCCGGTTTCGGCGCGGCGCTGGAACAGCACATCGACGATGCTCTCGCCGGTGTTGGCGTCGAGATTGCCGGTCGGTTCGTCGGCAAAGATCAGCGGCGGGCGCGGGGCGATGGCGCGGGCGATGGCAACGCGCTGCTGCTCTCCGCCCGAAAGCTGACTGGGGTAATGGGTCAGCCGGTGACCGAGGCCGACCACTTCGAGCTCCTGTGCCGCGCGGTCCCACGCGCCCTTTTCGCCCGCCAGTTCCAGCGGCGTGGCGACATTCTCCTGCGCGGTCATGGTCGGCAGCAGGTGGAAGGCCTGAAGCACGATGCCGATGCGCCCGCGCCGGGCGAGGGCCAGGGCATCCTCGTCGAGATGGGTGAAATCGGCGCCGGCCACACTCAGTGAACCGGAGCTGGCGCGTTCGAGCCCGGTCAGCACCGACATCAGCGAGCTCTTGCCCGATCCGGAAGGGCCGAGCAGCGCCAGCGTTTCGCCGGCAGGTACGGTGAGGTCGATGCCGCGCAGGATCTCGACCGCGGCCTCTCCTTCGCCGAGAGTGAGCCTGAGATCGCGGGCGTGGATCGCGTTTGTCTGTTCGGGGGGGCTTGTCACGCTGCGGCGATGGCATAGCTTGGGGGACAAAGGCAAGATGGCTGAAAGTCGGTGGACCATGCGTATTGGCGGTTGGACGATTGGAATTGCGGCATTGGCGCTGGTCGCCTGCGGGCAGGACGCGCCCGGTACGGCAGCGGTGGAGGCGGCCGAGCCCCCTGCCATTTCCGAGGAACTGCCGGTCATGGGGCCGGAACGGCGCATCCTCGCTTTCGGGGACAGCCTGTTTGCCGGCTACAACCTCGCCGAGCACGAGGGTTATCCCGAGCGGCTGGAAGAGGTGCTGCGGGCGCGCGGCGTCAATGCCAGGGTGATCGATGCCGCGGTTTCCGGCGATACTACGGCGGCCGGGCTGCAACGCCTTGCCTTCGTGCTCGACAATGCCCAGCAGCTGCCGGATCTCGCCATCGTCGAACTGGGTGGAAATGACTTCCTGCGTGGCATTACGCCGGATGAAACACGCGCCAACCTGTCTGGCATCGTGCAGCAACTGTCGGACCGCGAGATTCCCGTCCTGCTGATGGGGATGCGCGCGCCGCCCAACCTGGGCGTGCAATTCCAGGAAGAGTTCGACGCCATCTATCCGGCGCTGGCTGCCGAGTTCGATACCGCGCTGGTGCCGTTTTTCCTCGAGGCGGTCTATGACCGGCCTGAGCTGATCCAGCCTGACCGCATCCATCCCACGGCAGAAGGGATCGACACACTGGTCCAGGCGACGGTCGACGAGGTCAGGGCAGCCCTGCCGGACGCAGAGGGCTAGAGCCGCTCCACCTGGCCGCCGGCGACGCCCCACATGGCGGCTTCCCCGGCGATTTCGGCAAAAGGCGCCTGTTCGGTGCCGGTCAGCCACACCTGCGCCTGCATTGCCCGCAGGCGCTCGAACAGGGCGGCGCGGCGAATGGGGTCGAGATGGGCGGCCACTTCGTCGAGCAGCAGCAGGCTCGGCCTGCCGCCCGCCGCGAGCCCGGCATGGGCAAGCGTGATGGCGATCAGCATGGCCTTCTGCTCTCCGGTCGAACAGCTTGCCGCCGGCACGCCCTTGCCGTGCATGACAACCTCCAGCTCGTCGCGATGCGGGCCGGAGAGCGTGCGTTGCGCGGCGCGATCCCGGCCGCGCTGCCGTGCCAGTTCCGCCTGCAGCTCCTCCAGTCCGGTCGCACCGCCGCGATAGGTGAGGGCAGGGCGGGCAAAGGGCTCGCTTGGCAGGGAAGCGAGTTCGGCACTCAGGCGAGCGACAAGCCGCTCCCGCCCCTGCGCCAGCAGCGATCCCGTTTCCGCCATTTGCGCCTCGATCGAATCCAGCCATGCCGGGTCCGGCTCGCGTTCGTCGGAAAGCAGGCGGTTGCGTTCGCGCAACGCGGCTTCGTAGCGCGAGGCATGGCGGGCGTGGGCAGGGTCGATGGCCACTGCCAGCCGGTCGAGATAGCGCCGCCTGGCAGAGGCGCTGTCGCTGAACAGCCGGTCCATCGCCGGGGTCAGCCAGCCGATTGCCAGCCATTCGCCGAGCGCCATGGCCGTGCTCTCCGCGCCATTGACCTGGACCAGCCGCCGGCCGGGGCGGGACGCGGAAATTCCGGTGCCGAGCATGACTGGCTCGGAATTGTCCGCCTGCAGCAATGCCGCGCTGACGGCAAAGCTGCCTTCGCCGGCCTGTCCGGCCATGTCCGCCAGCGGCGCACGGCGCAAGCCGCGTCCCGGGGCGAACAGGGAAAGCGCCTCGAGCACGTTGGTCTTGCCCGCGCCATTCTCGCCGACCAGCAGGTTGAATCCGGCGGTCCCGTCGAGGCGGGTCCCGGCATGGTTGCGGAAGGTGGAAAGGGTGATCCGGTCGAGCGCCATGAGGTGGTCTGAGCGATAGGCGAGCGAAGCCGCGCAAGCCACGAAAAATCGCAATCCCGATAGTTGGTAAAAATCACCGTATTCCGGGATAGTATCAGATTCCTACTATCTTCACTTCCTCAAGAAACCGCAGAATTCTGCCGATTCTCGCGTTTGGCACGCCTTCTGCAGATCATGGGGCATCGAGCGAAAAAGACGCTCACCACTCTGAATTAGGGGATCTGACCATGACCAATGACACCACTTTCTTCCACCGTGCCCTTTCCGCCATCGGCGCCACTGCCATGAGCCTGACCCTGCTGGTTGGCTATTTCGCCACCCCGCACATGCAGACCGTGTCGAGCGTGCTCGCATGAGCCAGCTCAATCGAGGAAACGCCGGCGGTCCGGTGAAGACATTCGGGCGCGACCACTCGCGGGCCATGATCGCCGGCGTGTGCGCCGGCATCGCCCGCTATTTCAGGATCGATCCGCTGATCGTGCGGGTGATCTTCGCCGTCGGGGCCATCGCCGGCTTCGGCACCTTCATTCTCGTCTATCTGGCGATCTGGCTGCTGGCGGACTGATCCGCCGGCGGCCAGCCGCCGCGAAGTCGCGCTAGAGGCCGAGCCGGCCCCGCACTCGCCCGGGCAGCAGCGAAACCAGCTTGCTGCGCGCAAAGGCGAGGGGGTTGAATGGCGGCATCTCGACCGCAACCTGCTCTCCCTCATCGCAGCGAGAGGCATGCAGGTCGCGCCAGCCATAGCCGCGCGCGCGGATCAGCCGCTGCATCGATGGCCGGTCGTACCACGGCCCCAGCACGTCTTCGCCGAACGGGCCGGCTGCATGGGCCGGGAAGGAGAATGTGCACGGTCCCTCGGCGGTGCTGATCTTGGCTGCGGCATAATCCCTTGCCACGTCCGCGCCCTCGACCAGCTTGAAGGCGCGATATTCCCGGCATCCCAGCACCTGCCTTGCCGCGCGCCGGGAATGGATCTCGCATGACAGATATTGCGGGAATATGCCGATCGCGAAGAGGTCCTCGACCAGGATCGAATCGTAGCCCTCGATATCGATCTTGGCGAACCACGGCGCCCCGTGCCTTGCGAACAGCTCATCCAGCGTCAGCGCATCGACTTCGACCTTGCGGTAATGCCGCATGAGGTGGGCCTTGGGCTCCACCAGCGTGCTCAGCACGTGGTTGTCATGCAGGTAGAAGGGGATTGTCCGCGCGCTCCTGTCACGCCTGGCCATCACCGCCGAATTGACGATGGCGAGGCGTCCACTGGCGACCGCCTCTTCATGCTCTTCGGCCATGCGCCGGCACAGGTCGGCATTGGCTTCGACCGCCACCACGCGATCCGCCTTGAGCAGGTAATAGGCGAGGTCGTCCCCCGTGTTGGCGCCGATATCATAGATGACCCGCAGGTCGGTTTCGCTGCTGTCGGATTGCATGATCGAGCGTCTTAGTGGGCGTTGTGGGAACAGGGAAGTGCTGAAATCGCAGCGGAATCAGGCTTCGCGCGCGTGGAGGGATCAGCCATTGCCGCTCTTCGCGAAGGGCGAGAAGTCAGTTCCGGCATCGAACACGTCCACGCCCTCGCGGCGCTTGAGGAAGCCGACCACCGCATAGGTGACCGGCGTCAGCAGCGCCTCCCAGGCGGTCTTTATCAGCCACTGCGAAAGCACCACCTGCCACAGCAGTTCGGGTGGCCAGCCGGCCAGGCCATAGAAGGCCAGCGGGTAGAAGATCAGGCTGTCGAGCCCCTGGCCGACGACGGTCGAGCCGATCGTGCGTTGCCACAGATGCTTGCCGCCGCTGATCAGCTTCATCTTCGCCAGCACGAAGGAGTTGGCGAATTCGCCGACCCAGAAGGCGACCATGGAGGCGAGCACGATGCGCCAGCTGTTGCCGAACACGAATTCATAGGATTCCTGCCCCGGCCAGCCCTCTGCAGGCGGCAGCGCCACCACCACGGCGGCCATGAAGGCCATGAACAGCAGGGCGGCAAAGCCGGTCCAGATCACCCGCCGCGCATGGGCATAGCCATAGACCTCGGTCAGCACGTCGCCGATGATGTAGCTGACCGGGAAGAACAGCACGCCCGCCCCGAACGACCATTGCGATCCGTCCGGCAGCGGAATGTAGCTCGGCTTGCTGGCGCCGATGATGTTGGAAAGCAGCAGGATGGCGACGAATGCCGCCATCACGAACTCGAAATAGCGGAATTGCCGCGCCGCGCCCTGGCGGCCGTCGATCCTGTCGGGCTGGTTGTCCATGGCATGTGCCTATCGTGATTTGCCTGCGCCGCAAAGGCCGCTATGGACCCTCTCGACGCGCCCGTAGTTCAACTGGATAGAGCAC
>JABAHR010000374.1_pt4 | contig 10797 bp, 9 predicted proteins | sample 7062101 | NCBI WGS metagenome assembly JABAHR01 (sample SAMN14534553, study PRJNA622989) | marine sediment metagenome | biome: marine biome [ENVO:00000428]; feature: marine pelagic biome [ENVO:01000023]; material: deep marine sediment [ENVO:00002113] | place: India: Gulf of Kutch | collected...
AATAGCGCCTTGATCAGTATACTCAAATAATTTAGGAGAATTAAAATGAAATTCGGCGTAGGCTACTATACAATGCAATCACCTCCTCATAAGAAAAGGTCTCATAGAGAGCTATATGCAGAGATGCTAGAAGAAGTATCTATGGCAGATCAAATGGGATTTGATTCAGCATGGCTTTCCGAGCATCATTTTCTAGAAGATGGATATTGTCCATCACTTTTATTAACTGCCGCTGCCATCGCTGCCAAAACTAAAAACATCCGAATTGGAACTGGGGTTTTACTAATGCCGCTTCATGATCCTATTAGGGTCGCTGAGGACGCTGCTGTTGCTGACTTAATCTCTGATGGACGAATAATCCTTGGAATTGGCCTTGGATACAGACAAGAAGAGTTTGATGGATTTGGACGAACTCTAAAACAGAGAAGAGGGCGTATGGAAGAAAGTATTGAAATCCTCACAAAAAGTTGGGGAGATGATGCATTTAGTCTCGATGGAAAGTACTATCAACTAGATAATGTGAATGTCACACCTAAACCTGTTCAACAACCAATACCTATATGGATAGGGGCCTTTACAGAGCCTGCAATTAGGAGAGCAGCAAGAATAGGCGCTCCATTGTATGTTCCTGCCATCGGTGTCATACCCATAGTTAAATACTTATTTGATATGCATGCAGATCTTCTAAAAGAATATGGATGTAATCCTGATGATGTTGAGAAGCCGTTAGTTAGAGAAATGTATATATCTGATAAAAACGCTGATGATACATGGGAAGACATTAAAGAGCATGTAACTTACACTGCCAAAGGATATGCTTCTTGGGGTTCTATGGTTGATACTGAAGGGAATCTGCTATCTGACCCTACCGACCCCATTTTGTATGATATAGCAAGGGCTCAGTCAATAATAGGAACTCCTGAGGAATGTATAGAAACCATTAAGCAGTATCAAGCTGAAACACCTGCGGATAATTTGATATGCCGTTTTAAATTCCCAGGTATTAGCCATGAAGAGTCCTTGAGATCTATGAGATTGTTCGTGGAAAAAGTATTACCAAATGTTTCATAGTCTAAACGCTTATATTCGTGTAGATTAGTATGTGCTAATAATGTCACGATAATACGATAAAGAGCACCGGAGATGATTAAAAATGAGTCGACCTTCTAAATTGATGCTTGTTCATGAACAAGCCAGGTCATATAAAAAAATTAAATCAAAAGATATCATAGAGGAACTATACGAAGATTTTGTTCCATACAGTGAACTTGAAGATTTTCCTCTAGAACTAAAGGCACCTTCAGGAAAAATGATAGAGCTGGCCGACGATCCAGCGGTAATAGTTGGAACAGGTGTATTAAAAAGTAATGGTAAAAAAGTCGCCGTTATTGCCCAACAAATGCCTACTAGCGACGATGACCGCATGAAATACAACTTTGGTCTAGTAAAGGCCGATGGATATGGTCTCGCTTACAACATGATGGGCTACGCTGAAGACCATGGGCTAATGCTACATACATATGTTGACACCATTGGAGGCGATCCTTTTGAATACTCAGCAGAAAAACTTCAATCATGGCTGATTTCATTTTGCCAGTCAAAAATGATCTCTCTTAAGACCAAGTCAATTTCAATTGTACTTGGCAGCGGTGGCAGCGGTGGAGCGATTGCTTTTCAACTTGCTCATAAAAGGTTTATGCTATCCAGAGCTGAATACTCTGTTATAACAGCAGAGGGCTGCTCAGCAATTCTATTCAGGTCTGGTGATAAAATTGAAGAAGCCCTCGAAGTGCTTCAGCCAACATCTGAATACATGCTCAAATACGGCATTGTAGATAAAGTTATCAAAGAACCTTCAATAGATGGTGCAAGCTATTTGCCCAAGACCCTCGAGCTGATTGATAAGGTACTAGTTAAAAGTACAGAGGAATTGGAAAAAGCTGACACTAACTATTTGAAGAAAGAACTTATTGAGAAAATACAGAGTGTGGGTGAAGTAGAGAAGGGTGAACATCGCTATCAGGCCATAGCTAAAAAAATTAGAAGCTGGTTACCTAATGCATTTGGAAAGGCAGCAACACCTGAAGTATCCCAGATGCAGATAGCTCTTTACGGGGCTGAGCCTCATTTCTGTAATGATGAAAAAGATGCTGAAGGCAATATCACAAGACCTGGTTGTAGGAAGCACTTCGCAAAAGAGGATTTTCAAAAGAATTTCTTTTCCTGCCCATATTGTGAAAAACCTTCTCCTCTAGGATCAGATGACTACCTTGATCTATTACTGAACACGGACTCGTTCCATGAACTACATTCAAACCTAAGCACAGAGAACATTGATGCAAGATTTAACTTTTTTGACTACTACGACACTAGAAAAAAGGCATCTAAACGTACAGATTCCAAAGACTCATTAGTTGTAGGTTATGGAGATATGTATGATATGCCGGTTGCAATTGCAGTATCTGATTTTAGGTTTATGGGCGGCTCTATGGGTGCAGTGTTTGGTGAGAAGATGAAGCTCATAGTGGACTATGCAATTGAAAATGATCTTCCACTCATAGTAGTAACAGCGTCTGGTGGAGCTAGGATGCAGGAAGGAACTGTTGCACTTTACCAAATGGCAAAGACCATTTCAGCAATTGTAAATCTAAAAGATGCCGGATTGCCTTATGTATCACTCTTAGGACATCCAACTACCGGTGGCGCATTGGCAAGCTATGTGGTACTGGGGGATTTCATTGTTGCTGAGAAAAAAGCAACAGTTGCTTTTGCTGGAGACAGGGTAGTAAAACTTGCAAGCGGTGGACGTGGAGTTGCACCTGATACGATGACATCGGAATTCTTTAACAAACAAGGTGGAATTCACCTAGTAACTGAAAGAAGTCAGTTAAAATCCTCAATTGCCGGTGCTCTGAGACTTACACCTTGGTTTAAAAGATTTGAATCAAAAAGCGAGTAACATTAGTTTGGGAAATTAAGATCCGGCAGATAGGAATGGATTTTCTGCTGACTCAGGTCTGGACTCTGCTTCAATATATGCTCCAGTAAGCTCTTTTACTTTTGCTATCTCATCGGGACTGTCTAAGTTCTCACCTTTACCCATTTCATAAAGGAAATTAGCATTGTCTCTTGGTGCATTACTTTTTACATTAGGGTCAAAGAAAACTTCTTTTGTATGAACAAGCCCAGCTCTGTTATAGGATGCAAGCTCGTACTTCATTCCCATTCTAAGTGCATCGCAAGGACAGGCTTCAACACAAAACCCGCAAAAAACACATCTCATAAAATCGATATTGTAGACCTTTGGCCTTCTCTCAATCCCGTAATCATCTGCAGCCTCTGCAACGATAGATATTGCTTGTGTTGGGCATGCAACCTCACATAATTTGCACGCAACACATCTAATTTCACCATCGTCATCCCCTGGCATAACATGAAGCCCCCTGTATCTTTCAGGAAGCTCCTTCACTTCTTCAGGATATTGAACTGTGATAGGCTTAAACCTAAGCAGGTGCTTAATTGTTATAAGCAGTCCACCTAGTATCTGAGGGATATAAAGCTTCTCGAACCATGTGAGTTCAGGATGTTTGAGTACTTTTATTTTTATAGCCATAATATTTAACCTTAACAACAATAAGTTATAACATACAGATAAAATTTGGGAAGGGATAAAACACTAAATTAACTCATCTCTCATTCTTCTATAAACTACAATTCCCGAAATTATAGAGGTTATTATGCATAATAAGCCAAAATAATAATTACCTAAGAGTATTTTCCCTACCCCGATCATACCAAATAATAGGAAACTAACACCCAAAAGCCAGTTGTAGATCACTGGCATAAAACGTGGTCGCACAATCTCGGGATGCATATCGCTTGCGGGCTTCCACCAACCCCATGGACGCACTCTTTTATAAAAATTACTTAGAGTTTCATTTGGTTCAGGTCCGGTAAGAAATGTAACAACAATCCAAGTGACTATTGAAACTGGGATAACAAGTATCTGGTGTTTTAACTCTAAAGAGTTTCCATTTGTATGCGTATATATAAACAGAACAAGTATTGTTAAAAGTGATGAAGCTAAGGCTGATATCTCAGACCATGCGTTAATCCTCCACCAAAACCACCTAAGTACAAGCACCAATCCCACCCCTGCACTCATGGCCCAAAGGAATATCCATGCTTTGCCTATGTTCGTTATATGAAATGCAAAATACCCCGCAAGAACTGTTAAAATTAGGGTAACGAATCTTGAAACCAAGATATAGTGCTTCTCAGATGCATCTTTAGTTATAAAGCGCCTATATATATCATTCATGAGATATGAGGCACCCCAGTTGAGCTGGGTTGAAAGCGTAGACATAAATGCCGCAAGGAAGGTAACAAATAGTAAACCCTTTAGACCTGGGCCCAAGTAATCCCTTATGACCACCACATACATAGCCTCATGGTCACCGCCAAACTCCTGAACTCGTGGATATATAATGAGCGTGGATAAAGCCACAAGCACCCATGGCCAGAGTCTAATGATATAGTGGTTCACAGCAAACCATGCCATACCTAAAACTGCATGACGTTCGTTCTTTGCAGAGTTGATTCTCTGAATAATATAGCCTCCGCCATCAGCATTATGAGAAGACCACCATATCACAGTTACATAAACAAGAAATGCAAAGAAGCTTGAATCCAAAAAACCATTATTGATAGGTTCCCCTCCGTTAGGGGTCATAAAGAAGGAGATATGCTTCTCGTCGATCGTGCCAAGTTTATCTACGAAACCTGAAAATCCTCCAATTTCTGGAGATCCAATCACCACCCAAGCTAATATTACAGTTCCAATAACAGCAATGAAATATTGGAGAAAATCAGTGAGTGCTACACCCCAAAGACCCGACATCATAGTATAGAAGAAGGCGATGGATATACATATCACAATAGCCAAAGTGGTATCTATTCCAAAAAACACTTTAAACACCTTTGCCATAGCGCTTATGACCCAGCCCATTACAATAAAATTAAAAAGGGTAGAGAAATAAAAAGCTTTAAACGCCCTAAGAAATGCCGCCGGTTTGCCGCTGTAGCGTATCTCAATTAGTTCATTATCAGTTATTACCTCTGCCCTTCGCCACAGTCTAGCAAAAACAACAACTATAAAAACTGTGCTGAATAGATAGTTCCACCAAAACCAGTTTTTCCATATACCATCAGTACGCACCCACCCAGTAATAGCAAGTGGAGTATCAGCTGCAAAAGTCGTAGCAACTATCGAGGTTCCTAAGATATACCATGGCAGACTTCTACCCGATACAAAATAGGCCGACATGCTTGTGCTTGCACGTTTTGTAAAGTAAACCCCGATTCCAAGAGATAAAAGTAGATAAGAGGCAACTATCAGCCAATCAAGCGGACTGAGTGCTGCAAGTGCTGTCTGAATTAGCTCTGACATCTGATTTGTAATTTACCTCACACAGATTTATCTAAATAGTTTAATCTAGCTTTACAGGAATTGTCCCTGTCGGCTTCAAATTATCGGTAAGAACATCCGCAACAGCCTGTTGGCAAATATCCAAAATATCAAAACTGCATATAACTGTTTTAAACTCATTAAATCCAGAAATAACGTAAGGTGAACCGAATGATATTAGAACAGTTTCCACAGATAAGGTTTCGAGTTTATGAAGATCTTCTTTGTAACCCTCAGTTAGGGTTGATTGCTTTTTCCATGCCCCAATTGTGGTATAAACAAGGCAGATAATGGCCGTATCGCTTGAAACTTGGTCTACGTGATTATCAATAATATTCATTCCATTCTCCCTAAGTTGTTCAGCAAAAGATTTAGAGATATCATTTTCTGACTGTGTAACATCAAAGCTATAAATGATAGCTTCTTTCGATTTTATTGGTCCACCACTTACTACACACACCGACTCTCTTGCAATCCGCTCATTTAATTCTGTTCCTATATTCGCATTAGCTCTATTATAGTTATTATCATTTATAAAGAATGTTTCTTTGGCTGAAAGTATTCGGTCTACTTTAGAATCAAGTTGCAACAAGCTACGTTCTGAATCTGATAAATTGATAAGATCATGTATTAAATCTGTGGGATAAAGCGGATCTAGTATTATGTCGCAGCCCGCATAAAGGATTCTGTTTGAGATATCTGTTTCTGCACCAAGCTTAATTATTCCTTCCATATGTAGGGAATCGGTAATTATTAAACCATAGAAACCCATTTTGTCTCTTAATAGGTCTGAAATAAGCTCTTTTGAGACTGTCACAGCCCCCGCATCGCTAATTTGTGGGAATCCTACATGTGCGGTCATTATCGAAGCTACACCAGCCTCTATAGACTTCTCAAAAGGAATTAGGTCATATCCTTCAAGAGTGGATAAATCTGTGTCCATAACAGGTAAGTCTATATGTGAATCAACCCCTGTTCGCCCATGCCCCGGGAAATGTTTAGCACAAGCCAAAACCCCTTTTTCCTGGCAGCCTTTGATAAATGCACTAGATAGCTTTGAAACTAATTCAGGATCATCTGAATAAGATCGTATATTAATTATAGGATTATTAGGGTTAGAGTTTACATCACAGACAGGAGCAAAAATTAAATTCAGACCACACTCTTTCATCTCCTGAGCTATGAAGCAAGCTTGTTCATATACGAGCTGTTCATCTTGAGCTGCTCCAAGAGACATGGTAAAAGGAAAAAGTGTCATATCCTTTACAATTTGAGCTACACCACGTTCAGCGTCGCAAGCGAAAAAAAGCGGAATTTGTGAGATTGATTGTAGTTCTTTTGTGGCTTTTATGACAAGATCCCGCATACCGTTAAAAATAATAAAACCACCAACTTGAGATTCCGTGACAAGCTTTCTAGCAAGGGGTAGAGATTTGGGATCATTGAAATCTATCCTTGGCATTATTAGCTGACCAATTTTTTGTGATAAGTCCAAATTGTCTATATTCATAGATTTGATTTAAGCTAATACTGTTAGGCTTTCCCAAAAGCTATTTTGCCCATAGGCACTTTTCTACTTGCACCTGTAACTCCAGGCAAATTATTTGTATTGCCGCTTGCAAGTTCATTTGCAAGTACTGCAAATGCAATGGCTTCCTTTGCATCTACAGGAATTCCATAGTCTTCGGACGTAGAACACTTCAAAGGGCTAAGCTCAGCCCTGAGTCTATTCATTAAGGCTGGATTATTACAGCCACCTCCACTAAATATAACCTCCGAAACACCCCACTTAGGCAATATAAAGTTTTTATATGACTTTACGATAGATTCCACAGTCAGTGAAATGAGTGTAGCCATCATATCCTCAAGCGATATCATGTCATTATATACATATGAATAAAGCGCTTTACCCATTTCACTGCCAAAAAGCTCTTCCCCTGTAGATTTTGGAGGAGGCTCAGCATAATATGGATCTTCAAGCAATTTCTCTAAGAGCTCGGTATTTACCTGTCCAGTGGAGGCCAGTCTGCCGCCCTTGTCATATTTCTGAACCCCTTTACTAGCTAATTGTACAATCCTATCCATTAGCATATTCCCTGGGCCGGTATCAAAAGCAATTACATCATCAACATTTTGGGTTACTACTGTTGCGTTGGCTATTCCTCCTATGTTTTGAGCAATGGAGACCTTATCCTCATTTCTAAAAAGAAGGTAGTCAAGGTATGGAACAAGGGGTGCTGCTTCACCTCCTGCAGCTAGATCGCGGGTTCTGAAATCTCCAATAGTCATAATTCCTGTCTTCTCAGCTATGACATCGATTTCCCCAATTTGTAGGGTTGAAGCTCTTCCATCATCATAAGATGGTGGGTTATGAAATACCGTTTGGCCATGGGACCCAATTAAATCAACATCTGAGGTGATTAATCCGTCTTTATCAATTACACTAAGCGCAGCACTAGCAAACTCATCACCAATTAAGAAATTTAAATCAGATATGTCTTTAGGTGTGCACTCAGTTGCTAATTTATCTAATCTCGCTCGAACATCTTCATAATAAGGAACCGTGATGAATTGTAGTAGTTCTATATTTGTATCAAAGCCACTGCCCTCGAGTTTAACTAATGCCGCATCCACACCATCTTTAGAAGTGCCCGACATTAACCCGACTACTAATTTTTCTTTCTTATCCAGTATGGATTTGAATTCTGCTGACATAACTACTCTTTTAGCGCCTCACGCAAAAATCCGTTATGTTTTTGTAGTAATTCTTTTGAGTCCTTTGAATTTACTCCTTTCTTTTGCATAACAATCGCAACTTTAACATCCCAATTAGACATTTCTAGTAGCTCTGAGGCCACCTCTTCATCTACATCCGCAATATGAGCAACTATCCTCTTTGCTCTGTCTCTCAATTTCGCTGACTTAGGCTGCACATCAACCATAAGGTTTCCATATGTCTTGCCTAGCTGCACCATAGAGGCCGTTGTTAACATGTTAAGCACCATTTTTGTTACAGTGCCAGCCTTCATCCTTGTGGAGCCTACTACTACTTCTGGTCCTACCAATAGCTCAATAGTTATATCAGCTATTCTTTTTTCAACTGGGTTACATGTGACTAAAACTAATCCACTCCCTGTTTGTTTCGCATATTGAAGTCCACTTTCCACAAATGGTGTTGAAGCACTTGCTGCTATGCCAACCACGACGTCGTCATGGGTTAAGTTTGCACTTGAAAGAAACTCTTGGGATTCTGTTCGAGAATCCTCAGCACCCTCAACAGACTCCCACACAGCTTCACTACCTCCTGCAATGAAGGCCTGTATAAGCTCAGGGTCGCTGCCAAATGTTGGTGGACACTCTGCTGCCTCTATCACTCCCAGACGACCACTTGTGCCAGCTCCGAGAAAGAATAGTCTTCCACCTGCTTTCAATTTAGCGACAACTAGTTCTACAGCTTCAGCGATATTGTGCTTTTCTTTCTCTATCGCATCTACAATACGTCTGTCCTCTTGAAGTATAAGCTCGATAACCTCTGAGGGTGAACATTTGTCCAAATCAACTGTACGAGGGTTTATCTTTTCTGTAAGAAGGTGTCCAGTTTTTCTACTCTCAGTCACAGAAACTATTATATCCTGTAAACTGGAACAAATTAACTTTAGTAGAGATTTAATTTACATTTAACTCAGCATATTATTGATAATAAATAGATGCGGGAGTAGCTCAGTTGGCTAGAGCATCAGCCTTCCAAGCTGAGGGTCGCGGGTTCGAGTCCCGTCTCCCGCTTAAATTAACTATGATTATCCCCCATTATCAGGACACGGACCAATTCCAAATTCACGAAAATATCACCGCTAAGTCCTAAATTTGAAAGCTCATCATAAACACAGTCGATAGCCTCCTGTCTTTGTCCAGGAACAACATAGTCAGATGGCAGCGAGAACGGTCTTGGATTAGCCAGTTGAACAGTACCTTCGTACTAACCATCATGGGGGATTATAAAATACAGTATATATTCTAAAATCCCATACCAATATTTACTCCCCAAACCAGGAAAGTCTCGCTATCTATGAAATCAAATGAGATACATGGTCCTAGGGTAAATCCTCTTATCTCATAATCGTATCCCAGTCCAGCACGTAATAGAAATTTAGTATTGGTTCCTTCCTTGCTTCCAACCGACCTTGCTTTGTTAGATTGCGATCCTGAATGAGATTGATCTACTTCAAATATTTCCAAACCTGGTCCTGCCCTTAACCATAAATGCTTAGCTGGATAAAGATATAAGGGTACTCCGAGCAGATACTTCGTATGATCTGCAAACATCACTTCACCAAATACTCCTACTCCCAAAAACCCTGTTTCAGTGAACCGCCTTACATAGTCCACTCCTAGGGTAAAATTGGTATCATTATCATTTCCGAACTCTGAAGTTCCACCAGTAAAAATTCCGATGTGATTTTTATGATAATGAGCACCATGTTCTGAACTTTGGGAATTATGCGTCTCGGAGTGTTCCTTATCATAGTGTTGAGAAAAGGCACTTGTACTAATAAATATGAATAAAGCCAAAGAAATTTGAAAAATCATTCTCATTAATATCTTCATATTCATCTATCTATGGAAAACATATAAGAAAGTAGTAGCAAATCCCGTCTCACACTCAGATTGCTATACCAACCTTCATAAAGAGGTAATCTGTGAAGAAGCTTGGTTAATTTGTTGCAGGGGCTTCAGCGCCGTTTTCTTGTTCCTGATCAACTAAGTATCTGACTGCAGCACGAACAAATTTACTTCTCTCAGCCTCGCCAAGGATCCCTTTCAGGTTGTCATAGATACTAGGGTCTATGATAAGAGCTCCAAGAGTTCCTTCACCGCCTCGGAGCATCTCAGAGATTTCATTGAAATTTGCCAGCATTTCTTTTAACTCTGCAGATGCAACAGTTATATTGGCCATTGTGGTATCAATTTCACCTTGATTTACTTGACCGAGCAACTTATCCAGTTTTGATACTGTTTTATTAAGTTTTATAAGGGTATTTTCATCAATTTTCTGACCTGAGCTAGTCTTAGGTCCGTAAATCATAGTGTTTAGAATTCCATTTCCGTTCTTGATAGCTTCCATATTTTCTTGAAGAGCCTCAGATGTTGCTTTTACACTTGCAATTGTCTGATTAATGTTTTCAAGATTCTGCCCCTCTCCAATACCTTTTACTATCTTGTCCAAACTTTTTGATATGCTGATTATGTTAGCAAGCAAGTCGCCGGATTGACCTATAATGCTGGCAAACTCTACTGGGGTTTGGCTTTGAATTGTTACAACATCTGGAGGA
>JABAHR010002146.1_pt1 | contig 10790 bp, 9 predicted proteins | sample 7062101 | NCBI WGS metagenome assembly JABAHR01 (sample SAMN14534553, study PRJNA622989) | marine sediment metagenome | biome: marine biome [ENVO:00000428]; feature: marine pelagic biome [ENVO:01000023]; material: deep marine sediment [ENVO:00002113] | place: India: Gulf of Kutch | collected...
ACCTCTTCCGGCCGCTCGTCGATCAGCAGCACGATCAGGATCGCCTCCGGGTGGTTGGCCGCGACCGAGTGGGCGATCGACTGCAGCAGCATCGTCTTGCCCGTGCGGGGCGGCGCGACGATCAGCGCCCGCTGCCCCTTGCCGATCGGGGTCACGAGATCCAGCACCCGTGACGACAGATCGTCCAGGAGCTCCAGCTTCAGCCGCTCCATCGGGTAGAGCGGCGTCAGGTTGTCGAAGAAGATCTTGTTGCGGGCCACCTCGGGGTGCTCGAAGTTGACCGCCTCGACCTTGATCAGGGCGAAGTAGCGCTCCCCCTCCTTGGGCGGGCGGATCTGGCCGGAGACGGTGTCGCCGGTGCGCAGGTTGAAGCGCCGGATCTGGCTCGGCGAGACGTAGATGTCGTCGGGGCCGGCCAGATACGAGCTCGTCGCCGAGCGCAAGAACCCGAATCCATCTTGCAGTATCTCGACGACGCCCTCCCCCGTGATGTCCTCGCCCTTGCGGGCACGCGCCTTGAGAATAGCGAATATCTGATCCTGCTTGCGCATGCGATTCACGCCGTCGATCTTCATCGACCGCGCCATGTCGGCAAGCTCTGTGGGGGGTTTTTCCTTGAGTAGCGAGAGGCTAAGAGCCATAGGATGTCGACAACCGGAGCCACGACCGCGCGCAGAGAGGCGCTGGACGCAACGTATCAGGGGTTTGAAGGGTTCTAGGGTTGGGTAGTGTCTGGAGTGACGAGAATCCTGACTTCATCGATAAAGTTAGCACGTGGTGAAGTCATTCGTAAAGCACGACCCTCACCGCTTCAGCGGTGCCACGAGCCGGAGTGTCGCTGGCGTCATCGGCCAGCCTACAGATTTCCATCGATAAAGGCCGTCAACTGCGATTTCGAGACGGCGCCCACTTTCGTGGCTTCCACGTTTCCATTCTTGAAGAGCATCAAGGTGGGGATGCCGCGGATCCCGTACTTCGGGGGCGTCTCGGGATTGTCGTCGATGTTGAGCTTGACGACCTTGAGCCGGCCGTCGTAATCGTTGGCGATCTCTTCGAGCACCGGCGCGATCATCTTGCATGGACCGCACCACTCCGCCCAGTAGTCAATGAGGACGGGTTGCGCCGATTGCAACACCTCCTGCTCGAAACTCCCGTCCGTAATATGGACAATGTCGGCCATGAAAGGATGCGAACCCTTGCTTTGATCAGCTCGGATGTTGTGTCGCTTCGAGTTGCCGCTGATGCGTCGCCGTCAGTCGCGCTATGCGCTCGACGCTTCTCGGGGCGGGAGTGACGCCGATCGGTACCGATGGGCCGTATCGGCTTGATTATGCGACCGCGCAACACCATGTTAGGAAGTGCCTACCGCCGCCGAGGCCGGAATTGTTGACGAAATCCAACCCCCAATGCAAGCCTGCTCCGACGCCGTTCCCGGCGACAGGAAAGCACATCACCCAATGACCGAAAAACATCTTACAAATCAGAAGTTTGAAGAACTGAATTTGCCAGAGGTACTGTTGCGCGGCGTGCGCGAAGCCGGTTTTGAGCGCTGCACTCCCATTCAGGCCGAGTCTTTGCCGCCGGCCCTCGACGGCGAGGACGTAGCGGGCCAAGCGCGCACCGGGACCGGCAAGACGGCGAGCTTTCTGCTCGCGACCTTTGCCTACCTGTTGCGCCATCCGCCGACCGGTGACCGAGCGCCCCATCAGCCGCGGGCACTGGTGCTGGCGCCGACGCGGGAGCTGGCCGTGCAGATTCATGCCGATGCGGCAGTGCTCGGCAAGTACACCGGCTTTAGGCTCGGCCTTGCCTACGGCGGCACCGGCTACGAGCAGCAGCGCCGCGAGATCGCGGACGGCGTCGATGTCCTCATTGGCACGCCCGGCCGCCTCATCGACTACTTCAAGCAGCGGGTGTTCGATCTCAAGGCGATTCAAGTCGCCGTACTCGACGAAGCCGACCGAATGTTCGATCTCGGTTTCATTCGCGACGTACGCTTCCTGCTGCGTCGCATGCCGCCCCCCGAGCAGCGCCTGAACATGCTGTACTCGGCCACCTTGTCGCATCGGGTCAACGAACTTGCTTACGAGCACATGAATGATCCGCATATAGTTAAAGTCCAGGGTGATCGGATCACGGTCGACGAAGTCAGCGAGCGTGTCTACTATCCGGCCAAAGAGGAGAAGATACCGCTTCTGCTCGGAATTCTGCGGCACAGCGGCGCCAGTCGAACACTGGTCTTCACTAACACCAAACACGCTGCCGACGAAGTCGAGCGCTGGCTCGAAAGCAACGGTCAACACGCGGGTGTGCTGTCCGGCGACGTCCCGCAGCGCAAACGGGAGAAACTTCTCCAGGCGTTCAAGGACGGGGAAGTACCGGTACTGGTCGCCACCGACGTTGCCGCGCGGGGGCTGCACATTCCCGATGTCAGTCACGTATTCAACTATGATCTTCCGCAAGATCCGGAGGATTACGTGCACCGCATAGGGCGCACCGCCCGCGCCGGTGCCAGCGGAGACGCCATTAGCTTTGCCTGCGAGGCGTATGCTTTTTCGATGACCGATATCGAGGCATACATTGACCACAGCATTCCGGTCGGCAAAATCACCGACGACCTCTTGGTGGAAGCGACCACGGCGCCAGCGCGCAGGCGGGGCGGCCGATCCCGTGCCGCGCGGGCGGGGGGCGGGCGCGAGCCGAGCCAGCGCCGTGGCCGACGGCGGCCCGAGAAAGCGACCCCTGCGGCGGCGGAGCCAGACCACGCAGCCGCCAGCGGATCGGAGTCGCGACCCTCGGTCACGGAAACCGAGTCGAGCAAGCCCAGGGGTAACCGCCGCGCCCGGCGCCGGCGTGACGACGCCACGACTTCGCCGCCGACGGATGGGGCCGGAGCAGCCATGGCGGCGCAGGGCGGGACGGACGACAGCGGTGAGCAGCCTAAACGCAGCGACAACAGGCGGCGGTCGACCCCGCGTGAGCGCCGTAATGAGATCCCCGCGATTGGCTGACATCGGGCGAGGCGCCCCGATGTCGGCCGATTCGACGCGAGGGCGACCGCCGGCGAGGCGGTAATCAAGCGGCCGGTTGAGGCCAAAAAATGCTTAGGATGACACGCTTCGCCGTCCGCGCGGGCGCGTCGCTTCGCTGCCTGGTCATGATTCTGACCGGGGTCGTGGTAGTCATCGGCGCGGCATGCTCGCGCGATGGCGCGACGCCGCGCCAGCAGATCGAAGCGCTCTTCGACACGATCGAAGCCGCCGCCGAGCGGAAGGATCTCGATGCCGTTCGAGATGCCATCGCGCCGAGTTATCGCGACAGCCAAGGCCACGACAAACGCGCGGTCATGCGCATCGCCGCATTCCACATGTTGCGCAATGAGACGGTCTACGTTCTGAAGCGTGTGCAGGCGATCGAGTTCCCGGAGCAGGGTCGTGCCAACGCGGTAGTGCTCGTCGCCACGGCGGGGCGTCCGATTGCCAGCGCGGAGGCGCTGCTCGGTATCTCGGCAGATGTCCATCGTTTTGACATCGACCTGATCGCAACAGACAGCGGCTGGCAGATCGTCGCCGCCGAGTGGCGCCGCGCCGAGGTCCAAGATCTGCTGTGAGGGGCAGCGCCTCGGCGACGAGAGGTCGATGCCGACACGGGCGAGCGTCGCGCCGATGACGGGCTCGTTCGCAGGAAGCGGTGGCGCTCCCCTGCGCGAGCACGCGGGTCTGCTTGCCGTCGCCGCTGCCGCGAGCCTCGTGCTCTCCGCGCTCAGCGTCTACCTGGACGACGTGATCAATAACGACGGCGTCGAATATCTGCGCGCCGCCAGAGAGTTTCTCGACGGCAACTGGTCGAGCGCTTTTCGGGTCTACAAGTGGCCCTTCTATTCGGCTCTCATCGCGACCGTTGCCGGTGTAACCGGATTCGATCTTGAGCTAAGCGCGCATGTTCTGAATGCCGTGTTGACGGCCGTGCTGGTTGTGGCGTTCATCGCCATCGTAGCGGAGTTCGGCGGCTCGCGATCCACACTCGTCCTGGCGGCGTTGGTCATCCTGCTGTTCCCCGGTGTCAACGACCATCGCCCGTTTGTCATTCGTGACCCCGGGTATCTCTGCTTTTTCCTCGTCGCGGTGTTTTTTTTGGCGAGATTCTTCCGTCGCGAGCAGTGGCGTTATGCGGCCGCTTGGTTTGGCGCCATGGTGGTGGCGACGTTGTTTCGCATCGAAGGGGTCGTGTTCCTAATGTTGCTGCCGGGGTTCGTGATGTGGAACAAGGCGCCATCGAGGCGCTTCCGGCTGCTCGGCCTGTTGATTGCCGGCCCGCTTGCTTTGATTGTCCTGTCCGCTTTCGGCTGGTGGATGTTCACGCCCCTCGACACGCTCAAGCACGCCGGGGTTGTCGACGATCCGACTGCCATCATGCAGGGGGCCTGGACACAGGTTTCGGCGTCGATAGCGAGCAGGCTCGATGCGCTGCAGACGCAGCTGCTGCAATCCTACCCGCACGGCTACGCTTACGTCGTCTTGGCATTGACGTTGCTCGGCATCGTCTTGGCGGAGACCCTCGGCAGCCTGACACCGTGGTTCGGGCTGGCGGTCGGTATCGCCGTCTATCGAAAGCTCCTGTTCCCCGTGCCGGGTCTGCGACCGCTCTGGTACGTGCTGCTAGTGGTAAACGCCGGCATTCTCCTCGTGTTCGGGGTCGTGACGCTGTTCCTGACGCGCCGCTACCCGCTGGCGCTGGTGCTGATACTGCTCATGGCGGTGCCGTTCGCGCTGAATCACTTGTATTTGGCATGGCGAGACAACGGGGGTCGACCCGGCTGGCGGCGCTGGGCGTTTCCGGTCCTGATCGCCGTGATCATCGGCGGCGGCCTGGAGGGGCTGGATCTCTCGACGTCGAAACGGCATATCAAAGCGGCTGGCCAGTGGCTGCGGGCCCAGACGCCCAAGACCGCTACGGTCTACAGCAACGACAAGATCCTGATCTTTTACTCCGGACGACCCGCCGCGTATTCCTGGTTGGCACGGGAGTGGAAGGACGTCGCCGAGCTCGTCGATGAGCGACGGTGGCGGGCGCAGGACTATGTTGCTATTCGGATTCGACGCCGCGAGGGCGAGCGGGAGCGCGAGCTGTTGGCGTCGTTCGCTAAGCCGCCTGTGAAGATTTTCGCCAACGATGCGAACGACCGCGTGCTGATATTCGAGGCGGGATCGGGATAGCCGCGGTCGGGATCGATCGAGGAGGCGTGAGGCGAGCATCGCCGCTCGCCTTTGCTCCGCGGACGAGGCGCTCGGGTAGCCGGGCCGTGTTGGAGCCTCCCTATCACCGGTGGGGCCGCTCGAGCGAGCACAGATTTCCGGTGCTGCGGACGGTACGCGACGTGAGCGCCGTCGCCGGCAGCTCGACGCCGGGTGGCCGCCGAGGCTATCGCGCGACGCGGCACCGGCAGCTAGTCATGCCGCTGGCCAACTGACACGAGTCGCGCTTCGAACAATGCGCCGAGCTGCGGCTGATCTTGCCAATTCTTGAGAAAACGCCTGATATCACGCGCGATGGCGCGGCGCTGGGTTGCTTGCCGTCGATGGCTGCGCACTGCGTCGAGGTCAAGGACGAAGACGCCATCGCCTCCGACGATGAGATTCGTCGCCTTCATATCGCCGTGGGACAGCGCGTTATCGATGAGACGGCGAAATATGCCGGCGATGCACTCGGCGATTCGCTGGTGCTCGTGCTCGGAGTGAGGGCTGCGCAGATAATCGCTGCACAGCTGTCCCGCCACGTGCTCGGTGACATAGTAGGCGACACCGCGCAGCGGACCCCGCCGCTTCTCCACCATGGCCACCGGCCGAGGCGTGTCGATACCGGCCTGCTCGAAGAGGCGGGCGGCGAGCCAGGAGCGCTCCGCGCGTGTCCGACGCAGCGCGCGCCGGCAGGCGTGCCACAGGCTTCTCGTGTTGTAGCGTTTGACGACGTACTTGCGGCCGTCGAACGAGACGGCGACCACGGTCGACGCGACATCGGTCTTGATGAGATCACCGCCGCGCTGCGCGACGAAGCGGTCCGGATCGCTCAGCAGCTGCTGCAGCGCATCGGAGTCGTAGTACGTCCGGTAGACGATGCGGGCATGACGCGTCTCGATCACGCGCTCGTCGCTACGTTGTCGCCGAGCGTGCCGACCGTCGCCGGCGCCCTCGCGGCACGGGTCGATCAGGGTCTCGTCGGTGGTGGCATGGCTCATCTTCAAGGTCCTGCGAGGCGTGCACCCGGCAGCAATGGCTCAGGCCGAGGGGGCCGCCCCGCTGGCTGCGGCTGTGCCGCGTCGCTGCGACCGCCGCCGCTCGGCGGCGGCGAGCGATGCTGCGCGGCGTGTCACCTGACGCCAGAACGAGGCTTCCGTGGGCAGGATCTCGCGCAACGGCTTGTCGCGATAGGCGCTCACGAAACGCAGTCGGTCCCGGCTCGTCAGCGGGAGATGCATGCTTGAGAAATGCAGGCCGGCGATATCCTTCACGCGCCACCGGGTCGGCGTTCGGCGACGCAGCTGCATTCGATGCATGTCGATCAGATACAGCCGCGGGACGGTGGTCCTTGCCGCGGCAGTCTCGGGGTGCTCGAGCAAGAAGTGACACAAGTAGAAGTCGCGGTGATTGGCACCGTTGGCGTGCATGAGGCGCGAAACAGTCGCGAGCCGCAGAATGAGCTGGCGCTTGAGTCGAACTTCCGCGGCCGAGGGCGGCGCCTGGTGCGCCCAGCGCTCGCAGAAAGCTTCCAGGCTAACGGTGTCGGTGAGCTCGTCGGTGATGATGAAAGACCGTCGGCGCGCGGGGCTGCGAGAGTCGGTTCCGTAGCCCGCGATCCGCGGTACGTCGATGCCGAGTCGATGCAGGTGATGAATGCCGTGCCACTCGTTCGCGGCTCCCAGCACCGGCAGCCGAAAATAGAGCAGATTCTTGACGATCTCCCGCCAGCCGACGCCCGTNNCCCGTGTGGGTCTTCAGAAAGTAGGCCCGACCGCCGCGCTCGAAGCGCAGAGTGCGGCGCCCGGGCGCCTGGCGGTAGAGTTGGCCGCCAAGGGAAAGCACCTCGTCGAGTCCGGCGGCCTGCCCGAGCGAACGGCGCAGCTCGTCGCGCAGGTACAGTGCCGGGCTCTCCGCGGTTGGGCGGCGCCCGCCGAGGTTCGCGTCGACCCATCGCTCGATGATATCGGCGGCCCGAGCCGGCATCCGGTACAACGCGGGATCGCTGCCGTAGGTGCGCCCGTTGTGTGACCACTGCTCCCGCTGCGGCGTCGTAAGCATCTCGGCAAGCGTGTTATTGAAGCGCCGCTGGTCGAAGGGCGACGGCAAAACGACACCGGCTTGCGCCTGCTCGACGTGGACGGCATACCCACAGACGTCCGTCGTCAGCACAGGTACCCCCGCCGCCACGGCTTCGAGCAGTACGGCACCCGCGCTCTCGCTCAGCGCCGGATGCACGAGCAGGTCGGCGGCGGCCAACAGCTCGGGTACGTCGCCACGACCGCCCAGGAACCGCACTCTGTCGTCGATGCGCAGTCGTCGCGCGAGCCGCTGGTAGGCGCGGCTGTCATCGTCGCCCACCACGGCGAAGCGGACGCGCGCGCGCTGCTCGCCGGGTAGTGCCGCCACTGCGGCAAGGACTCTTTCGAGCCCCTTGGTCTTGAAGCTCGATCCGATGAACAGCAGAAGCTGGTCGGTGTCTTCGACGTCGAGCTCGCGGCGCACGCGCCGGCGAGCGGCATCGGCGTCGGCGGTCAGCCGGCGGGCGCTGTCCAGTATCGGCGGAAGGCGATGGAAGCGCTGCTCGGCTGTGAGATAGAACTGCCGGTATATGGACTCCTCGCGTTCGGACAAGAGCAGAATATCGGTAGTGCTGCCGGCCCCGAAGACGGCCTGCTCGAATTGCTTGAAGTGCCTGTATCGTCGCGTCAGTCGATAGAGCCGGCCATGGCGTAGGCGCGCGCGAGCTGCAAAACAGGTGTCGGCCGCGTAGTACAGGTCCAGCCCCGGCATCTTGTCGAAACCGATGACGGCGTCGAATGCACGTGTGCTGAGCTCCGCGTGCAGCCTTCCGTGGAAGGCGGCGTTGCGGCCGTGGTTGGTGAGGCGCCAGCACGGCAGCTGTCGAACCTCGATGTCAGGCGGCCGCTCACCGCGCCAGCTCGAAGTGAACGTTACCACCTCGTGCCCGCGGGAGCGGCACTCGAGCGCGATGCGCAGGAAATCACGCTGCAGCCCGCCATAGGGAAAATACTTGAACAGACAGAAGGCCAGCTTCACGGGGATTGCCCGTTGCCCGCGGGGCCGGTGGCTGCCGAGCGGGCACGGATGCGATCGCCGAGGTGTTGCTCCCACCGATACGCCGAGCCACAGATCACTTCGAGGTCGTCGAAACGCGGCCGCCAGCCGAGCAGCTGGCGAATACGGTGGCTGTCGGCGATCAGCGCTGGGGGATCGCCCGCTCGGCGCGGTCCTTCTTTCACGACGATGGGCTCGCCGCTGACCGCGCGTACGCACTCCAACACTTCCCGGACGCTGAAGCCGTGTCCGTAGCCGCAGTTGAGAACGACCGCCGGACCGCCGTCGAGGAGGTAGCGCAGCGCCTCGACGTGTGCCGCGGCCAGATCCTCGACATGGATGAAATCGCGAATGCATGTGCCGTCGTCCGTGTCATAGTCGGTGCCGAACACGGTGACTGCAGGACGCCGACCGCAGGCGGCTTCGCACGCCACCTTGATCAGATGCGTCGCGGCGGGCGTCGCCTGACCGAGGGTGCCGTCGAGGCGCGCGCCGGCGACATTGAAATATCTCAGTGCGACGTAGCGGAAGCCATCGTCCGCCGCCGCCGTGCCCGGTGCATCGGCGACGTCGCGCAGCATCCATTCCGTGATCAGCTTCGTGGTCCCGTATGGGTTGATGGGCGCCGTGGCGGCGTCCTCCGCCACCGGATTCTCGCGGGGTATCCCGTACACCGCCGCGCTCGACGAGAAAATGAACCGGCCAATACCGCTCTGGAGACAGGCGCTGACCAGCCGCTGTGAGACGACTGCGTTGTTGCGATAGTACTTCAGGGGATCCTCTACGGATTCGGGTACTACGATATGTCCTGCGAAATGGATGACGGCTGCAATGTCGTGCCGGGCCATGATCTGCCGCACCAGCGCGGCGTCCCCCGCGTCGCCCTCGTAGAAGGTGGCCGAGCGCGGGATCGCCCAGCGAAATCCCGAATAGAGGTTGTCGACGATCACCACCCGGAAGCCGGCTTGTAAGAGCTGATGGGCGGTATGGGCGCCGATGTAGCCGGCGCCGCCGGTGACGAGTATGCCCGGCGGGGAGTGCGCTTGGGTTCGGTGCTGCATGGTGGGCGAGGCCGTTATTGTAGCGTATCGAGCGCACCCAGCACGCGCTCGGGTTGGAGAGAGCGCAGACAGTCAAGATGGCCGAGGGGGCACTCGCGAGCGAAGCAGGGTGCGCACGGGAGATCGAGCGAAAGGACTTTCGCATGATCTCCTAGCGGCGGCGTCAGCGCGGCGCTGGATGACCCGAACAGCGCGATGACGGGACGTTCGAGGGCGGCTGCGACGTGCATCAGACCCGAGTCGTTGGTGACGACGGCGTCGGCCAGCGCCAGCAGATCGATGGCCTCGTCGAGCTTCGTTCGGCCTGCGAGATCGATGCACGCCCCGTCGGCCTGTGCCTGGATTGCCTCCGTCTGTGCCCTGTCTCGGCTCGAGCCGAGAAGCCACACCGTCCACCCTCGCCCACCGACAGCCCGGGCCAGAGCGGCGAAATGTTCGACGGGCCAGCGCTTGGCCGGCCCGTACTCGGCGCCGGGGCAGAGCGCGAGCAGGCGCCCGTCCGGGTGTCGGAGCCCCAGGCGCACCAGCGCACGCTCGGAGGCGGCACGCGTGACGGCCAGCCGTGGGAGAGGCAACGTCTCCGGTAGCACGGTTCCTGGCGGCATGCCAAGCGCCGCAAACTGGCGGACCGTCATAGCACGCCCGTCGGTGCTCGGCGCTCGGATGTCGTTGAGCAGGCCGACGCGCATCTCTCCCCGATAGCCGGTACGAATCGGGATCCGTGCCCAGAAGGGGATGAGCGCGGACTTGAAGGAATTGGGCAGCACGATGGCGTTCGTGAAGCCGCGCCCGCGTAGCGCTCGCCCCGCGCGCAGCCGGCGCCACAGATCGAGCCGGCCGTGACGGGACGCAAAACCGATGCTATCCGCGATTTCTGGCATGCGATCACTCAGTGGACGCGTCCATTCGGGGGCGAGCATCGTGATCGTGCTGTCCTGATAGCGCTGCATAAGCAGCCTGAGCAGGCTCTGCGCCATGACCATATCGCCGACCCAGTTGGGCGCAACGACGAGAAACGACCGCTTCGGCAGCGCGCTATGGTGACGCCGTCGCGTGTCCATGGCGGGTTCCGCGCTAAAAGAGGAATGTGTCGACGCGGTGGTGACGATAGGTATCCCGATGGCCGTTTACGGGGTCGCTGCGCCGTCACTCAACACGTAGACAGTGCCGCAGTATGGGCACTGCTCCCGCCCCGTCTTGTCGATCGGCAGGTACACGCGCGGGTGGGAGTCCCACAATGTGCTGCCCGGCATTGGGCAGTGCAGCGGCAAATCCTGGCGCGTGACGGTTCGCTGTTGCTCGGCGTTTGGCGTGCGGCCCGGGGGGCGGCCGCCGGTGGCGTCGCTCATGATCTCTGTCTCGCCGCGCTGTGTACCTGGAGAAACCGGGACCGGCCCTGCTCGCTCTCCGCCCATCG
>JABAHR010002468.1_pt1 | contig 10790 bp, 10 predicted proteins | sample 7062101 | NCBI WGS metagenome assembly JABAHR01 (sample SAMN14534553, study PRJNA622989) | marine sediment metagenome | biome: marine biome [ENVO:00000428]; feature: marine pelagic biome [ENVO:01000023]; material: deep marine sediment [ENVO:00002113] | place: India: Gulf of Kutch | collected...
GTACTCGCCGGGTCTCGGGATCACGTGAAACTTCCAGAGAAACTCTCCGGTCGCCGCGTCGTACGCCAGGATGTCGCCGGGAATGTTCTCGGTGCGCGTCTGGTAGTAGCCCTGCTCGTGAACGTTGCCGACGATGATGACGCCGTTGACGACGATCGGCGGCGACGACGTGCTGACGTTGCCGAGATTTCTGGGAATCCCGCTCTCGGGATCGTAGGTGTAACCGGAGCTCAGCCACGGCTCCCAGTCGCTGACCAGGTCCGGCAACATGTCGACGATGCCGGTCTGCGGAAAACCCTCGACGGGCACGGGCGCGCCCCAGTTTTCGAGCGGGCGTCCGGTCTTCGCATCGAGCGCGTGCAGGAAGAAGCCGGGACTGGTCGTGAAGATCACGCCGCGGCCGTCGATCTCGGCGTAGGCGACACCCTTGCCGTAGTTGTTCCGCATGCCGCGCTCGTAGCGCGTCGTGTGGGGCTCGCGGTAAGTCCAGACGGTTTCGCCCGTCGCCGGGTCGATGGCGACCACGGTCCGACGCTGTCCGGCCACGGTGTAGAGCAGCCCATCGACGTAGATCGGCGTGGATCTCAGCAGGTAGTCGACGCCGGGGCCGAAATTGTCGCCTCGCCAGACCCAGGCGACCTCGAGATCGTTGAAGTTGTCCGCGTTGATCTGATCTACGGGTAAATAGCGCGTTGCGGCAGCGTCCCCGGCAATATTGCGCCACTCACCGACGGGCGCATCCTGCGCGAGGAGCGTCGTCTGCCACGCGAGGGTGCCGGTTAGAACGAGAAGCGAGAGGCTGAATCTTTCCGCAGTAGGGCGTCGTTGGGCGGCGTCATTCATGAGCTTATTCTCCTGCGTAAACGCGTATCGGTTTACTGGCTGGGGCTTGTTGCGCGGCCGGTCACCACTTCATAACTCAATTCGACTCAGAGTCCAAGACCTCCTCCGAGAAGTTCGTCGAGCGCCTCGAGCGTGACGCGCGGCTCGACGTAGTCATGCCGGACGAGCGTGATGCCTGCATCGGTCTCGAGCACGAGACTCGGGAAGCCCGTGACGCCGAGCGCACGTCTCTTTTCGAATTCGCTGCGAAGCTCGTTGTCGCAGGCCTGACTGCCGAGTCGATCACCGAATGCCGCCACGTCGATACCGATCTCGCCGGCCAGCTCGCAGAGCGTTTCGGTGTCTGACGGGTTACGGGCCTCGCGGTAGTACGCGTGCTGAATCCGTTCGATCATGGGCCGCTCCAGATCCGCGTCGAAATGCTTCGCGGCAAGGACGGCTCGGCACGCGGGATAGGTGGACCGTCTCGGCTGACAGCGCGTCCAGAAATCGAAATTGAACTCGGTCCCTGGGACCACGGCCTGGATGCGTCGCCAGGTATTCTGGATGTAAGCCTTGAGATCGTCGGGCATCGGTTGATCGGAATCCGGCGCGAGCCCGCCGAGCACGTATTGGATGGACATCGAGCCGGTCACAGCGGCCGCGATGTGCTCCCAGGTGGGTGCGAACGCATAACACCAGCTGCACATCGGGTCGTGAACGTGATACAGGGTCGGCATGATCGGCTCGGAATCGCGTGCTTCGTGGCTCAGCGTCGGGACACGCTCAAGCTTCGTCGTTCGTCCAGCATCTGACGCTGGGTGCGGTGTCCCGATCGACGGAAACGTCCACGTTGATCGGTCTGCAGCAGACCGAGCAATCCTCGACGTAAGTCTGATGGTCTACGGAATCGTCGATGACGAGCTCGATCGCTTCGCCGCAATACGGGCAAACGATCGACTCGATGGGCAGCACTAGCGCTAGACCCTGTCGAGCTTCACGGGCTGCCCGTGCGGCGTTGCTCGATAGGCCTGCGTCCACGCCTCTTTGCGCTCATCGAGCGTTCCGGTATCGGTCAGTTGTTTTTGTGTGACGAGGCTTTCGAGCGCCGCGAGCCAGTGCTCGTAATAGCGCGAGCTATCGTCTGGCTCGCCGCGATCGGCGGCCGCCTTGAGTTGCGCGCCGAGCGCCTCCGTCCACTCGGTCCACGTGAAATGGCCCTGCTCGGACAACCGCACGGCGAGCGCAAACGCTTGGGCTTGCCAGGGCTCCGCAAAGACGGGCCCACCGTCGTCGCGCGGCAGCTCGGGCAGCGAGCCCAAATCCTGCGTGGCGGCTTCGCCGTCATGCGGGCTCAAGGTAGTCCTCCCACATGTCGATTCGAACACTGTCTCGAGCGTGGGCTGTGTCGCCCCAGAGCGCTCGAGCACTGAAGCGTACGAGGTAGACGTGCTGCAGTTGCGGCTCTGCACCCTCGGCATCCGGCAGCGCGAAGACGCCGCGATCGCGCTCGACCGTTCCGAGTCGCAGTCGCGTATAGCGCGGCATCCGCGTATGGCCGGGCGGATGTATGTTGCGCCCGCGCACGCGGTCGCCGACGGAGAAACGCGGAGCAATCTGGCTTTGCCGTTCAGTCTGTGGGGTCCGCAGCACCCAGTCGGCGGCATTCGCGGGCGTAATCGGCGCGATGGTCTGCTCGGGTGCGCTTTCGGCGCGACCCTGCTCGAGCTCCTCGCGCGTCACGACGCCGGCTTGCACGAGCCGCGTAACCAGTGCCCAGAGCCAACGCTCGTAGTAAGTCATCTGCAAGTAGTCAGCCGCGGGAATCTGCTCGATCGTCGGGCGCAGCGGGCCGCCGCGGAACGAGCCCGACGCGGCGTGCAGCGCTTGAACGCGTACTTCCCAGTCGGCATAGAACATCGGCGCGTTTTCCTCATAGCCGATCTCGCCCATGCCTTGCATGCCGCCCATGTCGTGAATGCCGTTCATGGCGCGTCTCCTCGCGACATCGACGTCACCTTCGCGACACCGATCATCGAGTCGCGCGTAACCAGTTCCGCAAGTTGCGCTTCGCTGAGCGAATCCGTTCCTTGCGGCCGCTCCGGCAAGACGAGGTAGCGCGAGGCCGCGTTGCTGTCCCAGACGCGAACCTCGACGTCGTCGGCAATCTCGAGCCCAAGCTCCCTCAACACGCCGCGTGGATCGACGACCGTGCGCGCGCGATAGGCGTCGGACTTGTACCAGGTCGGTGCGAGACCCAGCAACGGCCAGGGGTAACAAGAGCACAGCGTGCAAACGATGACGTTGTGAATCGTCGGTGTGTTCTCGATCACGGTGAGCTTCTCGCCCTGCCATCCCGAGAATCCAAACTCTTCCATCGCCGCTGTTCCGTCTTCGAGGAGTCGCTGCTTATACGCGGGATCGACCCAGGCGCGCGCGACGACCTGCGCGCCGTTGCGCGGTCCGACGCGGTTCTCGAACGTATCGACGAGGACGTCGAGCGCTGCCGGGTCGACGAGGCCTTTCTCGACGAGAACGGACTCGAGCGCTTTGACGCGCAGCGCAGGGTCGGACGGCACGTCTTGATGATCTTGCGCATGGAGCGTAGCGGGACTGGCCGCCGCCAGCGCGCCTGCCGTGGCGCCTTTGAGAAAGCCGCGGCGATCGACTGAACCCGAGTCCGATTTGCCCACGTCGTTTGCCCCCTGACCTGAGTATCTCGTTGAATCAACCCAGTGTAGTTCCCCGCGTGCTGATTTTCGAGCAACGGCCGAGGGGCTGCCAGACACGGGCTGTTGCAGCTAAAATTCTGCAACGAGTTCACTCAGCGTATCCGCAGGGAATCGGTTTTGAGATCCTCAGTCATCATCACGAGCTTTGCCGGCGCGCTAACAGCGGTATCTGCGGCCGGTCACCACAGCGAGGCCGGGTACGACGCCGAGACCGTTGCGGCGTTCGAAGGTACCGTCACGCATTACGGTTGGCGTAACCCGCATGTCTACATCACGGTCGAGGCGACCGACGCGTCCGGTGCGACCGTCGAGTGGCTCGTCGAGACGGGCGCGACCCCGATCATGGCCCGCAGCGGCTGGACACCGCAGTCGCTAGAGCCCGGTGACGTCATTTCCGTTCGCGGTCATCCGGACAAACGCGCCGGCAAGTACGGCGTCATTCTGCTGTCGCTCACGAAAGAGGACGGCACGGTGCTGGCGCAGGTGCACGGCGCGACCGAACCGCCTGATGCAGCAGCAACGAGTCTCGCGGGTGTCTGGCGCGGCGTTCCCAGGACGATTACGTCGTTCAATAATGCATTGAGGTCGACGCCTCTGACACCAGCCGGTGCGGCGGCAAAGGCCGACTACAACTATCTGAGCGATCCGCGAGCTGCGAACTGCATTGCTCCGCAGTCGCCGCATATCGTCACCGCGAACACGCTGTATCTGAGCGAGATCGAGATCCACGACGATGTCGTGCTCATTCGTAACGAGTTTTTCGATGCCGTGCGTACGGTTTACATGGACGGGCGTGCTCATCCCGCGAACGTCGAGCCGACCACGCAGGGCCATTCGATCGGGCGCTGGGAAGACGGCGCGCTCATCGTCGATACCGTCGCGTTCGCCGAGCAGCGGGCGTCGAACGGCAGTGGCGTGCCGTCGAGTCCCGAGAAACGTACGATCGAGCGTTACGCGTTATCCGACGACGGCATGCGATTACTCGTCGACATCACGCTCGAAGACCCCGTCTACCTCGACGGACCCTTCTCGGGAAGCCTCGAGTGGCAGTACTCCCCGACGCTCTCGCTACATCCTTACAACTGCGACCCAGAGATCTCGACGATCTTCCTGCAGTGAGCGCGACAGGCTGTCTGGCCTACGCCTGGTAGCTATCAAGTGACGCAAATAAAAAGGGGCGCCCAGTGGGCGCCCCTTTAACGTCACGGTCGTTGTTGCCGTTTACTTCGCGAGCGGGTCGGGCCGCACCTGGAAGTGAACGACGAGCGGACGGTTGCCGAGGCCGCCTTCCATGAGCCAGGGCGTGCGATCGCCGCTCGGCACCCATAGTCCGCGTCCCTTCCAGCCGGCGTCCGGATCGTCAATGCGACCGTCGAAGCCTTTGCTGTAAAAGCCGAGCGGGTAGGGGATACGCATCGTGACCCACTCACCGTCCACGAGCGCGTGCACGCCGTCGTAGAGGTTTGCCGTGGACATCGGCACGTTCTCGCCGAGTCCGGCGGCATTGCGTTGGTCAACCCACGAGTAATAGCTCGACTCGATGCTGAAGTCCGGTCGCTCGGGGAAGCCCGGGCCGGGATAACGGTGGAACGTCCAACCCTCCGGACAGTGATCACCCGTTGCCTCCGGACCGTTCAGCGGCGCTTGGCACTTGCTGCGGTCGAACTCACCGAGGTGGCCGCTGCCGAGGGATGTCCAAATCACACCATTACGGTCGATGTCGGCGCCGCGGGAGCCGAAGCCTGGCAGCGGGATGTTGTATTGCTCCGCTAGGGCCGTCGCTGGCGGACTGTCACCGGGATTGAGGCGCACGAGCCGGCCCGGGAACTCGAAGCTCGTCGAGCCCCAGATCGAGCCGTCGGCGGGGTTCGGCATCACGGCGTAGAACCGCGGATTGATGCGCTTGTCGCGTGCAGGATCGACGGGCTCGTTCATGCCCGCGTAGCCCTCGTCACGCTTGCCGTTGCCGTTCGTATCGAGGATCGCAGCCGTCCAGCCCTGGGCTTGCGCGGCGTCCTTCGTCTCCATGAACAGGTTCGTGTCGAGCCAACCGACGACGGGACCGCCGCCACTGGTCCAGAGCCTGTTTCTGTCGTCCTCTGCGAATTGCAGGTGATGCGACGAGAAGCACGTGTCGACGAAGTGATAGTCGCCGGTGTCAGGCTCGTAGACCGACAGATGCCTACCGGCACTCTCCATAGGCGTGAGCTGTGCTGAAGTCAGGTCCGAGCCCTCGCGGCAATAATCGGGATTGCCGGGTGGCCGTACGCGCGCCGTGTACCAGACACGCCCATCCTGGTCGAGCATCGGGTTGTGCGCATTGGCTTTGCTGTCCCAGATGCGCTCACTGCCCCAATAGGCCGACGGTGCGCCGATGGGATCGCTGTTCGTCGTCGGTGTGTCCTCATCCCGGACCGGCGCGAAGAACTTCGTGTCCGTGTTCGTCATCGGGTCGAGGATCGGGAAAAAGTCGGTGCTGAGCTCCGGCGCGCCGTAGATTTGTCCGTAACCATTCACGGTCGGATCACGACGATCCGTGCTGATGAGGTCATGCAGATAGGATTTTTCATCACCCCAGTCTCTGACGGTTGCGACGATATTGCGCTCGAGTCCCTGGGGACGCTCTGGAATGAACGTCGGCAGCTCGCCGGCCGCAATACGATCGGTCCAGTCCGCCAGATACCTGAACGGCACGCCGCGCAGCTTGCCGGCCAGCGGCTCCATCATCTGATGGGCGGCCTGGCCCGAGCTCACTCGACGCATCCAGCGCTGCTCGGAGTTCTCGATGCTCGCGAACGCTTCCGGGAATGTGCGTGTCGCCTCGTGGCCGAGCTGGTGACAGCCGACGCAGGCTTGGTTCGTCATCGTGCTGATGTACTCGTTGAGTCCACCTGCCAGAAAGTCGACTTCGCTCTCGTCAGGCAGGTGCATCATCGAGTACCAGGAGATCGCCGGATAGACCTTTGCGGCCACCTCGGCGCTCGGTGCGACGACGGCGGTCAGGTCGAGCGCGTCGCCCGGGTTAGCGGAGACTTTCTCGGAGTCCGCAAGACCGTAGCCGCGGACCCAGACGTCGTAGTCCGCGTCGGGCAGATCGGGAATGACGTAGCGGCCTTCGTCGTCGGTCACGACGATCTTCGCGTAACGGGTCTCGAAGGCGTCCGTTTCTGCGATAACCCACACGCCGGCCTCGGGGCCGTTCGTGCTCGTAACGACGCCACCGATATCATCGGCGTCGAGGGCGACGCCCATGTCGCCAGGGGCGCTGCAGCCGGATACCCAAGCCATGGCAACTACAGCTGATCCCGCAAGGCATCGTCGCATCGTGATTAGCTTCCCCATTGCAGTTCTCCTTACGATCTGTTGTGCGTTCTAAAGCCGCCGCCGAGCGGCTGCGGTTCCCGCGGAGTACGAGGATTCGGGCCAATTCTACCTCAAGCGCGTGCGTTAGTGAGCCGGCGGTAGACTGCGGCCGAATTTGCGGTATCTTATGGTGATAACCGGATTGAGCGCGCCTGGCGGTGCGCACGGGGGGACTGACTGTGAAGTGGCTAATCGCGTTTCTGGCGTTGATGACCTCGCTCGTGGCCCGAGCCGATCTCGAGTGGGCCTATCAGGTCGTTGACGAGTCTTTGCTTCCGCAGCGAGATCTCGATCTCGACCGGCAGGCGATGCGGACCGTGCCGGGCAGCTCGCTGCAGCGCACGCAAGAGCAGATCGACGACCACTGGAATCCGCCGGACTGGTTTCCGGATGATCATCACGCACCGGTCCCGGATGTCGTCGCGTTCGGCGATGGGCCGAACGTCAGGGCCTGCGCAACGTGTCACGGATTCACGGGCAACGGGCATCCGGAGTCCTCGCATCTCGCCGGGCTGACACCTGGATATANNGCCGACTTCAGGAGCGGTGCGCACCGCTCACCCTCCGGATCGTCTGCGTATCGCGTGGACCGAAGCTGGATGAACACGTTCGAGCCGACGATCGACCAGATCGAGGAGGCGGCGCAGTGGTTCTCCGCGATTCCCGTCATCGACTGGATCGACGAGGTCATAGAGACGGACACGCCGCCAAGAACTTATATCGGCGACGGAAGAATGCGCCATATCCATCCGGACGGCGGCACCGAGCCCATCGACGGGCGCATCATCGAGGTGCCTCAGGACTATGAGCTTGTTACGGCGCGCCATCCGAGATCGGGTTTTACCGTCTACGCGCCGACCGGCAGCGTCGCGCGGGGCGAGGAGCTCGTCATGACGGGTGGCGATGGAGCCACGATGGAGTGCCTGACGTGCCACGGACAGGATCTCAAGGGCTTCGGTGATACGCCGCGGCTTGCGGGCATTTCGCCGACGTACGTCGTGCGACAGCTCAACGATTTCAGAAACGGGGACCGCGCTGGAACGCTCGGTTCGTTGATGTTACTGGCCGTGCAGAATCTGACCGACGAGGACATCGTCGCGATCGCGGCCTATCTGGCAACGCTCGATCCGTAAAGAGCACGGGGGGGAACCTGATGCCACTGTTCAATTTGCTGAGACGCACAACAAAAACATGCGCCGTTTACGGTGCCGCCTTGATCCTTGCGGCATCACTGCCGCAGGCCGGCCTGACGCAAGGCTACGATGGAGAGCCGACCTGGTCTTACGGCGTTGCGCCGCCCCCGATTGATCCGAGCACAGTGTTCGAGCTGCCGGGCTCCGGACGTTCGTTCACGCACGGTGAGATCCGCAATCCGTTCGGGCCCGCAGACTGGTACCCGGACTCGCACCCGACAATGCCGGACATCGTTGCCAACGGTAGATATCCAGACGTCTGGGCGTGTGCGCTATGCCACTATCCCAATGGCCAAGGACGCCCGGAGAACGGTCCGATCTCGGGTCTTCCAAGGGACTATTTCATCCAGCAGATGCAGGCTTTCAGGGAGGGTGCGAGGAAGAGCGCGCAGCCGAGAAAGTTCAACGTGCATTTGATGACCACGATTGCCCAAGGCATGAGTGACGAGGAGATCGTTCAGGCCGCCGAGTACTACAGCTCGATGCCGTGGCGGCAGTGGATTCGCGTCGTCGAAGCCGAGGAGGTTCCGATATCGCGCTTCTCGCTCGGCATGTACATCCCGCTCGAGGGAGACGCGGCAGGCATGGAGCCGCTCGGCATGCGCATCATGGAGACGCCTGAGAACGTCGAGCATGCAGAGGTGCTCAGGGACCCGACTTCAGGCTTCATCGCTTACGTGCCAGTCGGCTCGGTCGCTGCGGGCGAGCAGCTCGTTACGAACGGCGGCAACGGCAAAACCATCGCCTGCAACATCTGCCACGGCCCCGACTTGAATGGCCTCGGCATCATTCCGGGTATCCGCGGTCGCTCGCCCACGTATATCGTCAGACAGATGTACGACATGCGCGAAGGGACCCGACGCGGCGCACAAGCGGCGTTGATGCAGCCGACCGTCGCCAATCTGACGACCGAAGACATGATCAGCATCGCAGCCTACGTGGCCTCGCTGCCGATGGACACGTCGAGCGGAGCAGCCGAGGCGCACTAGTCGTTTGGCCGCGATGTGAAGTGCAGATGACCGGGATGCGCTAGCGATGCTGATCTTCTCGAGGCGCGTTAGCGCGCTCCTGGTCGCACTTTTCCTGCCAACGCTCCTTACCGCACAAGAAGACGCGTTCGTCGGCGTCTGGGAGCTCTGGGTCGAGTCCGGTTACGAGCACAGGCCCGCTTACGGCACGCTCGCGATTGAAAACGCCGGGGATGGCCTTGCCGTTTTCGTCGACGGGGGCCCCGTGAACTTGCACGAGCTCAACGGCAATCGAATCCGCTTCGATTACGATTGGATCGACCTTCGGGACGCGCCGCACGTTACCGTTCTCGACGGCGCGCTTAACAATGGTGTGCTCGAGGGCACCGCCACGGAACAAGGTGAGGACAGGGGCAGCTGGCGAGCGATCAGAATTCCCGAGCGTGACCCTAACGAGCCGCCGAAGCCGGTCGATCTGACCGGGATCTGGGGCGAGCCGGATCATATCGGCAAGGAGGCGTACGCCCTGACTGAGGCCGGACGCGCGGCAGATGCCGCCTACGATGAGACATTGGACGATCCGATTCTGCGCTGCGTCTCCGATGGGTTGATCCGAATGTCTCACGGCCCGTTCGACATCGAAGTGCTGGATGCAGGTCACCGCATCATCATGTTGCACCAGGACATGAACGAGGTCCGTCGGATCTGGCTCGATCGGGATTTTCCCGACAATGTCGACAGCATGAATCGATCGATGGGCTACTCCATCGGGCGTTGGGAGGGCTCGACGCTCGTCATCGAGACGCGCGGGCTCAAGCGCGGTGTCTGGGATGCCCCGGGGATGCCGATTTCGACCGACGCGGAATTCACGGAGCGTTGGTATTTGGATGACGATGACGTCCTGCATATCGAATGGAGCATGACGGATCCGGAAAATTACGATCGTCCCGTGCTCATGCATCAAATCCGATACCGGCAGGCCGATGACAAAGAAATTCCGCCCTACGCCTGCGACCCGCATTCTTTCTACCGGGGTCTCGATATCGAGGGCCGGCTCGGAGAGTACTGGGGCCGCTCGCGTAACCGGCTTTAGGACGCGCTGCGGTCCAGACGTACTTAGAGAGTCTCGGATATGAAATTACGGTTTACGTCTCTCGGACTCGCCTCGGCGATGGCGCTGATGAGCGCAGTCGCGGTCGGACACCACGCCTACGATGCGAACTACACGCGGGACACCGGCAGTATCGAGGGCGTCGTCGTCGACGTGTTCTGGGCCAACCCGCACGTTCAGTATTACCTCGAAGTCACGGAAGACGACGGGACGAGCCGGACTTGGATCATCGAGGCCGATAACTTGAACGTCATGGGGCGCGACGGCTGGACGAACGAAACGCTTCAGATCGGCGATCGAATTCGTGTCTCGGGGCGACTCGGGCGCGACGGGCGGCCGAGACTCGCGCTCGACCGGAATTCTTTGGAAAAACTCGACTAACACCGTTCGAGTTTCCGCGTGGTTAAAACTGCAGTTCGGGAGGTGGTCCCCGTGTGTAAACTTCTATTCTCTTCGGCCTCTCTAGTTCTTGCGTTGCTTGCGTTGAGTGCGCCTGCCAACGCGCAGCCTGGATCTGATCCTCTAGCCATCGGCGGCAAGGACACCGACTGGTTCATGGGCCGCGTTGACCGGCCCGATACGGATAGCGAGCCGCAGGATC
>JABAHR010016026.1_pt3 | contig 10784 bp, 12 predicted proteins | sample 7062101 | NCBI WGS metagenome assembly JABAHR01 (sample SAMN14534553, study PRJNA622989) | marine sediment metagenome | biome: marine biome [ENVO:00000428]; feature: marine pelagic biome [ENVO:01000023]; material: deep marine sediment [ENVO:00002113] | place: India: Gulf of Kutch | collected...
ACTAATAATATTCCCAGATAAGCATGTTTTAGATTTAGTTTATTTAACATAAGTATTCTCCTAGTAGTTAGCTGCTATTAATTCAACTATTTCAGCTGCTATTTTGTCCTTAAACTTCTCTGATGATTTTCCAAACCCAAGAGAGCTGAACCCCGCTACTTCTGCTATGAGTATCTCCTTGCCGTTATCTTTTTGCACAAGCGCTATCTGTATGCTTATAGATGATTCGCCGAATTTAAGTGAGCCTTTTTCAAACTTAAAGTCCTTTGATGACTGAACATCTACGATCTCTGCAAGCATAATAATGGTTTCATTCGACGGGATATTATCAATCGGGCCGTAATTTATGATTTGAAACCCGAGGTTTGATTGTAGGAGCTTGTTTTCTACCTCGCCGGGTATCTGGGTTCTCAATATTTGAGGGATAGTTTCATCATAGGACTCAAAATCGGTGATTTCAAAAGCCTGATAGTTTCTAAGCAGAGTCTGAGGCTTACTGTAATAAGAAGATGTGTCCAGTTTGCTTAAGCTTCCGCAGTTAAGAAGCGCTATGGATAGTAATACGTTAAGGAATAAGAGCTTATAAGTTGCAGTCATTTACCTATCTCCGGTGCTATTAATAATTTGATTAGTATAATATATCATAAATTACATTAATTTCCTCTAATATATGATAAGTAAGTTTAGAACTTTGAAATATTATATAAAGATTAAAAGAATAATCTGGTAAAAGTAGTTAACCTAGAATATTGTATAAAGTTATATTAATTCACATTGATCTATTATTACCGCGTATTCCATTATAAAAATTATATAAGATATGAGGAATATGCTACGTATATCATGCATTTATAGCCAATGATCATTATTAGTAGATTACAATAATTGTAATACATTATAATATGAGTCTAAGGAGTACAATGGAAGCGATAAGACAATAGTGACAATTAAAAAATCAACAATTTGTATGTATATTATTATCAACTACAAGATATTGACTTATATTGCTTTTTACACTCTCAATATGTCTATATAAATACCTATTAAATGACCTATTACGTCATATACAAAATATGTTACAGATAAAATTCGTGTTAGAGCAATATATTGTCATATTATTAAGTGATATACTTAATATATAGTGCGGTTTAATATAATAATCGTTTATTGACGGGGGGTTAAATATTTCTGGGAAGTTGATTTTGATTTGGTATGGTGGTTGCACTATAGATAAGAAAAATTTTTTAGGAGGTAGTTTAGTATGCCACAGTTAATTAAACGTAAAAAGGGCCAAAAAGGTTTTACCCTTATTGAGCTCCTAGTAGTTGCCGCTATTATCGGTATTCTTCTTGCACTTGCTGTACCTAACCTTATTAAGGCTAGAATCTCAGCAAACGAAGCAAACGCAAGAAAATCCATGCAGACCCTTAGGGACGCAGAAGGTGAATTCTTCGAGCAGGATCTTGACAATGATAACCAGAGAGACTTTACAGCTCTAATTACAGGAACAGCATCTCTTAGAGACCCTGCCGGTACAGGTGATGAACAGGATTCTTTAATCGACAGTAGTTTTGAATCTTATGCATGTGATCCAGCAGCTGGAGTTGCTTCTTGTGCTGATGGTTCTGATTGTGCTGACAAGAAAGCAGGATATTGCCTGGATGTTGCAGAGGATATAGCTGGAAGTACAGAGTTTGATTTTGGCTGGGAAACTTCATATGCGGCATTTGATAAAACTGGTAGAAAAGAATTTGCAGTTTATGGTGACGGCGCTATAAGGTGTACAATTGACACTAGTGACGCAAAAGGTGATCCTGGAGAGTTTCTTACAACCAGAAATGCACCGGGTTGTGATTAATATAAGCAGTTAAATAATAAAAAGGGCATATTTTTTATATGCCCTTTTTTTATAAATATGCTATAGTACTTTAGTATGAGTTTTGTAGTAAATTTAAATATATTAGTACCTGGATAATATTATGAATATTAGACTTAATAAAAAAAATAGGAATTCCTGCGGATTTACTCTGATTGAGCTTCTGGTGGTTGTGGCTATTCTGGGTATTCTTCTTGCCATTGCTGTACCTAACCTTATTAAGGCCAGGCTTTCTGCAAATCATGCTAATGCCAAAAAATCCATGCAGACCCTAAGGGATGCAGAATATGAATATTTTGAAGGTGATCTTGACAATAATGGTGACAGGGATTTTACCAATATAGTAGGAGATTCTGTGACTACTGATTCTCTGAGATGTCCGATAAATCCCCCTTGTGACAGTTTTGACTCACTCATCGATTCAAGCTTTGAAGGCATGGTTGTAGGCAGTGGGGTTACCATATCGCAGTGTGATGATCCCAAGGCAGGTTATGCATAAAATTTAGTGATGAAATAAGCGATTCAAATTTACTGGGGGATTTTGGCTGGGAGGCTTCACCCGAATCCATAGAAAAGACAGGCAGGTATGATTATGTGGTATTTGCGGATAAAGCTATACACTGTACTATAAGCAGCCAGCCTAAGTCATCTCCCGGAATTTTTGAAGCCAAAAGGGCTTCTGGGGTATGCGACTTTTAGCGCTTATTCTATTTCGAAGCATAATTTTTTTTAGTACCCTTTCATTTTTTATAAGTATCAATATAATAAGTCTACTATGATTTTAGAAGTACAAAATCTTGTAAAAGATTTCAGGTCAGGCTTTTTAAGAAAACAAATAAGTGTTCTTAAGGATATAAGCTTTAGTGTTGAACCTGGCGAGGTCTATGGCATCGCCGGGCCAAACGGTGCCGGTAAAACAACCGCTTTTAAGTGTGTTCTTGGTTTTATCAATCCTACTTCGGGCAATATAAAAGTTTTTGGAAAATCGCCCGATCACTATGAAACAAGAAAATCTATAGGCTATCTGCCTGAAAACCCCTATTTTTATGAATATCTGTCCGGATATGAACTTATGAAATATATGGGAGAAATACATGGTTTAGGTGGTAAGGAACTTAACAATAGAATCTCTTATTTGCTGGAAAAGGTAAACCTTACTTCTGCATCTAACCGCCAGCTTAGAAAATATTCCAAGGGTATGCTTCAAAGAATTGGAATTGCGCAATCTTTGATTAATGACCCTGAGTTTATAATACTGGATGAACCCATGAGCGGCCTTGATCCTCTTGGCAGAAGAGAAGTTAGGGACATAATCTTAGAGCTTAAAAAAAATGGAAAAACGGTGATACTGAGTTCGCATATATTGTCTGATCTGGAAGCATTATGCGATAAGGTATGTTTTATTTTCGGTGGGAAATCGGTAAAATCCGGAAGTATATATGAATTGTATCATGAAATACATTCTGATTATGAGGCTATTATCAAAAAAAATAGCATTGATCTTTCAGGTTTGCTCAATATTGATTCAATTGCATATGAAGATAAAAATGATCACGTAATATTAAAATTTAACGAAAAAAATAAAAACACCATATTGGGAATAATACAGAGTAACAAGATGGATCTTGTGTCGATACATCCTTTAAGAACGTCACTGGAGAATGTTTACAAACAGTACTCTGAAGATACGCAAATTACATAATAATGCTTAACCGAATTTCAGTCATCGCTTATAACACTTTCATTGAAGCTGTAAGAGACAGAATACTGTATTCGCTCGTATTGTTTTCATTTTTAATGATATTGGGCTCTATCATCATAACAAGCATATCTGCTGAGCAGTATAACAAGATTGTAAGAGATATAGGTCTTACCACTATTTCTTTAATAGGCATATTAATATCAATCTTCTTGGGAATGAATGTTGTTTATAAAGAGATTGAAAAGAAAACGGTTTACAATATTTTCTCTAAACCTGTTAGAAGATTTGAATTTATTTTAGGCAAGTATTTTGGTATTTCATTTACGCTCCTTGTTATCACCGTTTCCATGTCATTAATATTGTCACTAATAGTTCTGTATTATGAATCTAAGTATCAATCATTTATACACTTTTATTACGGCGGCAGTTTTTATTCTCAGTATATAGCAGCCATCTATTTTACTTACCTCGAATTTTTAGTAGTAATTGCCATTAGCCTTGTATTTTCGAGTTTTTCGACACCGGTTATGACAGTATTGTTTGTTCTTCTGGCTTTTGTAGTTGGAAGGTTTTCTGCCGATATTAAGCTCTTTGCAGATTTTGTTAAGGATCCATTTGTTGGTTATGTATCTGAAATTCTTTATAGAATTATACCTCACCTGGATCAGTTTAACTTAAGATCAGAGGCCGTTCATGGTGGTGAAATCAGTTCATCATTAATAATTAACACAAGCGGTTATGCCGTTTTGTACTGCCTTGCGCTTTTAATTTTGTCTATAGTTATATTTGAGAAAAAAGAGTTTAAATAATATATAAAATGTACTTAAACAAATACAGCAGGCTCATTGGGCTATTTTGCGTAGGTCTTTTAATTTTATCGTCATTACCCTTTCAATATAGAATAGAAAAATCCAGGAATGATTTTGATATAATAGAACGCTCACTGTTTCTATCTTCTTCAGTGCTTAAAAAACTGTCTTTGGGATATGATCTTGTCGTAGCAGATCTTTACTGGATAAGAGCTCTGCAGTACTTTTCCAACACTAAAGACTATTATGGCAAGCCAGAACAGCTCTATCAATATTTTGATATCATAACTGACCTTGATCCTAAATTTGTTAATGCCTACAGGTTTGGCGGAAGTTTTCTGGCTGAAAGACCACCAATAGGATTTTATGAAGTTGAGCTTGGGACTAAATTATTTGAAAAAGGCAGGAAAAACAATCCGGATAATTTCAGATTAATTATAGAAGAAGCATTCGTATATTACATATATACCAATGACTACGAAAAAGCTTCAGAACTATTTAATCTGGCATCGGAAAAGGTATCATCAGAGGTCAGAAGGTCATCGCTCAAGGGTATGGCAGCGCTTTCCTTGTCTAAATCCGGTAATCTGGAACTCTCGGAAAAAATTTGGAAATATATTTATAACACTACAACCAACGAGGCCAGGAAGGAATTTGCATTAAACAATATAAAGGAGTTAAGGACTTTACAAATTGAAAATAAGCTTAGTGCTGCATTAAAGCAGTATTACGCAGATAACAATAAAATACCCGGCAGTCTGACTATTCTTTTGGAGCAGGGCTATATAAAAAATATTCCTGTAGACCCCATCGGAGGGGAATTTGTTATATTGGCAGATGTTATTGCAGTTAGGAGTGATAAATTGGCAGAAAATGAATATACTTACGCAAAACAATTGCTGAACTCCAGATCTGATAAATTTAGGAGGAGACATGGCAGGTTTGCTTACAGTATAGAAGAACTGCGATTATTTGTGGAACAAAGCCCGCTTCACGATTTCCCGGAACATCCTTATGGTAAAACCTTTAAATATAATTCCGAAAATGGAAAGATTGAATAATTAATGAATTATTTTTTTTTTAATATAAATAACGTAAAAGTTAAGCTCTTTTATTCTATTGTATTTTTTGCAGTTTCTTTTATGATTTATTTTCCTTCCCTGCAAAATGAGTTTGTCTGGGATGACAAGGCCGCAGTTGAGATCAACTTTAATTTTAATGCTTTTGTTGATTCCCTCAAACCATATAATGCTGAAGTAAAGAGTAATTATTACCGTCCGATCGTATACCTTTCATATTTTATTGACTCCAGGCTCTGGGATAAAAATCCCCTCGGATATCATATAAGCAATAACCTGTTTAACTCTTTTACCGTGTTGTTTATGTTTTGGTTTGTTTACTATTTTTTCCTCAGACTTGGTTATAGAGATTATGCGTTGGGCGGCGCAATAGTTTCTTCACTGCTGTTCTTAACGCATCCTATTCATGTGGAGTCCGTGTCGTGGGTATCTGCCAGAACAGATGTACTATGTACTTTATTTTTCATGCTGGGAGTTTTAATGCATATAACCAAAAGTTCAAATAGATATTTTGTCCTTATAGCTTTTGCTGCCTTTTACTTATCAATGATTTCCAAGGAATTGGGGATACTGTTTTTGCCTTTGGTTGTATTAATGGATTTTGCTACCGGTGAAATAAAAAAGAGAAGTTCGGTAATTATATATATAATCTATGCAGCACTGATTGTGCTATATTTTTATGTTCGTTCTCAAAGTCATATTAATATCACTAATGTATCTGATAAGAATGTTGAAGTAGTTGCTGCCAATAATTTAATAAAATACCTGGATATTCTAAAAGTCCTTGCAATTACATACTATTCATATATATACAAAATTCTATTCCCTGTTGAACTGAATTCATTTATATATGATATAACTAAAGATACTTACTATTTGGTAGGCGCTTTATTCTTTTTGTTTTTTACGGCCGTCGTTTTTGTGTACAGCTTACTTAAAAAAATACCTGTTATATATGTAGGCATATTTTGGTTTTTGCTTACTCTTGGACCCTCTTCTCTTTTAAGCGTTATCAAGATGACCCCTACATCACTTGCTGAGCGGTACCTATATCTGCCTTCAATAGGGTTTAGCATTATTTTGGGGTACATTTTTATTAGACTTTACAATATTGATCGATATAAAAAAGCCGCTCTATCGGCGCTTATCCTTATATTGATGTTTTATTCCGTCTCGACTATTAACAGACAGAAAGTCTGGGCATCCGACCTTACTCTTTGGAAAGATGCTTCTATAAAATCGGAGTATGCTTGTTTTCCTCATAATAATTATGCCGTTGCCCTGCGGGAAGCAGGAAGATCTGCTGAAGCTATTAAGCAATATCTTTATGTTAACGTTCCTGATATAAAATGCAGCAAGGCCGATAAATCATTATTATATAATAACTTCGGAGTTGCGCTTTTAGATGTAAATCAAGCTGATCTGGCTATAAAGAGTTTTGAAGATTCAATTCGTGTTTTTCAGTATTATTTCAAACCGCATATGAATCTAGGAATTCATTACATAAGCGCAGGGCTTAAAAATAATAATTCTGAAGATTTTAAAAAGGCAAAATATTATTTGCAAAACGCAGTAGAGCTAAACCCTGGTTCCGGAGATTCTCATCATTATCTCTCAATAGTTTATAAAGAGACCGGAGACTATAAAAATGCCCGGATTCATGTAAAAAAAGCTCTCAGGCTGGGGCTGGCTCCTCCGCAAAAAAGAGACGCACTGAGAATATTGAATGAAATTCAAAATTCAGATACTAAAGAGAATTGATGCCTTAATTGGCAAGCCGGCAGTATATCTATCCAGGATTGTAAGACCAAGAAAGAGCGAATTATTTTCTCTGCAGGATTTCCAAAACCCAGAATCCAGAAGTTTTGACAAGCTTAGAATTCTTGTGATTCGTCCAGGAGGGATAGGTGATGCCGCACTGCTTTTCCCTGCTCTAAAGGTTCTTGGTAGTATATACAGAAATTGCCGCATTGATATACTGGCTGAAAAAAGGAATCAGGGGATTTTTGAGAATTGTGAATTTATTAATGAACTGATCTTGTATGACAACAGGCCAGCAGAATCACTTAGCAAGGTATTGGGCAGAAAGTATGACGTGGTTATAGATACTGAACAGTGGCACAGGCTAACATCTGTGATTGCTTATCTTACAAGGGCTCCGGTAAGGATAGGGTATAGTACGAATGAGAGATCGAAATTGTTTACGCACCAGGTAAGTTACAGTCATGAGGATTATGAGTCACAGAGTTTTTTAAACCTTGTTTCAGCGTTATCTAAGGACACATATAATTTTGATCCCGACCGTGCATTTATACCAGTTAATTATGATCTGCCTGCGGAATTATCTAAGCAGCTAAATGAATATAGCAGCGGGTGGAATAAGATCGCAGGCATATTCAGCGGAGCTACAGTTGCTGAGAGAATGTGGGGAATAGACAGATTTATTGAGACTGCAAAGCAGCTGCTGGACAGAAACATAGGGGTGGTTGTTTTAGGCGCAAGCTCCGAAATAGCCGATTCGGCTAAGTTAGAAACTGCAGTTAATGCTGATAAAATACTAAATCTTACGGATAAAACCACTCTATACCAAACAGCGCTTGTAATATCCAGGCTAAACCTTTTTATCTCGGCTGACACGGGACTTATGCACATTGCCTATGGCGTCGGCACGCCGACAGTCTCACTTTTTGGGGCAGGTATTGAAAACAAGTGGGGGCCGAAAGGTGAAAATCATATTAATTTAAATAAACAGTTAACGTGCAGCCCTTGTACCAGGTTCGGTTATACCCCAAGCTGTGCTATTGATGTTAAGTGTTTAAGGGATATATCGGCAAGCGAAGTAGTAAGCTCGGCAGAGAAGCTTCTTGGCTCTAACTAATCAACATTACAAACATAGTGTTTAAAATTGTAGATCCAGTTCCATAAAATCTTCTGCCTTAACTATTTCAGATTTTATGTGTGGCTTTATTTGTCCTATGATATCAACCTCATCACAGACAGGATAAAGATGGGTTAATATAACCTTTTTAGGGGTTGCTTCTCTAGCAATTCTTATAATATCTTTAGGAGTCATATGACCCTTTACTTTCCTGTCATCAGTTAAAGAGCACTCTGCAATCAGCAGGTCTGCATTCTTTGATATAGAGACTATTTGCTCACAGTAATCCGTATCGCCCGAATAGACAACCGACCTGCCATTTGACTCAATTTTATAGATTAAACTATCTATGGAATGAAGGCCGGGTGCGCTGGATAATACAAAATCACTGAACTCAATTCTGCTTTCATGAATTTCATTTACTTCCAACAAATCGGGATTGATCCAGTTATTATAAATATCGTTTAGCGATCTGTAGAAATCTTTAAATCGCTCCGGGCCCCAAAGCTGTAGTTTTCGTGTCCTTTTTCTGTTATAAGGATATTTATTCGCAAATAAAAGAGGAATCAAATCAGCTGTGTGATCAGGGTGAATGTGGCTTATAAAAATATGGCTGATCTCCGTGTAGCTTATGCCTGTTTTTTCAAGCTTCCATGTTGTGCCGCTGCCGCAATCAAAAAGAATTTTGTTGTCAGATGTTTCAATATAATAGCCTGATGATCCTCTGTTTTTATTAGGTATACAGGTTCCGGAGCCAAGAATTATAATTTTCATAAGCGGTTAAATTTGATAGTATATATCTTTGCGCTAAATCTTAAAATTTAAAAATGACAAAGCTTTCAAATACATCGCCAATTATAACATTAACTACCGATTTTGGCACAGCCGACAGTTATGCCGGAGCCATGAAAGGTGTGATTCTTGCAATAAATCCAAATGCGAATATAGTAGGTATATGCATGAACTAAAACCCTTCGATATTGCCGGTTGTTCTTATTTTCTTTCCACGTTCTATAAATATTATCCTGCCGGTACTATAAACGTCGTAGTAGTAGTTCCGGGTGTAGGGAGTACTAGAAAGCCGTTGTTAATTAAGCTTAAGGACTATTATTTTGTAGGCCCTGATAACCGGGTGTTTACTTCCATAGTTAAAAACTCTAAACAAGCAGAAATTTATCACCTTACAAACCCTGAATTTTTTTGGAAAAGGTTAGCGCAACTTTTCACGGACGAGATATATTTGCGCCGGTCAGCTCATGTTTCACTCAATAAGTCTATTAGTTCATTTGGAGAAAAAATAGAAAATATAAATCTTATACAAGAAGTTAGCCCCAGGAGATCGGGTTCTAAAATAATAGGACGGGTTATATATGAGGACCGTTTTGGAAATCTGATAACAAATATTAAAAGTGAGCAGGTACTAAATGTATCAAAAATAATAGTTGGTAAATTTGAAATAGAAAATATTAGCAGCAGCTACAGCGAGGCGGCTAAAGGCGGGGTGCTTGCCATCATAGGCAGTAGCGGCAATCTGGAAATATCCGTCAATATGGCATCGGCAGCCGATATTGTGGGAGGTTCTACAGAGGTTGTCTGCTGCCTTAAATAATTATATGGATAGTGCCTGCTCAAAGCTGTAAATATGTATGTTCTCTTTAATACTAAAGCCATAGTCTTAAAAAATATATTGATAGTATGATTTATTATTTTACATTAAGATAAAATCATATTTTATTAAAGCTGTTTTTAATATAGAATATTATATTTAGTACTAAAAAATGAATTATAATTTACAAGATATACCAGAAAACCTAAGAAGATTTATAGACCCTTCTTTAGACCGTGATACAAGACTCATGGCTGCAAGAGGGCTTGTGCCCATCCCTCCCGAGGATATGGCTTTAGTCCTTTTTTATCTAACAAACGATAAAGATTCAGAAATAGGACAAGAGAGTGAAAAATCCCTTCTATCATTACCCGATAATGCTCTAGGGAGGGTTTTATCAAATGGCAGCTCTCCATCAGAATTCCTGGATTACTTTGCAAGAAAATCAGAAAATGATGCCCATATTGAAAAGATTATCTTAAATAATACGACCTCAGATTCGACTATAGAATACTTGGCTGAAAACATACACAACCAATCTCTAATTGAACTTATATCTGATAACCATAACAGGATACTTCGTTCTCATGAAATAGTAGATGCTCTTAGCAGAAACCCTTCTATAAGCAGATCAACCCTGGATAAGGTTATTTCATTTATAAGCCTGTATCTTGAAAAAGATGTAGTCATACCGGATTCACTGCAAGATCAGCCAAGAGATGATTCCGGTGAGTCTGCACGCGTTGAAGAGACTGAGGAGCTGGTAGCGTCGGTTGAGAGCTCGTTTTTGGATGAAGTAGAGATTCCAGAAGAATTTATAGAAGAAAAAGAGAC
>JABAHR010013715.1_pt2 | contig 10776 bp, 12 predicted proteins | sample 7062101 | NCBI WGS metagenome assembly JABAHR01 (sample SAMN14534553, study PRJNA622989) | marine sediment metagenome | biome: marine biome [ENVO:00000428]; feature: marine pelagic biome [ENVO:01000023]; material: deep marine sediment [ENVO:00002113] | place: India: Gulf of Kutch | collected...
ACCCAACCAGCGGCTATCCGCGTCTGGAACGGTGATGAGCAACGCCGTTTTCATGAGCGTCCTCCCGTTCCCGCTTCGGTTATCACCTCGGCCATCCCGCCGTTGCCGTTGCCGTTGCCATTGCCACTGCCGTTGCCGTTACCGTTCCGATAGCGTTTGAGGATCACGGCGGTGTTGCGACCGCCGAACCCGAGCGAGAAACTCATCGCGAGATCGACCGACCGACGGCGTGATTTGTTGGGCACGAAATCGAGGTCGCAGGCGGGATCCGGATACTCCAGGTTAATCGTGGGCGGAATGATATTGTCGCGGATGGCCAGACAACAGGCGGCGATCTCCACCGAGCCGCAGGCGCCCTGCATGTGTCCGAGCGATGATTTGATCGAACTGATCGGTATGCGGCGAACATCCTCGCCCAGCGCCTGTTTTATCACCGTCGTTTCCGCAGCATCACCCAACGGTGTCGAGGTGCCGTGGGAGTTGATGTAATCCAATTGCCCGGGGCGAATACCGGCCTTGGTAAGAGCCAAGCCGATCGCCCGCCGACCCTGTTCCCCGCTGGGATCCGGCTGGCACATGTGATACGCATCGCAGGTCGAGGCAAACCCGGCGATCTCGGCATAGATCCGGGCGCCGCGCCGGCGGGCATGCTCGAGTTCCTCGAGTACCACGACCCCGGCGCCTTCGGACATGACAAACCCGTCCCGTTTCATGTCATAGGGACGCGACGCCAGCTTGGGTTCCTGGTTGCGGTCAGAGAGCGCGCGGCTGACGCCCAGGGCCGCAACCACAATCGGGTGCACCGGCGCATCGGCCCCGCCGGCCACCATCACATCGGTATCACCGTTGGCGATCAGTTCACCGGCTTGCGCAACAGTGGCCGACGAGCAATCGCATCCGGTCGAGGTGGTGATACTGGGGGCTTTGAGGCCGAGATGAAGGGAAATCTGACCGCCGCAGGCACCGGTGAAGATCGCGATGCCCATGTACGAACTCATCGCATCGATGCCACGAGCGCGGTACACCTCGTACTCGCGCGCGGCAAACTCCCAGCCGGCATAGGCGGTACCCATCGATACCCCGACCCGCTCGCGATCTTCCTTGTCCAAGTCCAGGCCGGCATCCTGGATCGCCAGGTACGAGCCGACCAAGCCCAGGTGCGTGAACCGATCCATCCGCTTGGGATCCTTGCGGCCAAGCCAGGTCTCCGGCTGGAAATCTTTGACCTCACCCGCGATTTTCCAGGGACAATCGGAGTTGACCAGCGCCGGCGAATGATCGATGCCGGAGACACCATCGACGACGTTCTTCCAGAACTCGTCGACACCAATGCCGACCGGGCTCACGATACCGAGCCCGGTAATCACGACACGTCTCCTGTTAGATGTTTGCATCCTTGGCCCCGATAAACAGCAACCCGTTGAGAACGGGCACAATCGCCCGATCCCCTTCAAAGAAGTTCCCCACTGCGCCCGACTATACAAACGCGGTCGGTGGTGTAAAGCTTTTACTGCACAAAATTGTGCACCCCGCGTTAACAGTCAGCACCAGCCACCGGGCAGCTCTGGCCGGTGGTATCCGGGTTTACGGATTCACGGTAGAGATGGTATGAAAGGTTCCACCATGACAACGGCACAACAACGCAAACGGCAATGCTATCTGCTCCTGGCCATCGCAGCGTTATTCACGGGCACCAGCCAGGCCGATGCGGAGTCCCCGGCAGCGTTCGCGGCGGCAATCGAGGCGGCCCACAAGGCCACCCGCTACCGGACGCAGGAAGCCCTGGCCTGCAACATCGAGGTATCGTTCGGCGGTAAAACCATGTTGCAGGCAGAAATGCTGATGGATACACCGGCGGGACGCTCGCGGCTGACCTTGACCGACGGATCCGAGATTATTTTCGACGGCCGAACTGCCTGGGTCACCCCGGCGGATGCCACAATCCCCATGGCACGGTTCCACGCGTTGACCTGGCCGTATTTCCTCGCTGCACCCTACAAGCTGCGCGATCCCGGCAGCCACCTCGCCAGCCTCGGCCCACAGCCGATGGCCGGGGGATCGATGCCGGCCGCCAAGCTGACGTTCGATCCCGGTATCGGCGACACCCCGGAAGACTGGTACATCGCATACCGCGACCCGGCCAGTAATCGCCTGGTAGTGATGTCCTACATCGTCACGTACGGCACCCCGACCGACAAAGCCAACGAGGACCCCCACGCGATCCGCTACGAACAGTTCCAGGAAATTGATGGTGTTCCCATCTCGACGCGTTGGACCTTCTGGGATTGGTCACCGGAAGGCGGGTTGGGTACCAACCAGCTGGGAACCGCGACGCTGACCAAGCTGCGGTTTGTCAGGCGACCCGCGGATGCGTTCGCGGCCCCGCCCGACGCCCGTGAAGAAAAACTGCCGCCGCCGTAACCGCGGGGTCACGCGCGCGATCGACACCCTGCCACCGGGAAATCTCATCCCGCTCAAAATCCAGTTTGACAGCTTCCGACACGGTCAGTACGTTCGGCTCGCTACAGCATTTGACCGGTAAAGGAGAAATTTAACCGATGATCGTCACGACCGACCAGTTGTTCCAGATCGCCTACGGCAGGTATGCCATCGGCGCCTACAACATCAACAACCTCGAACAAGCAACCGGCCTGTTCCGCGGCAACGTCGAGAGCAAGGCCCCGTTCATCATTCAGATCTCTCGCGGCGCCCGCAAGTACACGGACAAGCGTTTCCTCGAAGCCATCATCCGCGCGGCCGAGGACGTTTTCCCGGAAGCCATCTTCGCTGTCCACCTCGATCACGGTACCGAGGAAGCCTGTTACGACTGCATCGATTCCGGGTTTTACAGCTCGGTCATGATCGACGCCAGCCACGACTCGTTCGAGGACAATATCGCCACCACCAAGCGCGTTGTCGAACGCGCCCATGCCAAGGGCGTCTCGGTCGAGGCCGAGCTCGGGATGCTCGGCGGTGTCGAGGAAGATATCGTCGGGTCGGTCTGTCTCACCAAGCCGGAAGAGGCCGAGGAGTTCGTCGCCAAATCCGGTTGCGATTCCCTCGCGGTCGCCATCGGTACCAGTCACGGCGCCTACAAGTTCAAGGCGGAGCCCGGCAAGAAAATGGGCCTGCATTTCGACGTGATCGAGGACATCCAGAAACGGTTGCCCGGTTATCCCATGGTGATGCACGGCAGCTCCAGCGTGCCGAAGGATGAAGTCGACCGGATCAACGCCGCCGGCGGCAAGATGGAGGATACCAGCGGCGTGCCGGAAGAGGATTTTCTGCCCGCCGCCCAGATGGGCGTCTGCAAGGTCAACATCGATACCGACGGGCGACTGGTCTGGACCCGGGTCCATCGCGAGTTCTTCCGCGACCAACCCGAGAAATTCGATCTGCGCGATCCGGGCAAAGTCTACATGGCCGAGTATGCGAAGATGATCGCGCACAAGAACGAAAAACTCGGCTCGGCCGGGCAGCTCGACGACGTCCGCTCCAAGCTGGGCTGATCCCCGCCAGGTTGGAGCTCCTGCCTTTCCCATCTTATGACGGGCGAGAACTTGGCTACTCGGCGGATGCCGGCACCAGCAGGAGGGGGCCGGGTCGGACACGCGGGACGTCAACGAGGGTCGGCGCGGTCTCGGGCAGGGCCGGTGAAGAAGTCGGTCGCGACCCGACCACGAGCGAGACGGGGATTTGCTCGCCTCTGCGTAACACCCTGAAATCCACGCGGTCGCCGCTGCGGTGCAGGAACATCGGGTCCAGGACATCCGCCAGGCCGGCGACTTTCCTGGTGTGAATCTGGATCAGTCGGTCGCCCACCTCGAACCCCGCCGCCGCCGCCGGCGTCCCCGGAAACACTTCGCGCACGATCAAGGCCACGCCGCGCGCATCCGGTGTGGTTCGCTCGGTCACCTCGAGCCCGACCCACCCGTACTGGGCCGCGCCATGGGCGATCAGGTCGCGGGAGACCCGCTGGATGGCCGCCACCGGCAAGGCGTAAGATTCACTTTCTTGGTGGGCGGCAACGGCAACTGCCATCGCTACCACTTCGCCGCGCGCATTCAGCAACGGACCGCCGGCCATGCCCGGTCGCAGCTTGCAACTCGTCCGCACCTGGCTGGTGGCAAAGACATTGGTGCCGGAACGGATATCGCTGCCATGAACAAACCCGAGCACCGGTCCACTCGGCATCCCGAACGGGAAACCGACGGCGACAACGAGGGATGCGACGCGCAACTCGCTGGAATCACCCAGCGAAAGTTGCGGGGTCTCCGTCTCCACGTCAAGTTCGAGGACCGCCAGGTTCGCCCGCGCACAGCGGCCGACCACCCGCGCCGGCCATTCGCGTTCCCGCCATTCGATCCAACAGCTATCCACCCCCTGCACCACTCGGGCAGTGGTAAGCAGTCGACCGCTGTTGTTGATAAAGAAACCGGTGCCGATCCGATGCACCGGGGTCAACGTCAGGCTGCCGATCGTGAACTCGCGGCGGGTATGGACCTTGACCAGCGCCTCCGCAGCCCGGTCATACATCGCACAGACCAGTTTGTCGACCGTGTCGAGCGTGATCGCAGCCGAGTCATCGTGAGCCCGCAGCGAGCCCGGTACCAGCCACAGGCAAACCGACGCGAGCAGCAGAGCTCGTCTAGAAACCAACGTGCGGGGACTCATAACTGGCGGGCGTGATGCCAATCTGATCCAGGACATAACGCGGCGCAGTCGACGGCACGAAACCGACGCTAATCTGTTCCGCCACCGGTTCGGGGTCGGTGAGGGCGGCGGGCACCACCGGCACGGCGGGTACGGGGAGCGAGCCGGGTTCGATCCAGGCGACCGAGCGGGAGCTAGCTTGGTTGTGCTCGACCAACGACACGGTATTCCGCAGCCCGACCCAGCCCAGGCCGATCACGAGCAGGACTGCACAGGCACTGGCCCAGCCGTACCGCGGGGAAAGCAAGGAATCAAGACCGAGCCACTGCAACCACTGGTCAACCAGCGGCACCGGTTGGGACTCGGCTGCCAATCGACGGTGAAAGTCGCCAACCACGCCCTCGAAATACCGCGCTCCGGGTTGTTCGTGGGTTTTGAGCGCCAGTAACCGCTGCAGCCTCGCGGTCCGCTGCTGGACGACCCGGCAATCGGTACAGTCTGCCAAGTGAGCCCGCATTGCCCGCGCCTCGGCCGCGCGTAACCGGCCACGGCTGAATTCATCCAGCTTTCGTTGTGCGTTCTGGCAACTGATCATGATCTACAAGTAATCACTCAATAATCCCTGCAACTGCTGGCGGGCGTAAAACAACCGCGACCGCACGGTCCCTTCCGAGCAGCGGAGCACCGCCGCGATATCCGCGTGGGTCATGCCCTGGATATCGTGCATCACCACCACGGCTCTATGAGACTCTGACAATTTCTGGAGCGCTTCGTTCAAACGAGTTTGCAGTTCATTGAGCCCGGCCTCCCGCCGCGGGGTCTCATGGGACAGTAACTCGACAAAATCCGGGTCGGTATGGATCCCGCTGTCAAGATTGTCCAGGCTGTAAAGCGGACGGCGACGGCTGCGTTTGAGGAAATTGATGGTGCGGTTGACCGCAATGCGATAGACCCAGGTATAAAAGCTTGACCTTCCCTTGAACTTTTTCAGGCTCTGATAGGCCTTGACCAGGGTGTCTTGGAGAAGATCGTTGGCATCCTCGTGGTTGCTGGTCATGTGGTAGATCGTGGCGTACAACCGTTGTTTGTAGCGCTCGATCAACTCGTCAAAGGCCGCCAGGTCTTCCCGCTGCGCGTATTTTACCAACACCTCATCTTCCAGGTGCTGATAGTCGCGAGTAACCCCCTCCCCCTCCTCTTGCGGAGAACGAGACGGGACGGAGGCTGCCGCCGGCGCTGCTGGCGGCACGCGGTTCGAGCTGGTTTGACGGGGTTCAGTCACCATCCGTTTCATGCAGCGGCGACAAGCTGGCGACTCTGGCCGGACAGGAAATCCAACAATTCGGCCAAGGATTGCGCGTGCACGGCGTCGGCCAGACAAGCCAGTTCATCCCGCGCCTGGCCGACGTAGGTGTCAATCGTCTCCAGCGACTGGCTCAATATGCCGTTACTCATCACCAACTGATGCAGTTGTTCGCGGTCGGCCGGTTGATCGCGGAAAATCATGTCNNTCCAGGCGCTGCCCGGGCTCGGTCTCTTCCAGCAGCAGCAAATATGGCAGGGTTAACTTGCCTTTTTTCACGTCCGTTCCCAAAGATTTACCGGCACTGCGTTCCTGGCCCAGGATATCCACGCAATCATCGAAGATCTGGTAGGCCACTCCGAGATGCTCACCAAACCGAGCCAATGATTCGACCACCGGACGGGGCGCATCGTTCAAAGAAGCTCCGAGCTCGCAACTGACACCGAACAGAGCCCCAGTTTTCATCCGGATGATGTCAAGATATTCGTCCAGGCGAAGATGGAGGTCGAAGCGACGACGCGTCTGCAAAATTTCACCTGAACATACCACGTTGGTCGCATGACTCACCCGCCGGCAGACCTCGGTCGTGGGATAACTCGCCGACAGTTTCAACGCGTGCGCAAACAGGCAATCGCCGAGTAACACGCTGGTCTCGTTGTTCCAACGGGCGTTGGCCGTTGCCAGGCCATGTCGCAATTCCGCCTCGTCCAACACGTCATCGTGAACCAGGGTGGCGATGTGGATCAACTCCACGATGACCCCGAGGGTGATGTGGCCCTGGTCAATCCCACCCGTGGCACCGCCAGCCAGCAGGGCCAGGCTCGGGCGCAGCCGCTTGCCAGCGCCACCCAGAACATAACCAACGTACTCGTGTACCCCGGGATCAAACCCGGCCACCTGCTCGCCCAACAGCGTCTCCACCCGTCCCAGGTCATCCGCGATCGGACGCAGCAAAGCGGCCAGGGTGGATGTCTTGTTGTTCGACGGTAAGGTGGTTGTAATCGGTGACGGGGAACCCATTGGTGTTTACTGTACGGAGCCCCGAAAAGGGTGTCAACTTCGCTCTTGGCGGTCTCACTCCGCGGAACATCCTGCGAATTGCGCAAACCGACGAGCGGTCCGCGCGCGGTCACCGCGGGTGTGGCCTGGATCAGCCACAAGCACAAATATTTAATGGGGCATGGAGAGAAAGAAAAAGGCGAAAGCGGAGCGGACAGTCACCATCATCTCCACCCGCCGCGGCATCCGCCAATTGGACTATGGCGCTTCCGGCAGAGTGTGGTTATGTTTGATCACGTTGTCGATCGCGGCCCGAAATTCTTCCAGACCACTAACCGGCACGATAATCGCATCCCGCCGACCACTTACCTCCTCGGTAATTCTTAGGAAGCGTCCGCGCGGGTTTTCCCGGAGATCAAAAGTAATATGCTTTCGTTCTACTCGTATGCTCTGGGTCTGCAACGGTGTGTCCACTGGAGCACCCCTTTCCCAGCACGGCCAAATCGCTGTTCACAAGTCTCGAAATCGGTTCGTCAGGCCAACTACCCCGCACATCGTTACCTCTTAGAAATCATTACTATCATCACCGTCGCGCCAAGGTCAACACTTTAGCGCAGTTTTCCTTCACGCCATTCTCTCATAATCCACAAAGCTGTAACCGTCATGATCTTCCCGCGCCACCTCGGTCCAGCCGACGAGTGCATCGGCCGGAAACCAGGTATCGCCATCCACTTCCTGGTGAACCTCCGTCAGGTACAGGCGGTCAGCCAACGCCAAGGCCTGGCGGTAGATCTCGCCCCCCCCAATGATGAACACCTCCGTCTCACCGCCCTGCCGACACCGGTCCAGCGCCGCGGCAAGGTCGTTCACCCGCTCGGCACCGTCGGCCAGGACAGGGGCCGGGTTGCGAGTCAACACGAGGTTCCGCCGGCCCGGCAAGGCGCGCCCGATGGATTCATGGGTTTTGCGCCCCATCACCAGCGCATGTCCCATCGTCAAACGCTTGAAGCGGCGCAGATCCTCGCTCAGATGCCACGGCAAACCGCCCGCGCGGCCAATCGTTCCGTTCCGCGCCACGGCGGCAATCACCGCCACGGTCATACCGCAACCTTGAACTTGATCTTCGGGTGCGGGTGATAATCCACCAACTCAAAATCTTCAAACCGCAGGTCGTTGAGCGGTTTGTTGGCGATCTTCAACCGTGGTAACGTCCGCGGTTCACGCTTGAGCTGCTCGAGCAGGCCGGGGACATGGTCGTAGGCCGCCATCGCACCGTCGGCGGACGCGGTGTAAACATGCGCATCAACAATTGTGTGACTGAAACAACCAACCTCCAGCCCGACTTCCTGCGCGATCATCTGGGTCAGGGTGGCGTAGCAGGCCAGGTTGAACGGGATCCCGAGCGCCACGTCGCCCGAGCGCTGGGTAAGATGACAGTTCAGGCGGTTGCCGCAGACGTTGAACACAAAACTGTAGTGACACGGAGGCAACTTGCTGCCTTCCGCGTTGCCCGGTTCCCACGCCGTCACCACCAGCCGCCGGCTGCTCGGCTCGCGACGCAGGGTGTCGATCACGTACTGGATCTGGTCAACCTCGCGGACCTGCCAGGCACCGTCGGCGTCGCGGTACGGGCTCGGAAACCGCCGCCAATACCGGCCGTACGCCGTCTCCAGGTTGCCTTCTTCGTCCGCCCAGGCATCCCAGATCTTGGTATGTTTGCGCAGGTTACGGATGTGACTCTCGCCGGACAGATACCAGAGCAGTTCGTGCAACATCGCGGCCCAGTTCACTTCCTTCGTGGTCAACAACGGGTAACCTTCCGAGAGATCGACCAGGTAGTGAGCCCCGAAGTACGAGATCGTGTCCACCCCGGTCCGACTCGGCTTGCGCTCGCCCTGCTCGAGAACCAACCGTACCAGGTCCAAGTACTGTTTCATGACCGCTATTCTGGAAAGCTCCGGCCATAAAATCCAGATCAAAACAGCACAAGATTGAAACGCCCGAACCGGAGCAGCGCCCGCGGCGAGAAAACCCGGCGCTAAAAAAAGGTCATCAGGGCAGGATCTTGGGTACCGGCTTGGCGTCCGGTTCTTGGCCAGTTGCCGTCTCGAAATCCAGCATCTGGGTTTCGACTTCCACCGGTTCCGTGTCGCGTTGCTCCCGCGCTTGCCGTTTGCTCTTTCGTTCGCGGCCAAACAGGATCGTCTTCACCGTCCGCGCCATGATGTAGATATCGAGCAGGAACGACATGTGCTTGATGTAGTACAGATCGAACTGGAGCTTGCGGCGGGATTCTTCGATGCTGGCGGTGTAGGGATGCATCACCTGCGCCCAGCCGGTGATCCCCGGCGGGACCAGTAGCCGCTCGGCATAGAAAGGAATTTTCTCGGACAGTTTCTTGATGAATACCGGCCGCTCCGGCCGCGGCCCGACCAGGCTCATCTCACCGCGCAATACGTTCCAAAGCTGGGGGATCTCATCGATCCGGAACTTGCGCAGCCATTTGCCCACCGCGGTGATCCGCGGGTCGTCGTCAGCCGACCAGACCGGCCCGGTCTCGCTTTCGGCATTTTGCCGCATGGTGCGGAATTTCATCAGCGTGAACGGCTTGCTGTCCCGCCCGAGCCGTTCTTGCCGATAGAGCACCAGGCCGGGGGAGGTGCACTTGATCACCACCGCCGCCAGCAAGGACAACGGCAGGGACAACAGCAGGCCAATGGCCGCCGCCAAGATATCCACCAACCGTTTCACCCGCCGGATATGGAACTGTGAGTTGTTTGTCGACGCGAGGAACAGCCATTCGTCGTTGATGTGATCGATCGGGATTTCCTGCGCAATTTCCTCGTGAAGCGTCACGAAATCCACCAGGGCCAAACCCCGATACCGAAACGCCCGCAACCGCCGCAGCAATACCGGCTCGAAATCGACCGAAGCTGCCAAGACCAGCCGGTCAATCGCGTAGAGATCAACAAACTTCTCTAACGCGTCCATTGTTCCCAGTACCGGATACTCGTCGATGAATTGACCCACGACCTCCTGCCGCGAATCGCAGTGGATCAGGCCGAGAATCTTCAGGCCGGCATGCGGGTGGTTCTGGACCAGCTCAATCACCCGCCGCGCTTCGTCGCGCGTGCCAATCACCAGGCAACGCTGACCGAGAAACCCGTGCCGGGTGGCGCCAATGTACAGCAGGCGCGTGCCGATCACGCCGAGCAGCACGAACGCCGAGAACCCCAGGAAAATACCGCGACCGATCCGTTCATCGATCAATACCGCGTAGAAGATAGCGGCGATCAGCAGTCCGCCGAGGACCACCGAGATAAATGATGCCGCCAGCGCCCGCCCGAGATTGACCAGGCGATCTGATTCGTAGAGTCCGCCCAGGTAGAACGCCACCAGGTACGCCGCCAGGACCGACCCGATGGTAATCTGGTACTCGGCAATGTAGGCCTGACCCTCCTCGATACCGAGCCGCAGGAAAATCGCCGCCAGCAACCCGATCGTGATACAAACAACGTCGCCGAGGAAAAGAACGAGTTTGCGGCGGGGGAGCCGGGTATTGCGTGAGACAAGCATCGTGGCTTGGATTGGCTAACTACGTGCAGGTCTTGGGACTCTAAAGCCGGAAGAACCAAAAGGCAAGCGTTTTCGGCGACAAGTTCGCTGGCTGGCGCAGCGCCAGCCGGCGGCTATTCGTGACGCTTGATGATCAAGGTGGCGTTGTGGCCACCAAACCCGAGCGAGTTGTTCAGGCAGGCGTTGACCGTCATCGGGCGTGCCTCGTGGGGAACGTAATCAAGGTCGCAGGCCGGGTCCGGTGT
>JABAHR010028584.1_pt1 | contig 10776 bp, 12 predicted proteins | sample 7062101 | NCBI WGS metagenome assembly JABAHR01 (sample SAMN14534553, study PRJNA622989) | marine sediment metagenome | biome: marine biome [ENVO:00000428]; feature: marine pelagic biome [ENVO:01000023]; material: deep marine sediment [ENVO:00002113] | place: India: Gulf of Kutch | collected...
GCCGGCCTTAACCTTCTCGTAGGCCCATTCGATCCACGGCAGCAGGCGCTTGATGTCCTCCTGCTCGACCGAACCGCCGCACCAGATGCGCAAGGACGGCGGGGCATCGCGATAGCCGTTGAAATCATAGCCGATGTCCATCGCCTCGAGCTTGGTAGCGATGGTCTTGGGCACGGCGGCCTGCTCCTCGGCGGAGAGGTTGTCGTACCACTCGCCCTGGAACACCATGCACACGCCGGTGTTGGTGCGCTGCTCCGGATTGGGAACCATGTTGCGCAGCCAGGCGGTCGATTCGATCCAGTCGGTGACGATCTTGGCGTTGGCGTCGGCGCGTTCGAACATCGCCTTGCGGCCGCCGATCGACTGCGCCCATTCCAGCGCCATGATGTAATCTTCGGTCGCCAGCATGGAGGGGGTGTTGATCGTCGCGCCTTCGAAGATGCCGCGATTGATCTTGTCGCCCTTCTTCAGGCGGAACAGCTTGGGCAGCGGCCAGGCCGGATCGTAGCTTTCGATCCGCTCGACCGCCTTGGGGCTGAGGATCAGCATGCCGTGCTGGGCTTCGCAGCCCATCACCTTCTGCCAGCTGTAGGTCGTCGCATCGAGCTTGGCCCAGTCCATCTCCATGGCGAAGACGGCGCTGGTGGCGTCGTTGATCGCCACGCCCTCGCGGCCCGGGGCAAGCCAGTCCGTGTTGGGGATCTTGGCGCCCGAGGTGGTGCCGTTCCAGGNNCAGGTCCATGGCGAACACCGCCGAGGTGGCGTCGCACAGCGTCAGCCCCTCGCGGTCGGCGGCGATCCACTCGCCGTCGGGCACCCGGACGCCCGAGGTGGTGCCGTTCCAGGTGAAGACGACGTCGTTTTCCTGCGGCACCTGCGAAAGGTCGGGGATCTGGCCGTAATCGGCGTCCAGCACCTGCAGGTCCTTCAGCTTGAGCTGCTTGACCGCATCCTGGATCCACACGTTACCGAAGCTTTCCCACGCAGCGACCGTGGCTGGACGCGCGCCGAGCATGGACCACATGGCGCATTCCAGCGCACCCGTGTCCGAGCCGGGCATGATGCCGACAAGGTAGTCTTCCGGGATGCCGAGCAATTCCTTGCTCAGGTCGATGGCGTATTTCAGCCGGCCCTTGGCATATTTGGAGCGGTGCGAGCGGCCGAGGCTCCTGGTATCGAGCCTGTCGGCAGACCAGCCGGGAATCTTGGCGGTCGGTCCGGACGAAAAGAAGGGACGCTCCGGACGAAGCGTGGGTTCGGTAGTCATAATGTATTCTCTCCTTGCAGAGAGCACGCGCGGCGTTGGGACCGCGTGGCCCGCGGCGGCCTTTAATGTTGCGCTGCAGTAAGTCAAGCAAAAGGCGCCTGGCGAATCGACAAGGCTGTTGAACCTTTCACGGAAGATCGCCGTTTGTGCAGTGCAACGCAAAACTGGCGGAATCCAGGTAAAACCCCTTATTTCCGTGCTTTACCGCACCTCGCGGCGATCTAGCGCAAACGGGCGGCATAATGTAGTCTCCGGCGCGGGAAAAGAGGGCAAGCCCCGTTCCCGACAATGGAGACAGGAGGGGGATTTTATGGAAAAGATTACAGGATTGGCCGGTGCGCTGGCGGTACTGCTTTCGGTGGTTGCGGGCGTGGTTCCCAATCTCGGATTCGAAACCGGACTGGTGATCGTGCTGCTCGGCATCATTGCCGGGATCACCGTGCCGCAGGATGGTGCCGTGAGGATCTATCTCGCCGTGCTGGCCTTCCCGGTCGTCGCCGCGGTATTGGGATCGATTCCGGCGCTCGGTGACTATCTCAGCGCAATCTTCAGCAATCTGGGATTGGGAGCTGCCGGGATCGCGGCGACCATCATGGCCTTCAGGGTCTACCAGATGGTGAAGGACGGGCTGCTGGGGCTGGCCTCCAAGTAAACCGGTTCCGATCCGGAAATTCTGCACATGAAGGGGTCGGCGGACAGCGGTTCGCCGGCCCTTTCGCCGTGTCTTTTTCCTATCCCGACCGTGCTCGGGCTTTAGGGGAATCTTAACCATGTCGGCGTGAAATGGCCGCGCCATGAAATGCGCCTACGCCCGCCTTGTTTCTCCCGCCCTGCTGCTGGCCCTGCTGGCAGGCTGCTCGGTAGTGCCGGAAAGCCGCGGGCAACAGACGCGCGCCGCGCCGCAAGCCCGCGCGCTGCCGGTGGCGACAACCCAGCCGCAACGCCAGTGCCTGGCACAGCTGGGCCAGGCCGGGGTGCAGTTCACGCCCGTGGCCGACCGCTATACCGGCAGGGGATGCAGCATCGTCGGCAGTGTGCAGATGAGCGCCCTGCGCTCGGATTCCTCCAGCCTTGCGGTGAGCGATATTGGCCCCGTGCAATGCGAGCTCGGCAATGCCTTTGCCGGCTGGGCGCGCTTCGGCGTGGACCGCGCTGCGCGACAGATCCTCGGCTCTCCGGTGCGCTCGATCGAAACCTATGGCAGCTATGCCTGCCGCAACGTTGCCGGCAGCCTGCGCCGCTCGGCCCATGCCACGGCCGGCGCCATCGACGTCTCCGGCTTCGTGCTGGAGGACGGACGGCGTATCAGCGTCGCTCGCCACTGGGACAGCGGCGATGCCGCCGAACGCGAATTCCTGCGGGTGGTGCAGCAAAGCGCCTGCCGCCGTTTCGACACCGTGCTCGGCCCCGACTACAACGAGGCCCATCGCGATCATTTCCATGTCGAAGGGGTGATCGAAGGTTCATCCTTCTGCCGCTGACGGCAGCACGGGTGGCACATCGCCACGCCCCGCCCTCGCGCGCTTACGTGTGGTCCTGCACCCTCAACACCGGCACCACTTCCTCGTCCTCGATCCGCTCGACCGATTCCTCGAAGCGTGCCTCCAGCCGCAACCGCACGGCTTTTGCTGCATGGCTGGCGCCGAGCTTGTCCATCATGTTGGCACGATGGATCTCCACCGTGCGCGGGCTTATCTCCAGTTCGCGGGCGATGGCCTTGTTCGAACAGCCCTCGCTCAGCCAGTCGAGCACCTCACGCTCGCGCTTGCTCAGCGTGCCAATGCGCTTGCGGGCATCGACCAGGCGCCGCCGCGCCTCGGCATGACGCCCGGAATCGGACTGGACGTGGCTGGCCATGCGAGCGAACTCCTCCTCCCGCAAAGGCAGGCGCAAATAGTCCAACGCACCGGCGCGGATCGCCTGCACCACTTCATCGACATCGGGAGCGTGGCTGGCGGCTATCACCGGTAACCATACGCCTTCATCGCTCAGCTTTTCCAGCAGATGATCGACACCGCAGGCAAGCACGCTCTCGCAGGCGATGATGACGCCCGATTGCGGCGGCCGGTCGAGCAGTTCCTCGAACGAGGAATAGACCTCCGCGTGGTATCCAAGGTTGAAGGCAAGGCGCGACATTTCGGCTCTCAACCGGCTGTCGCCACCAACGATATGCAGTTTCAGGCGCTGTTCCATGGCTCCGGCTTCTGCCGCGTGGCCGATCGGATCGCACTCCGGGTCTGCACCAAAACCAAGTGAAAATACGTCGCCGATTGCATCTGTTGCGCGGAAATCCATGCCCAAATTCCATCCATTGCGGAGAGGAATTCGGTATTTGCCCGCAAGGGTTCTCTACGTAGTGGAGGCGATCCTACGTGAAATCACCTAGAAAACCGGTCCCTCATTCGGCCTTCTGGTAGAAGGAATATTCCGGCAGCGAGTGGAAAGCCTGCTTCAGCGCATCGCCCCAGCTGGAGGAAATGGCATCGAAATAGGGATCGTTATGCTCGATTCGCCGCTCGTGCAGCGGTTCGAAACGGTCGCGTTCGATCACCATCAGGTCCAATGGCAGGCCGACCGAGAGATTTGCCTTGAGCGTGGAATCGAAGCTCACCATCAGCAACTTCACCGCGTCCTCGAAGCTCATTTCGCGGTCGTAGCCGNNGTCGAAACTCGCCTCGATGAAATTGCCTTCCGGGTAGATCAGGAACAGCCGCGGCTCCATGCCCTTGATCTGACCGGCGAGGATGACGCTGGCGGCAAAGCGCCCGCCGCTGTCCTCACCATTCTCGTTCTGCGTCAGATGGATGGTTTCGCGCAGCAGCTTGCCGACCTCGATCGCGACCTGGAACATGGTCGGCAGTTCCAGCAGCGAAACCTGCCGCTCCTCCGGTGTCTTGGTGCGCTCTTCCAGCTGGCTGATGACCGCCTGGGTGGTGGCGAGGTTTCCCGCCGACATCAGCGTGATGATGCGCTCGCCGGGAACCGACCAGCTGAACATCTTGCGGAACACGGAAATATTGTCGACGCCCGAATTGGTCCGGGTGTCGCTCATCATGACGAGGCCCTTGTCGAGCACCATGCCAACGCAATAGGTCATGCCCGTCCTTTAGGCCGATCCTGCGGAAATGGAAGCCCGCCAGCGCAGCGGTTCATTGCTCGGAACGCTGCTGCTCCACTGCCAGCGCCACGTGCAGTTCCTCGTCCGCCGAACCGAGCCTGATGCCGGTGACCGGCGCCGCCTCGCCATAGTCGCGGCCGGTTGCCACCCTGACATAGCGCGGATCGGGGCTGATCCCGTTGGAGACGTCGAAGCCGACCCAGCCCAGCCCGTCGACATGGGCCTCGGCCCAGGCATGGGTCGCCTCCTGGTCGATCCGGTCATTCATCATCAGATAGCCGCTGACATAGCGCGCCGGCACGTCGAGCAGCCGGGCGCCGCCGATAAAGACATGGGCATGGTCCTGGCACACGCCGACGCCATCGGAGACGGATTCCTCCGCCGTCGTATGCACATGCGTCGAGCCGGTCTCGTATTTCACCGCCTCGCGGATGGCCGAAGACAGATCGTGCAGCATGGCCAGCGTATCGCCGTCGCCGCGCCTGACCGAGTTGGCGAGCGTGCGCATCTTCGGGCCCGGCCTTGTCCTCACCGTCTGGCCGAGAAAGGCCCAAAGCGGCAGATAGCCGGCGTGCTGGCCGATCACTCCNNCCGGCATTTTCGAACGTGTCGACCGTGCCCTCGCAATGGATGGTCACTTCGGTGGCACCAGGCAGCACCGAGATGAGGTTCACCCGGTTGAAGTTCTGGTCGTCATACTCGAGTTCGGCCTGCGCCCCCTCATAGGTCATCTTCCAGTCGAGGATTTCCTGCCCATGCGTAGCCTTGGGCGTCAGCCGCAGGCGCTGCAGGCCGTGGGTAAGCGTACCGGTGAAGCGGTAATGGGTGGTATGACGGATCGAAAGGCGCATGGGAAACCGGGGCTCACTCGATGAAGCGATAATCTTCGGCAATGGCATCGGCGATGGCCTGGTTGCCGTCGATGAAATCGACCAGGAATTCATGCAGGCCGCGATCGAAGATATCCTCGATCGAGGTTGCCGTGAGCGTGTCGTGCGCCTGGCGCATCAATTCGTTGTTGCGGCAGTCCTGCCCGTGCAGATCGGCAAGCGTGGCGAGATTTGTCGAGAGCGAGGCGTAACAGAAGGCGAGGCTGCGCGGGAAGCGCGGATCGAGGATCAGCAATTCGGCGATCCCGTTGGCATCCGGCCTGCCGGAATGGATCACCTCGCGATGGGCGCGGCGGGCGGAAAGCGAGCGCAGGATGCTCTCCCATTGCCCGGCATCGAGGCTCGATCCGACATGGGCCAGCGACGGCAGCAGCAGGTGGTATTTCACATCGAGGATGCGGGCGGTGTTGTCGGCGCGTTCGAGGAAGGTGCCGGCGCGGGCAAAATGGTAGATGTCGTCGCGCAACATCGAGCCATAGGTGGCCCCGCGCGCCAGCGTCGCCTCGCGGCGAATGGAATAGAGCACGGCGTTGAGATTGGCCGGGCGCACCGGCCGCGCGAGATCGGACTTGATCGTCATCCAGCCTTCGTTGACCGCTTCCCACACCTCGGTCGTCAGCGACGTGCGCGAGAGGCGGGCATTGCTGCGCGCATTCTCGATGATCGACAGGATGCTTTGCGGATTGTCCTTGTCGCGCAGGATGAAGTCGCACACCGACGGCCCGACATATTCGTCATGGGCCTGCTCATAGGCCGCATCCATGCCCAGCGTCACGACGACCGAGCGCCATTCCTCGCTCGCCGCCTCAACTCCCCGGGTCAGGGCCATCCGGAAACCGGCTTCCAGCAGGCGCGCAGTGTTCTCCGCCCTTTCGAGATAGCGGTACATCCAGAAGATCGCATTGGCGGTCTTGCCTAGCATGATCGGACCCCGCCCATCAGTCGTCCAGCACCCAGCTGTCCTTGGTCCCGCCACCCTGGCTCGAATTGACCACCAGCGAGCCCTTCTTCAGCGCCACCCGGGTAAGCCCGCCTGGCGTCAAATCGATGCCATTGGGCGAGACCAGCACGAACGGCCGCAAGTCGACATGGCGCGGCGCCAGCCCGGCCTTGGTGAAGATCGGGCAGGTCGAAAGCGCCAGCGTCGGCTGGGCGATGTAGTTCTCCGGCTTGGCCTCGAGCTTGGCGCGGAAGGTCTTGATCTCCTTCTTCGTCGCCGTCGGGCCGATCAGCATGCCATAGCCGCCGGAACCGTGCACTTCCTTGACCACCACCTCCTCGAGGTTGTCGAGCACGTAGGCGAGGCTGTCCGGCTCGGCGCAGCGCCAGGTCGGGACATTGGGCAGCAGCGGCTTTTCGCCGGTATAGAATTCGACGATCTCGGGCATGAAGCTGTAGATCGCCTTGTCGTCGGCGATGCCCGTGCCCGGGGCATTGGCAATGGTGATGCCGCCGGCGCGATAGACGTCCATGATCCCCGGCACGCCGAGCGCAGATTCCGGATTGAAGGTCAGCGGATCGAGGAAATCGTCGTCAACCCGGCGATAGAGTACGTCGATCGGCTGGTAGCCGGAGGTGGTGCATCTGCACCCTGCCATTGACGACCCTCAAATCGTGACCCTCGACCAGTTCCGCGCCCATCTGGTCGGCCAGGAAGGCATGTTCGAAATAGGCCGAATTGTAGATACCCGGCGTGAGCACGGCGAGAGTCGGCTTGCCCTCCGTCGCCGGCGGGGCGCAGGCGGCAAGGCTGCGCGCCAGCCGCCGCGGATAATCCGAGACCTTCTGCACCCCGATGCGGGCGAACAGCTCGGGGAACATCGCCATCATCGTCTCGCGATTCTCGAGCATGTAGGAGACGCCCGAAGGGGTGCGGGCATTGTCTTCCAGCACCATGAATTCATCGGGTCCGGTGCGGACCAGGTCGATGCCGACGATATGGGTGTAGACGCCGCCCGGCGGGGTAAAGCCGACCATCTCCCTCAGCCAGGCGTCGTTATGCCGCAGCAGCCGCTCGGGGAAACGCCCGGAGCGGATGATTTCCTGCCGATGGTAGAGATCGCGGATGAAGGCGTTGAGCGCCCGCACGCGCTGCTCGATCCCGCGCGCCAGGCGCCGCCATTCGCCGCCGCTGATGATCCGCGGGACCATGTCGAAGGGGATCAGCCGCTCTTCCGCGGCACTGTCACCATAGACGTTGAAGGTAATGCCGGCGCGGCGGAACAGCCCTTCGGCTTCCTTGTCCTTGTGCCTGATGTCGGCGGCGTCCTGTTCGGAAAACCACTGGTGGTACTCGCGGTAAGCCTCGCGGATCGTGCCATCCGGCCCGTGCATCTCGTCGAAGTTTGCCTGTTGCGAGTCCGGCATAAATCCCAAGGTTTTTACGCACTGCAACATGGCACGATAAACTGCGCGGGCCAAGGGCCAATGTCGGAACCGGGAATCAGGGCCGGTCGAGTTCCTCGGCCACCGCCAGGATTGCTTCGGGGGAATTGGAAAAGCCCATATGGGTGCAGCGCAAGGCCCGCGCCCGGTCGCGCTCGCCGGGCTTGCCGCAAGAGCTGCGCGGGGCGACGATGCCGTCGCGCGGCGACCACAGCGCCACCGTTTCCACCGGCGGCTTTTCCGACAGGCGAGCCTCGATCGGCGGGCTCTTCACCGAATGGCCGGTGACCACGTGATAGATGCGCCAGACATTGTTGGAATAGGGCGTGTGGCTGAACGGCGAACCCATGGTGATGACCTTGGCCACGCGATGCGGATGGCGCTTGGCGATCTCCCGCGCGAAGATGCCGCCGAGGCTCCAGCCGACCAGCACCACCTTCTCGCCATAGCGCCGGTGGACCTGCCGCAGCCGCTCACCGAGCAGGGCAAAGTTCTCCTCGGTCGGGCCGAGATTGAAGCCCATGCCCCAGCGCTTGACCGTGTGACCGGCGCTTTCGAGCCTTTCCGCCATGTAGCGCATGCGCGAAGGATGGGTGGCGAAACCGGGCAGCAGGATGACGACCCGGGGATTTCGCGCCTTGGGCACCGCCAGCGCAGGCCGCAAGTGCCGGGCAACCGGCTCCAGCGCGGTCAGGCTCTCGGCCAGGAACAATGGCAGGGCCGGCTTGCTGGCGTCGTCGGGCGGCTCTTCGCTCAGCAGCGCAATGCGGCGGGATACAGCTTCGCCAAGCTCGGCCGCCTTTTCGGCCGCGCGCTGGGCGATCTGTGACTTCTTCCAGTCCGCTACATCCATGCCTGAGTCATACCAGAACTGCCTTAATGCACGAACAATGTAGGCAGACTGTCACGATCTGCCAGTCAGCATTCTCCAAGGCGCTGATTCTCGACGACAAAGCGCATGTCCATCCGTCCGCCGGGCAGGGACGATGCCTGCTGCCGCACCTCCAGCTGCAGGCTTGAGCGGGTCGGCTCGCCAGTGCCGGACATGGTCACGCGCGAGATGCTCTGGCCGATCCCGCTGCAGACCATCTCCGCGTGCATGCTGGTGCCCTGCACGTCGAAGCTTTCGATCCGGCAATCGCCCTGTTCCAGCGCGCGGAAGAAGGCAAGGAAGCCCTCGTCCGCCTGCTCCCGGGTGAGGCAGGAAGTGCTCTCCTGCGGTTCCAGCCCGCCCATCATCGCCTGCATCCTTGCGGCATCTCCGGGAGCGGCATTGGGCAAGGCGAAATGTTCGAGCCGCGAGAGGCTGCGGTAGAGACCGGGCTCGGGCTTCACCAGCAGGGCGGCATTGGCGCGCATCTCCTCCTCGCTTTGCCGGGCCCCACGATATTCGCTGATCGCCTGTGTGCCTGAAGCTGCGCCGGATTGGTCGCCGGCAGGGTCGCCGCCGGGGGCGCTATCGCAACCGCCGAGCAGGGACAGGGCCAAAGACAGGCCCAACGCCAGTGCAAGGCGTTGCGGAAGAGAATCGCGGAGCGATGATATCGGCATGGAGGAGCTGTTGGCAGGCCCCCATTGCCAAGTGCTTACCTCGCTAGGTTACCGCGCCCGAACTGACGAAATCGCGGCCCTCATGAGGGGCAATCGCCGACCCGCTCGGACGTCACGCGCATGCCGATCGTCGCCTCGCCCATGCCGGGAACCTCGGTGTTGAAGGTAATGATCATGTCGGCGCCGTCCGCGCCCATTGTCCCGGTCATGGTTGCCTCTCCGGTAATGCCCTCGCCGGCGGGGCAGGACATGGCGCCATCGATGGTCTCGCCGGAGACATCGAAGCGCGTCACCGTGCATTCGCTCTCCATCATGCCCTGCAGCATTTCCTCGCGCGAATTGGCGGCATCCTCGGCGGAAACGCAATAGGTGCTGGTCTCGCCGGCCCCCTCGGCAAAGGCCGAACTCAGGAAATCCAGCACTTCCTCCGACGCACCGGGCAGGCTCAGTTCCAGCAGCTCCGCGCTCGAGCTGTACTGGCCGGGCGCGGGCATTTCCATGCTCTCAACCGCGGCAGCCACGTCTTCCCCGGCCATTTCCTAGTCGACATCGTCCCCGCAAGCGGAAACGGCAAGTGCCGCAACCAGCGGCAGGGCAATAAACTTACGCATGGTTCGAACCCCTGTGATGACGGCGCAGGCGTCGCGCCCGGATAGCCGAAGCCTATCAAGCCTTTCGGGTACTGCCAACGCGATTGCGTTGAAGCGATTTGTGCCCCATATGTTCCCTCATGCCCGAACTGGTGATCAGACGCGGACTGGAAGAGCCCGATACTTCGGGCGAATTCGTTCCACACAAGCCCGCCCGGCCGGAAAAGTCGCTCGGCGGCAGGAAGTTCGAGCTGGTCTCCGAATACGAGCCTTCGGGCGACCAGCCGACGGCAATCGCCGAACTGGTGGCGAGCGCTCGGGAAGGCGAACAGACGCAGGTGCTGCTGGGCGTGACCGGCTCCGGCAAGACCTTCACCATGGCCAAGGTGGTGGAGCACCTGCAGCGCCCCGCCCTTGTCCTTGCACCCAACAAGACTCTCGCCGCCCAGCTCTATGGCGAGTTCAAGAGCTTCTTTCCCGACAATGCGGTGGAGTATTTCGTCTCCTATTACGACTACTACCAGCCNNGTGAACGAGGCGATCGACCGGATGCGCCATTCCGCCACCCGCGCCCTGCTGGAACGCGACGACGTGCTGATCGTCGCGTCTGTTTCCTGCCTCTACGGTATCGGTTCGGTCGAGACCTATTCGGCGATGATCTTCGACATCAAGGCAGGAACAACCGTCGACCAGCGCGAGCTCATCCGCAAGCTCGTGGCGCTGCAATACAAGCGCAACGATGCCGCTTTCGCGCGCGGCTGCTTTCGCGTGCGCGGCGATAACCTGGAACTGTTCCCGAGCCACCTGGAAGACACCGCCTGGCGCATCTCCTTCTTCGGCGACGAGATCGAGGAGATCGCCGAGTTCGATCCGCTGACCGGCAAGAAGGGCGAGAGGCTGGAGGCGGTGCGGGTCTACGCCAATTCGCATTACGTCACGCCGGGTCCGACGATGAAGCAGGCGATGGAGGCGATC
>JABAHR010004946.1_pt2 | contig 10772 bp, 8 predicted proteins | sample 7062101 | NCBI WGS metagenome assembly JABAHR01 (sample SAMN14534553, study PRJNA622989) | marine sediment metagenome | biome: marine biome [ENVO:00000428]; feature: marine pelagic biome [ENVO:01000023]; material: deep marine sediment [ENVO:00002113] | place: India: Gulf of Kutch | collected...
GTAGCGCTCGGGATTCTCCGAGAGCAGCTTGGCCGTCGTCAGACTGCCGTCCGGACGCAGGGCGACGATGTCGGTGAACGTACCGCCACGATCGACCCAGAACTGCCAGGCGTTCGTGCTGTTTGCCTGATCAGCACCCCGCATGGCGGCGATCAATCAGGAACGTCCTCGGCTCAGTCCTCCGCTGCCGGGCGGAACGCACTCTCGAGTTCCTTCTGCACGGGCGCCGGCGCCGTCTCGTAGTGATCGAACTCCATCGTGAATACGCCCTCGCCGCCGGTCAGCGACTTCAGCGTCGTCTGATAGTCGCCGAGCTCTGCGAGCGGTACTTGTGCCGTTATTCGAACGCGGCCTCCGCTGGCAGCGTCGCTGCCTGCGATGCGTCCGCGAATGCCGGCCAGGTGCCCCGTGATGTCGCCGACAGACTCGCTAGGCGTCGTAACCTCGACCTTGGCGATTGGCTCGAGCACGATTGGTTTGGCCTTGGCAATCGCATCGATGAATGCGCGCTTTCCGGCGGTGATGAACGCGACTTCCTTGGAATCGACTGGATGATGCTTACCGTCGTAAACGGTGACACGGACGTCGCTGAACGGGTAGCCGGCCACGGCTCCCTCCTGGAGCACTTGCTTGACGCCCTTCTCGACGGCCGGAATGAATTGCCCTGGGATTGAACCGCCTACGACGGAATTCTTAAACTCGAAACCCTGGCCGCGCGGCAGCGGCTCGACTCTCAAGAAAACCTCGCCGAACTGGCCGGCGCCGCCCGTCTGCTTCTTGTGACGGTGATGACCCTCAGCCGGCTTCACGATCGTCTCGCGATAGGCAATCTTGGGTGGATGTGTCGTGACCTCTACACCGAACTCGTCCTTCATACGCTGCATGACGAGCCGTAGATGCAGCTCGCCCATTCCCCGAAGAACGGTTTCGTTCGCCTGGGCGTTGAACTCTATCGCGAGGCTCGGATCCTCGGCGGAGAGCTTGTGTAGGGCATCTGACAGCTTCTTTTCCTGGCCCCGCTGCTTGAGCTCGAGCGCGACGCCGTACATCGGCGGCGGAATCCGCATCTGGCGCATCTGGATCTCGTCCTCGTCGTGGCTCGAGTGCAGCACGTCGTCGAAATGGATCTCTTCAATCTTCGAGACCGAGCAGATGTCGCCTGCCGTAGCCGCAGGTACCTCGACGAGCTCTTTACCTTGGTTCCTGTAGATATGCGCAAGGCGTACACCTTTGCGTTGATCGCCAACGTAGACTGAGCTGCCTGTCTTGGCCTCACCCTGATGGACGCGGAATGTGACGAGGCGGCCGACGAATGGATCGACCGTGACCTTGAACGCGTGACCGACGAAATGGCCGTTGTCGTCTGCCGGACTGACCTCGAACGTCTTTTCCTCGTCCGTGCCGGAATAGAACTCGGCAGGGTTAGCTTCGAGCGGGCTCGGCATGAGCTGGGAGAAAACGCGCAATAGTTGGCGCAAGCCGGCGCCGGTCTCTGCCGAAACGAAGCAGACCGGTATCAGATGACCTCGGCGCAGTGCACGCTCGAAGGGGTCGTGGAGTTGCTCCAACGAGATGTCTTCACCCTGCTCGAGATACATCTCCATGAGCTCATCATCGAGCTCGATGACCTGCTCGGTAATCTCCGTGTGTGCGGCTTCAACCGAGGAAAAATCCGGGTCCTCGTCGGCTGGCTCGAAGAAACAGTCGGCAACTGCTTGTCCTCCGCGGGCCGGCAGGTTCAGCGGTAGACACTGGTTGCCGAACGTTTTGCGGATGCTGCTGACGATGCCCTCCAAATCGGCGCCCTCGGCGTCGATCTTGTTGACGATAATCAAACGACACAGCTTTCGCGCAGCAGCGAAATCCATCATGCGTTGCGTGACCAGCTCGATGCCGGTCTGTGCGTTGATGACGATAGCTGTGGTTTCGACCGCCGGTAGCACTGCAAGCGCGCGTCCCATGAAATCGGGGTATCCCGGCGTGTCGATGAAATTGATGTGTCGACCGTCGTGCTCGAGATGGCAGACGCTCGTATCTAGAGAATGCTGGAGCCTCTTTTCTTGATCGGTGAAGTCGGAGACGGTCGTGCCTTTATCCACGCTACCGGGCGAGGCTATTGCGCCGGCCTTGTGAAGAAGCGTCTCTATGAGTGTCGTTTTACCTGATCCGGCATGCCCAACGAAGGCGATATTTCGAATGAGACTGGTTGCGCTCGTACCCGCCATTTGATCCTCCTTGGTTTCTTTGACCCAGGGTTGTTCTGTAGATCTATCTCAAGTACCCAAATCCGAGCGCCATGGCAAGTCTTGCGTGAGGTTTTGCGGCTGCTGTCCGCCTCGAGCAGAGGATTTCGCTGCTGCCAGCTGCCAACTCGGCGTCGAGTCTGGCGGGGAGAAAGCCGATAATATTTCATAAAATCAATGGATTGCGCGAGTGAACTGGAGTCCGGTCGCGCTCTGGCGAGACTGCTCGTCAGCCGCACGCGTAGGCTCTAGCATCGGCGCCGGTATACTTTCGCGTCAGGCCGGCCCACCAGCGCGGCTCGGGAGCACGATACGATGACGAACTGGGCTGCAAGATTATTCAATTTCAAGCAGGGCGAGCTCCCCCTCGCTGTGCTCTCAGCGCTGTTCTATTTTTGCGTGCTCTGCGCGTATTTCTTTCTGCGTCCGGTTCGCGAGGCCATGGGCGTGTCGCGTGGCATGGGCGATCTGCGGTGGTTGTTCGTAGGTACCTCGATTGCTTCTTTCGTTCTCGTGCTGCTCTTCGGCGGTGTCGTCAGCAAACTCGACCGGCGACGCTTCATTCCGATCGGCTATCTTTTTGTCATCGTCTGTTTGCTCGGGTTCTCCGGGCTACTGATCGCCGATGCGGTCGGGGGTGGTGGCATTATCGGCACGGATGCGGGTACGACGTTCGCGCTCAGCGTGGGTTATACGTTCTTCATCTGGCTCAGCGTCATCAATCTGTTCGTCAATAGCCTCTTCTGGGCATTCATGGTCGATATTTTCGATGTCGATCAGGGTAAGCGAATGTTCGCGTTCATCGGAATCGGCGGTACGCTCGGTGCGATCGTCGGCGGATGGGCGACGAATTACGTCAGCGGTCTGACGGACTCAGTTTTCCTGGGCCCGAGCTTGATGTTGACCGGCGCAGCCCTTTTCGGCTGTGCGATTCTCGTCATGTTGACGCTGGATCGGCATGCGCTCGCGTCCGATCACTCGAAACATGCGCAGTTCGTTGCACATGCACCGACAGACATCGTGCGGCACGAGGTTGGCGGTAAGTTCTGGGACGGTGCTGCGGCCGTCGTGTCCTCACCTTATATGCTAGGTATTGCCGGCTGGTTCGTGCTCATGGCGATCGCGAACACGATCATCTATTTCGCTCAAGCGAACGTCATTCTCGATAACGCGGATACGTTCAGCCAGCGTATCGGCAGCTTCGCGCAGTTCGATATGCTCGCACAGGTCGCGACGCTGCTCACGCAAATGTTCATCACGACGCGAATCATCAAGCGCCTCGGTGTCGGATGGACCCTCACGCTGTTGCCGCTCGTCGCGGCCGTCGGTTTCGGCGCGTTGGCCATCTGGCCGCTCTACGGGGTCATGGCCCTGTTCCAGGCGATTTACCGCGCGACCCGTTACGCTGTTTCTCGACCGGCGCGCGAAACCCTGTTCAGCGTCGTCTCACCGGCGGAGAAATATAAAGCCAAGCCGTTCATCGACGTGTTCCTGTATCGTGGTGGTGACGTTGCAGGCGCGGCGATCGACGGTGCCATGCGCGCGATTGGCCTCACACTCGTCGGCGTCGCCGCGGCGACCGTGCCGCTCGCAGCCGTCTGGGGCGGTCTATGTCTCGCACTCGGCCGGGCCCAGCAAAACCGGATTGACGGGCAACAGGGACAAACGCCAGCGGCGCAGACGCATAGCGCTTAGCGGTAGCCGAGGAGCTTTCTCAGCCCCAGCAGCGCGGGCGCGCTGGCCGTGATCACATGGGTCGGAATGGCCTCGAGATAGGGTCGGTAGCGGCCCTTGCCCTCGAATCGCGCGCGAAACTCCGATACCTCGAACGCCGTGAGCAGGCGCGGCACGATTCCGCCGGCGATGTAGACGCCGCCGCGGGCACCTACGGTCAGTGCGAGATCACCGGCTAGACCGCCAAGCAGCGCAAAAAACATCGCCTGTGCCTCGACGGCCAAATGATCGCCCTTCGCCGCCGCCGCAGAGATCGCCGCGGGCGTTAAACCCGGCGGTTCCTGACCCGCCCGCTCGCAGAGGAATTCGTGAATTCTCGCAAGGCCCGGGCCTGAGACTAGCGATTCCACCGCGCAGTAGCCGCTCGCATCACGCAGCGTATCGACGACGGCAGCCTCGTCCGCCGTTGCCGTGGCGATGGCGACGTTGCCGCCTTCTCCGGGCACGACGGTCCAGTTACCGGCAACGGGCGCCAACACGGCGACGCCGAGCCCTGAGCCGGGGCCGAGCACGGCAAGCGGCTCTCGCGGCGCAGCTTCGCCGCCCCCGATTGGATGAAGATCTTTCGGGCTCAGAACGGGCAGCGCCCAGGCAACGGCTGCGAAGTCATTGACGACGAGGAGCCGAGTCAGTCCCAGCGCTTCACGTAGCTCCAGCTGCGAGATCTGCCACGGGAGGTTTGTCATCGCGACCGCATCGCCCGTAACCGGCCCCGCAATCGCGAGCGCCGCCTCACTTGGCCGATCACGCAACCGGCGCCGGCTCAGATAGTGCTCGAGCACTTGCGAAATGCCGTCGAACTCACGGTTCTCGTAAGTCTCGGCCGCGATGAGTCGGCCTTTGTCGTCTATGAGCGCACAGCGCGAATGCGTCCCGCCGATATCAGCTATGAGGTCCATGCGTCTATCCTTGATCGCAGTGAACTCGATAGTAAGGATTGCGTGTGGGGTTTGAAAGCGCGGGTGAGCCGAGCGTCGAAGCTATACTGACGAGCTAAAAGCCTATCGAAATGAACAGTCCTACGAACACGGTACCGCGAGAACCTGGTGCGGTCGTCCGGTTTGCTCTGCGAATTCGCAAGTTCGGTCAGCGGGCGGCACTCATTTTCGTGCGCTATTCGGCGGAGACCGGATCTGCCCTGCAGACGGACAGCTCGATCTGCTATGTGCTCGAGCGCGACCAGTTATTCGACAAGCTCGTGCTACGCGATCTGTGCGCGAAGGAGACGTGGCCGCGAGCCGGCGCAAAGCTGCCGGATGGCGCCGGCGCGTTGTGGAGCGTGAGAACGTTTCGCGGTTTGCTCGTGCGCCACCTCGTGCCGAACGCTACGGATCGGCTTAGCCGGGCGATAGCGTGGCTCGAGGCGCACCCGGATAAGGATATCCAGCTCGTGCCTGTCGCTGTGTTCTGGGGGCGCTCGCCCGCCAAGGAGCGTTCATGGCTCAAGTTACTCCTCGCCGAGGACTGGGCTGCGTCGGGGCGCGTTCGTCGGTTTTTCTCGATGCTCGTGCATGGCAGACAAGTGCTCGTCAAAGTCGCCAGGCCCGTTTCATTGCGCCAGCTCGTTAGCGAAGGACTCGGGGTCGAGCGCACGACTCGAAAAGCCGCGCGCCTTCTGCGTGTCCACTTTCGGCGCCAGCGTGCCGCGACGATTGGTCCAGATCTGTCTCACCGGCGTTTGCTGCTCGACGAGGTGCTAGCCAGTCCGGGCGTGCGCGAGGCCGTGAAGCGGGAGATCCAAAGTAGTCAGCGCAGTGAGCGGCGCGTGAACAAGCGCGCGCACAAGATCGCGACTGAAATTGCCGCGCACTATTCGCACTCGGTCGTGCGCGTCGTCGAGCGCAGCCTCGCTCGTCTCTGGAACCGACTCTATGACGGCATCGAGATCCAACACTTCGATAGCCTCGGCGACATCGCCGTTGGTGCCGAAGTCGTCTACGTGCCGTGTCATCGCAGTCACATCGATTATCTGCTCCTGTCTTATGTCATCTATCAGCGCGGGCTCGTACCGCCGCACGTTGCCGCAGGCATCAATCTGAATCTGCCGCTCATTGGCCCGATCTTGCGCCGCGGCGGGGCATTCTTCATGCGCCGCGTGTTTCGCGGTGACGCGCTCTACACGGCCATCTTCCGCAGTTATCTGAGCGCGATTCTGTCGCGTGGCTTTCCTGTGAAGTTCTTCATCGAGGGCACACGATCTCGAACCGGGCGTCTGCTGAGCCCGAAGCTGGGCTTGCTGGCCATGACCGTGGAAAGCTATCTGCGTGATCGGCAGCGGCCCGTCGTATTCGTGCCCGTTTACTTCGGCTACGAGAAGCTCATCGAGGGCCAGACATTCATCGGTGAGCTCAGTGGAAGAGGCAAGCAACGCGAGACCCTGGGCGGCGCAATCCGGTCGCTGCGTGCGCTGCGCGAGCGGTTCGGCATCGTGCACGTGAGCTTCGGTGAGCCGCTCTGGCTGGACAGCATGCTCGATCAGATTCATCCGGATTGGCGCCGTCAGGTATTCGACGACTTCCTTCGACCGGATTGGCTCGAGCACGCCGTCGAGTCGTTCGGCCGTACCATCATGACGGCGATCAACGAGGCGGCCGTCGCCAATCCAGTCAGCTTGGCTTCTTTGATCGTTCTGAGCATGCCCAAGCGCGCGATCGTCGAGATAGAGCTGCGCGCTCAGCTTGGGCTGTTGCTCGATCTCGCCGCGCGTGCACCGTACTCGCCGCGAACCGGTATGACCGCGCTAGATCCCGATCAGATCATTCGCTATTGCGAGGACATGCGCTGGCTGCGGCGACGAGCGCACCCACTCGGGGATGTGCTCTATATGGATGAGCGCACGGCGCTGCTCGCGAGCTATTACCGCAACAATATCGTTCACTTGTTCGCTCTGCCGTCGCTGGTGGCGGCGAGCCTGAACAATCGGGCCGAGATTGACCTCGATGAGCTCACCGCCACGGTTCGGCGGCTCTACCCTAGCTTCGAGGCGGAGTTGTTCTTGCGATTCGATCCGGATGACCTCGACGGTGAGATCGCCCGAGTCACTGCTGCAATGGTCTCGGTCGGATTGCTAGAGCGTGACGGCGACGTCATCAAGCGTCCCACCGAAGGCAGCGCGGCGCAGGCGCAGTTTCGCATCTGCGCAGAGATCGTCGAGCCGTTTCTCGAGCACTACTACCTCTGCATGATCTATCTGCTCGAGCACGGCTCCGGGGTGCTCGATGCGCCCGAGGTCGTGCAGCGCTGTGCCGACGCCGCCGAGCAACTTGCGATGTTGTACACGCTGAGCTCGCCGGATCTGTTCGAAGCGGCGCTGTTCGAGAACCTCATCGAGGCGCTGCTGAGCCAGGGACTCATCGAGGAGGATAGGGACGGGAAACTGTGCTTCGGCGCGTCTCTCGGAATCATCGCCGCGGATCTCGGGCTCGTGCTGCGGCCGCGCGTGCGTCAAACGCTACGCACGTTTGCGGGCGCTGCGACGACGGCTCCGTTCAGTGCCGCCGGCGAGGACGGCACGCCGTAGATACGGTCTGCCGAGCGCGGTTAGGCGTTCAAGTCCGGGATCCGGTCGCTCTCGAGCTGGGTAATCATGTCCTTGATCATGAGCTTGCGCTTCTTCAAGCGGCGCAGCATGATCTGGTCCACATGGGGATCCACAACTAAACGAGAGATGACCTGATCCAGGTCTTGGTGCTCTATACGCAGCTCTTTGAGCCGCTCGACTGACTTAAAGGCTTCGATTTCTATCTTTTCTTCCACGTCTCATTTAGGAACCGCTGACAACCAATCGCGGCCACTGTCACCTACCGCCAGAAAGTGAGGATTGAGCAGAGACTCTTTCGTGTTGTATCTCAATTCCTGACCATCAAGACTTATCATATTTCCACCAGCACTTTCAAGGACGGCCTGTGCCGCGGCCGTGTCCCACTCCGATGTCGGGCCGAGGCGTGGATAGACATCCGCCTGACCGTCTGCAACGAGGCAGATCTTGAGCGAGCTACCCATCGGCTTGAGGTCGTGCGAGCCCAGTCGCTCCAGGAAGGCTGCGAGCGCGCCACTCGGGTGACTGCGACTGCCGACGACGCGCAGCCGCCCGTCGGGCGCGGACGCCGTCGCGATCGCCTCTGGCGGGCCGTTACCGCGTCGGACCCATGCGCCGACCGCAGTCGCACCGACGTACTCCAGATCCAGCGCCGGCGCGCGCACGATGCCGAGCACGGCCCGATGATCCTCGATCAGGGCGATGTTGACCGTGAACTCGCCGTTGCGCTTGACGAATTCCTTGGTGCCGTCGAGCGGATCGACGAGCCAGTAGCGCCGCCAGCTCAGCCGTTCCGTGAGCTCCTCAGGCGCTGACTCTTCAGACAACAATGGCAGCCGGGGCTCGAGACCGGCCAGGCCCGCGCAGATAATCTCGTGCGAGGCGCGATCCGCGGCTGTGAGCGGGGAGTTGTCTTCCTTTTGCTCGACCTCGAAGGCGGTCGCGTAAACTTCCATGATCGCCTGCCCGGCCTGCTGGGCGAGCACTCTGAGCGGATCGATGAGGCGCTCTTGCGCCGCGGCGTCGGTGAAATCCATGTCTTGGAGGTCCAGCGAATAATCTGAGGCGTATGATAGCTGTCCTATGATGCCTGACTCGGATCGATCGAGCCGTGAAGAGCCGCTCGTTTCGTGGGACGAGATCGACACTGTGCTCGTCGACATGGACGGCACGTTGCTCGATCTGGCCTTCGACAACTTCTTCTGGCTCGAGCTCGTCCCGCGGCAATATGCGGCTCGGCATCGGCTGTCCGAGGCGGATGCCAGAGCCGTGCTCCAGCGAGCCTACCGGGCGATCGAAGGCCGGCTTGCCTGGTACTGCATCGATCACTGGACCGATACGCTGGATCTGGACCTGCGCGCGCTCAAATGGGCGCACCGTGAGCGTATTCGTTATCTGCCGGGTGCTACAGACTTCCTAGCGGCCGTTCGCGCTCGCGGCAAGCAGCTGACGCTCGTAACGAACGCCCACCGGGCCGTCCTCGCCGTGAAGACCGATCACACGGGTCTAGACCGAGAGGTCGACGAACTCGTGTCGTCGCACGATTTCGATGCGCCGAAGGAGAGCGCGGAGTTCTGGCGACGATTCTCCGAGGAAGGGCGTTTCGATCCTGAGCGCACGTTGCTTCTCGAGGACAGTCTCAGCGTGTTGACGGCGGCACGTGCGTTCGGTTTGGGCTTTACGCTTGCGATCAGGCGACCCGATTCGAGTCAACCGGCTCGGGATATCACGGAATTTCCGTCCGTCGACGGCGTGCACGCGCTCACGGATTAGCGCCTCGAGCGTTGATCTCTGCGCCGGCGAGGCTTGCCGCCGCCCGATTTCGCGCCACCGCCCTTTGGCCGAGGCCTGCGCTTGGATGGGCGCCGCGGCGGCCGCTGAATCTGCGCGAGCGATTCTGGTTCGATCTGCTCGACGGGAATCCGCCGACCGATGAATGTCTCGATATCAGGCAGGGAAACAGCGTATTGCTCGCAGCCGAAGCTGATCGCATCACCCGAGGCGCCGGCGCGCGCTGTGCGGCCGATGCGGTGGACGTAGTCCTCGGCATCCTGGGGCAGGTCGTAGTTGATGACGTGACTCACATCGGGCACGTGTAGGCCACGGGAGGCGACGTCCGTGCCTATGAGGACGGGCAAGTCCCCGGAAACGAACTCTTTGAGCATTCTCAAACGCTTCTTCTGAGGAACGTCGCCAGAGATCGCCTGGGCATGAATTCCGTTGTGCTCGAGATAGGCTTGTAGACGGTCGGCCTCGCGGCGCGTGTTGACGAACACCATCGTGCGGCGGGCATCCATCTTTCTCAGCAGCGAGACGAGTAGCGGAATCTTCTCTTCGTTCGACGGGAAATAGATGCTTTGACGTACGCGATCGACCGTCATCTTGTCGGGCTCGATGCGAATCAGCTCCGGGTCGTTCATGTGCTCGTACGCGAGCTCGAGAACTCGGTGCGAGAGCGTTGCCGAGAACAACAGGTTGAGTCGCTTACCCGCCTCCGGCAGGCGCCTCAATACGTAGCGAATGTCCTTGATGAAGCCGAGGTCGAACATGCGATCGGCTTCGTCGAGCACCATGACCTCGACGCGACGAAGCGAGAAAACCTTTTGTTTCTGAAAATCGATCGTTCGGCCTGGTGTGCCGATCAGGATGTCCACGCCCGCGGCGAGATGCTGACGCTGCTTCTCGTAGTCGGTGCCCCCAAAGGCCAGGCCGAGCTTGTACGGAAGAAACTTACCGAGCTCGAGCGCATCGGCGTGGATCTGCACGGCGAGCTCACGTGTCGGCGCGAGTATCAACGCCCGGGGGCCGGGCTGCCTGTCCGATTCTGATTGACTCCGTTCGAGTTGACAGAATAAGGCAATAAGGAAAGCGGCCGTTTTGCCTGTGCCGGTCTGGGCCTGTCCTGCGACGTCACGCCCTTCCAGCGCGATGGGCAGTGTCCTCGCTTGGATGGGCGTACAGCGGCTGAACCCCGCGGCCTCAATGCCTTCGAGCAGCGCCTCAGGCAGCTTCAGGCGGCGAAACTCGAGGTCGCTCAGGTGGCTGCTGTTGTCCGACCCGGTCTCAGGAGTCGGGGTTAATACTTGCAAATTGCGTTCTCACGGGTTCAAAATAGCCTCAGCCAGGCGACATTCGCCTCCCCAACGAATTTCTAAACTGCGTCCCCACAGGTCTCGTCAGGCAGCATCTAGCAGCGGCATTGTGCCTGACACGACTCTCGGCGTCACTTTTCGATAGACGATTAGGCTGACGCAGTC
>JABAHR010011398.1_pt3 | contig 10770 bp, 10 predicted proteins | sample 7062101 | NCBI WGS metagenome assembly JABAHR01 (sample SAMN14534553, study PRJNA622989) | marine sediment metagenome | biome: marine biome [ENVO:00000428]; feature: marine pelagic biome [ENVO:01000023]; material: deep marine sediment [ENVO:00002113] | place: India: Gulf of Kutch | collected...
CGGATAGGTGCCGGCTATCGGCCGCGTCTGCACCCGGTCGCCCTTCACCTCGGCCAGGCGTTCGGGCGAAGAGCTCAGGACGGTACGATCCTGCCATCTCATCAGGCCGGCAAAGGGTGCGGGATTGTGCTCGCGAAGGTTCCGGTAGACGTCGAGGGGATTCACGGCCCGGTCGAAACTGCCCTTCCAGCCGCGCGATACGTTGACCTGGAAAACATCGCCAGAGCGCAGGTAGTGGTGGATTCTGCCGATGCGCGACTCGAACTCCGCCGCCGGCTCCGCCACGATGTCCTGTATTGGCGGCGTGTCTGCTCTTTGCCGCGCAGGAACGGCAGAGAGTTCCTCCTGCATCCGGTGCAGTACATTCTCCGACTCGGCAGCCAACAATATCCGGCCGCCGTGGTCGTGAAACTCGATGACCGCACCGGTGCATCGCTGGGCGAAGGCCGTCGGCAAGCCATCGCATGCCGACGGAAGGTCCAGCACGGGCTCGATCTCGACGGCCAGCTCATAGCCCAGGTAAACGAACCAGCCGCCCGAAAACGGGACGCCGGACGAGGCTTGCCAGTTCGTGCCACGATCGCGGTACCAGCGATCGAGGCGATCCAGGAATCCCGGGCCCTCGCCGGGACCGTTTAATAGACCCGGCCTTTCCAGCACCAGGGGCCGCTCGTCACCGCGGCGTAACAGCAGGCTGCAGGAACCAAGCGGCCCGGTGGCGGCGCTGTCCAGCAGGTAGGGGTATTGTTCCGGGAGCGCCGCCGCGACGTCCAGCAGGCCGACACGCCCGGGAAACCGCGCAATGCGGGCTTCGCTCACCAGCCTGCCGGCGACGGTGTTCAGCCTTCCGGGCGACGGAACACCAGCGTGCCGTTGGTGCCGCCGAAGCCGAAGGAATTCGAGATCGCCGCCCTTACGGGCATTTCCCGGGCCGTGTGCGGCACGTAATCCAGGTCGCAGCCCTCGCCCGGTTCGTCGAGGTTGATGGTGGGCGGTACGATGCCGTCCCGCATGGCCAGCATGGTGAAGATCGCCTCGACACCGCCCGCCGCGCCCAGCAGGTGCCCTGTCATGGACTTGGTCGAACTGATGGCCACGCCCCGGGAATGGTCCCCGAACACCCTCTTGATGGCATCAGTCTCCGCCCGGTCCCCGAGCGGCGTGGACGTCCCGTGGGCGTTGATATAATCGATCGCCTCCGGCGTGAGCCCCGCATCGCGGATCGCCGCATCCATGCAGAGGGCGGCGCCCTCACCGTCCGCCGGCGGCGCCGTCATGTGGTGAGCGTCGCCACTCATCCCGAATCCCACCAGTTCGGCCAGAACCTGCGCTCCGCGTGCCCGCGCGTGTTCGAGTTCCTCGAGCACCACGACCCCCGCCCCATTGGACAGGACGAACCCGTCGCGGCCCGCGTCCCAGGGGCGGCTCGCGCCTTCCGGGTCAGCGTTGCGCGTGGTCATGGCCCTGGCGGAAATAAACCCACTGATGGAGACCGGGGAGGTGGCGTACTCCGCACCGCCGGCGACCATGACGTCCGCCTCTCCGTACTGGACCATGCGGGCCGCCACGCCGATATTGTGAGTTGCGCTGGTACAGGCCGTGACAATCGCCACGTTCGGCCCCTTGAAGCCATACCGGATGGACAGTTGCCCCCCGATCATGTTGACGATCGTGCCCGGTATGAAGAACGGGCTGACCTTGCGCGGTCCGCCGGCAAGATAGCTCTCGGTGGTTCGCTCAATGGTCGCGATTCCGCCGATCCCGGCGCCCAGGGCGCAACCGGTCCGGCGCGGATCCGCGCCATCCCCGTCGGCTCCGATCCCCGCGTCCTGCAATGCCTGGACCGCCGCGGCAATACCGTAGTGGACGAAGGTGTCGAATTTCCGGGCTTCCTTGGGAGTCATGTATTCATCGATATCGAAGCCGTCCACCTCGCCCGCGATGCGCGTCTTGAATGCGCTCGCGTCGAATGCGGTGATCGGCCCGATACCACTGCGCCCGTTGCACACCGCGTTCCAGGCGGAGGCGGTGGAATTGCCCACGGGCGATACGATTCCGGTTCCGGTAATGACTACACGACGTTTTGACACGACACGGTCCTCATCATGGCCCCGGGCTGAAAACCTTGCCGGGGGCGAGGGTCATAAACGCACGGCGGCCGGCAAATTGCCGGCCGCCAGGAAATCTCCGATTGGTCCGCCTCAGTCGGCGTTGGAATTGATGTAGTCGATCGCCTGCTGAACGCTGGTGATTTTTTCCGCCTCCTCGTCCGGTATTTCGCACTCGAACTCTTCCTCGAGCGCCATCACCAGTTCGACGGTGTCCAGCGAATCCGCACCCAGATCGTCCACGAAAGATGCATTGGGGGTAACCTCGTCTTCTTTCACACCCAGTTGCTCTACCACGATCTTCTGGACGCGTTCTTCAATACTGCTCATGTTCTTAAAGATTCCTTTGCAGGGGACAGTGGGCCGCAATTTTAGTGAAACTCAGGCCTCACCGCCAGTGTAAGACTATGCGCCGCAGTATGTTGGAATGCGGCACGCCGAGCCTTTTCCGTTTCGCGGCGCCGGTTTGCAGCCGCAATCGGGAGTCACGCCATGTACATGCCCCCGTTGACGTGCAGGGTTTGCCCGGTGATATAACCCGCTCCCGGGCCCGCGAGAAATGCGACCGCCTCGGCAATCTCGCCGGCTTCCCCCAGTCGCTGCAACGGGATGTCCCGCATCAGCGCCTCGCGCTGTCCCTCGTCCAGCGCGCGCGTCATGTCCGTGTCGATGAACCCTGGCGCCACGACGTTGACCGTGATGCCCCGCGTGCCGACTTCGCGCGCCAGGGAGCGCGTGAAGCCCATCATGCCCGCCTTTGCCGCAGCGTAATTGACCTGCCCTGGATTACCCGTCGAACCCACGACCGAAGCGATGTTGACGATGCGCCCATAGCGCGCTTTCATCATGCTCCTCAGGCAAGCCTTGCTAAGCCGGTAGACCGAACGCAGATTCGTGTCCAGCACCTCGTCCCAGTCCGAGTCCTTCATGCGCATCAGCAACTGGTCGCGAGTGATGCCTGCGTTGTTGACAAGAATGACCGGCGCGCCGAACCGTTCCCCGATTTCGGCAACGGTGCGGGTCACCGCCTCGGCGTCGTTGACGTCCAGCGCCATGCCACGACATGACCCGGCGATGGCGGACATCCGCTCGGTGATCGCGGCCGCACCCGCTTCCGTGGTGGCGGTTCCCGCCACGGTCGCGCCGGCTTTCGCCAGGCGGTCCGCAATCGCCGCCCCGATGCCCCGGCTCGCACCGGTGACAATGGCCACGCGGCCCTGCAGTGCTTCACTCATCTCTCAGTCTCCGGTTCCGAGGGCTTTCGCCACGGCGGCCCCGTCCGTCAGCGCGAAAACTTCGGGCGTCCGGTCGATACGGCGGTTCAGGCCGGCAAGCACCTTGCCGGGGCCGCATTCGACGAAACGCGTTACGCCGTTGTCGATAAGGTGCGCGATCGTTTCGGTCCAGCGCACGGGTTGCCACAATTGCCGCGACAATGCGTCGCGAACCTCTTCCGCGCCGGCATGCACGCCGACGTCCACGTTATGCACCACGGGAACCATCGGCGGCCTGAACTCCAATTCGTACAGCACGCCGCCCAGCCGCTCCGCGGCCGGTTTCATCAGGTCGCAATGCGACGGCACGCTGACCGGCAACTCGATGGCGCGACGCGCCCCTTGGGCCCGGGCCAGGTCGCAGGCTCGTTGCACCGCTGCTGTATTTCCTGCGATAACCACCTGTCCGGGGGCGTTGAAATTGGCGCAGGACACCACTTCGCCCTCGGCTGCTTTCGCGCAAATGCTCTCGAGTATCCCGTCCTCCAGCCCCAGGACGGCCGCCATCGCCCCGGTGCCCTCGGGCGTCGCGGCCTGCATCAGCCGCCCGCGTTCCGCCACCGTCGCGACAGCGTCCCGGAAGTCCATGGCGCCCGCAGCCACCAGCGCGCTGTATTCACCCAGGCTGTGGCCGGCCATCCAGGTCGGCGTTTCTCCGCCCTGTTCCAGCCAGACCCGCCACGTCGCCACACCCGCGGCCAGCATGGCCGGCTGCGTCGTCTCGGTCCGGTTGAGGTCCTCGGCCGGGCCTTCCTGGCAGAGGCGCCAGAGGTCGTAACCGAGAACGGACGAGGCCTCCTCGAAGGTCTCGCGGATCCCGGCGTATTCTTCCGCTAGGCCGGCCAGCATGCCGACTGATTGGGACCCCTGTCCCGGAAACAGGAATGCTGTGTCGCCCATGCCGCCCGCCCTCAGTAGCGAACCAGGGCGGCGCCCCACGTAAAGCCGCCGCCGAAGGCCTCCAGAAGGATGTTGTCGCCCCGCTTGATGCGCCCATCCCTGACGGCTTCGTCGAGCGCCAGCGGCACGGAAGCCGCTGAAGTGTTGCCGTGGCGATCCACGGTCACGATCACGCGCTCGTCGGGCAAACCGAGCTTGCGGCCCGTGGCCGCAATGATGCGGAGGTTGGCCTGGTGCGGGATCAGCCAATCGAGTTCCGACTTGTCCATTCCGTTCGCCTCGAGCGTTTCGTCGACGATCCGGCTCAGCGTCCGGACCGCCACCTTGAATACCTCGTTGCCCTTCATCTGGATCACCAGGCCGCCGTTTTTCTCCTCGGGGCGGAATCCTCGCGAAACCCCGACGCCGGTGTTCAGGAGCCCGGAGTATTCGCCGTTCGCGTGTATGTGCGTGGAATAGACTCCCGGCTCGTCGGCAGCGTCCAGGACCACGGCGCCCGCTCCGTCCCCGAACAGCACGCAGGTCTGCCGATCCTCCCAGTCGACCATGCTCGTCAGGGTTTCCGACCCGATGACCAGGGCCTTGCGGGCGTCTCCCAGGCGAATGAACTTGTCCGCGACGCTGAGGGCGTAGATGAACCCGGAACAGGCCGCGTTGACGTCCATTGCTCCGACCTCCGGCAGCCCCAGACGCTTCTGCAGCTGGCTCGCCGTACTCGGAAACACGAGGTCGGGCGTGGTCGTGCCGAGCACCACGATGTCGATCTCGGCCGGATCCACGTCGGCGGCCTCCATCGCGTTGCGCGCCGCATGGTATGCCATGTCTCCCGTGGTTTCGTCTTCGGACGCGATACGGCGCTCCACGATGCCGGTCCGCTCGCGGATCCACTGGTCGCTGGTGTCGACCATTTTTTCCAGGTCAGCGTTGGTCAGGACTTTTTCCGGCAGGTAGCTGCCGGTACCGATAATTTTCGAATAAATCACGATTCCGCTTCTGCTTTGTAATTGTGTATCAGTTCTTCAATTCTCTCGGGAACGTGCTTGCCGGCTTCCTGGCCCGCTTCCAGGATCGCTTTCAGCATGGCTTCCCTGTCGGCGCCGCCGTGGCTTTTGACCACCACGCCCCGCAGGCCGAGCAATGGCGCACCATTATGCTCGGCAGGATCGAATCGCGCCAGCAAATCCTCGAGGCTCCTCCGCGCCATCCATGAACCCAGGCGGGCTCTCCAGCCTGACTTCAGGGCATCGCCCAGTTCACTGAACAACATCCGGGCCAGGCCTTCAGCGGACTTGAGCAGGAGGTTCCCGCTGAATCCATCGCACACGGCCACGTCAACGCGGCCCGCGAAGATGTCATCGCCCTCGATGAAGCCGTGGTAGTCGAGCGGCAGCCTGCCCAGCATGTCGTGGGCCTCGCGCACGACGGCATGTCCCTTGGTTTCCTCGTGGCCGACGTTGAGCAGCCCGATACGGGGATCGTCCAGCCCTTCCCGGGCGCATACCACGGCGCCCATGATGGCGAACTGCACCAGCTGCGTGGCGTCCACGTTCAGGTTGGCACCGAGGTCAAGCACGTTGGTAAAGCCATGGCGGGCCGGGATTCGGGACATGAGCGCGGGGCGCCGGATGCCGTTCAGCATGCCGATCAGCTTGACGCCCAGGGTCATCAGGGCAACGGTGCTGCCGGCGCTTACGCAGGCCTGTGCGTTCCCGCTGGCAACCATGTCCATGGCTTTGCCCAGGCTGCTGCGGACTCCCTGGCGGATGATCGCCACGGGTCGCGCATCGCCGTCCAGCACGGTTTCACAAGGTTCGAACCGCAGGCGCTCGCAAGCATGCCGTTCCAGGACCGGCTCGATCTGCTCCGGCAGCCCCGTCAGCGTGATGCTCAATCCCGGATCGTGCGTGAGTGCGTCGCAGGCCGCGGCCACGGTTACCAGTGGACCGTGGTCACCGCCGTGGGCGTCGAGCGCCAAATGCAGGGATCCGGATTCCATGTCGCGCGACCATGTCATACCGTTATACGCGACCGCCGGCCCAAAGCCGGCGGAATCGGTCTATCCTGGCGGAGGGGTGCGGACAACCCGCTCACTCGTCGTCTTCGATCTCCACGACGGGTGTATCGATGACCTTGCGTCCCTTGTAGTACCCCTCCGGGGTGACGTGATGACGAAGGTGCGTCTCGCCCGTGGTCGGGTCGATGGACAGCGTCGGCTTCTTCAGCGCATCGTGTGAACGGCGCATGCCCCGCCTCGAGGGTGTCTTGCGATGTTTCTGAACGGCCATGATGGCAACTCCCAAACTAGCTGATGTTTCTATTCCGATTCCTGCTTGCGTCCGCCGAGCATTTCTCCAAGCCCTGCGAACGGCCGGTAATGGTCTTCCCCGGATCCTCCCGCTTCCGCGTCCGGGTCGGTGCTGAACGCCACCGTCTCAAGTTCCGGGTCCCGGGGCACCTGGGGCATCGCCAGTAACAACTCGTCCTCGACGAGGTCGGCGAACACCAGTTTCCCGGAGCGTGTAACGGCCGGGTCGTAATGGGCCGGTACGTCCTCCTCGTTGGCTTCCTCGCCGATCACTGCCAGGTGCGTCCGCCTGCTCACCTCGAACCGAAACGGGCGCAGGCTCGCCTGGCAGATCAGCGGAAGCTTTGCAGCGACTTCGAGCGAGACGGTCGCACGACCTTCCCCGTCGGTGGCAAAGCTGGCGGTGAACGACGCTTCACCCTGCACCCCGTCCAGGAGGGGCGCCAACCGGGACATCCGCTTCAGCGGAATGGAACCGCTGAATATTCGTTTGCCCTCGGCGGCTTTCCAGGGGTTGACCCAATCGGGGAATTCCCGCGACATTTTACGTACTTCCCGGCCGGATTATCCCGGCCTGACCACCGGCGCGTTGCCTTGCGGACTCGCGCAAGCGCGCAATTCTACAATAAAAACGGACGCGGAAACACCGTTTTACACCCCGCCGGTTCAGCCGGCGCGCACCCTTGCATACGGTAACGGATGGTCGCCTGTGCGCCAGTTGACTATAATCCAAGACCCGACCGCTCACCGCCCGGGTGATGGCACATGAACTGCGGACGAGCTCCGTAGCCTGGAGTGACCAAATGGACCGACCGACCCTCAGGCACTGGCGCCTGGATTACGACATTGACAACGTTTGCTGGCTGACGCTGGACCGGCACGGAGAGCGGAACAACAGCCTTTCCACGGAGGTCCTGGTGGAACTCGGCCAGGTAGTGGACCACCTGGAAGACCAGCCTCCCCGTGGCCTGGTGCTGCAGTCAGGCAAGCCGGGCTCCTTCATCGTCGGGGCGGACATTCGTGAATTCGAAGACGTTTCGAGTGCCGCGGAAGCAGCCGATTCCATCCGGGACGTGCACCGCCTTTTCAACCGGATCGAGGCCCTGCCCTTCCCCACCGCGGTCATCATGGAAGGCTACTGCCTCGGCGGCGGCCTGGAACTCGCCCTGGCCTTCGATTACCGGATCGCGAAGGACACCGATGCCACCCGCATCGGCTTTCCCGAGGTGAGGCTCGGTATCTATCCCGGTTTTGGCGGCAGCGCCCGCAGCATCCGGCAGTGCGGCCCCCTGAAGGCCATGCCCCCGATGCTCTCCGGCCGCATGCTGCGCGCTCGCGCCGCCCGTGCCTGCGGCTTCGTCGACGAGGTGGTGGGTCCGCACGGCGAGCTTCGCTGGGCGGCGCGCAGGGCCGTGCTGAAGGGTCGCAAGAGCAAGGGTCCCGGGCGTCTCGCAGGCATCCAGAACCTCCCGCCCGCACGACGTCTGCTGGCGGGGCAGATGCGCAGGCAGACCGCCGCGAAAGCCAACCCGGACCATTACCCCGCGCCTTTCGAACTGATCGAGGCGTGGGAAGAACATGGCGATGATCCGCACCGGATGATGGAGGAGGAGGCCGTGCGCGTGGGCCGCCTGATCACCGGCGAGACCTCGCGTAACCTGCGCAGGGTCTTCAAGCTCATGGAGCGGCTGAAGGAATACGGCAAGGACAGCACCTTCCGTGCGCGGCGCGTCCACGTGGTCGGCGCCGGCGTCATGGGCGGCGACATCGCCGCCTGGTGCGTGCTGCAGGGCCTGGAGGTGACGCTGCAGGACCGCGAGATGAAGTACATCGAGCCTGCCCTGGCCCGGGCAAAAAAGCTGTTCAGGAAACGCCTGAAGAAACCCGACCGGGTAGCCGGCGCCGTCTCGCGGCTCATCCCTGACGTGGAGGGTGTCGGCGTGGCGCGCGCCGACGTGGTCATCGAGGCCATCTTCGAAAACCCCGAAGCCAAGCAGGAGCTGTTCCGGGCAATCGAGCCGAGGATGCAGAGGCACGCAGTCCTCGCCACCAACACCTCCGCCATCCCGCTGGAGGAACTCGCCATCGCACTGAAGCAGCCCGGCCGCCTGATCGGCCTGCACTTCTTCAACCCGGTGGCCAAGATGCCGCTGGTGGAAGTGGTGCGCGGAGAGGACAGCGCCCGCACCCAGGTGAGCAAGGGGGCGGCGTTCTGCAACCAGATCAACCGCTTTCCACTCCCGGTCAAGAGCAGCCCGGGTTTCCTGGTCAACCGGGTTCTGGCCCCTTACATGGTCCAGGCCTTCCGTATGCACCAGGATCGCGGTATCGCGGCCGAGGCGCTCGACAAGGCGGCGACGCATTTCGGCATGCCCATGGGGCCGGTGGAACTCGCCGACGTGGTCGGCCTGGACATCGGGCTACAGGTGGTCGGGGAACTGGGCGGTGAAGGCACAGAAAGCCAGCGCGAGGTCCTCAGGGAATACGTGGACGCCGGCAAGCTCGGCAAGAAGAGCGGCGAGGGGTTCTACAAGTGGGTCAAGGGCAAGCCGCAAAAGGCCGAGGTCGATGCGGACGCCGACCTGGATGAAATCGCGGCGGAACTCATGGCGCCCTATTTCGAGGAATGCCGGGCTTGCCTCGGCGACCAGGTCGTCGAGGACGCCGATGCGCTCGATGCCGGCATGATCTTCGGCACCGGTTTCGCGCCGTTTCGGGGCGGGCCGCTGAACTACCTGCGCACCGTGGCGGAACCGGAGCCCCCTGCCCCGCCGCCTGAAGCACCCGACAAGGAATCCGGTAATGCACCGGAAGCGGACCAGGAGGAGCAAGGCGATGACTGACACACTGCGTCGCGTAGCGATCATCGGCGGCAGCCGCATTCCGTTCTGCCGGTCCAACACCGCTTACTCGGAAAAGACCAACCTCGACATGCTCGCGGCCGCCATCCAGGGCGTGGTGGAGCGTTTCGGGCTCGACGGCGAGCAATTGGACGAGGTCGTGGCCGGGGCCGTGACCACCCATTCCAAGGACTGGAACCTGGCTCGCGAAGCCCTGCTATCCACCACGCTGAGCCCGCTCACGCCCGGCATCACCATGCAGCAGGCCTGCGGCACCAGCCTGCAGGCTCTGCTGGGCATCGCAGCGAAGATCTCAAGCGGCCAGATCGAGTGCGGGATCGCGGCAGGCTCAGACAGCACCTCCGATGCGCCGATCGTGTATCCGCGCCGGTTTGCCCGGCGCATGATCCGGCTCAGCCAGGCGCGCAGCCCGAAGGCGCGGCTCAAGGTGATGAAGGGTTTCGGTCTCGGAGAACTGCGGCCGACGCCGCCAAGCAACAGCGAGCCCCGTACACGGTTGTCGATGGGCCAGCATTGTGAGCGCATGGCACGCGAATGGGAAATCGCCCGCGCAGACCAGGACCGCCAGGCCATGGAGAGCCACCATAAGGCCGCGGCCGCCTGGAACGAAGGCTTTTTCGACGATCTGGTCACGCCCTGGGCGGGCGTGGCGCGCGACAACAACATGCGCCCGGACACGAGCATGGAGAAGCTGTCCACGCTGCGCACCGCGTTCGACAGGGGCCCGACGGGTACGCTGACCGCCGGTAACAGCACGCCGTTGACAGATGGCGCCGCGGGCGTGTTGCTGGCTTCGGAAGAGTGGGCCGCGCTGCACGATCTTCCCGTCCAGGCCTACCTGGTCACCGGACGCACCGCGGCCGTGGATTTCGTCAACGACGAGGGCCTGCTGATGGCACCGACGGTCGCGGTATCGGAAATGCTGCAACGGGCAGGCCTCACCCTGCAGGATTTCGATTTCTACGAAATCCACGAGGCCTTCGCGGCCCAGGTCCTGTGTACGCTAAAGGCCTGGGAGTCCGGGGACTACTGCCGTGACCGGCTCGGACTGCCCGATGCCCTGGGATCCATCGATCGTAGCCGCCTGAACGTCAAGGGCGGCAGCATTGCGGTCGGGCACCCGTTCGCCGCCACCGGNNATGGGCGTAGCCGCCATACTGGAAAGTGAAACATGAGCCTGTTCGAAGACAGCGGGGTACAGCCCGGGGCCGTGGCGGTCGACAGTCCCTACCAGGCGCCCTTCGACGGCAGCCTGGCGCTGGTCGACCTGCCCACCCGGGCGCCGCGAACGGGCGTTGGCAACAGGGCGAAGCTCAGGAAGG
>JABAHR010004020.1_pt3 | contig 10767 bp, 8 predicted proteins | sample 7062101 | NCBI WGS metagenome assembly JABAHR01 (sample SAMN14534553, study PRJNA622989) | marine sediment metagenome | biome: marine biome [ENVO:00000428]; feature: marine pelagic biome [ENVO:01000023]; material: deep marine sediment [ENVO:00002113] | place: India: Gulf of Kutch | collected...
GCCATGTGCTTGCTACTCCTGTCTGGCTTGTCTCGAGGGCGCGCCCCCGCCGAGGCGCAGGCGCTCCCGGCCGGCTCAGATGGTCTCCACGTTGCCGCACACGCTCAACGCCTGGCCGCTGATGTTGCGCCCCCCCGACGAGCACAGGAACAGCGCCATGCTGGCGACGTCCGCGGGCGCGACCATGCGCCGCAACGATACGTTGTCGAGCGACTGCTCGCGAGTGGCCTCGTAGCTCATGCCGAGCGCCTCGGCACGCGCGGCGATGACACGTTCGATGCGCGGGCCTTCGACGATACCGGGCAGGATCGCGTTGACGCGGATGCCCTCGGGGCCGAGCTCCTTGGCGAGGCTCTGCGTGAATCCGACCACGGCCCACTTCGTGGCCGCGTACGGCGTGCGGAAGGCGAACCCGAGGCGCCCGGCAACCGACGAGATGTTGATCATGGCCCCCTCGCGGGCCTCGCGCAGCAGCGGCACCGCACGGCGCGCGCAATAGAACTGACCGCTCAGGTTGACGGCGACGGTGCGATCCCACTCCTGCGGCGAGATCGAGTCGACGCGCGCGGTGGGGCCGGCGACGCCGGCGTTGTTGACCAGCACGTCGANNACGCCGATGACCGAGGCGATATTGATGATGCGGCCTTTCTTCGCCTTCATCATGCCGCGCAGGCATCCCTTGCAGAGCCGGTACACGCCGCTGAGATTGGTCGTAATCACGTCGTCCCACTCCTCGGGCTTCATGCGCATCAGCAGGTTGTCGCGCGTGATGCCCGCGTTGTTGACCAGCACGTCGAGGCCGCCGAGGGCCTGGGCCGCCTCGGCGAACAGCTGATCGACCTGTGCCACCTCGGCGACGTCGGCGCGGGTGGTGCCGATGTCAGGATACTCGGCGCGAAAATCGGCAAGCGTGTCCTCGGCGATGTCGCAGACGTGCACCCGCGCGCCGTGAGCGTCAAATGCCGTCGCGATCGCCCGGCCGATGCCGGCCGCGCCGGCGGTGACCACGACGCGCAACCCGGGCGCGATGTCGAATGAGGCTGACTGTGACATTGCGATTTCGTCCTGCTTGCTGGTGCCGGCCGGCCGCGGGCCGTCGCGGCGAGCGGGGATCATCCCTGAGCGCCTGCGATAAGGCAACACGTCGCCGCTGCCCCCGGTAGTGTCAGCCGTGCTTTGCAGAGAATGTTGATGAAAGAAAGTTTTGTAAAAAACGATTTTTAAAGAAGAATTACCCAACAATGGCCGATTCGTGCGCAACTAGGCAAGGACATTTCCGAGCGCCGTCGGTACACTAATGCCCGCCCATGTCCAGCACGCCGTGATGCCTTCCGCGCTGCCGAGAGCGCTCTCCCCGAGCGACGCCGCCGCCGAGCGTTTCGCCATGCTGCGCTCGCTCGAGCGCAAGGTCCTGTGGCTCTCCGCGTGGACGATCCACCACGCCAACCACGTGCGCGCGAGCAGCGACGGTCTCAAGGTCGGCGGCCACCAGGCGTCGAGTGCGTCGCTGGCGACCTTGATGACGGCGTTGTACTTCGCCGTGCTGCGGCCCCAGGACCGCGTCGCGGTCAAGCCCCACGCGAGCCCGGTGTTCCACGCCATCCAGTACCTGCTGGGCCGGCAGAGCCGCGACAAGCTCGAGCGCTTCCGCGCCATGGGGGGCGCACAGTCCTACCCGTCCCGCACCAAGGACGCTGACGACGTCGACTTCTCGACGGGCTCGGTCGGCCTGGGGGTGGCGATGACCGCCTTCGCGAGCCTGGTGCAGGACTACCTCGACGCCAAGCAGTGGCTGCCGTCGCCGCCCGGTCGCGGGCGCATGGTGGCTCTGGTCGGCGACGCCGAGCTCGACGAAGGCAACGTGTTCGAGGCCTTGCTGGAGTCCTGGAAGCACCGCCTGCGGAATCTGTGGTGGGTGATCGACTACAACCGCCAGAGCCTCGATGCCGTCGTCACGGACCGGCTTTTCGGGCGTTTCGAGCAGCTCTTCCACAACATGGGCTGGCGCGTGATCACCATCAAATACGGCATGCGCCTGCGCGAGGCGTTTCGGCGTCCCGGCGGCGACGCGCTCAAGCGCTGGATCGACGACTGCCCCAACGATCTCTACTCGGCACTGGTGTTCAAGGGCGGGGCCGCGTGGCGCGAGCACCTGCTGCGGGACATCGGTAACGTCGCCGGCGTGCGTGCGCTGCTCGACGCACACGACGAGGACTCACTGGCGGCGCTGATGACGAATCTCGGGGGCCACGACATGCACAGTGTGGTGGAGGCCTTCGAGAGCGTCGAGGACGACGCGCCGACGTGCTTCATCGCCTACACCATCAAGGGCCACGGCCTGCCCTTCGCCGGTCACAAGGACAACCACGCCGGCCTCATGAGCCCGGAGCAGATGGCCATCTTCAAGCGCCGCATGGCGATCCCCGACGGCGCCGAGTGGGAGCCCTTCGCCGGCCTCGAGCCGCCGCCGGCGGCGCTGCAGGCGTTCCTCGACGAAGTCCCCTTCGCGCGCGAGCGCGACCGCCGGCGCACGCCGCCGCCCCTCGAGGTGCCACGCCTGCCGCGCGCCTCGACCGCGCGCCCGGTCTCGACCCAGGAGAGCTTCGGACGAGTGCTGGCGGCACTCGCGCGCGGCGACGACGAGCTGTCACGGCGCATCGTCACCACCTCGCCCGACGTCACCGTCTCGACCAATCTCGGCGGGTGGGTCAACCGCAAGGGGGTCTTCGACCGCGAAGGCCGGCACGACCCGTTCGCCGCGGAACAGGTCGCCTCCATGCAGCGCTGGGAGGGCGCGCCCCAGGGTCAGCACATCGAGCTCGGCATCGCCGAGAACAACCTGTTCCTGCTGCTGGCGGCGCTGGGCCTGTCGCACTCGCTGTTCGGCGTGCGCCTGCTGCCCGTGGGCACGCTCTACGACCCCTTCATCCAACGCGGGCTGGACGCCCTCAACTACGCCTGTTACCAGGACGCGCGCTTTCTGCTCGTGGCGACGCCTTCGGGCATCTCGCTGGCGCCCGAGGGCGGCGCCCACCAGTCCATCGGCACGCCGATGATCGGTCTCACCCAGGACGGACTGGCCTCGTTCGAACCGGCATTCGCCGACGAGCTAGCCGCGATCATGGCATGGGCCTTCGAGTACATGCAGCGCGACGGGTCCGCGCCCGTCGCCGATGACCTGCTCGAAGACGCCGCCGGCGGCTCGGTGTATCTGCGCCTGAGCACGCGCGCGCTGCAGCAGCCGCAGCGCGACATGACGACGTCCCTGGCCGACGCCGTCATCCGCGGTGGGTACTGGATTCGAGAGCCCGCGGCGGGTGCGCCGCTCGCCATCGTCTACAGCGGTGCCGTGGCGACAGAGGCGTTGCAGGCCCATGCGGCCCTGCTCGAGGACCTGCCCGGGGCCGGTGTGCTCGCGGTGACCTCGGCCGATCGGCTGCACCGCGGCTGGCAGCAGGCGCGACGTGCCGACGCCCGCGGCGATGCGCACGGCACGGCGCACGTCGAGCGACTGCTGGCGCCGCTCGCGCCGCACGCAACGCTGGTCACGCTCGTCGACGCCCACCCGGCGACGCTCGCCTGGCTCGGGTCCGTGCGCGGGCACCGCGTCCACCCCCTCGGCGTCGACCGCTTCGGTCAGTCCGGCAGCGTGCCCGAGCTCTATCGCCACCACGGCATAGACACGCACTCCATACTGCAGGCCTGCGCCCGCGCGTTCCTGGAGCAATGACCTCGGCAGGGGCACGGGACAAGGGGGGGGCCGCGGCGTCGCAGGACGACCGCGCCGCCAGCCCGCTGGCGCGTCACATGGCGCATCAAGCGGGCATCGATCTCGCGTCCGTCGCCGGCAGCGGCAGCGACGGACGGGTGCTGGCGACGGACGTCAAGCGCCATGTGGGCGCGCACACGCCTGCGCCGCCGGCTGCGCCAGGCCCGGCCCTGTCGGCGGCGGCGCAGGCCCGCATCGAGGCCTCGGCGCGCCTGCCGCTGGCGGAGCTGCAGGCGCTGGAGCAGGTTCTGAACCGGGAGCCGGAGAGCGAGGGACGCGTATCGCTCGCCGCCCTACTGGTCAAGCTGGCGGCGACGGCACTGGCACGGCTCCCGGCCCTGAACGCATCCTGGCGTTCCGACGCCGTGGTGCGTCACGACGCTGTCCACATCGGCCTCGCCACGACGTGCGGCGAGGGCGTGACGACCCTCGTGTTCCACGACGCCGATCGCCGCGGGCTGAGCGACCTAAGCGCCGCCGCGGCGCTCGCACCCGGCACGGGCGGGGACGCCGGCCCGCGGGGCGGCGAGCGCCCGGCGCTGACGGTGCAGCCCGCGACTCCATCCGCCGGCATTCTCGACCCGCAGCCGGCGCCCACGACCCTGCTGAGCGTGGACCTGCCGCCGAGCCCGGGCGCCGCGGACACCGTCTCCTGCACGCTGCGGGTCGACGCCCGCGTGGCTGACCGCCGGCTCGCAGCCCTTTTTCTCGAAGAACTGCAGCGCCTCGCGCACAACCCCCGACGCCTGTTGCTTTAGCGGCAGCCCCGCTTGCCCAGGACCGCGCCGCCGGGGCTGCGTCGCGGCGACGCCGCGGTTGTGCTAACGTTGCGCCCCGCCGAGACCGCCGTCGGCGGCAGGCCGCGCAGGCACCGACACCCGCCGTGACGGCTCGCCGCGGACGACTCCGACGCACTTCATTCCGACCCGTGCCGCGGCCCGGCTCACGACATCCGTGACGCTCGCGACCGCGCCCTGCGGCGCGCGGCGGCCGGCGGCGACCCGGGTTTACGGGGTACGGCAACGCACAGTCACAGGAGAACCGGCCCATGGCCCAATTCGGATTCGGACAGGCGATGCGTCGCAAAGAGGACCGGCGCTTTCTCACCGGCGCGGGCGTCTACCTCGATGATCTCGAGCCACCCGGCGTCGTCCACGCGGCCTTTCTGCGCTCCCCGCAGGCGCACGCGCAGATCAACGCCGTCGACGCACGCGACGCCGAGGGTGCGCCCGGGGTCATCGCCGTGTTCACCGGTGCCGACTGGGAACACTCCGGCTACGGCAACATTCCGCTGCGCCCGCCGCTCAGCAACCGCGACGGCGCGCCCATCTACCGTCCGCCCTATCCGGCGCTCGCCGTGGGGCGCGTGCGCTACGCGGGCCAGCCGATCGCCATGGCGGTGGCGGCCACGCGAGCGCAGGCCGAAGACGCGCTCGAGCGCATCGAGGTGGACCTGCGGCCGCTGCCGGTCGTGCCTAACGCCGCGGTGGCGCTCGCCCACGGCGCGGCACTGGTGTGGGACCATGCCGCCGGCAACGTGGGCATCGACTGGGAAACCGGCAGCGCGGAGGCCGTGAGGGCCGCATTTGCCGACGCCGCGCATGTGGTCGAGGTCTCGCTGTACAACAACCGCCTGGTGCCCAATCCCATCGAGCCGCGCGGCGCCATCGGGCACTACGACGCCGCCAGCGGCGAGCGGCTGCTGGAAGGCTCTGTCCAGGGGGTGTTCGGCTTCCGCAACGACCTCGCCAATGTCGTCTTCGGCTGCCCGCCCGAATCGGTGCGCGTGGTAGCGCCCGACGTCGGCGGCGGCTTCGGCTGCAAGAACATGCTGCAGCCCGAGCACGTCATGGTCCTGTTCGCCGCGGAGCGACTCGGCAAGCCGGTCAAGTGGCTCAACACGCGCGTCGAATCGTTTCTCTCCGACGTCCAGGGACGCGACCAGCGCAACGCTGTGCGGCTCGCTCTCGACGCGGACCTGCGTTTCAAGGCACTCGAGATCGACACGGTGGCCGATCTCGGCGCCTACCTCTCGTCCTTCGGTCCCTTTATTCCCACCGGCGCCACGGCGTCCACGCTCGGTGGCGCCTACGAGATCCCCGCCATCTACCTGCGCGTGCGTGGCGTGTACAGCAACAGCGTGCCGACGGACGCCTATCGGGGTGCCGGGCGCCCCGAAGCGGCCTACATCATCGAGCGTGTCGTCGAGCGGGCCGCACGCACGCTCGGCGTCGATGCGACCGAGCTGCGGCGGCGCAATCTCATCCGCCCGCAGAACCTGCCCTATCGCAACGGCGCCGACATTCTCATCGATTGCGGAGACTTCGCCAGTGTCATGGACAGGGCGCTCGCCCTTGCCGACGTCGAGGGATTCGCCGAGCGCGAGGCGCAGTCGCGGCGACGGGGACGACGTCGCGGGCTCGGCATGGCCTACTACCTCGAGTCGACCCTCGGTCAGCCGGGAGAGAACGCGCGCATTGCCTTTGGCGAGGACGGCACGGTGACGCTCTACGTGGGTACCCAGTCCAACGGCCAGGGCCACGAAACCGTGTTCGCGCAGATCCTCGCCGAACGTCTCGGCATCCCACCCGAGCGCATCGTCTATCGCCAGGCCGACACGGCCGACCTGCCCTCCGGCGGCGGCCACGGTGGCTCGCGCTCGCTGCAGATAGGCGGCAGCGCCGTCGTGCGCGCCAGCGAGCGCATCATCGAGAAGGCCCGCCGCATTGCCGCCCATCTGCTGGAGGCCGCCACGCAGGACGTGGAGTACGACGCCACGGGCGACACGCCGAGGCTGCGCATCGCGGGCACCGACCGCGCCGTCGGCCTCGACACTGTGGTAGAGGTCGCCTTCGATGCCGATCGCCGCCCCCCCGGGCTGGAGCCGGGCCTGACCGAGTCCGCCGAATACGAGCGCGAGCACTACACCTACCCCAACGGCTGCCACGTCGTCGAGGTGGAGGTCGATCCCGACACCGGCGCCGTCACGCCGCTGCGTTACACGGTGGTGGACGACTTCGGTCGCATCATCAACCCGATGATCGTGCGTGGCCAGGTCATGGGCGGGGTCGCGCAGGGCCTCGGGCAAGCGTTGCTCGAGCGCTGCGTCTACGACGAGGACGCGCAGCTCATGTCGGCGTCGCTGATGGACTACTGCCTGCCGCGCGCCGACGACCTGCCCGCCTTCGACATCGATCTCTACGAGGACGCACCGCCGAGCACCAACCCGCTGGGCATAAAGGGGTGCGGCGAGGCAGGCTGCATTCCCGCCCCGCCGGCCACCGTCAACGCGGTGCTGAACGCCCTCGACGAGTACGGCATCGATCACCTCGACATGCCGCTAACGCCGCAGCGCGTGTGGCAGGCGATACGCGCGGCCGAGGGCCAGGGCCGCTGAGCGCTGCGCGCTCAGTCGCGCACGCGGTATTCGCGCACCACGTCCGGGTCGGGGTCCCGGCCGAGGCCGGCGCCCTCGGGCAGGCGGAACTGTCCGGCGACCGGGTCGACGATCTCGCCGTACAGGCTCGCTTCGAGACGAACATAGAGGCGCTCGCACAGGCTCTCGTCGGGCTGCGCCGCCAAGAGCTGCAGCGTCGCCAGGAAACCGGGGCCGAAGTAGGGCGAATGCGGCATCACGGCAACGCCGCTCAGCGCCGCGCGCTCGGCCACCTTGCGTGCCTCGGTGACACCGCCCACCTTGGTCACGCTGGGCTGGGCATAGGCGACCGCGCCGGCGGCCAGCATCTTCTCGAACTCGAAGACGGTGCAGGCGTTCTCGCCCGCCGCCAGGGCGATACCGACCTGCCGCCCGAGGCGCGCCAGCGCGGCGAAGTCCTCCGGCGGAAAGATGGGCTCCTCCAGCCAGTACAGGTCATACGGCTTGAGCCGCAAGGCCTCGTGCCGCGCCTGCTCCGGCGTCCACGGACAATTGGTGTCGAGCATGATCGGCACATCGGGCCCCACTGCCTCCCGCGCGGCCTTGACTTGCGGCTCCTCGGTTTCGTGCAGCTTTATCCAGCGGTAGCCCTCGGCCCACGCCGCCTGCGAGCGCTCGGCGACGAGCTCCGGGTCGCGGTACTTGAACAGGCTGGCGTAGCCGGGCACGCGATCGCGTGCTGCGCCGCCGAGCAGCTGATGCAGGGGCAATCCCGCCACCTTGCCGGCGATGTCCCACAGCGCGATGTCCAGCCCGGAAAGCGCGAACAACGTGATGCCGTAGCGACCGAACAAATGCAGCTCCTGCTGCACTCGCCGGGTGAGCCCGGAGATGTCACGCGCATCGGCGCCCACGGCGATGGGCGCCACCATGTCCTCGATCGCCGCCTGCACCGCCCGCCGGCAGCCGTAGCCGAACGCCTCGCCGTAACCAACGAGGCCGGTATCGGTCTCGACGCGCACCAGGACCACGCTCAGGCACGTCCAGGGGCGGCCGCCCCATCCCGCCGGGGGTCCGCCGTGGGTGAACGGAATCTCGAGCGGAATGGCGGCGACGCTGGCGATCTTCATGGGCTCCTCCTGCGGGTTCGGCGGCGGCGAATACAGCGCCGCCCGAGTGTACGCCCGCGCGGCGGCGCCGACGCAAGATAGCACACGGGCCCGACCGCCGATGCGCGCCTGCCCCGGGATCGATCCGCCCCCTGCGTCGCGGGGATCGGGATCAACAAGGCCCTGCCCGACCACGCGGACCGCGCCGGCCGCAGACCGGCGACGGCAGCACCGTCCCTACGCCGCACGCAGCGCGGCACGTCGGGGCGGCGGGTGCGCGGCCGACGCACGGCACTGCCCCTCGCATCGCAGCACGGCCGACACCTTCGACCTTTTCCGGATTGAAACCCCAGAGGAGTTCCGCACACCATGAAAGACGCACTGTTCTCGGTCCAAGACGACGTCATCTTGATCTCCGGCGGCAGCCGCGGCATCGGCCGCGAACTCGCCAAGGGCTTCGCCGAGCGCGGCGCCTGCGTCATCATAACCGGCCGCGACGAGGCCACGCTCGCCGCCACGGCGGCCGAGATTTCTCCCGCCGGCACCGAGGTTCGCACCGCGGTCTGCGACGTCGCCGATGCAGGCTCGATCAAGCGCTGCGTGGACGAGGTCATCGCCGAGTTCGGCCACATCGACACCCTGTTGAACGTCGCCGGCGTCAACAAGCGGCAGCCCGCCGAGACCTTCAGCCCGCAGGAATTCGACTTCATACTCGACATCAACCTGCGCGGGGCGTTTTTCATGTCCCAGGAAGCGGGGCGGCACATGATCGCGCGCCGCCGCGGCGTCCAGATCAACGTCGACTCGGTCAACACCTACGCGCCGCTCAAGAACATAGTGCCCTATGCCATGAGCAAGGCCGGCATGCTGACGATGATCCGCGGCCTGGCGCTGGAGTGGGGCCACCACGGGATCCGCGTCAACGGCATCGCGCCGGGCTTTATCCTCACCGACCTAACGCGCAGGCTGTGGTCCGACGCGACCATGCAGGCTTGGGGTCGGGAGAACACACCCCTCGAGCGCCTCGGCGAGGTGGACGACCTCATCGGCGCCGCGATCTACCTCGCTTCGCCGGCATCGGCCTTCATGACCGGGCAGACGCTGCGGGTCGACGGCGGCCTCTCCGCGGGCATCGCCTGGCCCATCGAGAAAGCCACGCTCTGAGCCCTCGCGGCGCAGCCGCCCCGGTCCGCCCGCGCCACCGCGGGGGACCGGAGGTCCCTTCACGGCCGGCGTCCGCGGGCGGCGGCCGTGCTTGCGCGAAACTAATACCCTGGCTTATTATTAGCTAAGCAACTATTTTCGCGGTCCCATGCAGCGCGAGAACCTCGAACGCAACTTCGGCTTCCTCCTCAACGACGTGGCGCGGCTGCTGCGCACCACCTACGACCGGCGCATCCGCAGCCTCGGCCTGACGCGCTCGCAGTGGTGGGTGCTCACGCACCTGTATCGCAACGACGGTATCACTCAGTCGGAGCTCGCGCAGATTCTGGAGATCGAGAAGCCCACGCTCGGACGCCTGCTCGACCGGCTCGAGGCCAAGGGATGGGTCCGCCGGCAGACGCACGCCGACGATCGCCGCGCCAAGCGCGTGTATCTCACCGCAGAGGTCGATCCGGTGATGCGGCAAATGCGCCAGATTGCCGCGCAGCTGCGCCGCGACGCGCTCGCCGGTCTGAGCTCTTCTCAGCAGGAGCGCTTCGTGGACACGCTGCTCAGGGTCAAGGGCAATCTCAACGACGTCAACGAGCGCGCGGCGGGCCCCTCCTCGCGCAACGGGGCGAGCAACCGGGGCAGCGCCAATGGCGCGTAGGCGAAGGCTGCTGCGAGCGTTGCTGTTGGTCGTGATGCCGGTCGCGGCCGTCACGGGTGCCGCCTACTACTACATGCTCACCGGCCGCTACGTGGTCACCGAGAACGCCTACGTCAAAGCCAACATCGTGGCCATCAGCGCCGACGTCTCCGCACGCGTGGTGTGGGTGGGCATCGAGGACAACCAGGCCGTCCGCGTCGGCCAACCGCTGTTGCGGCTGAACGCCGAGCCCTTCGAGCTCGCCGTCGCCGAGGCGGAGGCGCAGATGGCCGTGGCGCGTACGGAGATCGAGTCGCTGCGGGGCGACTACCGCGAAGCTCTGGCCGAAGCGGCGGAGGTCGAGGAGCGGGTGCGCTTTCTCGAGATTCAGTTCAAGCGTCAGCAGCGTCTGCGCCAACGCGGCATCGGCGCCGAGGAAAGCTTCGATCAGGCGCGCTACGAGCTGGCTGCTGCACGCCAGCAGGCGCGGGTGATCCGCGAGCGCATTCAGCGGGACCTGGCGAACCTCGGCGGCGACCCCGAGCTTCCCCTCGAGCAGCACCCGCGGTACCGGCGTGCCATCGCCGCCCGCGATCGCGCCGCCGTCGACCTTGACCGCACCGTCGTCGCCTCGCCCGTCGACGGCGTCGTCAGCAACATGAGGCTGCAGGTCGGCGAGTACGTGCAGACGGGGGAGCCGATCTTCAGCGTCATCGAGTCG
>JABAHR010019887.1_pt2 | contig 10764 bp, 7 predicted proteins | sample 7062101 | NCBI WGS metagenome assembly JABAHR01 (sample SAMN14534553, study PRJNA622989) | marine sediment metagenome | biome: marine biome [ENVO:00000428]; feature: marine pelagic biome [ENVO:01000023]; material: deep marine sediment [ENVO:00002113] | place: India: Gulf of Kutch | collected...
GCGGCGCGAGGGTTATCGCTACTGGGACGTTGACGGACGCGAGTTGCTCGACGTGCACCTCAACGGCGGTACCTTCAACCTCGGTCACCGCAACCCCGAGCTGACCCGTGTTCTCGCCGACGGGCTGGCCGAGTGGGATGTCGGCAACCATCACTTCGGGTCGGGTCCGAAGGCCGAGCTGGCGCGGGCGCTCGTCGAGTCCGCAGCCGGCAGGATGAAATACGTCGTGCTCACCTGTGGCGGCAGCGAGGCGGTCGATGTCGCGATCAAGTCGGCCCGCCATGCGACGGGCAGAAAACGCGTCGTCGCCATCGACGCTGGATACCACGGGTGCACAGGTCTCGCCGGCGCGGCCGGCGACGACGAAGTCGCGCGGTATTTCCTGAGTGACAAGCCTGACGAGTTCATCAAGGTGCCGTTCAACGACCTCGGCGCAATGCGAGTAGCCCTGCAAGGTAGAGACGTAGCCGGAGTATTGATCGAAACCATCCCGGCAACGTACGGCTTTCCATTGCCCGATGACGACTATCTGCCCGGTGTTCGCGCGCTGTGCGACGAATTCGACACACTCTATATTGCCGACGAAGTGCAGACGGGACTGGGACGCACCGGGACGCTGTGGGGTGTGGAGCAATGGGGCGTCGAACCGGACATCCTCGTTACCGGCAAAGGCCTGTCCGGCGGTCTGTACCCGGTATCCGCCACGTTACTCAACGCGCGAGCGGGCGAGTGGCTCGAGGATAATGGCTGGGGACACGTTTCCACGTTCGGCGGCAGCGACCTCGGTTGCCTCGTCGCGAAGCGGGTGCTCGAGATTTGCTCGGATCCTGCGACGCTCGAGAACGTGAAGACGCAGTCCCGCTATCTCGTCGCCGGACTTCAGTCATTGGCGGCGCGCTTTCCGTTCCTCGAAGCCGTTCGTCACAGGGGTCTCGTCATGGGCCTGAAGTTCGCCGACGAAACCACAGGCCTCGGTATGATGCGCGCCCTTTACGAAAACGGCGTGTGGGCGTTCATCGCCGGGTTCGACCAGTCGGTCGTGCAGTTCAAGCCGGGGCTGCTCATCGACAAGGCCTATTGCGACGAACTTCTGAAACGCGTCGAAAATGCGTGCATCTGGTTTCTTCGGGCGATGACCGAGGTGATGAGCGGCGGCTCGGGGCCACCCGACAAAGCGCTCATCGATCCGATCAGGGGCGTGGCCGGGCACGCGCTCGAAAGCTGGGGTATCGCCAATGCTGAGCTGCAGCTCATCAAGCACCGCGAAAACACCGTCTTCAAGGTGACCGCCGCTGACGGGCGTTGTTTTGCGTTGCGCGTGCACCAGGCCGGCCTGCATGAGGACGACGCACTGCGGTCGGAGCTGACCTGGATGCGGGCGCTGAGAGACGACGGGTTCTCCGTTCCCCGGGTCGTGCCGACGAGCGATGGCGAACTGTTCGCGGTTGTCGGCGAGGGTAACGATGCGAGCCGATGTTCATTGCTCGAGTGGGTCGATGGCAAACTGATGAACGATCTCGGTCGCGTCGAGAAGGGCATGCAAACCGAATTGTGTGATCGCTACCGGCGCCTCGGTGCGCTGGCGGCGCGCCTGCACAATCACTCACAGTCGTGGAGTCCGCCGCCGGGCTTCGTTCGTCATTGCTGGGACGAGGAGGGTCTTCTTGGCGATGAGCCTCGCATGGGCCGCTTCTGGGATCATCCTGCACTGACTCCGCAGCAACGCCGGGAATTCCTGAAAGCGCGCATCGTGTTGCAGGGTTTTCTGAAGAAGCTGGGCAAAAACGAATCGAACTACGGGTTGATTCACGCCGACTTCCTGCCCGACAACATCATCGTCAACGAGGACAAGCTGACGCTGATCGACTTCGACGATTGCGGCTATGGCTGGCACCTGTACGAGATGGGGACGGCGCTATTGCCGCAGATCAAACAACCTTTCTTCGACGATGTCGTCGCTGCCTACCTGGAGGGCTATCGCAGCGAACGAGCGTTCAGCAGGGAAGACGAAGAGGCCCTGCCCGCATTCCTGATGATCTGCAGCCTGAACTACCTCGGCTGGTTCCAGAAGCGCGGCGAAAATATCGAACACGCGGACCGACTCGCCGGTGAAATCATCAAGGAACTGCTGAAGTACATTCCACAACTCATGCAGCAACTTACACTGGTCCAGCGTGCCGTGGTCAACCTGCTGGTCTGGAGATACTGATGGGCGCGAAAATAACGTCAAGTGACCAACATCGTCTTCGAGCAGGCTTTCCGAGTATGCGTAGTGTCGGTCTCACTTTTATCCGACGTCTTTACCGTGTCTGAGTGCCCTGCGTGTTGCTGTCTTTCAATCAGGTCGAGTCCTTAACCTCGCGACGCGTATCCCGCTCCGTCATTCTCGTGACCACAACGTGTGCCTAAGTGTACGCGCAGGACTCGCCTGTTTCTTCGTAGGCCTCGCCGGCACCGAAAGTCTGGATTGCATCCCTGTTGAGCTTACGAAGTTCCCGTCTTACTCTCGCGATAGCCTCAGAGAAATCATTCATTTCGGCATCAGCCTGCCGATGGCGCTCGATACCTTCTTCGAAAAACGATCTCCTGGATGCGCCCTCTAATCTGAAAGAAATCTGTTCTGAAAAGCTCGGCGGAATAGCGGTATTGCGCACCGCCGCATTCGCTTGGCGGTAGCGCTCCAAGAGTAGGTTGCAGCTCTCTTCGAGCCCAGCGAGATAATCGTCGTATCTTGCCTGGGAGTCTCTCGCCCGTTCCACAAGCCTCGACAATTTCTTGAACTGTTTTTGTAAACGATTTGCTGAACTGTCTACACCTTTCTCGGCAGCGTCTACAATATGGTTAACCTTCTTGTGTATATGCCTGGTCAACTTCTCGCGACCTTTGCAGGCATCGAGATAGTCAACGCGCAAATCATCATTTTCGGAATCCGAATTGATGCTTAGATTGCCTAGTACAAAAGCCAAAAAGCCCGTTCCTAAGACAACACCAAAGCCCATCAACGCATTGATATCCCCCTTGAACACGCCGGGTTCTGTTGTCATGGCATTGAACACTGCGGAAATAACTGCAGCGCCGGCGACCGACGCATCGGCAGACGCAATGATCAGATGAGCGCACGAGAAGCCGAGAAACCCCAGAAGCACTGTGGTCAGGAGCATCGCTAGACGAAACGATGCCCTTTTACGACTGGGGTTCGGGCTGAATGGCTTGCATGCAACGACTGCAATCAGAAAGGGAACTACCGCAGCAGTGATCGCAACCGCGATCGCCGCTTCAACATTGAGGAGCGACCCAACGTCTTCTCCCCAAAATATGTCACTGCCTAGCGCAAGCGACGCCAAACTGGCGACCGCCAGCATTATGACGTAGGAAAAGACCTTGGTTGTTATCCCTCCGGAATCATCATCCTGGCCATGCTCACCGTTATGATCCAAGCATTGCCGCTCGTATGCTTCCTGTGCACGCAAGAGCTTGAGCTTCGATTCAAATTCCGCCCGGGCCCGGTCTATCTTGTTCTGGCACTTCGAAGGCAAATCGCGCAGGCGATCCGTCACCTCGGACGGGTCGACTCGGCTTGCTTCGGCAAGCAGCGTGGCCGCGAGTCTTTCAACCTTCCCACGAGCCCTGTCCCGCAACTTCCTGTGGTAGGCGACGATGTCTTGCTGGGCCCCTGAGAGGACCTCCTCAGAGGAGGGCGGCAGGTCGTTGCCACCATCGATGCGCGCACGCTTTTCAACGTCCAGGGTCACAGAGAGACTATCGGCATCCGGAGGTGACGCGCGATCAAACATTCCTGGCGGGCGATGACGACGCAAAAAGGAAATGAATCGGGATACGGCGCCTTCGCTCTTAGCAGAAGTCTTGCTCGGCCCGAGGGATCGGTCCAGGGTCATTAGGCGACCTCATCCTCGGCCTGCACATTCTGGGTTTCGAGCGGTTTATCGATGAATTCGAAGCGCAAAGGGCCAAAATCGATCAAGTCACCATGCCGCAGCACCTGCCATTTGATTCGTCTTCGATTTATCCAGGTGCCGTTACTGCTGTCCAGGTCCTTCAGTAAACAACCAGCCGAGGTCTCCGTGATCATTGCATGCCGGTAACTGACAAATGCATCTTCAAGTCGGACGTCGTTGTCGGGACTCGTCCCGATCGAAATACCGCCGGCCAGTACCGGATGCATTGTCGTCTTGTTATCGTGCCTGGCCACAATCATTCGCAGCCGATTTGGCTGCGCCTGACCATTCTGACATGCAGCATGCGCGGAAGCGTCATTGTGTTCGGATTGCAGGTCACCGCTAACCTGTTGCGAGTCGAGTTTTTCTCGTCCGTCAGAGAAGTCGGCGATATCCATTCGTCGCGCAAGCTCCTCGATAAAAGCGTCTTTTTTTGCAAGCTTATCCCGAAGCACAGTGACCTGCTGTTCACGTCGCCGTAATTGTTCGCTGACGTCATTCTGTTGCGCACGAACCGAAACAAGTTCGTCTGTCACTTCGGAGACGGCCCCTTTACCAGACTCGACCTCTTTTTCCAGAAATTGAGAGAAGTCTCTTAGCCTATCGAGCTCGCGCTGGATAGATTGCATCATTTCGGTGCGAGAACGAAGTTCGGATGACAGCTCGGAAACTCTGTCATTCGCCTCGCGAATCTCTGCATCGAGATGTCGGTCTTCGAATGCCTGATTCGCGGCGCAAATCGGATCAGCTGTCTGCGCGTCATCGTCGTGGACCATCACGCGCCCCGGAAGTATCTGGAGTTCCTCCGTCGGATCTTCGTCCCAATAGTCGTCCACTGATCTGTAGCTCACGTCTGCCATTACGATTTGGTCTTGGCTAGTCGACTGGCGGCCTTCGTCTAGCGAAATCATCGCACGGGAGAAAATTTCGCCGATAGGATGATTTTGTGCGGGCCTTGTACGCTATTGGCCGACAATCGGATTATGTCGCATGTAATGGGCAGACTTTGCGGTTCACAGACGCTCCGCGCTGAGTGAGCTCTGGACCCTGCCGGACCGGGGTAGACTTCGAACGCAACTTTGTCTAAGTCGATGAGCCCATTGCAGAGATCGACAATGTCGGTATCAGGATTGATGGATGGGTTGGGGCCGGGCCGCCTGAAAATCGCTTAGGATCCAAGTGCTCTCACTTTATATACTCAGTTTTACTCTCACCCAGCTGTGGGTAATTTGAGCGTGCATTCTCAGGCAAAGCTCAAAGTGTGAGTATCGCTCTTACACCGATTACCCAGATCGACGTCTTGCCCGGGTTGTTCGCCGGGCTGAAGATGACCTGCGCGTCGGGCAGCAACGAGAAGTTCTTCGAGATCGGGAACTTGTAGGACATCTCCAGCACGGTCTCGTTGTCGAGCCCGGGGCCGAAGGTCTCTTCCGATGGTTTCGCCCAGCCGGCGCCGATGGTCCAGACTTCGCCGCGCGGGCGTGATATCTCGACGCCGCCGCTGACGGCAGTCTCTGCTGCGACGCCGCCGCCACCGTCCGAGTGCCCGAAACGGACGAACGGGAAGTAGGTGTCATTTAGTTTCCACGCCGCGCTGACCGCCCAGCCGCTGCCGCTCGATACGCCGGCCAGCGAACGCGCGTCCTTGTCCCAGTAGGTGAACTGCACCAGGTGCGTCTTGCGCTGGCCGAACGACGGCGTCCAGCCCACCTCGACAGCCTTCAGCCACTCGCCTTCCTGCACCGTGTCCAAGTCGAACTTGCCGCTTGCGGCATTCGCATCGTGCATCTGAGCGCCGAGCCAGATGTTGTCGGTGACGAAACCTTTCACAACACCACCCAGCGCGCCAATGCCCGTGGTCGGTAGCGTCGGGTTCAGGATGAAAGAGCGGTTGATGAATCCTCGCGAGAAGGTCTGGAACGGGAACGCGTCGAGGTAGACGTCGAAAGCGAGCCGCCCGACGGCATAACCCGCCTTGCCGTTCGCGAACCCCTGCGTCCAGTTGATGACGGAGAGGTCCATCTCGAAGTTGTCGGAGTAGGCGAAGCCCGGTGCGAGCGCTGCAACGCCGGTGGCGCCGCCGAGCGAACCCGGCGCCTGCAGCCCGAACCAGTCGGAGCGGCTCTCGAGGCGCCACTCGATGCGACCGAGGTTGCCGTTGTCCTTCTTCCACAGCGTCCAGTTGCCGAGGAAGCGGAAGATATTGCCCATCGCGTCATCGTCGCGGCCGGGGAGGCTGTTGCTCGCTTTCTGGTACAGGCCGTAGAAATGCAGGCCGAAGGAAACGTCGTAGTCTTGCTTGACCTGCTTCTTCCAGTCGAAGTAGCCGTCGAAAAACGGCCAGTCGTACATCGCCTCGGGGGCTTCATCGGCACGCTTCAGCTGTTCCGTGACGCTTTCAGGTCCGCCGAACTCCAGCGTATCACCATAGCCGGCTTGTCCACGCTCCTCTTCCTGGGCCTTTACGGGCTCCTGAGCTTGTGCGGGCTGCGCCAGCAGCAACAGGGCGATTGCTGGAAAGACTATGAGTCTCATTTGTGTATTCCAGTATTGGCGAACCGGGGACGTCAGAACGCGACGCGTCCCCGCAGATTGAACATCCAGATCGAACTCTCGGACGGGTTGATCGCCGGGTCATTGATGTACTGCAGGTCGATGGTCAGTGCGCCCCGCCTGCCGACGGAGGCCCGGTAGAACACCTCGAGCGCCAGCTGGTCGTCGAGGCCCGGGCCGAAGGTGTCCTCATTCGGGCGGCCCCAGTTCACCGCGGCACCCAGCAGGCCGTCGAAGGCCTCCGTCTGGTAGCCGACCCCACCGCTTACCGACGCCTCCAGCAGCGAGCCCGCATCCTCGGTGAAGCCGCCGCGCAGGAACGGCATGAAATTCTCATTGAGATAACGCGAGGCTGAAAAGTTGACGCCCCAGCCTGACGGGATGGTGGCGGCGGTCTGCGCGTCCTTCTGCCAGATCGTCAGGTGGTAATTGTCGAAGTAAATGCGTTCCTGCGAGGTCGTATAGCCGATCTCGATGCTCTTGAAGTACTCGTTGTCGCTGAAGAAATTTTCGAAACCCTGGAGCGGATCGGACGGGTCACCGTTGGTGTCGGTGAAGCCTGCGACCAGGTAGAACTTGTCCGTCAGCATGGTGCCGAAGGCAAGCCCCACGGCGCCGTCGTTCGGCAGGCCGATGGCCGCGCTGCCGGTGCTGAATGCGAAGTTCATGAAATGCAGCCAGGGGCTCGCGAGCGCGTAGACGTCGAGGTAATCGGTGACGTCGAGAATACCGGCAATCAGCACCGAGCGGCCGTCGTTCATGCGTTGCCGCCAGTACAGGTTCTGAGTCCGAAAATTGGAGTCGTTGAACGGCGGTTCCTGCAGGCCGACGTAGCCGATCTGGCCCAGCGAGAAGTCGAACGGCGACACGCTGCCGTAGGCGTGCCGGTGCTCGAACTTGTACACGAGCGTGCCATTGTCGATGTTGAAGAGATCGAACGTGCCGAAGATGCGCGCGATACCGCCGGAACCGTCCTTGTCGTCGAAGGTTTCGTTGGCGGTCAGCATCACGGCCGTGTAATCGACGCTCAGCACGAGCCCGAGATCGTCCTTGAGTTTCTGCTTCCAGGCGTCCCAGGTGTCGCCGAAGTCGGATTCCACCTGGTTCTCGACCGCGTTTGGGCCACCGAAGCCGGGGCCCGATGATTCCTGCGCAGCGGCCGTAGCCGCCAGCAGCAGAAGCCCCGATGCAAAAACTGCCGTTCTGGTCAAAATTGCCATTTCCGTACCGTCACGAATCGTCGGATGCGTAGCATATGGCGTCTCTGACACCGTGACTTGACTATTCTGTCCTAAAATCTTTGTAAATTTGACAAAAATGCCAAGAATGGCCGGCAGCGCATTGCTATTTTCTTGCGTCTCGTCGCCGACCGTTACGTGGCAAAAAAGAAGTATGACACGCAACCTGCCACTCATCCGCCTGAGCGCCATCAATCCGTTTCTGCTGGAGCTGCGGCGGCGCGGTATCGACACCAGCCCGATGCTGCACGACCTGGGTCTGCCGACAGATATACCCGCGTCGCATGACCTGTTCATTGCGTCGACCACGATCTACGAGCTGGTGGAAGAGTCGGCCCGTCTGGCGGGCGATCCCTTCCTCGGATTCGCCGTCGGCAGCGGGCTCGACCTCGCGGGCTGGGACCCGATCATGAGCGCGACGGAAAACGCAAGTACGGTCGGCGAACTCCTGACCATGTTTGCCGTGAACGCGGCGGACCACTCCACGGCAACGAAGTTCTATATCAGCACCGACGGCGACCGATCGACGTTCGGCTTCGAACGCGTCAGGAAACCGGCGTTCCGTCCCGGGCAGAACGATGCGTTCTACATGGGGTTCATGCTGCAGCTTCTGAAGCGTGCCACGCGTGAGCACTGGGACGCATCGAACGTGCTGTTTCGCGTCGTCGACCCGGACTGCATTCCGGCGACCGGTGAGGCCTACCGCATCTCGAAAGGTGGCAGGTCCGGGGTGCAGATCACGTTTCCATCGAAGTGGTTGTTCGAACGATTCGAACGGTCGCGATTCCACGCCAGCGTCAGCGAACAGGCTGTCGGCGAGATACCGCGCTCGATGCTCGAGTCGATTCGAACGGCGCTACGCCCTCATTTGCACGAGAACGGCCTTACGGCCGACAAGGCCGCGAAGATCTGCGGCCACGACCGGCGGCGACTGTCGCGCGAGCTTCGCGAGATGGGAACGACCCTGTCGAAGGAGATCACGAAGCTGCGTGCAGACAAGGCTTCCAGGGATCTTGTCGAGACGGATCAGCCCGTCGCCGAGATTGCTGAAGCTGTCGGCTTCACGGACCCCACCGTTTTTTCCCGGGCCTTCAAGAACTGGACCGGACAATCACCAAGAGAATACCGGCGCACCCACAGGTCGCCGGACTAATGAGGAGAGGAAAATGAAGAGTGTAATGAAGCGGGCCCTGGGCATGCTTGCGGCAGCGGCCTTGTGCGTGCCGCTTGTCGCGGCCGCGCAGGAGGAGGCGCCGAAGCAGGTACTGTTTACCAACGTCAACGTGTTCGACGGCTTCGGCCCCGAACTGCAGATGGGCATGAACGTGCTTGTCGAGGGCAACTACATCAAGGAAGTCTCTGCCAACGCAATCAGCGCGCCTAATGCGACCGTTATCGATAGTGGTGGCCGGACCATGACGCCTGGCTTAATCGATATGCACCAACATGTCATGTTGAATCCTCCCGAAGGCACTGCCTCGTACCAGACGCGGTGGGACGGCGCTGCAGGCGGGGCATTTGCCATTTATCACATGAACAAGGACATGTTGATGAAGGGCATCACGACGATTCGCGATATCGCTGGCGATCCGCTCGACATTGCAAAGGCTATCGACATGGGCCTGCTTCCCGGGCCGAGAATCTATTCATCCGGTGGTTCAATTTCCCAGACCGGTGGTCACGGTGACTGGGCCGGGCGCAACGTGCCGGCTGAAATCCTTGCGAATCATCTGGATATGAGTCAACGCACGGCCAACACCTGGGTCGTGGATGGCCCTGACGAAGTCACCAAGGCAGTTCGCCTGAATCTCCGTCGCGGCGCCGCTTTCACCAAGGTTATGGGCGGCGGTGGCGTTGCCAGCGAATTCGATCCCCTGGAGATCATGGGCCTTGCCGCTGACGAAGTTGCCAGGGCGGTCGAGATTTCGGCCGACAATGGCACATACGTTGCAACGCACGCCTATCACGACGCGTCTTACAACCGCCTGTTGGATCTTGGCGTCCGGTCTTTCGAACATGGTTTCCTGGTATCCGAGAAGACCGTCAAGCGGATGGCCAGGATGGGTGAAGACGTGGTCTGGAGTTTCCAGTGTTTCATGAGCGTCAATACGTTCGGCGACTATGACGCAATGCCGGCGTTCTTCACCCATGAGCAAAAACTCAAGGGTGTGGCTGTGGGCAAGGGCGCGCGTAACGCTGCAATGCTCATGAACAAGCACGACGTATTCACTGTCGGCGGTTCCGACATGTTTGGCTTGCCGTTCGTCGAGCGAATCAAGGAAGACATCACCTGCAATGTCGACGCCGGATATACGCCAGCCCAGGCGCTCAAGCACTGGACTGGCAACGCGGGCAAGGTACTGAAGTGGTCCGGACCGAAAAACCCGTATCCCACGTATCATCTCGGCCGAATCGCGCCGGATTCGTACGCTGACATCCTGCTTTGGGATGGTGACCCGACTGAGGACATCAAACTGATACTCGACGAGAGCAAGCTGCACCTGGTCATGAAGGATGGTGAGGTCGTTAAGGACATCATGTAGAAGATCGTAGGTCTGGCCGCCGACGCGAAAGGGGCGGCGGCCTGGCCAAAGCGATTCACAAACGGATTTCGGGGCGCTGGCCCCCGCCGGCATCCGAGGAGATCGATTATGTACGCCGAAAGTTTCCGCTATCTAAGAGCTTGTGCCGTGCTCGGCCTGTCATTGTTCGTGGCATGCTCGCCATCGCAGCAGCCCGAAGAGACCGTTGAGGCAGGGTCAGGCAGCCCACCAGCAAGAGAATCAGCGACAGAAGCCTCGGCCGGACCCGCGACGTCAGGCCTGCAACTGCAGGCAATGGAGTGGCGCAATATTGGGCCGTTCAACGGCGGACGCGGCACCACCGTCGTCGGTCACCCGACGGACAAAATGGTTTTCTACTTCGGGCACAGTTCCGGCGGTCTCTGGAAGACGGAGGATGCAGGGACGACCTGGGAACAGGTCGGCGCCGGGCAGTTCAATTATGCGTCGGTCGGC
>JABAHR010015539.1_pt2 | contig 10762 bp, 10 predicted proteins | sample 7062101 | NCBI WGS metagenome assembly JABAHR01 (sample SAMN14534553, study PRJNA622989) | marine sediment metagenome | biome: marine biome [ENVO:00000428]; feature: marine pelagic biome [ENVO:01000023]; material: deep marine sediment [ENVO:00002113] | place: India: Gulf of Kutch | collected...
CCAGCGCTGGCGGATCTTCTGCGAGCCATCCATGGCGATCTGCGCCAGCCTGTGGTTTAGCGACGGGTTGGCAAAGCGGGCCAGTAGCGCCTCGGCGTAGGCGCCAAGGTCCTGCCCTTCGCCCGCTGCAATGGTCGGTGCTGCCTCGCTCCGCATCAGTGCCTCGACCTGCCGCCGCAAATTCGCATCGGCCACCGCCTGGTGCACGAACTCGTGACCCGCACGGAGCCCGAGGTAGGCGAGCAGGGAGTGCGCGCCGTTGAGCATGCGCAGCTTTGCCGTTTCGTAAGGGGCGACGTCATCGACGATCTGCGCGCCGTGGTCCTCCCATCGCGGGCGCGGCCCGGCGAAGCTATCCTCGATGACCCACTGGCTGAAAGGCTCGGTGAACACCGCGCCTTCATCGCGCAGGCCGATACGGGATTCGAGTTCGGCAATGTCGGCCTCGGTCGAGGCCGGGACGATGCGGTCAACCATGCTGTCGGGCGTGGTGCAACAGGTGCTGAACCATTCGGTGAGAGCGGGGGCATTGGCGGCAAGCCACTCGCCCATCAGCCGTCCCAGCTGCTTGCCATTGCCGGACAGGTTGTCGCAGCTGAGCAAGGTCAGGCCGGGCAATCCGGCGGCCTTTCGCCTGGCCAGCGCGTCGGCAAGGATCGGGTAGAATCCACTCTCGGCCAAGGCGAGGTCGAGCGAACCGTCAGGCGCGCGGCAATAGCCCTTCTCGGTAACCGTGAAGCTGACGAGATGGCATGTCGGCGATGTGATCCGCTCGACGATGCTGTCGCGGTCATTGGCCGCGACCAGCACATCGGCGACAGCGCCGATCACGCGCGTCTTCGCGCCTGCGGCAGATCGCTCGGTCAGCGTGTAGAGTCCGTGCTGCGGGACAAGTTGCTCTGCCACCGATGCCGACCGCAGCGATACGCCGGTAATCGTCCAGCCCGCGTCGCCCGCGTTGAGGCAGGCATCGGTATACCAGGCCTGGTGCGCCCGGTGGAACGCGCCAATGCCGAAATGGACGATGCCGTGTGCCGGCCCGCGGTCGAATGCCGGCACGGCCACGTCCGGCGGCAGTTGCCCGATGGTGTCGCTCGATAACCTCACAGCCTGTAGGCCGCCTTGGCGAAATCATAGGCGAGGCCGCGCGCCAGCTCCGCCGCTTCCCAGTCTTCCAGCCGGTGTTCGGCCACCAGGCGGGCGAGGAAGCTGCAATCCACCCGGCGGGCAACATCGTGGCGCGCGGGGATCGAGAGGAAGGCGCGGGTGTCGTCGTTGAAGCCCACGGTGTTGTAGAAGCCGGCGGTCTCGGTCACCTGCTCGCGGAAGCGCCGCATGCCTTCCGGGCTGTCGTGGAACCACCAGGCCGGCCCCAGCTTCAGCGCGGGATAGTGCCCGGCGAGCGGGGCAAGTTCGCGAGCGTAACTCGTCTCGTCGAGGGTGAACAGGATCAGCGACAGGCGGCTGTCATTGCCGTATTTCGCCAGCAGCGGGCGCAGCGCGGTGACGTAATCGGTTGCCAGCGGAATGTCGGCACCCTTGTCGCGCCCGAACGTCTCGAACAGCCAGGGGTTGTGATTGCGGAAGGAGCCGGGGTGGATCTGCATCACCAGCCCGTCTTCCACGCTCATGCCCGCCATGACCGTTAGCATGTGGGCGCGGAACAATTCGGCATCTGCTCGAGTGAATGCATCGCCGGTGACCTTGGTAAACAGCGCTTCGGCCTCGCTTTGCGACAGGTTGGCGGTTGCGGCCGTCGGGTGGCCGTGATCGGTCGAGGTCGCGCCCATCTGTGCGAAGAAGGCGCGGCGGTTGCGATGCGCGGCAAGATAGCCGTCATAGCTGAAGGCGTCCTCGCCGCTGAGCTCGGATAGTCGCGCCAGATTGTCTCGAAAGCCCTCGAACTCGGGGTCGATCACCGGATCGGGGCGATAGGCCGTGATGACCCTTCCGTTCCACTCGCTATCGGCAATCGCCTGGTGATGGGAAAGCGTGTCGAGCGGGCTCTCGGTGGTGGCGATAACTTCGATGTCGAAGCGGTCGAACAACGCACGCGGGCGAAATTCCGGCTGGGCGAGGCGTTCGCCGATGCGGTCGAAGTACAGGTCAGCGGTTTCAGGATCGAAGCGCTGTTCGAGGCCGAAGACTTCGGCAAACACCCAGTCCAGCCACATGCGCGAGGGGGTGCCGCGAAACAGGTGGTAATGGGCAGCCAATGTGCGCCAGGCCTCGCGCGGATCGGTGGCGGATTGCTGTCCGCGCGGTGCCACGCCCATCGCTTCCATCGGCACGCCCTGGCTGTAGAGCATGCGCAGCAGGTAATGGTCCGGCACCAGCAGCAGGTTGGTGGCATTGTCGAAGGGTTCGTTTCCGGCGAACCATGCTGGATCGGTATGGCCGTGCGGGCTGATGATCGGCAGGTCCGCGACATCGCCATAGAGCTCACGCGCAATGGTGCGGGTCGCGGGATCTGCCGGGAACAGGCGATCTGGGTTCAGATGCAGGCGGCGCATGCCTTCTCCATTGATTGTGCGATTCCCTCTTGCCAGATCAGGTCAGACCAATCTAGTCTAATTTGTCTGTCTGGCAATCAAAACAGTCCTGCCTGGAGTCCTGCATGAAGATCACTGCTGCCAAGGTTATCGTCACCTGCCCGGGTCGCAATTTCGTGACCCTCAAGATCGAGACCGACCAGGGCGTCTACGGCATTGGCGATGCCACGCTGAACGGGCGTGAGCTGTCGGTCGTGTCCTACCTCGAGGATCACGTGATTCCCTGCCTGATCGGCAAGGACCCGCAGCGGATCGAGGATATCTGGCAATATCTCTATCGCGGCGCCTATTGGCGCAAGGGCCCGGTGACCATGCGCGCGATTGCCGCGGTCGATGTCGCCTTGTGGGATATCAAGGCCAAGATGGCCGGCATGCCGCTGTACCAGCTGCTGGGCGGGCGCAGCCGCGATGGCGTCATGGTCTATGGCCATGCCAATGGCGGCGACATTGCCGAGACGGTGGAAGCGGTCGGCGAATACATCGACATGGGCTACAAGGCGATCCGCGCGCAGAGCGGCGTTCCCGGCATCAAGGACGCCTATGGCGTCGGGCGCGGCAAGCTGCATTACGAGCCGGCCGATGCAGCGCTTCCCAGCGAAACCGGATGGGACACGCGCAAGGCATTGAACTACGTGCCCAAGCTGTTCGACAAGCTGCGCGAGACCTATGGTTTCGAACATCACCTGCTGCATGACGGGCACCACCGCTACACGCCGCAGGAAGCGGCAAACCTGGGCAAGATGCTGGAGCCTTACCAGCTGTTCTGGCTGGAGGACGTGACCCCGGCGGAGAACTGGAAGAGCTTCGAACTGGTCAGGCAGCACACCGTCACGCCGCTTGCCGTGGGCGAGATCTTCAACACCATCTTCGATGCCAAGGACCTGATCGAGAACCAGCTGATCGACTATATCCGCACCACCATCGTCGGGGCCGGCGGCATCACCCACCTGCGCCGGATCGCCGACCTGGCGGCGATCTACCAGGTGCGTACCGGCTGCCATGGCGCCACCGACCTCTCGCCCGTGACCATGGGCACGGCGCTGCATTTCGACACCTGGGTACCAAACTTCGGCATCCAGGAATACATGCGCCACACCGAGGAGACGGACGCGGTCTTCCCGCACGACTACAGCTTCGCCGATGGCTACCTCCATTGCGGCGATACGCCGGGCCACGGCGTCGACATCGACGAGAAGCTGGCGGCAAAATACGAATACAAGCCGGCCTATTTGCCCGTCGCGCGCCTGCCCGACGGAACCATGTGGAACTGGTGAGCAAGCCGCGTATCGTCTGCTTCGGCGAAGGCATGGTCGAGGAGCGTATCGCTCCCGACGGCACGCTGATGACGCACTACGGCGGCGATACGCTCAACACCGCGATCCACCTGGCGCGGCTGGGGTGCGACGTCGCCTATGCCACGGCAGTTGGCGCAGATGCCGAGAGCGATGCGCTGGTGGCAGCGTGGGAGGCGGAGGGGCTCGATTGTTCACTGGTCATGCGCCATGCGCAGCGCAAGACGGGACGGTACCGGATTGCCGTCGATGCCCATGGCGAGCGCAGCTTTTCCTATGACCGCAGCCACAGCGCCGCGCGGGAATTCTTCGCGATCGACGGCGCCCTCGATGCGCTCGGTGCGATTGAGGATGCCGACTGCCTGTTGTTCTCGCTCATCTCGCTGGCAGTGCTGCCCCCTCCCTCGCGCGAGATACTGCTTGACCAGGTGGCCATCGCCCAGATGTTCGGCGAAGTGGTCTACGACGGTAACTTCCGGCCCGCGCTGTGGGAGAATGCCGAGGCCGCGCGGGACTGGCACCATTATGCCATNNTCCCCACGCTGGAGGACGAACAGGCCATTCGGGGTGGGGACGAGGTGGATGGTGCCGACGAGGTGGCTGCCCACTGGACTTGGCTCGGCTGCGAGGAAGTGGTGGTGAAGGTCGGCGCCGAGGGCTGCCGCCTGCCCGGCGGTGCGATGTTACCTCCGCCGGCCAGGCTCGACCCCGTCGATACCAGCGGCGCGGGCGATGCCTTCAATGCCGGCTATCTTGCCGCGCGCCTTCGCGGCGGCAGTTGCGAGGACGCGGCCCTTGCCGGCCACCGGCTCGCCGGATGGGTGATCGGCCTGCCCGGAGCCGTCCCGCCGTCGCCGCCAGGAGGTTACGCATTCCCGGTCCCTTCGTGACGGCCATGATTGGTGCGCTGTATCGCAAGCGAAAAAGGCCTCGCAATGCCGCAACGGAAAGGGCAGGGCTGACCGCATGAGCGACAAGGCAAACTCGCAAGCCATTCCCGAAGGCTGGATCGAAAGACGCGGTGCGACATTCGACCGCTTCATCGGCCCGTTCTACTACCCTCCCGTTGGCGGCTACGGGCGCTGCGGCTTCCTCGCCGACGAACGCCACGCCAATACGCGCGATGGCGTGCACGGCGGAATGATCTCCGCCGCCTTCGACCTCGCCTTCGGCAATGCGGCGTGGGAAGCGGCAGGAGAAAACCCCATCGCCACGATCGAGATGAACATGCATTTCATCGGCCCGATCGCGCTCGGGGAATTCGCCATCTTCGATACCGAAGTGGTGCAGACGACAGGGAGCATGGTGTTCCTGCGCACGACCTTGCGAGTTGGCGAACGGGTGGTCGCCAGCGGCCAGGGCGTGTTCAAGAAGCTGCGCCAGCCAAGCGGCTGAGGCGCGGGACTAGAGCCCGAAAAGCGCTTTGACCTCGAGGAATTCCTCCATCCCGTAAGCGCCCATCTCGCGGCCGTTGCCGCTTTTCTTGTAGCCGCCCATGGGAGCCGAGGTCTTGCCCGGCGCGCCGTTGAAGAACACCCGGCCCGCGCGCATGCGGCGGCAGACGGAGGCCGATTCCTCGCCTTCCTCGCCGAACACGTAGGCGCCGAGGCCGTAGACCGTGTCATTGGCGATATCGAGCGCCTCTTCCACGTCGCGATAGGTGATGACGGCGGTGACCATGCCGAAGATCTCCTCCTGCCCGATCGTGTCGTCGCGCCCGACGTTGGCGATGATCGTTGGCTGGACGAAGAAGCCGCGTTCCAGCCCCTCGGGGCGACCGGGACCGCCCGTCACGACCTTGCCGCCTTCGGCGATGGCGGTGTTGATGTAGCGCTGGATGGTGTCGAACTGCGCACGATTGACCACCGGGCCATGCGTCGTCGCCGGATCGGTCGGGTCACCCAGGCGGACATGGCTGGCCACGGCATCGCGCAGGTGGCCGAGAACCTCCTCCAGCTGGTCTTCCTGCACCAGCAGGCGGGTGGGAGAATGGCACGACTGCCCGGAGTTGGAAAAGCCGCGCGTGACGTTGAATTCGGCGGCTTGCTGCAGATCGGCATGGGGCAGGATGATATTGGCGGACTTGCCACCCAGTTCCTGCGTCACTCGCTTCACCGAAGGCGCGGCGGCTTCGGCCACGAGGATGCCGGCGCGGGTCGAGCCGGTGAAGGTGACCACGGCGATATCCTCGTGCGCGCTGATCGCATTGCCGACTTCCGGGCCATCGCCATTGACGAGGTTGAAGACGCCCGCGGGAGTGCCTGCTTCCTCGATGATCTCGGTCAGCACCAATGCGCTGACAGGCGTGAACTCGCTCGGCTTGACCACGACCGGGCAACCGGCGGCGAGGGCGGAGGCAAGCTTGTTGCAGAGCAGTTGGATCGGCCAGTTCCACGGCGTGATCAGGCCGGCAACGCCAATCGCCTCATGCATGATAAGCGTGCCCTCGATCCGCTCCTCGAACGGGTGGCTTTCCAGCGTCTTTACTGCCTGGCGCAGGGCCGCGAGGCCGGCGCCGGTCTGGGCGGTGAGGCTGACAGGGGCGCCCATCTCTTCCGTCAGGGCGGCGTGGACATCGCCCTTGCGGGCCTCGAATCGCTCTATGATCGCGTTCAGCAATTCGGCGCGTTCGGCGGGAGACGTGGCGGAAAAGGCGGGAAACACGGCCTTGGCAGCGGCAACCGCACGATCGACATCGGCCGCACTGCCCAGCGCGACGGTCGCGAACACCTCTTCGGTCGCCGGATTGACCAGCTCGAAGGGGCGCGATGCGATGGGCTCAACCCATTCGCCGCCGATGTAGAACTTGCCGTAGTGCTTCATTGCGTCATTTCCCGTTGGTTTTTCGTCTTTAGCTCGGCTGGTTTGCGCTCAGCGCGAGGCATTGCGAGCGGGCCTGGTTGGTCATGAACATGGGCATGCCGAATCGCGCGCCGACACGGGCGAGGCGCGACAAGGTCTGCGCCAGTTCGCCGCATAACCCCGCTTCGTCCTGACCCTCGCCAGCGCCGGTCAGCAGGCTTTCGGCGGCGGCACTGCGGGCAGAGCCGGAAAGGATGGCCGGCGCCATCTTCGCGCCTTCCATGCCGAGGCTTCGGGCGAGGGCAAGGTTTTCGGCAAAGGCCATGCGATTGCACGCCGCGAGCGCCGCGCAGACCAGCTCCATCGCCGCCGATTGCGAAAGGCCGACCTCGTCCGCGCGAGAGGCGCATTCGCCCAGGAAGCTGGCGCCGGTCAGGCGCTCCATGAAAGGGATCACGTCCTCCAGCCGCGCATCCTCTCCGGTCAGCCGCAGGGCGGTGCAGAGCAGGGCGCGCGAAGCCTCGGAGATCGGCATGGCCGCAGCCTGTGAGGCGGCAAGGTCGAAGCCCTGGTCCATGTCCTTGACCATCAGCCCGAGCGCAAAATCGGTCGAAGCACCGCCGGCGACCATGGCCGGCAGCATCTTTTCGGTAATGAAGTTCTTCGCCGCGCCAGCGTTGAAGGCCTCCGCCATATCCGCCAGCGAGAGGCCGAGCCTTCGCCCGACGGCGGCGACTTCCAGCGTGGCCAGGCGGTTGGCGGTGTTGACGGTGTTGTTGATCGCTTTGAGCGCCTGTCCGCTGCCCACCGGGCTGCCGCAATGAAAGACGTTGCTGCTGATCGCATCGAGGACCGGGCGGGCCCTGGCAAACACCTCGTCCGGGCCTGACGCCATGATCGTTACCGAGCCGGCCCTGGCCAGCGGAACCCCGCCTGAAACCGGCGCGTCGATCAGGCTGACACCGCGGGTGGCAAGACGTTCGGCGAAGGAGGCGGTAAGCCCCGGCTGGCCGCTGGTCTGGTCAATCACGATCGAACCCGGCTTGAGCGTCGCGGCGAGGCCGCGTTCGTCGAACAGTACCCGGTCGACATTGGCGCTCTTGGGCAGGCACAGCAGCACCACATCGCATTTCTCGCCCATGGCAGCGAGCGATGCGGCGCCCTTCGCACCGGATTGTTTGAGCCGGGCGATGGCGTCCTTGTCGAGGTCATAGACGAGGAGCTCGTGTCCGCCGGTGAGACGCGTAGCCAGTTCGCGCCCCATGGCACCAAGCCCGACATATCCGATCTGCACCCCAGTCTCCTCGCCACCCGGTCCAACCTGCCGGAATTCATGCATGGATCGTGCCCAATGGCCGTCAGTCGGCGCCGGCGTCGGCTTCCTCCATCTCGCCGAGCTTCTTGTAGAGATAGCTGCGCGAAACGCCGAGCTGGTCGGCCACCTTCTTCTTGTTGCCCTTGAAGCGGGCGAGGGCATCGGCAATCAGGTCCCGCTCGAGCTGGTCGACCGCGTCCTTGATGGTGACCACGCCATTGGGACCCGGGGCCGCCGGGCGCTGCGCCAGTGCAGGCATCGCCATCCGGACAGCTTCCATGCTCGTCGCGGCCTGTCCTGCCATGCCGCCCATGGCGAAATTATCGGCCTGGAGGACGCCGGAATCGGCAAACACGAAGGCCCGTTCTATCTCGTGCCGCAGCTGGCGGATGTTGCCCGGCCATTTGCGGCCCATCAGCATGTCCGGCACGTTGATGTCTACTTCCGGCATGGGCCGGCCATATTTGTCGGACAACTCCTTGAGGAAGTGATGCAGCAGTAGCGGAATGTCCTCCAGCCGTTCCGACAACGGTGGAAGCTGGATCACCACCGGACTGATGCGATAGAACAGGTCGAGCCGGAAATCCCCCTTTTCGACAAGCTGTTCGAGATCGTGATTGGTGGCGCTGCACAGGCGGAAATCGACGCTCTTGGCCCGTTCCCCGCCCACTCGTTCGACCACCCTGTCCTGCAACACGCGCAGGAGCTTGGCCTGAACCTCGAGCGGCATGTCGCCGATCTCGTCGAGGAAGAGCGTGCCCTTGTCGGCCTGCTCGAACTTGCCCTTGCGGCCCTTGCGGTCGGCGCCCGTGAAGGAGCCGGGCTCATAGCCGAACAGCTCGCTTTCCACGAGCGTGGCGGGCAGGGCGGCGGCATTGACCGTAACCAGCCGCCCGTTTCGCCGCGGACTGAGCATGTGCAGGGCGCGCGCGACCAGCTCCTTGCCGGTGCCGCTCTCCCCCTGGATCAGCACCGGCACGTCGAGCGGTGCGATCTTGCGGATCTGCACACGCACCATCTCGATCGCGGAACTCTGGCCGACGATCGCTTCGAGATAACGTTCGCCGCGCGTCTCTTCCTGCGCCTCGGCTTCATATCGCGCGACCTTGGCCTCAAGCTCATGGATGCGGCTGGACATTTCGTCGAGTTGCTGGGTCCCCTTGAACATGACCCGGCCGATGGCGCCGACGATCTCGCCTTCGTGGCGGATCGGGTGGCGCGAGACAATCCGCTGGCGGCCATCGACCTCGAGAATCTGGCCGACTTCGGCAACCCCGGTACTTACGACATTGCGCAGCCGCGAACCGGGAATGACATCGCGAGCCTTTCTTCCGACACCCTCGCCTGGCGCGAGATTGAGCGAATGTTCGTGCAGCGGAGACATGAAGCGCACCACGTCGTCCTTGTCCGCCACAACCATGCCGTCATAGGGGTCGGTGAGGATCTGTTCGATGATGTCCCAGGCGAAATCGACGCCGATGAGGAAATTGGGGATGGTTTCGCCGGGTGCTGCGAACAGGATGACGACATTGCTTTCGCCGGCTTCGACGATCAGGCCGGTCAGCTGCATATCGGTGAAGTTGATCGGGAAGATGCGCTTCTCGCGCGCTTCCGCGATCCAGTCGGGATCGGTCACCATCGCCTTGATGCGCCGATCCTTGCCCTGCCCTTCGGCCACGCTCACATGTCCATCATCGCCGACGACGATTACGCCGCAGGCGCCAGCTTTGCTTGTCAACCTATTACGCTCCCGTACCGCCCATCAAGCAGTGTCCTTGATCGCGGCATTTCAGCTGAAATTTGTATGTATCGCGGACATTGGTGTCAATCGCAGGCTGGCTCGGAGCACGAATTGATTCTGGTCTGAAACTTGCGAGCAACACTTTTGGCCTGCAAGACGGCTGCCAGGAAGGAATCGCACATGGAAGCCGCATCACGGATCGCAAACGGGGATTCGCAAAGCTACTGGCAAGCGGCGCGCGAAGGGCGGCTGGAGCTGCAGTCCTGCACCGAATGCGGCCATGTCCAGTTTCCCCCCCGTGTGCAGTGCGCGAGCTGCTGGAGCGACGCGATCGCGCCCCTGACCGCCAGCGGCAAGGGCGTGATCGAGGGTATTACCGTGGTCCGCCGGGCCCCGCTCAAGGAGTTCCGCGAGCGCGCGCCCTATGCCATCGTCGCGGTGACGACCGAGGAGGGGCCCCGGCTGGTCACTAATCTCGTCGGTGAAGGCGCACTCGAGGCGAAGATCGGCGATGCCGTCGAAGTCTGTTTCGAGACCAATGCCGACGGCGACGTACTGCCGCAGTTCAAGCTGGCGTAGCCTTCGATCAGCGGCCCTTGAACTCGGGGCTGCGCTTGTCCTTGAAGGCGGCGACCGCTTCCTTGTGGTCCTCGCTCGTGCGCACCACCGCCAGCTGCGATGCAAGCGTATCGAGATGGGTGTCGAGAGAGGTCTCGGCGCCCTGGTAGACCAGCTGCTTGATCGCCCGCACCGATAGTGGCGCGGCCTTGGCGATGGCCCTGGCATAGCTATTCGCGGCTTCGGCAAACCCTTCATCGGGCAGCACCTGGCTGACCAGGCCGAGCCGCAGGGCTTCGTCGGCATCGACCCAGCGGCCGCTCCAGAACAGGTCGAGCGCGGTCGCATTGCCGACGATGCGGGGCAGGAACCAGGCACCGCCCACGCCGGGCAACAGGCCCATCTTGGCATAGGTCTCGGCAAAGCGGGCCGACTGCGCGGCAAGGCGCACGTCGCACATCAGCGCCAGGTCCATGCCGCCGCCCACGGCCGCGCCATTGAC
>JABAHR010042064.1_pt1 | contig 10759 bp, 4 predicted proteins | sample 7062101 | NCBI WGS metagenome assembly JABAHR01 (sample SAMN14534553, study PRJNA622989) | marine sediment metagenome | biome: marine biome [ENVO:00000428]; feature: marine pelagic biome [ENVO:01000023]; material: deep marine sediment [ENVO:00002113] | place: India: Gulf of Kutch | collected...
CGACACTGTAGTGGGGACGAATCGCCCCGGTATCGCCCTGACCCGGTCCGATCAGGTAATTCATCATCCAGAAATCGCCACCCGCTTCCCCATCGCCCACCAGGTTGTCACAGCAGCTGGTCGGGAACGCACTCACGTTCACCCAGTATTCCGCACTGTGGCCGTTGGGACCGATTTTTTCGAAGCCGGGGATCACAATGCGCCGCTGACCGGCGGAGTCTCCCGAGAGTGCCACCGCGCCGTTACCGGATATGGAGGGGACCAGGCTGGGCTGACCAAATGTCACGCTACCGGTCGTCCCGTCCACGCTTCCAGCGGGCCGGGCGAAGGCGGACGAGTCACTGGCGTCATTACCCAGCCGCCAGTAGGCAATCGGATTGTCATCGAGAACTGCCTGCACATAAGTGTGGGCCGCCTGTGACAATCCCGCCATTCCCAACAAAGCGGTGAAGGCTGGAGCAAGATAGGAACGAACGATTCTCATTGGTCGCTATTCTTTTCGGATCTACCCTCGGAGTCAATGCTGGACAAATCCCGAAGGATAAACAGCCAATTCTCCCTGGTTTTACGATTCATCTTACCGATTAGCATTTGAGAGGAGGACTTCTTTCCCGCGTTTGCCAACGAGCCCCCGGTGGTCCTATCCTGTTCATCGACCGATGAAGTTGAAAACCCGCTGGCGGCCCCGCTGGGCCCGACTCCTCCCGACTCTCGTGCTCGGCGCCCTGGCCGATCCCGCGCTCGCCCTCGACGCGGTGGTGAACTTCAGCGAGTTGATGTACCACCCTCGCGGCGGTGAGCCGGAGTGGGTCGAGATCCACAACATGATGTCGGCCGACGTTGACCTTTCGGAATGGCGTCTCAGCGGCGGGATCGACTACGAGTTTCCGGACCGGACCATCATCCCNNAGGCGCGGGGGAGGCCCTCGGACCATTCAGCGGCAGTCTCGACAACAACGGGGAGCGCATCCGGCTGCGCAACAACAGCGGACGCATCATGGATGAGATTGACTACGGCGACAGCGGGCGCTGGCCGGTGGCGGCGGACGGCAGCGGAGCCACTCTCGCCAAGCGCAGTCCCCGGCTGGCCAGCGCACTGCCGGAGAGTTGGACCTTCAGCCGGATGGCGGGGGGAACACCCGGTGGGGAGAATTTTGGAAGGGCCGGTCCCCCACCCGCCCCCGTCCTGATCAGCGAGGTTTCCTCGGCCGACGTCCCCCTCTTCCAGGTCGAGCTCCTCAACCCCGGAACCACTCCGGTCCAGACCGACGGCCTGGTCCTCGAAAACCCCGCCGCGAACGGCGGCGGAATCCACCCCCTCCCACCCGACACCCTCGAAGCCGGAGCACGACTGGTACTCGACGAGAACACCCTCGGCTTCCGGGTCGGAGATGAAGGGCGCCTCTTCCTTGCCTCCACCGAGCCCGCCGAGATCCACGACGCGGTGCGGGTCAAGAACCGCCCTCTCGCTCGCGAGGAGGGCGCCACCACGGAAGACCGCTTCTTCACCCCGGACCCTCCCACTCTGGGAGAACCCAACACCTTCGCCTTCACCGACGAGATCGTGATCAACGAGATCATGTACCACCATCGGTCCCGCCCGGAAAAGGAAGCCTCCCCCGGCGAAGTCGAAGCGGTCGCGTTGGCGGCCTTCGACGCCGACTGGCGCTTCAACCAGTCCGGCGCCGATCTCGGGTCGAACTGGGCACAGTCCGCGCATCCGGTGGGGGGAAGTTGGGAGAGTGGGGCCGGGTTGATCGGCTTCGAGTTCGGGCCTCTCCCCGAACNNCCTGGTCCACCCCAACGACAACGACCCCTTCGTGGTGACCTATTACTTCGAGCGGGAAGTGACCCTGACGGAATCCCAGCTTACCCGCCTGCAGGACGTCCAGCTCCGTCACATCATCGACGACGGCGCCATCATCTACCTCAATGGGGTCGAGGTGGCGCGCCCCTGCCTGCCGGCCGGCCCGGTCACCTCCGCCACCCTTTCGAACTGCGTCATCCGGGATGCCACCATCTCGGCACCGCTCCTCATATCGAGGGAACGCTTCGTGGCCGGCGAAAACCGAATCTCGATTGAGGTCCATCAGTCCGATCCGGGAAGCACCGACGTCGTTTTCGGGTGCGAGATCACGGCCCGCCTGGTCCCGGAAGGCAGCCAGGCGCAGTCCTTCGCGGAAATCGACGAGGAATGGGTCGAACTTTACAACCGGGGCACCGGGCCGGTCGACCTGACCGGCTGGTCGCTGGACGGCGCGATCGGTTACCGCTTTCCCGACGATACCGTGATATCCCCGGGGGACCACCTGGTGGTGGCGCGCGATGCCGCCGCCCTCGCCGCCAGGCATCCCGGTGCGATCATCGTGGGCGACTTTTCCGGAAGGCTCGGCAACGGGTACGGCTACGTGAAACTCGAGGACGCCTCCCGGAACCCCGTCGACGAACTCCACTACTACGACGGCGGGCGCTGGCCGGGGGCGGCCGACGCCGGAGGTTCCAGCCTCGAACTGCGCGATCCCGACGCCGACAACTCGGTGCCGGAAGCCTGGGGCGCCAGCGACGAATCCGGGCGGAGCGCCTGGAGAAGTTACACCTACCGGGCCCGGGCCACTCCCTATCCGGGCACCAACGACCCCACGATCTACCACGAGTTCATCTTCGGGCTGCTGGATGCCGGGGAATTCCTGATCGACGACATCAGCGTGGTCGAGGACCCCGAGGGAGCACGGCGCCAGTTGATTCAGAATGGGACCTTCGAGCGCGACCGGCTCGGGAACCTTCCGCAGGCATGGCGCCTGGTGGGCACCCACGGGCTGCACCGGCGCTCGCGGGTGGTGGAAGATCCCGACGGCGCCGGCAAAGTCCTGCACGTGGTCGCCACCGGACCGATGTGGCACCAGCAGAACCAGGCCGAGACCACCCTCAAGTCCGGCGGCCAGTTCGTCACCATCAACTCGTCCAAGACCTACGAGATTTCCTTCCGGGCGAGGTGGCTCACCGGATCGCCACACCTCAACACCCGGCTCTACTTCGACCGGGTGGCCCGGACCCACGTCCTCGAGCAACCGGTTCTCAGCGGGACCCCCGGCGCTCCCAATTCCACCCTCGTCGCCAACCTGGGACCCACCACCGAGGGCTTCCGCCACGCTCCCCCGCGGCCCGCGGCCAACGCCCCGGTCACCGTGGAGGCCACCGTGAGCGATCCCGACGGGGTCGACTCCGTCACCCTGCACTGGTCGAGAAACGGTGGCTCTTTCACCGCCATGCCGATGACGGGGAACGGAGGCGAGGGGCGCTACACGGCGACCATTTCCGGACAGCCGGACAATACCAGGGTCCAGTTCTACCTCGAAGCGGTGGACCGCCTCGGGGCGGTGGCCACCCATCCCGCCGGCGGCCGCAACTCGCGGGCTCTCTACCGGGTGGGCACCGAATCGAATCCCCGTCATCCGACCCAGCACCTCGAGATCGTCATGCTCGACTCCGACGCTTCGCTGCTCACCCGGGATGTCAACCAAATGAGCAACCACCGGCTCGGCGGGACCGTGATCTACGAGGACGAGGTCTTCTACGACGTCGGGATCCGCCTCAAGGGAAGCCAGCGCGGACGGCCCGACCTCAACCGGCGAGGCTTCAACGTCGCCTTCAACTCGGACCAGAAGTTCCGGGGAGTGTTGAAATCGATCGGCCTCGACCGTTCCGGCGGCTGGCGTTTCGGGCGCACCTACGGCCAGGACGAAATCCTGATCTGGCACTACATGAACCGGGCCGGCGGCATCCCCGCCCACCACAACGACGTGATCTTCCTCGATGCCCCGAGCGTGCAGGACGGCTCCGCCCAGTTGCAGCTCGCCAGGTACAGCGCCGACTTCCTCGGGGCCCAGTTCGAGAACGGCGAGGAAGGGTCGATTCACAACTACGAGCTCATCTACTACCCGACCACCACCACCGCCGGCCCCGAGGGCCTCAAGCGCCCCAATCCCGACAGCGTGAACGGGGTGCCGATCCGCGATCTCGGCAACGACAAGGAGGCCTACCGCTACTACTTCCAGTTGCGCAACAACGAGGACCGCGACAATTACCGTGGAGTAATCGGGATGGGGCGCCTCTTCTCCCGCGGCAACAACGAGATGCTTGCGGCTGCACCCGCGGTGCTCGACATCGACCAGTGGCTGCGCAGCTACGCAGCGGTCGCCCTCGGGGCGGTCAGCGACAGCTACTTCAACAACACCAACGCCCACAACACCCGCTTCTACCACCGCCCCTCCGACGGGCGGATGCTCCTCTTTCCGTGGGACATGGATTTCGCCTTCATCACCGGCGCCACCTCCAGCATGACGCCCAACTCGGACCTCACCCGCCTCATCAGCGATCCGGTGAACCGGCGGCTCTATTGGGGTCATGTTCTGGACCTCCTCGACCGGTCCTACAATTCGTCCTACATGAGACGCTGGGTGGAGCACTACGAGGAACTCCTCACCGGCCAGGACCTCACCCCGCTCACCAGCTTCATTCAGCAGCGCTCCTCGTTTGCGCGGGGCCAGGTCCGCAACGCGGTTCCCGGGGTGAGCTTCGCCATCACCACCAACGGTGGCGACGACTTCGACGCCGGCGAGACTCCCGTCGTGCTCGAGGGAACCGGCTGGGTGGACGTCCGCGAAATCCGCCTGGCCGGATCGGAGACCTCCCTCCCCCTGACCTGGACCGACGCCGATTCGTGGCGGGTCGCAATTCCCCTCGGGCCCGGTGCCAATGCCATCCGGATCGAGGCGCTCGACTTTGCGGGGGACATCACGGCCGTCGACACCGTCACCATTACCAATACCAGCGAGGTGGTGGCGGCCTCGGCCGGCAATTTCATCGTGAGCGAGTTGATGTACCACCCGGCCGGACCGAGTGCCGGGGAACAAGCGGCCGGGTTCACCGACGAGAACCAGTTCGAGTATCTCGAATTCCGGAACATCGGCGAGCTCACCATCGATGCCGGGGGGGTTTCCTTCGCCGCGGGAATCGAATTCGTCTTTCCCCCAGGCACTCATCTCGCCCCCGGGGAGCGGATCGTGGTGGCCAGTGACCTCGACGCCTTTGCGGCCCGTCACGGGGCCGGCGGCCTCAAGCTCACCGGTGGCTATGGCGGCTCCGGAACCTCCCTGCGGAATTCCGGCGAACGTCTCCGCATCCTGGCCGCGGATGGAAGCAGCTTGGCCGACTTCAGCTACCACGACCAGGCCCCCTGGCCGGCCAGCGCGGACGGCGGGGGCTACAGCCTCGTGCCGATCGCTCCCGGTCACCCGTCCTTCGACCCCGCCGATCCGGGTCACTGGCGCAGCAGCCTTGCCCCCGGCGGCAGTCCCGGGGGGACCGACGCCTACCCGTTCTCGGCATGGAGCTCCCAGAATGGCAACGTCGAGCCCCTTGATGATCCCGAGAACGACCGACTCGTCGCCCTCCTCGAATACTCCACCGGCCGCTTCCCGCAAGTCAGCGAGGCGCACCCCCCGATCGAGCCTGCCTCCGAAGTGGGCAGCTTCTCGTTCACCATCGCGCTCGGGGCCGATGACGCCGAATTCAACGCCGAGATCTCCGATGACCTCGAAACCTGGACCACCGAGGAGGTCGTTTACGCCGGAACCCTCAACAATGGCGACGGCACCCGCCGGATCTCGTTCCGGCAGACCGCCTCACCGCCTGCCCGGTTCGCCAGGCTGCGGTTCTCCCTGCGGCATGGTTCCATCCCGTAGCCCCCAGGAAGATCACCGTCCGCCCGGTGCGGCGGCTCCGCTAATCCGCATTCCGTATGCAATAGACCCGCGCCGCGGTGCGAATCAGCAAGCGATCCCCCGCGATCGCCGGACAAGCCATCGCCATGTCATCATCAGCGAGCTTGTTGGTATGAAGAACCTTGAATTCCCCTCCGGCCTGCAGCACGTGAGTTTCGCCGTCCTCGTTCAGGCAAAAGACCTTCCCGTTGTAGGCCCAAGGCGAAACGGTGTAACCCGCTCCCGGCGGCAATCGCTTCCTCTCGTAGATGTATTCCCCGGTCCCCGGATCGAGGGCCCGCATCCAGCCCCGATCCAACAGCGAGTAGAGCTGTCCGTCGTAGATCAGGGTGCTGGGATTGTAGGGCGCGGCCTTCCAGTTGCACCACTGGATGAATTCCCCGGACTTGCCGGTAAGCGGTTTGAGGGAAATGTCGCCGCTCGCTCCCGGCTTGATGGCATAGATCGGCTTCTTGATGTCACCCACGTAGCCGGAGCTGNNGAGCTGACGTAGAGCAGGCCATCCGCGGCATAGGGCGTCGCGATGGTGATGCTCGACATCCCCTTGAACGACCAGAGCTCGTTCCCATCCAGATCGTAGGACCTCGTGCGACCCGTACCGGGGGTGACAATCTCGGTTCGCAACCCGTTCTCCCAGATGAAGGGGCCGGACCAGTTGCTCTTTTCATCGCGTTCGACCTTCCAAACCTCCTCACCGGTTTTCTTGTCGAGGCACAGCAACCACGAGTCCTCCTCGTTGTCGTTGACGATGTAGAGTCGGTCCTCGTGCAGGACCGGGGAAGCCGCCGTTCCCCAGCTGTAACGGGTCTTGTGCGGCGCGAACCGTTTGGACCATTTCTCATTCCCATCGAGGTCGAGGGCGAAGATCCCGAGATTCCCGAAGTAGCAATACACCATCTCCCCATCGGTGACCGGGGTCTCCGATGCGTAGCTGTTCTTGAGGTGGATGGCCGACTTCGGCTTGCCACTGTGCACCTCCTTCTCCCAGCGCATCCCGCCACTCTTCAAATCGAGGCAATAGACTTTCCAGCGGTGCACCGTTTCCGGAAAATCCGGACGTTCCCCGCCGAAGTAGAGCCCCTTCTTCGGTTTTTCCGAGACCCCCTCGTTCACCACCGTGGTGAGGAAGACCCGATCGCCCCACACCACCGGACCGGACCAACCCCGACCCGGCAGCTCGGTCTTCCACTCCACGTTTTCAGTGGCTGACCACTTCTCGGGAAGGTTCGGGTTGCTGCCCACCCCGCGGGAGTCCGCCCCGCGAAACCGCGGCCAGTTGGTTTGAGCGCCGAGGGTGGTCCAGTTGGCACCCAGCAAAGCTGCGAAGGAAAGAACGAGGGAGCGGGAAAGGAACGTGTTCATGCAAGTTCGCCCTTGGTCGCATCGCGAGGCGGCGAGGACTTCTAGCGCCACCTGACGGGAATCGCCAAGGTTATCCGGTCAAATCTCGATTCGATATCCACCTGTTCCACTACTTTTCCTTTTGTTGCCGCTAAGAGAAAAAGCGTCCTGCTCCCCTCGCGGATCAGCCGATCCCTCTCCAAGTGACCACTTCAAAACCGTGAGGGAAACCCACGCTTACGGATTTCGCAACCCGCCCCGGATCAGCCGGGACCGGCCGGGGCGTCAGCGGCAAGATGATCTGCGTAAACATCGGGGCGGACAACCTCGAGGAAGTCGAAGTCGTCCGCTCCGGGCGTGCCGATCTGCGCTTCGGCATCGATCATGGCGGTGAGCTCGATCTTCCTCAGCAAGCAAAACGGGAAGGTCTACCGCGTGGAGTCCGTCAATGGCCTGAGGTTGTCCCTCAACAACTCCTCGGTGCCGGGAACAGACCCCGAGCCCCCTGCCGCGAAGCCCCAGTGCCCATCGTGCGAAAACACCCATTTTCGGCGTGACAGGTCTTCCGGCTTCTGGCTTTTTAGTGTTCATATGATTACCAAGCTCTACAGTGCCGCTCTCCAAGGTGTGGACGCCGTCGAGGTTGAGGTGGAAGTGAACGCCCGGAAGTCTGAAAACCCGCGGACCGTGATCGTGGGACTGCCCGATGCCGCGGTCCGGGAATCGGGGGAACGGGTCCATTCGGCGGTGGGGGCCTCGGCTCTCAAGAAGGAAATCGGGGTGCACACCATCAACCTGGCACCCGCCGACCTGCGAAAGGAGGGGCCTGCCTTCGATCTTCCCATCGCTCTCGCCATGGCGGCCTGCGCCGAGCACCACCGGATTCCGGATCTCGAAACGAACTGCGTAGTGGGCGAACTGGCCCTCGACGGAAAAGTCCGCCCCGTAAAGGGGGCCCTGTCCATTGCGCTGGAAGCGAAACGGCGGGGACGCAAACGCCTCCTCCTCCCCGCTGCCAATGCCCCGGAAGCGGCCGTGATCGATGGAATCGAGATTTACCCCATCCACAGCCTCTACGACGCCTGGCACTTCCTGGCCGGGGATCGTCCCCTCCGCCCCTTCAAGCTCGACCGGCTCGCCTACTTCCACTCGCGGCGGTGCTATGAGGTCGACTTCGAAGACGTCAAGGGCCAGCAACACGTCAAGCGTGCCCTCGAAGTGGCGGTGGCAGGGGCGCACAACCTGATGATGGTGGGACCACCGGGAACCGGGAAGTCGATGCTGGCCAAGCGCCTCCCCACCATCATGCCCGACATGAGTGAACCCGAGGCCATCGAAACCACCAAGATTCACTCCATCGCGGGCCGGCTCGATCCCAAGAAAGGCATCCTCACCACCCGCCCCTTCCGGTCTCCGCATCACACCATCTCGAACGCGGGCCTGCTGGGCGGCGGGAGCAACCCCGGGCCGGGCGAGGTTTCCCTCGCCCACCACGGGGTTCTCTTTCTCGACGAACTGCCCGAGTTCAGCCGTTCGACTCTCGAGGTGATGCGGCAACCACTCGAAGATGGACAGGTCACCATCTCGCGGGCTGCCGGCTCCCTCACCTTCCCCTCCAACTTCATGCTGGTCGCCGCCATGAACCCCTGTCCGTGCGGCTACTACGGCGACCCCAAGCGCGACTGCCGTTGTTCGCCGCGGCAGATCGAGAACTATCGTCAACGCATCTCCGGTCCCCTCCTCGACCGGATCGACCTCCACGTGGAAGTTCCGCTGGTCGATTACAAGGAGCTTTCCTCATCAGCTTCCGGCGAGAAGTCCGAAACCATCCGGCGACGCGTGACATCGACCCGGGCCCGGCAGCAGGACCGCTTTATCGCGAGCCAGGGCACCGCTACCAATTCCGCGATGTCCGCCAAGGAAGTTCGCCTCCATTGCCAGTTGGACCGCGAGTCGTCCTCCCTCCTTGAACAGGCCATGGCCCATCTCAACTTCTCCGGGCGCGCCCACGACCGCATCCTGAAAGTGGCCCGCACCCTGGCGGACCTCGATGAGGCGGACCACATCGGGGCCCAGCATGTGCTGGAGGCAATCCAATACCGCTCCCTCGATCGGAATCTGCAGATGTAGTGAATGGCGGGAGATTCCCGGGGACCGGAAAGCTCCGGGGTCGAGGAATCATGAGTATCGCCCTGTTCCCCGGCGGGACCGTGGCGAGGGGCACGTGAATCCTCTCGCACGGCGGAACCCTGCCGCTTGATCACCCGGCTGGGCGCCGATCCCGGACCGCATTCCCGGAAGCTATCCGGGGGCGGGGTTCCCGCGCCCCGCCCGTTTTCCCCCTTCGAGTTCTCGTGGCTCTTTCCCCAGGGCCGAAAGTCCCCGGAACTCCCGCGATTGTTCACAACTCCGAAAGCTTTGAGGGGTTGAATGGCGTATCGAGCGTGGAATCCGGGACCGGACCGCGCTCTTTCCGCGGGCCTGCCCCTTCTATCCTTCCTCCATCCGGAATTCTCCATCGATCCTTCAGCCATGAAGCCAACTCTCGTGATCAATCTCACCATCCTGGTGGCGGCCGGCACGGTGATCGCCGCGCCCCGATCGAGGCCCCTGGATCTCCAACAGGTGCTGCGAATGGCCGGCGAGATCGACCAGGTCCTCGAAAGCGATCTCGAGGCCAGGGACGTGAAGCCGCTTCCCTCCATTTCGGATGAGGTTTTCGCGCGCCGCGCCTACGTCTCGATCGTGGGCCGGATCCCGACCGCCCGGGAGGCGGCCGCCTTTCTCGACAGCACCGATCCCGGAAAGCGGACCCGGCTCATCGAGAATCTGGTGCGCTCTCCCGGCTACGACAGTTCCGCCTTCAACTACTTCGCCGACCTCCTGCGACTCCAGACCAGCCATGAACAATACGGGCTCGGCTGGCACGTCTGGCTGCGCCGGTCGCTGGCGGAGGACAGGCCCTGGGATGAGTTGGTCAACGAGATGCTTTCGGCGGAGGGACACGCCACCGACAACCCGGCGGTCGGCTACTACCTGCGCGACCGCGGCATGCTGCTCGACAACGTCAGCAACACCGTGCAGGTCTTCCTCGGCCACCAGATCGGGTGTGCGCAATGCCACGATCACCCCTTCGACAAGTGGACCCAGATGGAGTACTACGAGTTGGCGGCCTTCAGCGGCGGGATTCGCTACAACAGCCAGCAAGCCCGCGAGGCCATGGGCAAGGTGGTGAACGTGATGAAGAAGCGGCACCCGAATATGGCTCGCGGGACCAGGAGCAAGGACAAGGCCACCAGGGCGAGGGCACAGCGACAGCTCTACCGGCAAGCCTCCGGCGAGATGCGTTACCTCTTCCGTGACTTCAACAAGAATGAGATCAGCGACAACCCCGGCCAGAACCTGAAGCTGCCCGAAGACTACCAGTACGAGGATGCCGACCCCGGCGATGAGATCGCTCCCGCCACGCTCTTCGGGCCGAAGATCGGGAAAGTGGACCCGGAGGAACGCCGCCAGGCCTTTGCGGACTGGGTAACATCCCCCGAGAATCCCTACTTCACGAAAGTGATCGCGAACCGACTCTGGGACCGGACCTTCGGCCACGGACTGGTCGATCCGGTCGACGACTGGAGCAC
>JABAHR010017896.1_pt1 | contig 10758 bp, 10 predicted proteins | sample 7062101 | NCBI WGS metagenome assembly JABAHR01 (sample SAMN14534553, study PRJNA622989) | marine sediment metagenome | biome: marine biome [ENVO:00000428]; feature: marine pelagic biome [ENVO:01000023]; material: deep marine sediment [ENVO:00002113] | place: India: Gulf of Kutch | collected...
CTTGAGCTGATACTTGGCCGGCCCACCGGGCTTGAAGTCGCCCTCGATCATGCGCTTGCCGTGCTGACGCAGAATGGTCGAGTCGGCGAAGCCACCGAGCAGCGCCTCGCGCACGGCGGCCGGGTCGGCGCCGCCGACCTTGGCCAGGAGCAATGCCTCGGCGACCGTGGTCAGGGTGTTGGAGACGATCACCTGGTTGGCGAGCTTGGCAAGCTCACCGCTGCCCGCCGGGCCGACCCGTATCGGCCGGCCCAGGGCCTCGAAGATCCCTCGCGCGTCCTCGACGTCACTCTCCTCGCCACCGGCCATGATGGCCAGCGTCCCATCGCGGGCGCCCGGCTCGCCGCCCGAGACCGGCGCGTCGATGTAGCGCAGGCCCAGCTCTTGCGCCTTTTCGGCTTGCGCGCGCGCGGTCTCGACCGGGATCGAGGACATGACGATCACCAGGCCGCCGCCGGGCATGGCCGCCATCGTGCCCCCCTCGATCAAGATCTCATCGCAGACCGGTCCGTCGCTCAGCATGCAGATGACGACCTCGGCGTCCTCGACCGCCGCCGCCGGGCCGTCGGCGATCCGCGCCCCGTGGGCTTCGAGAGGCTCGGCCTTGTCCCGCGTGCGGTTCCAGGCGGTCACTGCGTGTCCGGCCTCGCACAGCCGGCGCGCCATATGCCCGCCCATGATCCCGGTGCCGAGAAATCCGATTCGCCGTGCGCTCACACCTGCCTCCCCATTCTTTCCATCATCTCGTTAGTGGCTTTCGCGCGGCACCGGGGCGCCACTGGCCCCGACCAGAAAATCGAAATCGCAGCCGCGGTCGGCCTGCAGAACGTGGTCGTGATAGATCCGGGCATAGCCTCGCTCGGGCGCCGGCGGCGGCTGCCAGGATTCCCGACGGCGTGCCAGCTCTTCGTCCGGCACGTCCAAATGCAGGCGCCGGGCCTCCACATCCAACTCGATCATGTCGCCGTCGCGCACCAGCGCCAGCGGCCCGCCCTCAGCTGCTTCGGGGGCGACGTGCAGCACCACGGTGCCGTAGGCCGTGCCGCTCATGCGCGCATCGGAGATGCGCACCATGTCGCGCACGCCCGCGCGCGCCAGCCGCCGTGGGATCGGTATGTAGCCCGCCTCCGGCATACCCGGCGCGCCCTTGGGGCCGGCGTTGCGCAGCACGAGGACGTGCTCGGCGGTCACCGCCAGCGTCTCGTCGTCGATGCGGCGGGCCAGGTCCTCGAGCGAGTCGAACACCAGCGCCGGTCCCTCGTGTTGCAGCAGCTCGGGACTCGCCGCGGCATGCTTGATCAGCGCCGTGTCGGGGGCGAGATTACCGTCGAGGACGGCAATGGCGCCGGCCGGAGAGACCGGATTATGGGCTGCCCGGATCACGCCGAGGCTGTCATCGGCGCGAGCCGCGTCGATCTCCTCTCCGAGACTGCGCCCCGATGCGCTCGGCGCGGCCAGGTCGAGCTGTTCGCGCAGGCCGGCGAGCAGCGCCATCAGACCACCGGCCTTGTGCAGGTCCTCCATGTAACCGTGCCCGGTCGGTTTGAGATCGAGCAGCACCGGTGTGTCACGGCCCACGCGATCGAATTCGTGGAGATCGAGCGCCGCACCGAGACGACCGGCGATGGCGGCCAGGTGTGTACGACACCGTTTGTCGATCCACCAATGGCATGCAGCGTCACCATGGCGTTGCGCAGCGCGCCGCTTGTCATCAGCTCGCGCGGCCGCGGCCCGTCGGCGCGCGCCATGGCGACGGCCCGCTGGCCGGTCTGCTCGGCGAGCCGCAGGCGGTCGGCCGACACCGCCGGCGCCGCCGCGCTGCCAGGCAGCGCCAGCCCCAGCGCTTCGGCGATGCAGGCCATGGTGCTGGCGGTGCCCATCACCATGCAGGTGCCGTGACCCGGCGCCAGCTGGGCGTTCGCCTGATCGATGTCCTGCTCGGTGAGCTCGCCGGCGCGATAGGCGGCCCAGAGCCGTCGGCAGTCGGTACAGGCGCCCAGGCGTTGACCCCGGAAATGGCCGGTGAGCATCGGGCCCACCGGTAACACGAGCGCCGGGGTCTCGCCGCTCGCCGCCGCCATCATCTGCGCCGGCACCGTTTTGTCGCAGCCGCCGATCAGCACCACCGCGTCCATAGGTTGGGCACGGATCATCTCCTCCGTGTCCATCGCCATGAGGTTTCTGAGCAGCATGCTGGTTGGATGGGCGAACGACTCGTGAATTGAGATCGTGGGAAACGCCATCGGCAGACCGCCCGCCAGCATCACCCCGCGCTTCACCGCATCGACCAGTCGCGGCACCGAGCCGTGGCAGGCATTGAAGTCGCTCGCCGTGTCGGCAATGCCGATCAGGGGGCGGTCGAGGGCGTCGTCGGTGTAGCCCATCGCCTTGATGAACGCGCGGCGCAGAAACAACGAGAACCCCTCGTCCCCGTACTGGGTCAGTCCTCTGCGCAGGCCGCGCTTGCCGTTATTCGCCATGGTTCCTCTGCGTGATCAGCCCGCGGATCAAGAGGCCGCGGCCACGCGCGGCAGCGGCTGCTCGTCAATCGGCCAGTGCACGGCGGCCGAGACGACGCCGAGCACGACCCCGGCCCACCAGATGACGTCGTAGGAGCCCGTCGTGTCGAACAGCCGTCCGCCCAGCCAGACGCCGAGGAAGCTGCCCATCTGGTGACTGAAAAAGACGATCCCGAACAGCGTGGCCAGGTAGCGAGGTCCAAAGATCTGGCTGACGATTCCCGAGGTGAGCGGTATCGTCGAAAGCCACAGTATGCCGATGGCCGCGGCGAACGTCATCACCGATACGCTGGTTAGCGGCAGGCTTACGAACGCGGCGATCACCACGGCACGGGCGAAATAGAGCGCGCTCAGCAGGTATTTCTTGCTGTAGCGGCCGCCCAGCACGCCCGCGGCGTAGGAGCCGAGTATGTTGAACAGGCCGACGACCGCCAGCGCCCACGCGCCGAGCTCGGCGGGCAGACCGGCGTCGGTCAGGTAGGCGGGCAGGTGGGTGGCGATGAAGGCGACGTGGAAGCCGCACACGAAGAAACCGGCGATCAAGAGCAGATAGCCGCGGTGGGCGGAGGCCTCGTGGAGCGCTTCGCGCAGCGATTGGCGCTGACCGGGTGAGGCCGGTCGACCGGTCAGCGCGGCGGCCAGCGGGACCACGCCAAACGCCAATACGCCGAGCAGCAAGAGCGCCGTCGACCAGCCGTAGGCGGCGAGAAAGCCCTGGCCGATCGGCACGATCAGGAACTGTCCGAGCGACCCGGCGGCGGTGCCGACGCCCAGCGCCCACGAGCGGCGGTGCTCTGGAACGGCGCGGGCGAGCGCCGCGAGCACGACGGCGAAGGTGGTGCCCGAGAGCGCCACCCCGATAAAGAAGCCCTGGGCGACGAGCAGCATGCCCGGCGTCGTGCTGAAGGCCATCAGCGCCATGCCGGCCACATACAGCAGGCCGCCGACGGCGATGGTGCGCCCCGAGCCGTAGCGATCCGCGATGGCGCCGGCCAGGGGTTGTGTCACACCCCAAATCAGGTTCTGCACGGCGATGGCCAGCGCAAATACCTCGCGCCCCCAGCCGTTGGCGTCGCTCATGGGCGTCAGGAACAGGCCAAACCCAGCGCGCACGCCGAAGGTGATGAGCACCAGCAGGCAGCCGCAGAGGAGGATGACGACCGGTATGCGTCTGTCGTCGGCGGCCACGCTCATCGAGCGGCGCTCTCTGCGTTTCGGTGTAGGGCGTGCATCAGTCAAAGACGAGCCGGACCTTCATCGTCGCGGTGCGGTCGACGGTCGAGTGGAATGCCGCATCCGGCCGCGAGACCGGGAAATGCCCGCCGATCATCGGCGTCACGTAGAGGATCCCGTCGATGATCCAGTGCACCAGCGGGGCGAACGCCTGGTGGCAGCGGAGGGCGCCGACGAGCTCGAGCTCCTTGGCCATCAATGTCCGAGCCGCAGATGCCAGCGAGCCCGAAGGGCGCGCACACGTCGTTCGCGCCGAGCGGCTGCCGCGCCTGCTCCACGATGCGCAGATCCACGGCTCCGTGCAGCACACATGCTTCCATCGTTGGCTCCTAAGGCGTGGCTGGCGCCGCCGTCGCGTCGCGCCGTCGTGGATGCCGTTAGCTAGAGCGACCCCAGAACGCCACCGTCGCCGTAATAGTATTTGGCCGTTGACGAAATGGGACGCCGCGGCGCTCGGAAACACGGCGCCACCGGCGAGCTCCTCGAGCCGTCCCCAGCGTCCTGCCGGCGTGCGCGCCTTGAGCCCGGCATCGAACTCGGTATCCTCGACCAAGGCCTCGTTGAGCTCGGTGGCGGGATAGCCAGGGCCGGTCGGTGCCCGCGCTCGAGCCGGTGACGAGCGCCAGGCGGTCGGTGCGATCGAAGAGGCTCGGAGACATCGATGATCCCGATGAGCGATGGAGGGGTCCGGCGGCGCTGGCAATCGAAATTGCCCGGTGGATGGTAACGTCATCGCCGGGTAAATTCGACACGGCATCCCGGGCGAGTGATGATTCGGCTGCCGTGCGCAGCACTGATGGGATGAGGGAGGATGCAGTATGACGCGAGTCGCCGTTATCGGCTGCGGCGCCATGGGTTCCGTCTACGCGGGACTGTTGGCCGACGCCGGACACGAAGTTTGGGCGATCGATACCTGGCGGGAGCACGTCGAGGCGATGCGCCGCGACGGCTTACGCGTCGAGGGGGCCAGCGGTGACCGACGTGTCGCCGTGCACGCCTCCACCGACGCTGCCGACGCCGGCGTCTGCGATCTGGTGATCATCGCTACCAAGGCAATGCACGTAAAATTGGCGGCGGAGTCCGCGCAGGCGCTGCTCGGCCCCGAGACGGTGGTGCTCAGCATCCAGAACGGGCTCGGTGGTCCCGACACCGCCGCCGGGGTGGTTGGCGAGGAGCGTGTCGTCGTCGGCGTGGTAGGCGGGTTCGGCGCGTCGATGGAAGGGCCCGGTCACGCCCATCACAACGGCTGGGAGCTGGTGCGTCTGGGTGAGCGGCACGGTCCGGTCACGCCGCGGCTGGAGCGCATCGCCGAGCTGTGGCGCGGCGCAGGCTTCAGGGTCAAGACCTTCGACGACATCGATCAGCTGGTCTGGGAGAAGCTGATCTGCAACGTGTGTTTCTCGGGGACATGCACCATTGCCGAGGGCACCATCGCCGAGGTCATGGGCGAGCCGAGCCTGTGGCGTGTCGCCAGCAGCTGTGCGGCCGAAGCCTATGCCGTCGCGCGCGCCAAAGGCATCCACCTCGGTTTCGAGGATCCCATCGCTTACGTGCGCGATTTCGGCGCCAAGATCCCCGACGCCCGCCCGTCCATGCTGCTCGACCATATGGCACGCCGTCGCAGCGAGATCGACGCCATAAACGGCGCTATACCGCCCGCCGCGGCGGAGGTCGGCCTGACCGCCACGTTCAACGACGTCGTCGCGGCGCTCGTTCGCGGCAGGGAGCGTTCGTTCGGGTAAGCAGGGGGTGGGGGCAGGCGGACTGCCTGAGCGCGCACGGTGTCAACGCGACGCGGTGAGCCGCTCCCGGATCCGCTCCACCCGTCTGCGGTTCACGCCCAAGTCGGAGTAGCCGATGCGGGAAGCCGAGCGGACGTGCACCACGCCCGCCTCGGCATCGAAGAGGAATTCCAGGTCGTCAACGAATCGGAAGACCAGGCTGCGGCATTCGAGGTGCCAGTAGTCCGGCCGTTGCTCGACGAAACGTGTGCGCGGCAGCTCCTCCAGCGCGCGCTGCAGGGCGGCTTGGAACGCCGGCATCGCGCCGTCGACGCGCAGCGGCGCTACGCGCCTCGCCGGATCGCTGGCCTGGCTCGACACGCAGCTGGGACGTTGGCAGTCTTGGAGGCGCATGGGCGGCTCGCTTTCGTCGTCAGCCGCAGCCGCCGCGAGTGTAGAGACCAACAGGACCAGACCCGGCACGGTGTGGCGCCACGCTCGTCGCGGCGCCAGACGCGAGCCCTTGCGGCGCTGGTGTGCGGCGTGCTCGGCCCATAGCCCGTCGTCCCCTTCCCGCGCTGCCGCCGGTGTCACGGCAACGACGGCGAGTTGATGACCAGGGCAAGCCACGCCAGGCAGAGGGTCGCTATGACGACGGCGCTCAGCAGCGTGCGCAGCTCGACATACCACGTTCCCGCCGGCCACTCACGCAGGTGCGTGCGATCGTAGGCGAGCAGAAGAGCGAACATTGCCGCGAGCAGCGGCAGAGCGATCGTCGCCGCAATGGCGAGGCAGCCCAGGGCCAGCACCGCCGGCGTAACGCCCACGACGAGTGTGCGGGCGCGGTGAGGCAGCGCACGATCGCTCAAAGCCCGTGCCCAGTGGATAGCGCCGAGAAAGGACAGGATGATCCCCGCGTAGCCGACGAGGACGGCGGAAAGGTTCAGGGCCCGCGCCGTTTCGGGCGCCGCCCACAATGCCCCGGCCAGCGTCACGAACGGCACCAGCCCGCCCAGCCCGAGCCCCACGACGAGGCGGCGCAGCGCAGCGCTAATCGACGGCTGCGTCGCGCCCGGGGACGTCGCGGCGACGTGCGAGGAGTCGGCAGCGCCAGAAGTGTTCATCGCAAACCGTACATTTTACAGGTTATCGGCAGACGCTCGACGCGGCGGGCGCCGTGTTGGTCGCCAAGTTGAGTTTATGTAGACTAGCGGCTGCCAGGAATTTTAAACACCCCCTAGATCTCCATTATCCGTTCGCTGCGTCAGAGTGTCAGGCGCCGTTGCGCGGCATGGTCGCTCTGACCGGCGCCCCTCGCCGCCCGCCTGGAATGGACGCCTCGCGGCAATCGACTGGCGATGTGTCGCGAGCGGTGGCCGCTCGCCGCGCCGCGGTTCGATCGAAATGGTCCTTGACCTGGCGGGAGCGCAGTTGACGTGACATCGAGACCAGACAGTTGTGGCGGCGACGGCCGTCGACGCCCGCCGCACCCGCTGCGGCGCGCTGTCGTCGCGTTCCAACGGTGGTTCGACAGTGGATTGTATGGTGCGGCCGGTGCCGCCGAGGACGGCAGCGTCGATCGTATCGATTGGCTAAGGGTTGCTCCCTACTTCGCCATCCATCTGGGGTGTCTCGGCGTCTTCTGGGTCGGCTGGAGCCCAGCGGCGGTGGTGGTTGCCGTCGCCCTGTACGTGCTGCGCATGCTGGCCATCACCGGCTTCTATCACCGTTACTTCTCCCACCGGGCGTTCAAGACGTCGCGCACCGTGCAGTTTGCCTTCGCCGTGCTTGGCGCGTCCGCGGCGCAGCGCGGGCCGCTGTGGTGGGCATCGCATCACCGACACCATCACCTGTATGCCGACACGCCGGGCGATGCCCACTCCCCCCGTCAGCACGGCTGGCTGTGGAGCCACAGCGGCTGGTTCCTGTCGCGGCGCAACTTCGCAGCGCGGCCCGATCTCGTCGCCGATCTGCGCCGGTTCCCCGAGCTCGTGTTTCTGGACCGCTTCGACGTCCTCGTTCCGCTGCTGTTGGTGGCGGCACTGTTCGGCGGCGGGGCGCTGCTCTCGTCCGCCTATCCCGGCTGGGGCACCAGCGGTGCGCAGCTGGTGGTATGGGGATTCTTTCTGTCCACCGTCGTGCTTTATCACGCCACCTACTCGATCAACTCGCTCGGGCACCTCGTTGGCCGTCGACGCTACGCCACCGCTGATCACAGCCGCAACAACTTCGCTCTCGCGCTGCTCACCCTGGGGGAAGGCTGGCACAACAACCATCACCATTTCCCCGGCTCGGCGCGACAGGGTTTCTACTGGTGGGAAGTCGACGTAACGTACTACCTGCTGCGCCTGTTGGCGGCCTGCGGTTTGATCTGGGACCTCAAACAGGTGCCCAAGAAAATGCGGGAAGCCAAACAGGTGCGTGCCGGGCTTGGCCGGGGCCGGGCGGTTGTTTTGAGGATGCCGTGAGAATTGCTGTGATCGGTGCCGGTATTGCCGGCTTGACGGCGGCCAGCCTTCTGCAACGGCGCCACGACATCAACGTGCTGGAGGCCAACGACTACGTCGGCGGTCACACGAACACCATCGACGTCGTCGAAGACGGGCGCGGGCTGTCCGTCGACACCGGCTTCATCGTCTTCAACGAGACTAACTATCCCAATCTGTGCCGCATGTTCGATCGCCTCGGTGTCGAGGTGCGGGAGACGGACATGAGTTTCAGCGTGCGCTGCGATCGCTCGGGGCTGGAATACAACGGTTCGACCCTCGACCGGCTCTTCGTGCAGCGGCGCAACCTCCTGCGACCGGCTTTCTGGAGCATGCTCGTCGATATCGTACGGTTCCACCGGCGCGCCCCAATGGAGCTCGCCGACGGGCTGACGGACGAGACGACGGTGGCGCAGTACCTTGCCCAGCGCAATTACGGTGCCGCGTTCGTCGAGCAATATCTGGTCCCCCTGGGCGCAGCGCTGTGGTCCTGCAGTGCGACGCGGTTTCGGGAATTTCCCATGCGTTTCGTCATCGAGTTCCTGCACAACCATCGCATGCTGCAGATCAGCGGCCGCCCGCGCTGGAAGACGGTTGTCGGCGGCTCGCGCGAATACGTGCGGCTTCTGACGGCAGATTTCGCCGCACGAATCCGCACGCGCACGGTGGTGACGCAGGTGCGTCGCGTTGCCGGCGGCGTCGAGCTGGCGCTTCGTGACGGACGTCGGGAACGCTTCGACGAGGTCGTGCTCGCGGCGCATGCCGATCAAAGCCTGGCGCTCGTGAGCGATAGCGACGCGGTCGAGGAGGAGCTGCTGCGGGCGTTCCCCTACCAGAACAACGACGTCGTGCTGCACACCGACACGGCGATGTTGCCGCGGTCGCGCGAGGCATGGGCAAGCTGGAACTATCGCGTACCGCGCAACGGGCAGGCGCCGGCCTGTGTGACCTACAACATGAACATGCTGCAGGGCCTCGACAGCGCACGCACGTACTGCGTCTCGCTCAATCAGAGCGATGACATCGAAGCAAGCCGAGTGATCCGCAGGCTCCGCTATGCCCATCCCGCCTTCGGCCCCGGGCGTGCCCACGCGCAGGCGCGCCACGCGGAGCTCGTACGCCGGCGCGGCATCTCCTACTGCGGCGCTTACTGGGGCTACGGTTTCCACGAGGACGGCGTGCGCAGCGCGCTAACCGTGTGCGACGGCTTCGGCATCGGGGTCGAGTCGTGAACAGCTGTATCTACGAGGGCTGGGTGACGCACCACCGGCATCTGCCTCGACGGCACCGGTTTCGGTATCGCCTGTTCCTCATGTATCTCGACTTGGCGGAGCTGCCCGAGCTGTTTCGGGGTCGCTGGCTGTGGTCGACGCGGCGCCCAGCGTTGGCGTGGTTTCGGCGCGCCGATCATCTCGGTGATCCACGCGTACCGCTCGATCAGGCGGTGCGGCAGCAGGTCGAGACGGCCACCGGCGTCAGGCCGGACGGTCCGATCCGGCTGCTCACGCACCTGCGCTACTTCGGCTACTGCATGAACCCGGTCAGCTTCTACTACTGCTGGGACGGGTCGGCNNGTCGGCGCGCGACCCCTCGTTCGTCGTCGCAGAGGTGCACAACACGCCCTGGGGGGAGTGTCACCCGTACGTGCTGGACCGGCGCTGCGCCGAGGCTGTGGGTGCGCGCTGGCGCTGGCGTTTCCCGAAAGCCTTTCACGTTTCGCCGTTCATGGCCATGGACCAGGAGTATTGCTGGCTTATGTCCACGCCCGGGCGTCGGCTGAACGTGGTGATGCACAACCTCGAGGCCGGGCGGCGTGTGTTGGATGCGGCGCTGTCGCTCGAGGCGCGCGAGATCGACGCCGGTAACCTCGCCCGGATGCTCTGGCGCTACCCGCTGATGACCCTGCAAGTGATCGGGGCAATTTATTGGCAGGCGCTGCGGCTCTGGTTGAAAGGCACCCCCTTTCACTCTCATCCGAAACACTCCGAAGCACAGGGAGTCAATCCATGAATACGAAAACCGACGCGCTGACGACGATGGGCGGCAAGGGTGATCGTGCCTGGCGCCGCTGGATCGAGGAGCGGGCGCGACGGCTCGTTGTGCGGCGCAGCGCAAGGCTGCAGACGGGCCGGCTGCGGGTGCGCGATCGCTGGGGCATGTGGCAGACAGGCAGCGGCGTATCGCCGGCCGCGGAGCTGACCGTGCACGACGCGAGCTTCTACCTCGACCTCGTTCTCGAGGGCAGTCTGGGCGCGGCGCACGCCTACCTCGAAGGCAAATGGTCGAGCGAAAATCTCACTGCGCTGCTGCGGTTCTTCACCGCGAACGCCGAACAGGCCGACGCCTTCGATTCCGGCGCGGCGCGCCTCGCCAGCGCGTACCAGGCGTGGCGACACCGCCTGCGCGCCAACACGAGAGCGGGCAGCCGGCGCAACATTCACGCTCACTACGACCTCGGCAACGCGTTCTTTGCCTCGTTCCTCGATGAGACGATGACGTACTCGTCGGGCATCTTCGAGCATGCCGACAGCACGCTCAGGCAGGCGTCGGTCGCCAAGCTCGACCGCATCTGCCGCAAGCTCGACCTGTCGCCGGGCGACCAGGTGCTCGAGATCGGCACCGGCTGGGGCGGCCTCGCCATCTACGCGGCCAAGCACTACGGCTGCCGGGTCACGACCACGACGATATCTCGGCAGCAACACGACTACGCGAGAGCGGCCATCCGGCGCGAGGGTCTCGAAGACCGCGTCACCCTGCTGTTCGAGGACTACCGCGATCTTCGCGGCCAGTTCGACAAGC
>JABAHR010018004.1_pt2 | contig 10757 bp, 7 predicted proteins | sample 7062101 | NCBI WGS metagenome assembly JABAHR01 (sample SAMN14534553, study PRJNA622989) | marine sediment metagenome | biome: marine biome [ENVO:00000428]; feature: marine pelagic biome [ENVO:01000023]; material: deep marine sediment [ENVO:00002113] | place: India: Gulf of Kutch | collected...
GTAACGGTCGACGAATTCAGCCCACGCGGCTCCGGCGTCCGGCGTATTCAGCCGCTGCAGTAGTTTCTCGATTTTTTTGTCGGGACGCGCTGCCATGTTTGCCCAATGCCACGGCGATCACGCTGGCGTCCCTGCGGTGGTGAGGTTCAGTGGCCTTTAAATAAATATAGTCGCTGAGGGAGAAAAAGTTTGGGCTTGCTGCCGGCGCGAGGGTTCGAAACAGAGGGGAACGGGGCCGAATGGGCCGGGCCACCCGGCCCCGCACGGGTTCCGCTACTTGATATAGATGGTGAAATCGAAGGGCATGGACACCACGGTGCCATCCTGGTTGCCGTCGAGCGAGGCATCGTTTATGAGCCACAGGCAGGCTTCGGAGTTGGCCGGGTTGGACCGAATGCGCCACTTTCCGGAGTCATCGGGGTCCCGCGTGACTTGGGCGTCCAGGCCATTGTTGGCGATGCACGGGTTTTCGAACAGGTAGCCGTGGCTGAACGGCGCGCTGTTCTCCCCCCAGGCCAGGCCGTACCGGTGCACGCCATCGGGGCTCTCGAACGACAGGTCGATGGGCACGTAGTCCGTTTCGCCCGGCAGCATGGCGCCGAGGTCGAGCCCGCCGTCCTGGTCGGTCTTGTTGAAACGCAGGTCGGTGTCGTAATAACCGGAGGACAGCACAGTCAGCAGAGTGCCGTCGTTATCCTTGATTTCCACCGAACCGCCGGGCACGTTGATCCGGACCAGGCGCCGGGGTGTGTTCCCCGAGGCATTGGTGGCGAAGCGGAAGCCTGGGCCGGAGCCGGTGGCCACCATGACCTTGGTCTTTTTACTGTCGCAGTAGACGGTGTCGCCATCCGAAGCCAGACCGGGGTCCAGTTCTGTCAGGTGCAGGCAGAACTTTGCCATCAGTTCGCTGTTTCCGCTGCCGGGCGAACCCAAACCCGCCTGCACCTTGAACAGGGTGGTTCCCTTGCCCTTGCGGCCCCTGCCGGCGCGCACTTCAACGTCATAGTCCGTGACGGACGCGGTGGCAAGAATCTCGATGTCCGTGGTCAGGGTGTCGAAGCCGGGATAGTCCGGGTCATTGTCGATAAAGGTTGCCGGGCCGACCAGGATCTGCGAATCGTCCTTACCGCCGGCGATGAGAAAATGGACCGAATCGCCCGCGCCGAACCCGTTGCCCACCACCTTGACCTGCATCAGCTGGCCCTGGACGCCGCTTGGCGGATCGACGGCATCCACCTCGATGGGCGGCTCGTCGGTGGGTTTTCCCGCTGATGCGGACAGGCTCACCAACAGGCCTGCCAGCAGTGTGAGGTGTCTCAGGTATCCGGTTTTCACGGTTCTCTCCCTTCTGATCGCGCTGCGAGAACAACGCAAGTCGGTCGCTGGTGGTATTTACGGACATGCATCAGCTTTTTGCGCCGCAAGTGCCTCCCGGTTCGCATCGACGTCACTGGCAAGCGCCCGGCAACCCCGTTCAGCCGCCGATGGTCGTGGCGATTTCGTCCACTTTCGCAAGCGGGAAGTGGACCAGGATCGCTTGGAGCAGCAGGTGCCCTGCTTTCACTGGCCGCGGATTTGAACTTACTGGCAGGTCGCGCACTCCAATTCGACCCTCACGTAATCGGCCGGATCGTCGAAATTTGCATATTCCATCTCGCAGGCGTTCTTGACGTTCCTTTTGGTGGGTCGCAGCGACCAACTCTCCGCCGTCCTGCGGATGGCGCCGTCACCGGCTAACGGCAGGAAGTTTCCCGACCAGAATGGGCCGGTTTCACCGCCATTCGCATCCCACGCGGTGTCGAACAACTCCAGGACATACTGCACGTCGGATTGGCCGTTGGAACCCTTGGCGACGAACCAAAAACGGGCTGTCAGCCCCTCAGCCTGGTCGTCGTTGTAGAGTTGCATCGTCCCCGAATTGAATCCCGCTGGATCAAAACAGGACGCGCCGTTGCCCTGGTCGTATTGCGCGACGAGAAAGTAATTGGACAGGGCGTAGCTTCCCAGCCCAGCCTTGTTGAACACCAGATTCTGGATTCTGCCCTTGAGGTCCGTCCAGTTGGACAGCGTTTGGCCGGAGACCGCACCGCTCATATCCGCGCTCCAGCGGTGCTCTTCAGAGCTGGGCTTGCCGGCTTCGACGCTGATGCCGCAAGCCAACGTGATCACGGCGGTGATGAATGTGAATAAATGCTTCATCCAGTTTCCCTCCGTATTGAAAAATGGCCCGGTGATTAGCGGCTTTCAGGATGTGTTCCCAATTGAATTCATTATTAATTTACGGACATGCATCAGATTTTTGCGCCATCAGCGCCTTTCATCTGCCCCACCAGCACGAACGGCGCCCAGTAGAACGGGTGCCGGTATTTGTCCGAAGACAGGAAGGCGCGCTGCGCCCGGGCCAGCGCTGCGGCCCGGTCTGCCCCGTCCCGGGCGTTTATTTCGCCGTAAAACTCCATCATCAATTCCAGGGTGGAGGCATCGTCCACCTCCCACAGCGTGGCCATCACCGAGGAAGTCCCGGCGTAGAGGAAGGCCCGGGTCAGGCCCACGAAGTCGTCACCGGCTGGAACCTCATTGAAATGCCCGCTGCCCAGTCCCGTTTGGCAGGCGCTGAGCGTCACCAGTTCCGCGTCGAGGCGCAGGCCGAGAATCTCATGCAGTTCCAGTTGCCCGTCGTTGCCTGGATCAGCCTCCAGTTCCAGCCCGGACAGCATGGGGTTGAATTTGTTGAAATAACCGTGCGTGGCCAGGTGCAGGAGCCGGTATTGGCCGGCTTGCTGCTTGAAGGCGCTCTCGGTGGCTTCCTCGCCGATCAAGGCCCTGGAGTTCGGGTCGAACAGGGCGTTGACGGCCTCGGCCTCGGCTCCCGCATACTGCAGGCGGCTGCGCGCTGGGGCCAGGGCCAGCAGGTCCGAGGAATTGCCCGACGCTCCATTGCGGCGCAGCAGGGCGGCCGCGGTGGGCAGGTAGGCCAGCGTGAAGTCCTGGATCACCCGGCGGCCGTTCCGCACCGGCAACAGCGCAAAGGGCAGGTAATTCAGCGTGCCATGCGGAACGAGGTAGAGGTGATCGATGCCGTCCAGCTGGGCCATCGCGAGGAAGGGTTCGAACAGCTGGCCCGACAGGCTGGCGGCCGGCTTCTCCCAGCGCTCGGAGTCCTGGCGGCGAATCAGGTTGCGCAGCAGTTCCACCTTGTTGTCGAGGTCATCCCGCCGCAGGGGTACGGTGTGCGTAATCAGCTGCTCGCGGGTCAGCAGGAACAGCATGACGCTGTCATCCCCGACCACGTATTCGACCAGGGCCTGGCCAGGCTGCAGGGCCTGGCGCACATCCTGGTAAGTCGGGACCTGCTGATGGCGGGCGCCGCCGGTTCGGCGGCGGTCGTCGAGAAACGCCTGGTAGGCCTGCTCGGCGGCCAGCAGTTCCTGTGAGTACACGCCGATGGCGTTCTGCCGTTGTTCCGGTCGGACCAGGCTTTGCTCCGCGGCCAGCGCCTGGCGCAGGGTGCGGATGCGCTCCTTCATGGCAAATTCGGTCAGCGCATCCTGCTCGTCCGTCGCTTGGGGGAGGGTGCGCTCGAGCATGTCCAGGTAGCTGCGCGAGCGCAGGCGCTCGGCGGTAGAGAAGGCATCCTCCCGACGGCCCGACTCCAGCAGCAGGCGCACCAGTTCGACATAGACCTCGTACTTGTCCTGGATGTAGCCGGCCCGAAAGCGCTCCTGCTGGAGCCGGTCGCGAACGCCCTCGATGACGATAACGGCCGCCTCGAGGGATTCGATCGCCTCCGCGGTTCGACCTGCGGCCGACAGGGCGCGTCCCATACCGTAATGCGTGCGCCAGGAGAATTCCGGGTCCGGGGCAGTATCCAGTCCATCCAGGGCGCGGGCATAGTCTTTCAGGGCCCCGGGCAGGTCGCCCTCGAGCCGGCCCGTTTCGGCCAGGGCATATAAAGCCGCTGTCTCCAGCCCTGGAGTGCCGATTTCCCGGCTGATTTTCAGGCCCTGGCCGGCGGTCTCGCGGGCAAGTGAATATCGGCCCACTTCGCGGTGCACGGCCGATTCGCGCAGCAGGGCGTCGACCCAGTTATGCATCTGGCCGGATTCCTTGGCGCGCTCGGACGCCTGAACATAGAGCGACAGGGCGGCCTCCATTTCATCGCGCCGGTATTGAAGGTCGCCAAGCGCCTGGAGATTGGCGGTCACACCCCGCGACAGGCCGACCTCACGCGCGAGTTCCATGGACCGCCGGAAGAAATTGCCCGCGCTGCCGGAGTCACCCAGCAGCAAATGCAACTGGCCCATGTCGTACAGGGCTTCGACCAATTCCGTCCTGCTTTCCAGTTGCTCGTAAATCGCCAGCCCCGCGGCGTGCGATTCCAGCGCCTGGTCGTAGCGCCCCCGGAGCAGGTGGGCATTGCCCATGGCGCCCAACCAGTAGGCCTGGTCCTGGCGCATGCCCGTCTCGGTAGCCAGGCCGATCGCCTGGTCCAGGTGGGACAGGGCCGCATCGACCTGGCCGAGGCCCAGGTAGGCGAGGGCCATGTTCCCATGGTCCTGGCTGATGGAAATCGCGGAATTCAATTGCTGGCTGATGGCCAGCGCCCGCCGGTAATGCTCCAGTGCTTCCTGATAGCGGCCCAGCAGGAGGTACACGCCGCCGATGTTGCCCAGCGTGTCGGCTTCGCCGCGCGCAAAGTCGTCGCCGTCATAGAGCTCCAGCACGCGCCGGTATTGCTCGAGCGAGGTGTAGTAGTCGCCCTCTTCGTCCAGCACCAGGCTGAGGTTGTTGAGTATGGCGCCGGCCAGGCGGTTGTCACCCATCTCGGCGGCGATGTCGGAGCCCTGCTGAAAACGTGACCTGGCCTGCTCGAATTCCCCGAGATCCCAGTGAAGCAGGCCCATCACGTTCAGGGTCTTGCCCTCCTGCAGCCGATCACCGCTGGCCCGTTTCAGTTCCAGCGCGCGCTGCAGGTCGCTCCCGGCCTGAGCGTAGTTGCCGAGGCGCCAGTGGATCTCGCCGACATAGCCGATGGCCCGCCCGAGGGAGCGCCGGTCATCCGACGACTCGAGTTNNATCGAGCCGCTCCTGCATGCCGGTCTGCCCCACCGCCATCGTGGCCAAGGCCAGGCCGGCGGCAAGGGCAAGGCGGCAGGCAGTCTGCAAGGCTAAGGACTCACGGCTGCCCACCGGCCCGGAACAAGACGTAATCCGAGTTGACGGACCGGGTCTCGGAAAGGAATGCGTCGACGCGCACGAAATACTCCCCACCGCCGGTCAAGGCCAGTTCACCGGGCAGCGCCCATTGCGTCCCGTGCACCCGCTCCAGCCACAGCAAGTCGCCCTCGTCGGAGACGATGCGCACCTGGTAGTACAGGCTGTCTTTGACAGGCGTCCAGTCGAACGCGGCGCCCGAGCCGGTTACCCGAATGTGGTCTCGGGGCGACAGCGAGCCGGGGCTCATGGCTCCGGGATCGATGCTGCGTGTGGTCGGGACTTCGGCGGTCGGCGGTGAGGACGCATCCGGGCCACCAGTCGAGGCCTGATCACGCATCATCAGCCCGATGGCCAGCACCACCAGGGCCGCGGCAGCCAAGGCTGGGGCCCAGGCTGGCGCGAGGCGCCAGGTCCAGGCGGGTGATTCGGTTTCGCCGGCCATCCTGCGCGCGCGCTCCAGGGCCAGGTCGGGAACCGATGTCTCGGCCTCATGCTGCATGGCGCGTCCCAGGATGCCTATGCGCTCGATGCACCACGCACAAGCGGCCAGGTGGGCCTCGAAGGCCCGGTGGGCTGTTTCGCGGAGACCGCCTTCAATGTACGAGGCGGCCAGTTCATCGGCCGGGCAACCGGGTTGGCGCTCGGGCACACCGCGCGATTCCAGAAGGAATTTCAGTTCATCTCTGTCCATGTCGATCGTGATCTTCCGCCTTTTCGAGTTGGTGTTTTCAGTTTCCGAAAACTTAAACGGACATGGTTGCGATTTTTGCGTTCCGCGCTCTCAGCTTGTCATCAACCTGGACAGTTCCAGCAGGGCCGCCTGGATATGCCGGCGTGCGCGGAACGGGTCGCCCAGCCGCGTCAGGCGGGCGATCTCCCGAAGGGACAGGTCCTGCTGGTAGCGCAGCATGATCAACAGCCGATGCTGGGGAGACAACCTGTCAAGGGCGTCGCGCAGGCGATCGAATTGCTGGGAACGCGCCGCGACCTGACCGGGCCCCGGGTCGGTGCTGCTTGGTTCAGGGCCCTCGGGGGCGTCCAGTGGCATGGTCTCCGTCGGCCTGACGCTCAGCAGCCACTGCTGATTCTGGGTCAGGGTGTCGTTGATGCGGCTGACTGCGCCGGCCAGTTGCATCTCGGTGATGCCGGGGAACTCGGGTTCCAGCATGGCCAGGCAGGCATGCTTTTCCAGACGTTGCTGGAATCGGAACCTGAATACGGCCTGATCGAGGGGGGACATGGCCCGGATGGACTTGAAGGGCCGCATGCGGCCCTGCACATGGCGTTTCCAGTCAATGCACAGGTTGGCCACGACCACGCTGAGCCAGCTGCGAAAGCTGGCCGATCCTTCGGGCTGGTACCGGAGCAAGCGGCGGAAGCCGTTATCGCTGAGCTTCTCGCAGACGAACAGATAACAGTCCTGGCGCCGGTCACGGTCGTATTCGTAGCGCCCGGCGATGTGCATGATGATGGCCGAATAGCGGCCCAGGAAATCTGACCAGGCGGCGCCCGCACTGGATGATTGCAGCCGGTGCAGGACATCCTCGATCGGACTTTCCGGACGCTTTGCCATGCCTTTACCCTGCCAGGACTGGGGAGGTTCTCGCGTCCCTGCGTGAATGGTGATGAACGGCGTGCCCACAACTATAGCCAACCGGGAGCCAAATCTTCCTGCCCCAGATCAGCAACGCACGTTCGCATGAACGAAAAACAGGTTGTATCGAATGTTTCAGGCTGCCCGGCAGGCATTGTGACCGGGTCCCGATGGTGAATTCGAAGTTCATGCAAGCCACCGTGCCTGGCGGATGTTCCACCGTGGCGTCGAAGCCCCGGGCGTTGATCAGCGCCGCCCTCGAGATTCGGTCGTGGTCAGCCCGGGTACCACGGGACGGCCCTTGGCCGCCCCGTTGCGCTTCGAGTGCGCCAGCCGTTCGTGACGGCTAGGCTGCGTGAATGTGATACCAGGTTGAGTTGGCGACTTCGAAATTCCTGGCCAGCGGCTGCTCGGTGAAGAAGTCAGCCATCTTGTCCCGGACCCCCGGATACACGTCGCGGGTGTACTTATCGAGGTCAGACTTGTTTTCCCNNGAAGCCTTCGTCGAGATCTTCGTTGAAGAAGGTGATCTCGTCACGGAAACCCTGCTGTTTCTTCAGCAGCGGGATTACCTCGTCTTCGAACATCCGGGTCACGAAATCGTATTTGCCGGGTTTCATCTGGCCCTTGACCAGTCGTGCGTACATGATGCTACCTCCTTGGCTTGCAATGAAAGTAAGGTTCTGCAGGCGCCACCACCCGGGAGCGTTACCACGCGGGATGCATGGAACGGAGCGCCAAGGCAGGGACGTGCTGCGCAACAAATCTACCAATGACGCCCGGAGTGGGAAATCAGTCACATGCTTCCAATCACTGATATCCGGAAGCACCCGGAATCAAGAAGTAACTTGATGTTTACTGGAAGGTTTTCGCTGGAATTCCGCGGCCCTAATCAGGCGTTTGGGGCATTTGGCTCATATGAGCCGCAGACGCCGCGCCATGGTGACCGCTTCCAGCCTGCTGTGGCAATCCAGTTTGTCCAGCAGGTGCTGAACATGGTTGCGAACGGTCGCGATGCTGATGCTCAGCAGGGTCGCGACCTCACGGGTGGACCTGCCCTCGGCCAGTGCCCGCAACACCTCGGTTTCGCGGGGGGTCAAGATGCTCGGACCCTGGCCCGGCCGGAAAGGCGCGAGGTGGTGTTCCGCCCAGGGTGTCGAATCCCCGCTCTCGATGCCAGGGCGGCAGAGATGGATCAGGACCTCGTCATTGGGCTGATCGAACAGGCACAGTGTGCTGACGGTGAATTTTTTGCGCTCACCCGACGGCGTCGCGAACCTCAATTCCGCACGATGTATGGGTTTCCGGTGCGCGGCCATGGCCCGGTGGGGGCAGTTGCGGCCGCAGTAGTCATTGCCGAACACGTCGCGGCCGCGCAACAATTGCCAGCAGAACTGACCCACCGCCTGCCCGGCGGTATATCCGAGTGCCCGGGTGGCCGCGTCGTTCCAGGCCAGGATCTCGCCCCGGCGGTCGACGGCCCAAGCCGGCTCGCCGGTGCCGGATACGAGTTGCTGTGATGCTGGTGTCACGTCGATTCCATCCTGGCTGAGTGCCACACCCGCCGAAGGTGCATGCCGCCAAAATCACTTAAGCATAATTTATCTGGGAAGGGCATGATGCAGGTCATTCTTTCGGCTTCGAGGCCGCCCGCAATCGGTGAATTTTCCCGACGGCCGAGGTGGTTTAAAACCTCGCGAGGGGGGGGCGGCGCAAATCCTCCTTGCGCGCTAACGCAAACTTCAATGGTCAACAACGGCAGACCCGCCTATAATTCCGTTAACAAATGGTTAATTCATGCAACCACGAGGATAGGTAATGAGCGCATATCCCATTAATGTTAATCATAAAATTGGATTTATTCTTCGGTGTGCCGCTGTTTCCCTTGCGACCAGCCTGCTGCTGTTCGGGGTGGGGAATGTCTTCGCACAAGAGCAGGAAGCCACCGGGGAAAGTATTCTGGAGGAAGTGGTCGTAACCGGTACCCGCAAGGCGGGCCTGTCACCGCTGAACACCCTTTCACCCGTCGACGTGGTAAGCGGTATGGAAATCGAGCAGCAGGCATCGGCCGACCTGACCGAATCCCTGCCCAAGCTGGTGCCGGCACTGAATACCCAGCGCTTCCCCATCGCCGACGGCACGGCCTTCGTGCGTCCGGTGGTGCTGCGCAACCTGGCACCGGACCAGACCCTGGTCCTGGTGGAAGGCACCAGACGGCATCGCTCGGCGCTGGTCAACCTGCAGCTGGCGCCGCTGGGCACCGTCAACCAGGGTTCACAGGCGGTGGACTTCTCGGCCATTCCGGGTGCCGCGGTCAAGCGCGTCGAAGTGCTGCGTGACGGCGCCTCGGCGCAGTACGGCTCCGACGCCATCGCCGGCGTGATCAACGTCATCCTCAAGGACGACCGCGAGGGCGCCACCATCAACGCCCAGTACGGCGAGTACAGCGAGGGCGACGGTGAGCGGGTCAAGTTCGACGCCAATGTCGGCCTGCCGCTGGGTCCCGATGGCTTCGTCAACCTGACCTACGAATACTCCGACTCGGACATCACCTACCGTGGCCAGGGACGTCCCGATGCCGCAGCCGTGGCCGATATCGTCGGCGCGGCCGCCGTGCCCTATAACGGCAAGGGCCAGCGCTGGGGCGATCCGAAGGTCGAGGCCCACAAATTCTTCGTCAACGCCGGCATCCCGGTCAGCGATTCGTTCGAACTGTTCGCCCATGCCAGCTACATGGACAACGAGACCCTGGGCGGCTTCTTCTACCGCGGCCCGGTGCTGCCGCCCGAGTATGAAACCGGCGCCCGTTCGACGCTGCAGCGTGATTTGGACGGCGATTTCCTGCCGGACCCGGCTTCCCAGGGCCTGGTTGATTCCATCATCGCCGCCGGGCTCGATCCCGCCGACTACCTGATGCCCGACTCCGGCAGCCCCAGCGGATGGGTGGAGCGGAACCCGATCTACACCGAGTTCCCCGGTGGGTACAGCCCCCTGTTCGGTGCCAACATCTCGGACTACGAGCTGGCATTCGGAGGCCGGGGCGACATCAACGACAACCTTGCATACAACGTGCGGGTGCGTACCGCCGAGAACGAGATCGAGTACACCCTGGTGGACTCCATCAACCCGAGCCTCGGCCGCCTGTCTCCCACCACTTTCAACCCCGGCACGCTGATCCAGGAGGAGTCAGGCATCAATGTCGACTTCGTGAAGACATTCGACGATTCGCCGTTGAACGTGGCCTTCGGCGTGGAGTGGCGCAACGAGACCTACAAGATCAAGCAGGGCGACGCGGGCTCCACCGATATCGGCCCAACCTTCACCGTGTTCGGCCTGGGCTCCGATGGATTCCAGGGCTTCACCGCCGAGCAGGCCGGCAAGTGGGAGAAAGACAGCACCGCTGCCTACATCGACGTCGAAACCGACCTGACCGACCAGCTGTCCGGCGCGGTGGCCGTGCGCTACGAGGACCATGACGACTTTGGTTCGACCACCGACTGGAAGGTTTCCGGTCGCTATCAGTTCACGGACACTTTCGCCATGCGCGCGACCTTCAACACCGGCTTCCGTGTGCCCACCCCGGGCCAGGGCAACACCCTGAACCTGACCACGGCCGCTGACAGCTCGGGCAACCTGATTCCCAGCGGTTTCTACCCGGTCAACCACCCGGTAGCCGTGGCGCTGGGAGCGGTCCCGCAACAGACCGAGGAATCGGAATCGTTCTCCATCGGTGTTGTGTGGGAAATTTCGGACAACCTGAACGTCACCCTGGACTTCTACGATATCGAAATCGAGGATCGCATCGGATCCATCGACAAGAGCGTGGACCAGGCCGCCGTTGATGCCCTCATCGATGCCGGCTACCCGAATGCCGAACTGCTGCTGGGCAGCGCGGCGAGCTTCTTCAGCAACGCCTTCGATTCGGAAGTGTCCGGCCTCGACCTGG
>JABAHR010008353.1_pt1 | contig 10756 bp, 10 predicted proteins | sample 7062101 | NCBI WGS metagenome assembly JABAHR01 (sample SAMN14534553, study PRJNA622989) | marine sediment metagenome | biome: marine biome [ENVO:00000428]; feature: marine pelagic biome [ENVO:01000023]; material: deep marine sediment [ENVO:00002113] | place: India: Gulf of Kutch | collected...
GGACCAAACCCTCGATCCGCTCGGTCGCGACCTGGACCACCCCCGACGGCGTGCCCGTGGCCCTCGTCCCCGGCCTCACCTGGGTCGAGCTGGTCCCGCCCGACCGCACCACGATCCGCTGAGCCGGGGCCGCGGGTCAGAGGCGGCGGAGGAGGGTGCCGGTTCCGAGCCCGCCGCCGCAGCACATGGTCACGATCCCGTACTCGAGGTCGGATCGCTGCATCTCGTGCACGGCCTTGGTCATCAGGATCGACCCGGTGCCCCAGCGCGATGGCGCCGCCGTTCACGTTCACCTTCTCCATGTCCGAGCCGGTCTCCTTCTGCCAGGCCAGCACGACCGAGGCGAAGGCCTCGTTGATCTCGACGACGTCGATGTCGGACATGGTGAGACCGTTGTCGCCGAGCAGCTTGCGGGTGGCGTCGATCGGGCCGGTCAGCATGAGCACCGGATCGGTGCCGACCAGGCAGCTGTCGACGATCCGGGCCAGCGGCGTGAGGCCGAGCTCGTCGGCCTTCTCGGCGGTCATCATCAGCACCGCCCCCGCGCCGTCGCTGATCTGGCTCGAGGATCCGGCGGTGTGGACCCCGTCCTCCCGGGCGACCGGCTTCAGTCCGGCGAGGCCCTCGAGGGTCGTGTCCCGAAGGCCACCGTCACGGGTCACGGTGAAGGTCTCGTCGGTGGGGTTGCCCTCCTGGTCGAGCACGGGGGCCTCGATCGGGACGATCTGGCTGCCGAAGGCGTCCTCGGCCCACGCCGTGGCCGCGAGTTCCTGGCTCCGGAGGCCGAACCGGTCGGCGTCCTCACGGGTGAGTCCCCACTTGTCGGCGATCCGCTCCGCACCCTCGAACTGCGAGGTCCACTCGTAGTGTTCCCAGTAGCGCTGGTTGACCGGTACGCCGGTGGTGTCCGGGTCGGGGATGGTGGCGCCCATCTTGATCCGGCTCATCAGCTCCACGCCGCAGCTGAGGGCCGAGTCGACGACCCCTGACTTCACGAGCGAGTAGGCGAGGTTGGTGGCCTGCTGGCTCGAGCCGCACTGGGCGTCGACGGTCGTGGCGGCCACCTCGAGGGGCAGCCCCGCCGCGAGCCAGGCGTTGCGGGCCACGTTCATGGTCTGCATGCCGACCTGCCCGACGCAGCCGCCCACGACCTGACCGACCTGGGCGGGGTCCATCCCGGTGCGGTCGAAGACCGCCTTCTGGACGTCGCCCAGGAGGTTGATGCTGTGCATGCTCGAGAGTTCACCGTTGCGCTTCCCGATCGGGCTGCGGACGGCATCGACGATGACGACATCTCGTTCGGAATGACTCGGTTCGCTCATGACCCGAGCCTATCCCTTTCATGTGAACGATCGCTAACTTGTGACTAGGCTCGCGATCATGCAGAACGACGTCACGAGGATGCTCGACCTCGAGTTCCCGATCTTCGCGTTCAGCCACTGCCGCGACGTCGTCGCCGCGGTGTCGAAGGCGGGCGGGCTCGGCGTGCTGGGCGCGGTCGCGCACACCCCCGAGCAACTCGAGATCGACATCACCTGGATCGAGGAGGAGATCGGCGACCTGCCCTACGGCGTCGACCTGATCATCCCCGCGAGGTACGCCGGGGACGACNNGCGAAGTACGCCGGGGACGACACGGGCGGCTACGACACCGCCGACCTGGTCAGGATGATCCCCGCCGAGCACCGGGACTTCATCGACGACATCCTTCGGCGCTACGAGGTCCCCGAGATCCCACACGACGACGAGGACGGCGAGGGTCGGGGCCAGGGGGGCATGGACCGGGTCGGCGCCGCGCCGTTCTCGGCCAACGCGGCGGGTCCCCAGCTCGACGTGGCGCTCGCCCACCGCACCGCCTTCGTGGCCAATGCGCTCGGTCCGCCGCCCCAGCACATGATCGACGCGGTGAAGGGCGCAGGTCGGGTCGTGGGCGCCCTGGCCGGCCGGCCGTCCCACGCCGAGGCCCACGAGCGGGCCGGCGTCGACCTGATCATCGCCCAGGGGTCCGAGGCGGGCGGACACACCGGCGAGATCGGCACGATGGTGCTGATCCCGGAGATCGTCGACTCGACGTCGCTTCCGGTGCTGGGTGCGGGCGGGATCGGTCGGGGTCGGCAGATGGCCGCCGCCATGGCGCTCGGTGCCCAGGGCGTCTGGTGCGGCTCGGTCTGGCTCACCACCGACGAGGCCGAGACCCACCCGGTGGTGAAGGAGAAGTTCCTCGCCGCCACGTCGGCCGACACGATCCGCTCCCGCTCCCTCACCGGCAAGCACGCCCGGATGCTGAAGTCGGCGTGGACCGAGGAGTGGGCCCGCGACGACACACCGGACCCCCTGGGGATGCCTCTGCAGCCGATCCTGACCGCCGAGGCCCAGCGTCGGATCAACCGGGCGGCCCACAACACCGGGTCGGGCGCCGAGAAGCTGGCCAACTACTTCGTGGGCCAGATCGTCGGCAGCATGAATCAACGCAAATCGGCCGGCCAGGTGGTGATGGAGATGGTGGAGGAGTTCATCGACGCGGTCGAGGAGCTCGGGGCCTACCTGCGGGACTGACGGCGTGCCACGATGACACCGTGACTGTGAACCCGGCCCGCGACGACGACCTCGGCACCCGGACGGTCTTCCGCACCTGCCCGCTGTGCGAAGCCACCTGCGGGCTGGAGATCGAGCTCGTCGACGGGACGGTCAAACGGATCCGGGGCGACCGCGAGGACGTGTTCAGCCGCGGGTTCATCTGCCCGAAGGGCTCCACCCTCAAGCAGCTCCACGACGATCCGAACCGCCTGCGCCGCCCCGTGGTGCGCACCGGGGTCGACGAGCGGGGTGCCCCGGTGTTCGAGGAGGTCGACTGGGACGACGCCTGGCGCCGGGTCGACGAGCTGCTCGGCTCCGTCCGGGAGGCCCACGGCAACGAAGCCGTCGGTGTCTACCTCGGCAACCCCAACGCCCACCTGCTCGCCTCGTCCACCCACCTCCGGCAGGTGATCAAGGCCATCGGCGGGGGAGCGGTCTTCTCGGCCAGCACGGTCGATCAGATGCCCCGTCACGTCGCGTCGGGGTACCTGTACGGCAGCGGGGCCCACATGCCGGTCCCCGACCTCGACCGGACCGATCTGCTGGTGATGCTCGGGGCCAACCCGTTCGCCTCGAACGGGAGCATCTGCACCGCCCCCGACTTCCCCGGGCGCATCGAGGCGGTCCGGGAACGGGGTGGGCGGGTGATCGTCGTCGATCCGCGCCGGTCCCGCACCGCCGAGGCGGCCGACCTGCACCTCCCGATCCGACCCGGTACCGACGCGGTGCTGCTCGCCGCCCTCGTCCACCACATCCTCGCGACCGGGCAGTCCGCCCCCGGCCGCCTGACGGAGTGGGTGGACGGGCTCGACGGACTGGAGGCCCGGCTGGCGCCGTTCACCCCGGAGGTGGCCGCCGGTGTGACCGGAATCGGTGCCGACCGGATCCGGGCCCTGGCCGACGAGATCGCGACCGCTCGGTCCGCCGCCGTCTACGGGCGGATCGGGACGACCACGGTGGAGTTCGGCACGCTGGCCACCTGGTTGCTGGATGTGGTGGCCATGGTCACCGGCAACCTCGACCGGCCGGGCGGGATGATGTGGGCGCAGGGCGGTCACGAGCGGGTGCGGGAGCAGAAGCCGGGGCGGGGGTACAAGGTCGGCCGGTGGCGGAGCCGGGTGAACGATCGACCGGAGGTGCAAAGCGAGTTCCCCGCGGCGGACATCCCCGACGAGATCCTCGAACCGGGCGACGGGCAGCTGCGGATGCTCGTGAGCTTCGCCGGGAACCCCGTCCTGTCGTGCCCCGACGCGACGCGCATGGACGAGGCGCTCGCCTCGCTCGAGGCGATGGTGTCGGTCGACGTCTACATCAACGAGACGACCCGCCACGCCGACGTGATCCTGCCGCCTCCCGGATCGCTCGAGAAGAGCCACTACGACATCGCCTTCTACGCGCTCAGTGTGCGCAACGTGGCCAACTGGTCGGGGCCCGTGTTCGAGCGGGAGGGTCCGGCCGAGGAGGACATCCTCGCCAAGCTGGCGCTGATCGCCCTCGGGTTCGGGCCCGATGCCGATCCGGCCCTCATGCACGACCAGATGATCACCCGCCTGCTCCAGACCGAGGTCGACGATCCGGCGTCGCCGGTGGCGGGCCGCGACCTCGATCAGTTGGTGGCCATGGTCGACGGCGACACCGGCGCCGATCGCGTGCTCGACGCGCTGCTGCGCACCGGGCCCCGGGGCGACGGCTTCGGTGCCGATCCCGACGGGCTGTCCCTCGCCCGCCTCCGCGAGCACCCGCACGGGATCGACTACGGCCCCCTCGAGCCGCGGCTGCCCGGGCTGCTGCGCACCGCCGACCTGCGCATCGATCTGTGGGCCGGCCCGTTCGCCGACGAGCTCACCCGCCTCGCGGATTCGCTCGAGGACCGCGCCGGCGACGGGCGGCTCCGGCTGGTCGGTCGCCGCCACCTGCGGTCGAACAACTCCTGGATGCACAACGTCGAGGTGCTGGTGAAGGGCAAGCCCCGGTGCACGCTCCAGGTCCATCCCGACGACGCGGCCGACCTCGGGGTCGTCGACGGCGGTGCGGCCCGGGTGACCTCACGCGTCGGCGAGGTGGTCGCGCCGGTCGAGGTGACCGACGCCGTGATGCCGGGCGTGGTGAGCCTCCCGCACGGTTGGGGTCACGACCTGCCCGGCATCCGCCTCGACGTGGCCAGGGAACACGCCGGGGTCAACAGCAACGTGCTCACCGACCCCGAGGCGATCGACCCGCTGTCGGGGACGGCCGTGCTCAACGGCATCCCGGTGGAGATCGCCCCGGCGTGAGCCGGCCGACACCGCCGCCGGAGCGACTGACCGGCCCGACGGTGGTGCTGGAACGGGCCCGGCTCGACCACCTCGACGGCGTGCAGGCGGCCCTCGAGCTCAGCCACCCCGAACTGCGGGAATGGATGGACTGGGCCGGGGACGACCCGCAGCCTCGCGGGACGACGCGGGAGTTCCTCGAGAGCCGTGGGCCCGCGTGGGAGGCCGGAACCGAGTACGGGTTCACGATGACCGACCCGGCCACCGCCGAGGTCGTCGGCGTGTGCGCCCTGATGCGGCGCATCGGCGACGGTGGGCTCGAGCTCGGCTACTGGGTCCGTACCGATCGCGCCGGGCGGGGGTTGGCCACCGAGGCGGCCCGGCTGCTGACCGACGCGGCCCTGGCGCTGCCCGACATCGACCACGTCGAGATCCACCACGACGAGGCCAACGTCGCGAGCGGCCGGGTGCCCGAGAAGCTGGGGTACGCACTGGTCGACCGACAGCCCGTCGAGCGCCTGAATCCGGGCGAGGTCGGCGTGTCGGTCGTGTGGCGGATCACCTGAGCCGGTCGCGGACCTCGCCCATCAGCTCCAGGGTCTCGAGGGCGTCGGCCTGCGCCACGGTCATGCACCGGACCACCACCTCGTCGAAACCGATCTCGCGGAACGGGGCCAGCTGCTCGACGGCGGCATCCACGCCGCCGTACACGACGGCCTCGCGGGGCATCCCCCGGTAGCCCCGGGTGATCAGGTCGTCGCCCAGCTCGGTGGCGCGGTCGTGGTCCCGCAGCACGATCACGTCCTTGCGCACCAGCGCCCGGGGTTCGGTCCCGGCCAGCTCGCACTCGTCGCGAAAGAGCGCCAGCGCCTCCGGAGCCCGGGCCTCGGTGAGGTCGGGGCCCGCGTACCACGCCCCGTGCCGCGCCGCCCGGGCGATCGGCTTCGGCGAGCCCGCCCCGATCCACCACTCCACCGGCCGGGGTGGCCGGGGGTTGACCACGGCGCCGCTGATCCCGAAGCGCTCGCTGTCGACCGTCTCGCCGGCCAGCAGCGCCTTGATCACCCGGATCGCCTCGTCGAGGGCGGCTCCCCGGGTCCTCAGGTCGCCGCCCATCGCCGCGAACTGCTCCTCCCCGCCGCCGATGCCGGTCTGGACGAGAAAGGTCGACTCGGTCAGGCAGGCGAGGGTGCCGACCTGCTCGGCCACGAGCACGGGGTTCCACAGCGGCAGGAGGAACAGGCAGCCGATCGGCCGGTACGGATCCCACTCGCTCATCAGCCGGCCCGTCATCGGGACGTTCTGGTAGTAGGGCACCGGCATGGCGTGGTGGTCGCCCACGCTCAACGAATCGAGCCCCGCGTCGCGGGCCACCCGGGCCCGCTCGATCATGTTGCGGGCGCCCTCGGCGTGATCGTCGACGAAGTGGGTGGACGAGAGTGAGACTCCGACGCGCATGCCCGGATCTTCGCGCGCTTGGCCTGGCTGCGCGATTCGCGCCACGCTGACCCCGTGACAGAGCACGGGACGGACCTCACCGCCGACTTCGCGGCCCGCCGGGGCACGGCCTTCGTGGTCGGCGGCAGCGGCGGCCTCGGGACGGCCATCTGCCGGGAACTGGCGGTGCGGGGCAGCGACGTCGCCCTGACCTACCGGTCCAACGAGGAGGCGGCCCGGGCCCTGGCCGCCGACATCAGCGAATGGGGCCGGCGGGCGTGGACGGTGGAGCTGGATCTCTCCGACCACGACGCCGCGGCCGTCGCCGTCGACACGATCGCCGAGGCAGCCGGGGGGATCCACACCCTCGTGTACGCAGCCGGGCCGACCGTCGCCCAGCGCCATCTCAGTCGGGTCGATCCGGAGAACGTCCGCCGCTACCTCGACGCCGACGCGGGAGGATTCTTCGCGGTCGTCCACGCCTGCCTTCCCCATCTGCGGGAGGTCGAGGGCAACATCGTCGCCGTCACCACGGCCGCGACCCGGCGGTTCCCGGTGCGCGACGGTCTCTCGGCCATCCCGAAGGCGGCGGTGGAGGCGGCGGTGCGCGGCATCGCGGCCGAGGAGGGCCGGTACGGCGTGCGGGCCAACACCGTCGGGCCCGGCATGCTGACCGACGGCATGGCCGAACGGCTCATGGCGTCGGGAGACCTCGACGAGCGGGCCCTGGATGCCGCCCGCGACAACATCCCGATGCGACGGTTCGGCCGGGCGGCCGACATCGCCGAGGCGGTGTGCTTTCTCGCGTCCGACCGGGCGGGGTTCATCAGCGGCCAGCATCTCGACGTCGACGGCGGATTCGCCGTATGAGCGGCGTCGAGGACGGGCCACTGCCGGCACGGGGTGACCGGCCGGTGGTGCTGTTCCTGTGCGTGCACAACGCCGGCCGTTCGCAGATGGCGGCGGGCTTCCTGCGCTTCCTCGCCGGTGATCGCATCGAGGTGCGGAGTGCGGGCTCCGAGCCGGCCGACGAGGTGAACCCGGCCGCCGTGGAGGCGATGGCCGAACGGGGGATCGACATCGCATCCGCCTCGCCCCGCCGCTGGACCACCGACGAGTTCGAACGGGTCGACGTCGTGGTGACGATGGGCTGTGGCGACGAGTGCCCGTACGTCCCCGGCACCGTCTACGACGACTGGCCCCTCGACGACCCGGCCGGGCAGGGCGTCGACGCGGTCCGTCCGATCCGCGACGAGATCGAGGAGCGGGTCCGGCGCCTCATTGCCCGCTTCGGCGTCGCCGCCGCCTGAGCCGGGTACCGTCCGACCCCCAGATCACCGATCCCACCAGGAGAAGCCCTTGTACCCAGGAGCCCATGCCGCCGAGCGCCCCGACCATCCCGCGATCGTGATGGCCGCCTCGGGGCGGGTCATCACCTACGCCGAACTCGACGAGGAGGCCAACCGGCTGTCGCGGGTGTTCCACGACATGGGCCTGCGGCCCGGCGACCACGTGGCCTTCTGCCTGGAGAACCACCCCCGCTTCCTGGCGATCGCATGGGGCGCCACGTACGCGGGGCTGGTCTACACGGCGATGTCGAGCCGGCTCACCACCGAGGAGATGGCCTACATCATCGACAACTGCGGTGCCCGGGCGTTCATCACCTCGCCCCACAAGGCCGAACAGGCGGCCGAGTTGCGGGACCAGATGCCCGGCGTGGAGCTGCGGCTCATGCTCGACCGCACCATCGAGGGCTACGACTCCTACGAGGCGGCCATCGAGGCGGTCTCCGCCGATCCCCTGCCCGACCGCGTGGCCGGCTCCGACATGCTCTACAGCTCGGGAACGACCGGACGGCCCAAGGGGGTGCTCCAGGGGTTCGACCCGCAGCCGCTGGAGACGGCATCGAGCCCGGTGGCCGGCCTCGGCCAACTGCTGTTCGGCTACGGCCCGGACTCCCGCTACCTGTCGCCGGCGCCGCTCTACCACGCCGCGCCGCTGCGCTTCTGCATGGGCATCCACATCGTGGGCGGAACCCTGGTGGTGATGGAGCACTTCGATCCCGAGGAGTTCCTCCGCCTCATCGAGGAGTACCGGATCACCCAGACGCAGGTGGTCCCCACCATGTTCGTGCGGATGCTGAAGCTGCCCGAGGAGGTCCGCAACCGTTACGACGTGTCGTCGATGATCGCCTGCATCCACGCTGCGGCCCCGTGCCCGGTCGACGTCAAGCACGAGATGATCGGGTGGTGGGGCCCCGTCATCCACGAGTACTACGCCGGTACCGAGGGCAACGGCTTCTGCTACTGCAACAGCGAGGAGTGGCTCGCCCATCCGGGGACGGTCGGTCGTCCGCTCAACGCCGCCATCCACATCGTCGACGACGACGGCAACGAGGTGCCGGTCGGCGGGGAGGGCACCGTCTACTTCGGGGGTGGGGCGACCTTCGAGTACTACGGCGACCCGGAGAAGACCGCCGGGTCCCGGCTGGGCAACGGTTGGTCGACGCTCGGCGACGTGGGCCGGGTCGACGAGGACGGCTTCCTCTACCTGACCGACCGCAAGGCGTACATGATCATCACCGGCGGCGTGAACGTGTACCCCCAGGAGGCCGAGAACGTCCTCACCATGCATCCGGATGTCGTCGACGTGGCGGTGATCGGCGTGCCCCACGAGGACTTCGGCGAGGAGGTCAAGGCCGTCGTCCAGCCGGTCGAGATGCCGGCGGACGAAGCGGCGGCGGCCACGCTCGAGCGCGCGCTCATCGCCCACTGTCTCGAGCATCTCGCCGACGTGAAGTGCCCCCGCAGCGTCGACTTCCGCGAGGAGCTGCCCCGTCACCCGACCGGCAAGCTCTACAAGCGACTCCTCAAGGACGAGTACTGGGCCGACACCCATCGCCAGATCTGAGTGGCGGGTCAGTTCCTCAGTTCGGCCCCTCCCGCGCCGATGGGGGTGGGAATGCTCCGACCCTTCCTGTCCAGCGAGGAGCGTTCGCACCGAGCACTCCCGGGGGTCCTGACCCCCGGGAGTGTTCACCTTTTCGGCCCGCAGGTCACTCGAGCTCGAGCTTGAGCACGCGGGCCGCGTTCTCCCGCAGGAACTTGGGCCACACGTGGTCCCGGAACGGGACGTCGGGCATGTCGGTCATGATCCGCTCGAGCGACAGGCCCATCGGGAAGTAGCCGGCGTAGAGGATCTTGTCGGCGCCGCGCGTGTTGGCGTAGTCGACGATCGCCTTCGGGTAGTGCTTGGGCGCGAAGGCGCTCGTGCAGTAGTGCAGGCCGGGCCACTTGAGCATCAGCTTCACCGCGAGGTCCTCCCACGGCTCGCAGCCGTGGCGGGTGACGAACACGAGCTCGGGGAAGTCGTACATCACCTGGTCGATGCGCTCGACGTGCTGGGGGGCCATCGGGAACCGGGGCCCGGGCACACCGGCGCACACGAAGATCGGGATGTCCAGCTCACAGCACGTGGCGTAGACCGGGTAGAACTTCGGGTCGTCGATCGGGCACTGGGGCACGCAGCCCGACGGGAAGGCGCCCACGGCCCGGATGCCGAACTCCTCGTACTGCCGCGTGATCTGGCGGACCGCGCCCATCACGTCGTTGGGGTCGACGTTGCCGCCCGGCACGAAGCGGTCGGGATGGTCCCGCAGGGCCTTCTGGGAGACCTCGCCCTCGCAACCGATCAGCCCGATCTCGATCCCGTACCTGTCCATCTCGTGGAGGGTGATGTCGATGGGGCTGTCGGAGCCGTAGAGCTCCTTCGGCACGTTCTTGAACATGTACTCGACCGGGAAGTCGAAGTCGGTCGATTCCCGGTCCTTCAGCTGGCCCCGGATGAAGTCGTACTGCTGGAAGTCCTGGGAGGGGAACGAGATCATGCAGTCGATGATCCCGATGTCGGCGGGCATCGCCATGGGTCAGTCCCCTTCCGTCGGGTCTTCGATGGCGTCACGGAGCGCGTCGGTCTGGGCCCGGTTCTCGTAGATGAGCCGCACCAGCCAGTAGCGGAACCAGCGGGTCAGCGACACGCGGACGAACACGGCGACCGCACCGAGGGCGAGCACCACCCCGAGCAGGGCGAGGATGACCATGTCGGTCTGATCACGGGGGTCCTCGGCGCTGCTCGACTGGGAGAAGGCCACGATCTCGACCACGATGGCGGCGGCGAACAACAGCACGCTCAGGACGATCGCCGTGCGCTCCGGGTTGGTCCGTCCACCGGAGATGCGCATCTCGTCGACCTCGGCCTGGAACTCCTCCAGGCGGGATCGGGTTGCGTCGTCGTTCATGGCGGTCCTCCGGTGGTGGGTGAGGTCTCGATGCCGAGGTAGGCGTCGTGGAGCTCGTCGGCGATCTCGGACGGGGGGCCGGTGCGGGTGACACGGCCCTGCAACATGATCGCAGCCTGGTCGGCCACGCCCAGCACCGCGGTCGCGAACTGCTCGACGATCAGGATCGACAGCCCCCGCTCGGCCAGCCCCCC
>JABAHR010004922.1_pt3 | contig 10754 bp, 10 predicted proteins | sample 7062101 | NCBI WGS metagenome assembly JABAHR01 (sample SAMN14534553, study PRJNA622989) | marine sediment metagenome | biome: marine biome [ENVO:00000428]; feature: marine pelagic biome [ENVO:01000023]; material: deep marine sediment [ENVO:00002113] | place: India: Gulf of Kutch | collected...
TTTTCCATCGCGTCATCCCGAACTTCATGATCCAGGGCGGCGGCATGGAAGCCGACATGTCGCAGAAAGCGACGCGCGCTCCCATCAAGAACGAAGCCGACAACGGCGTGAGCAACCGCCGCGGCACGCTCGCGATGGCGCGCACGATGGACATCAACAGCGCGACCGCGCAGTTCTTCATCAACCTTCGTGACAACGATTTTCTCGATCACGGCACGCGCGATTTCGGCTACGCCGTATTCGGCGAGGTCGTGGACGGCATGGACGTCGTCGACGCGATCGCGGCCGTGCCCACGGGCAACAAGGCCGGGCACCAGGACGTGCCGGTCGAGACCGTGACGATCGTCGAAGTCACAGCTGAAGACTAGGGCCCGCTAACGTGTCCGGGCCCAACGTGCATCGCGACGCGCGCCACATGGCGCTGGCGCAGGTCGGCGCACAGGGTCAGGAAAGAATCGCGGCGGCGAGCGCGCTCGTTGTCGGCGTGGGCGGACTGGGCTGTGCCGCGGCGACCTACCTTGCGTCCGCGGGTGTCGGCGAGCTGTTCCTCGTCGATTTCGATACGGTCGACGCGACCAATCTCGGCAGGCAGGTCCTGTTCGGCCCCGGCGACATTGGCGAGTCGAAGGCTGCCGTGGCCGCCGACAGGCTCGCACAGCAGAACCCGGCGATCCGCATTCGCCCGGTCACGGAGCGGCTGAACGGCAGCGCGCTGAAAGACACGGTGGCGAAAGCCGGTGTAGTGCTCGACTGCACCGACAATTTCGCGACGCGCTTCCAGGTCAACGATGCCTGTGTCGAGGCCGGGCGATGCCTCGTATCCGGCTCCGCGATCCGATTCGAGGGCCAGCTCGCGGTATTCGGGCCCGACTACACCGAATCACCGTGTTACCGATGTCTGTACTCCGAAGCCGACGAATCACTGCTGGATTGCACTGGCAATGGCGTGTTCGCACCCGTCCCGGGCGTCATCGGCACGATGATGGCAGTGGAAGCCCTCAAGTTCCTTGCCGGGCTCGGCTCACCGCGCGGTACCTTGCTCCTTTACGAGGCCGACAGGGGCAGCTTCCGGTCAGTAAAGATCCCCAGGCGGCCGGACTGCCCGGCCTGTGGCTGATCAGGCCGCGTCGGCGGCCGCCGGATCGTAGCCGAGGATCGGCGACAGCCACTTCTCCGCTTCCGCCACGCTCATGCCCTTGCGGGCGGCGTAGGACTCGAGCTGGTCGCGATCGATCTTGCCGACGGAGAAATACCGCGCATCGGGATGCGAGAAGTAGAAACCGCTGACCGCGGCCGTCGGGTACATCGCGTAGGAATCGGTCAGGCGGAGTTCGATGTTCTTCTCCACGTCCAGCAGGGACCAGAGCTTCGCCTTCTCGGTGTGGTCCGGGCACGCCGGGTATCCCGGCGCAGGCCGTATGCCGCGGTAGCGCTCGGCGATCAGGTCGTCGTTGCCGAGGCGCTCGTCCGGCGCGTATCCCCAGTGTTCGACCCGCACGCGCTCGTGCAGGTATTCGGCCAGCGCCTCTGCGAGTCGATCGGCGAGTGCCTTCAGGAGAATCGCGTTGTAGTCGTCGTGCGCCTTCTCGAAGTGCGCGACGCGTTCGTCGATGCCGATGCCTGCCGTCACGGCGAATGCACCGACAAAATCCTCCACACCGGAATCCGTCGGCGCGACGTAATCGGCGAGACAGTTCTGCGGCTGGCCATCCGGTTTCGCCCGCTGCTGGCGCAGGTGGCACAGCCGTTCGAGCGTTTTCCCGCGCTCATCGTCTGCAAACAGCAGCAGGTCGTCGTGATCGGTGCTGTTCGCGGCGAACAGACCGAATACCGCGCGCGCCTGCAGCCATTCCTCGCGCACGATCTTTTCGAGCATGGCGCGGGCATCTTTATAAAGCGCTGTCGCCGCCTCGCCGACCGTCTCGTCGTTCAGGATCGCGGGATACTTGCCGTGAAATTCCCAGGCGTTGAAGAACGGCATCCAGTCGATGTAGTCGGTCAGCACCGCGAGGTCGATGCGGTCGTAAACGCGAATACCGGTAGACGCAGGCCGCGGTGGCGCATACCCCTGCCAGTCGATCGCGTGCCTGCGATTGCGCGCCTCTTCAAGCGACAGCTGCGGCGCCAGGCGCGACTTGCCGGCATGCTGGTCACGGCGGCGGGCGTTGTCACGCCGCGTCTTCTCGACGAGCGCCGCGCGCGTGCCGGGCTCGACGAGCGCCTGCGCCACGCCGACGGAACGCGATGCATCCTTCACGTAGATGACCGGGCCTTCGTATTGCGGCTCGATCTTCACCGCCGTATGCGCCGGCGACGTCGTTGCGCCGCCGATCAGGAGCGGCAGGTCGAACTTCTGCCGCTGCATCTCCGAGGCCACGTGCACCATTTCGTCCAGTGACGGCGTGATGAGCCCGGATAGCCCGATCATCTGCGCCTCCTCGCGCCGCGCCGCTTCGAGGATCTTCTCGCAACTGACCATGACGCCGAGATCCACGACCTCGAAGTTATTGCATTGCAGGNNCCGATGTCGTGCACGTCGCCCTTGACCGTCGCGAGCACGATCTTGCCGTTCGAGCTGACGTCGCCGTCCTGCTCGGCCTCGATGAACGGCACCAGGTGCCCGACCGCCTTCTTCATGACGCGCGCGGACTTCACGACCTGCGGCAGGAACATCTTGCCGGCGCCGAACAGGTCGCCGACGACGTTCATGCCGGCCATCAGCGGGCCCTCGATGACGGACAGCGGCCGGTCCGCGGCGAGCCGCGCTTCCTCCGTGTCCTCGACCACGAATTCATCGATGCCGTTGACCAGCGCGTGTTCCAGCCGTTTCTCGACAGGCGCATCGCGCCAGGCCAGGTCTTTCCCTTTCGCGGCTTTGCCGGACGCCTTGTCCCTGTAATGTTCCGCGATCTCGAGTAGCCGCTCGGTCGCGTCCTCGCGGCGGTTCAGCACGGCGTCTTCGACCGCGTCGCGAAGGTCTGCCGGCAGGTCCTCGTAAATCGCGAGCTGGCCGGCATTGACGATACCCATGTCCATGCCCGCGCGGATCGCGTGGTACAGGAACACGGAGTGAATCGCCTCGCGCACGACGTTGTTGCCGCGGAACGAGAACGACACGTTGCTGACGCCGCCGGAGACCATCGCGTGCGGCAGCTCCGCCTTGATCTTGCGCGTCGCCTCGATGAATGCGACGCCGTAAGCCGAGTGCTCCTCGATGCCGGTGGCGATGGCGAAGATGTTCGGATCGAAGATGATGTCGGCGGGATCGAAGCCGAGCTTCTGCGTCAGGATGTCGTAGGAGCGCTTGCAGATGGCCACCTTGCGCTCGACCGTGTCCGCCTGGCCCTGCTCGTCGAACGCCATGACGATCACGGCGGCGCCGTAATCCCTGACGAGCGTCGCCTGCTCGATGAAGCTGTCCTCGCCTTCCTTGAGGCTGATCGAATTGACGACGGCCTTGCCCTGCACGCAGCGCAGGCCGGCTTCGATGACCGACCACTTGGACGAGTCGATCATGATCGGCAAGCGTGAAACGTCCGGTTCGGATGCGATCAGGTTCAGGAACGTCACCATGGCCTGCTCCGAATCCAGCATGCCCTCGTCCATGTTGACGTCGATGATCTGCGCGCCGTTTTCGACCTGCTGGCGCGCGACCTGTACGGCCTGCGCGTAGTCGTCGGCCTCGATCAGCCGCCGGAATATCGCGGAGCCCGTGACGTTGCAGCGTTCGCCGACGTTGACGAACAGGTCGTCGGGCCCGATGTTCAGCGGCTCGAGACCCGACAGGCGGCAGCGCACGGGGACATCGGGTATCGCACGCGGGTTCTTGTCGCTGACGGCTTCCCGCAATGCCGCGATGTGTGCCGGCGTGGTGCCGCAGCAGCCGCCGACCAGGTTGACCAGGCCGCTCTCGGCAAACTCGCCGATCACCTCCGCCATCGCTTCGGGCGTTTCGTCGTACTCGCCGAACTCGTTCGGCAGGCCGGCGTTCGGGTGCGCGCTGACCCGGGTATCGGCAACGCGCGACAGCTCGTCGACGTACGGGCGCAGGTCTTTCGCGCCCAGCGCGCAATTGAGCCCGATCATGAACGGATCGATGTGGCGCACCGAGTTCCAGAACGCTTCGGGCGTCTGGCCGGACAGCGTGCGGCCCGATGCATCCGTGATCGTGCCCGAGATCATCACGGGCAGGGTGACACCGGTCGCCTCGAACGCCCTCTTTATCGCAAAGATCGCAGCCTTGGCATTCAGCGTGTCGAAAATCGTCTCGACCATCAGGAAGTCGACGCCGCCCTCGATGAGCGCCCGCGCCGCTTCCTCGTAGGTCGCGGCCAGGTCGGCAAAGCGGATGTTGCGGTAACCCGGGTCGTTGACGTCCGGCGAGATCGACGCCGTGCGGTTCGTGGGACCGAGTACGCCTGCAACGTAGCGCGGTGACCCTGCCTTTTCCGCGTGCGCATCCGCACACTCACGGGCCAACCGTGCCGCGGCGAGATTCAGCTCGGAGACGAGTGTCTCCATGCCGTAATCCGCCATCGACGGCGCGTTCGAGTTGAAGGTGTTCGTCTCGACGATGTCGGCGCCGGCCTCCAGGAACGCGGTGTGGATCTCGCGGATCACCTGCGGACGGGTAATCGACAACAGGTCATTGTTGCCCTTGAGATCACTCGCCCATTCGGCGAAGCGGTCACCGCGATAGTCGTCTTCGTTGAGTCTGTAGCTCTGGATCATCGTGCCCATGGCGCCATCGAGCAGCACGATGCGCTGCTCGAGCAGCTTGAACAACGATGTGATGCGCTCTTCGCGATTCATGATCGGTCCTAGGCCGCAGCCTGCTTCGGCCTTATACCCAGTGCATGACAGATTGCGACGGTCAGCTGAGAACGGTTCAGCGTGTAAACGTGAAACTCGTCGACACCTTCGGCCTGCAGCCGCTGCACCTGCTCGATCGCGACGTTCGCCGCGATGAGATTGCGCGTTTCGGCGTCGTCGTCGAGACCCTCGAACCGATCGCGCAGCCACTCAGGCACGCTCGCACCGCAATGCGCAGCAAATTTCGTCATCTGCGCAAAACGCGTTATCGGCAGGATCCCCGGCACGATAAGTGAGTCGATGCCGGCAGTGGCACAGCGGTCGCGAAAGCGCAGGAACAGCTCGGTGTCGAAAAAGAACTGGGTGATCGCTCGCGAGGCGCCAGCGTCCAGCTTGCGCTTGAGGTTGTCGAGGTCGAACTCCGGGCTCGGTGCTTCGGGATGCACCTCCGGGTAAGCCGCAACCGAGATCTCGAAATCTGCGACCTCCCTGAGTCCCGCGACAAGATCGACCGCGTAGGCATAGCCGCCGGGCGTGGGCTGGTATTTGCCACTGCCGGCAGGTGGATCGCCGCGCAACGCCACGAGGTGGCGAATGCCCATGCTCCAGTACTCGCGCGCGATATCGTCGATCTCACCACGGCTGGCATCCACGCAGGTCAGGTGAGGTGCGACGGTAAGGTCCGTTTCATTGACGATGCGCTCGACGACATCGTGGGTGCGTTCGCGCGTCGAGCCGTCCGCCCCGTAGGTAACGGAGACGAAGCTCGGCGCAAGTGGCTGCAGCCGCTTTATAGACTTCCACAACGTCTCCTGCATCTGCTCGGAGTGCGGCGGGAAGAACTCGAAGGAAACCTGCACGTGTTCGGATGTTGACGGATTCATAATCGGTATTCAGGCGGCCTCAGTCGCCGCGTCATGTTTGGTAGCAACGGCGAGCAGCCACTCGGGTTGCATCGCGGGGATCGGTCGCGCCGGCGCAAGCCGCAGGTTGCTGTCTGCGCACCAGCTCGCAAGTTGCGCCGCGCGATTCGGGAATTCCTCCGGGCCTGTAGCGGCGAGTAGCAGCAGCCTCCCACCCGGCCGCAGGATGCGCACAGCCTCGGCAATCGCGTCGGTGGGACGCTCCGCGCCGAAGAGCACGTCGTCCAGGATCGCCGTGTCGAACTCGCTGTCACCGAGCGGCAACCTGTACATGTCACCCTCACGCAGGGTGCAATTCGGCAGGCCGGCAAGCAGTAGCTCTGCGCGGGCGAAGCGCCGCGCATCTGAATCGATATCCACACCGACGGCGCGGCGCGCGCGCGAGGCCAGGAGCTTCAGAATCCTGCCGTGCCCGCTGCCGATGTCGACCAGGTCGCCGACCGGAGCCGCAACCGTGAGTTCGACGAGCGCCCGATGCAGCGAGCGGTTTCCCGGACCAGCCTCGTCCAGCCTGTCGATGCCGGTGCCGCGCAGGCTCCTGAGCCGTTCTCTGTCGACCGCGAAGTCCGCGTCGTCCGAGGGAATCAGCGCCAGCAGTTTGCGCCGCAGGGATGACTGACGCCCACCCGCCGGAAGCCGGTAGTAGACGAAATGCCCGTCACGAAAACGCTCGAGCAGGCCGACGTCGCAGAGCTGCTTGAGGTGCTGGGAGACACGCGGCTGGCTCAGCCCGAGGACCCGGGTGAGTTCCGAGACGCTGCACTCCCCCTGCGCGCAGAGCGTGACGATACGGAGCCTTGCCGGGTCGGCCAGGGCCTTCAACTGCGCGACGAGTTGCTCTACGCTGTAATTCATAAAAATATAAATATTTCTTTATTTATGTTGCGAACGCAGTTTACCAGCCTTGCGCGAGCAATGACAGGAAATTGCGCTATGCTCCGCGCTGGCTTATTACCCCTCGTGCAACGCCAATGACCGAAGAGCATGAAGACAGCGTCGGCGACGAGACGGCGCAAGCGGCCCCGAATACCGACCTTGCCGGAAGCGAACGCGCGTTCGTCCGGCTCACTTTCTGGCAGACGGTGCTGTCACTGGTCGGTGTCTTCATCGCAGTGGTCGCGCTTTACGCGGCGCTCGCCGAGTCCGATGCCGCCCGCAAGCAGACCGCCGCCACCGTCTGGCCTTTCGTGCAGCTGACAGTCCACGATCACCTTTCGGAAAATCGAGCGGAGTTCCGCATCTCGATGACCAATGTGGGCGTCGGCCCGGCGCGAATGCGCTCGATGCGCCTGCTTCTCGACGGCGAGCCCCTGCGCGACTGGCATCACGCGATGCAACTCGTCGGCGAGGAAGGCACCCACCGGCTCGGCCAGAGTTTCATCAACCGCCGGGTGCTGATACCCGGGGAAACGGTGGACATCGTCTCGACCACAGACCGGGTGCTGGTCGAGAAGTTTCTTGGCAGCCTGGCGCGGGCGGGCAACTCGGCCACCTACTGTTATTGCTCGATCTTCGATGCTTGCTGGGTCGTCGACAGCGCGAAGGACCTGCAAACCCCGGATCCCGTCGACGAGTGCCCGGATTTTGGCGACCAGTCGTTCGGCAACTGAAGCGCGATAGACGCTACTGGACGGAGTCCGGTCCTGCGACGGCGTTGTCTGCGAACAGGCCCGAGATATCGACCGGATCGAATTCGCGGCGCCGGCCACAGTATTCGCAGGTGACATCTACCCGCCCCCGCTCCGCCAGCACGTCGCGCGTCTCGGCTTCGCCCAGCATGCGCAAAACCTCTTCGGCCCGCCCGCGCGAGCAGCGGCAGCGAAACACCACTGGCTTGGGCTCGAATACGCGCACGTCGTCTTCCGCGAACAAACTGCCGATCAGCGCCATCCCGTCGGCGGAGCCAAAATCGCCGGAGCGCAGCGTCGCGGCCAGGTAGCCGAGTCGCGTCCAGTCATCGTGGTCCAGGCCATGCTGCCCGGGCATCTGTTGCAGCAGGATACCGCCGCTCATGGACGCGTCACTCACGAGCGCGACATGGCTGGGCACCTGCACGGAACGCGCGAAATAGTTCTCGAGGCTGTCGGCGAGCGAAGAGCGCTCGATCTCGACGATTCCCTGGTAGGGGCGCTCGCCGGCATCCACCGTAATCGCGCAATGCGCGCCGTGCACCATGTCGCCGAAGGAAGTCCCGGCCGCCGTCTCGTCGGCGCTCGCCATGCCGCGCAGCTCCAGGTCACTGGTGCATTGCATGACGAGCATGCGCAGGCCGCCGCCGCCCTGGATCTGCAGGGTAATCGCACCGTCGAACTTGAGGCTCTGCGCGATCAGCCCGGTTGCGGCCGCGGCATGACCAAGCGTGTCTCGAACGAGCGGGTCGTAATCGTGATCGCGCAGCATCCGGCGCCACGAGCGCGACAGGCTGATCAGCGCACCGCGGACCGGCAGTGAATCGAATACGAACGGCGTGATAGCGTCAGCAGCCATGGGAAACTCCAGCCAGCGGACTGGCTAGGATTTGCCCAGCTTGGTTCGCAGAATCTCGTTGACCTGGCCGGGGTTGGCCTTGCCGCCGGTCTCCTTCATGACCTGGCCGACGAAGAAGCCGATGAGCTTCTCCTTGCCGGCCCGGTACTCCTCGGCCTGGCCCGGGTTGGCGGCGATGACCTTGTCCACGATCGCCTCGATCGCCGAGCTGTCGGTGATCTGCTTGAGCCCGCGTGCCTCGATCACGGCGTCGGCATCGCCCTCGCCGGCCCACATGGCCTCGAACACTTCCTTGGCGATCTTGCCGGAGATCGTGTTGTCGTGGATGCGGTTGATCAGTCCCGCGAGGTCCCGCGCCGGGATGCGGCTCGCCTCGATCTCGAGACCCTCCTTATTAAGGGCGCCGGAGAGATCGCCGATCACCCAGTTCGCGACGACCTGGGCGGGCGCGTCTGCCGCAGCCGACGCTTCTTCGAAGTAATCCGCAAGACTCCGGCTCACAGTCAGGATCGCCGCATCGTCCCGCTTGATCCCGTAATGGTCGATGAGGCGGCGTTGTTTTTCGTCCGGCAATTCGGGCAGCGATTCGCGCACACCGTCGATGAATTCCTCGCTGATCTCGACGGGCAGGAGATCCGGGTCCGGGAAGTAGCGGTAGTCGTTGGCTTCTTCCTTCGAGCGCATCGAGCGGGTCTCGTCGCGGCCCGAGTCGTACAGGCGCGTCTCCTGGACCACCTCGCCGCCGTCCTCGAGCACGTCGATCTGCCGCTCGACCTCGAAATTGATGGCCCGCTCCACGAAGCGGAACGAGTTCAGGTTCTTGATCTCGGTGCGCGTGCCGAACGCCTCCTCGCCGCGCGGCCGCACCGACACGTTGGCGTCGCAGCGGAACGAGCCTTCCTGCATGTTGCCGTCGGAGATCCCGAGGTAGCGCACGATCGTGTGGATCTTGCGCATGTAGGCGACCGCCTCCTTCGCCGAGCGCAGGTCCGGCTCGGAAACGATCTCGAGCAGCGGGGTGCCCGCACGATTCAGGTCGATGCCCGAGTAGCGGTCGAAGCCCTCGTGGACCGACTTGCCGGCATCTTCCTCGAGGTGCGCGCGCGTGATGCCGATGCGCTTGTCGTTGCCCTCGTCGTCCGTAATGAAGAGTTCACCATGCTCGACGACAGGCAGCTCATACTGGCTGATCTGGTAGCCCTTGGGAAGGTCCGGGTAGAAATAGTTCTTGCGCGCGAAGATCGACCGGGGAGCAATCGTGGCATGCACCGCGAGGCCGAACTTGCACGCCATGCGCACGACCTCCTCGTTGAGCACCGGCAGCACACCCGGGTAGCCGAGATCGATCAGGCACGCCTGGGTATTCGGCTCGGCACCGTAGGTCGTAGGTGCGCCGGAGAAGATCTTGCTTCGCGTCGCGAGCTGCGTATGGATCTCCAGCCCGATCACGACTTCCCAGGCCGCGCTCATGCGTAACCCTCCGGGCAGCGCGCATGCCAATCAGTCTGTACCTGGTACTGGTGTGCAGTATTCAGAAGGCGTTCCTCGCCGAAATGCGGCCCGACGAGATGCAGGCCCACGGGCAAGTCGCTCGCGAAACCGCACGGGATCGAGATGCCGGGCAGCCCGGCGAGATTGGCGCCGATCGTGTAGATGTCGTTGAGGTACATCGTGATCGGGTCGTCGGTCTTGTCGCCCAGCCTGAATGCCGGCGCCGGCGCCGTGGGGCCGGCGATGACGTCGACGTCGGCGAACGCCTTGCGGAAATCGTCCGCGATCAGCTGCCGGACCTGCTGCGCCTTGAGGTAGTACGCATCGTAGTAACCGGCCGACAGCACGTAGGTGCCCGTCAGTATGCGGCGCTTCACCTCTGCGCCGAATCCTTCGCCTCGACTACGGCAATAGAGATCCAGCAGGTCTTCGGGGTTGTCCGCACGATGACCGAAACGTACGCCGTCGAAGCGCGACAGGTTGGAGGAGCACTCGGCGGGCGCCACCACGTAATACGTCGGCACGGACAGGTCGAGATTCGGCAGATCGACTTCCGTCAGGCTGGCGCCCTGCGCCTCGAGCACGGACAGCGCTTCTCGCACGGCCTTACCCGTCGCCTCGTCGAGCCCCGCGTCGAAATGCTGCCGCACGATGCCGACTCGCAGGCCCTTCAGCGACCGGCCGAGGCCCGCGACGTAATCGGGGACCGGGTAATCGATCGATGTCGAATCGCGCTCGTCGAAGCCGGCCATCACGCCCAGCAGGAGTGCGGCGTCTTCGGCCGTGCGCGTAATCACTCCTGCCTGGTCCAGGCTGGATGCGAACGCGATCATGCCGAAGCGGGACACGCGGCCGTAGGTCGGCTTGATTCCAGTGGTACCGGTGAGCGCTGCCGGCTGACGGATCGAGCCCCCCGTATCGGTTCCCGTCGCCGCCGGCACGATCCGCGCGGCAACCGATGCCGCCGAACCGCCCGACGAGCCGCCAGGCGAGCAATCGAGGTTCCAGGGATTTCTGACCGGGCCGAAATAGCTGGTCTCG
>JABAHR010000091.1_pt2 | contig 10744 bp, 8 predicted proteins | sample 7062101 | NCBI WGS metagenome assembly JABAHR01 (sample SAMN14534553, study PRJNA622989) | marine sediment metagenome | biome: marine biome [ENVO:00000428]; feature: marine pelagic biome [ENVO:01000023]; material: deep marine sediment [ENVO:00002113] | place: India: Gulf of Kutch | collected...
GGAGTAGAAAGAATATTTACATCAGTTACTGATGTAAGGGCCTGAAAAAGTGCGCTGAATGACGGTATTGGAGGAATAGGACCAGAACCATCAGGATCAACTTCCTCTCCAACCACTCCCAAAAACATACCAGACAGACTTCCAACAAGTGATACGGTATTCTCGCTGTCAGCTGCAGCACCTAAAAGACTTGGAACTCCAGGTAGGTTAGTACCTCCAAACCCCAGGTTATCATCATTTATGGTAAATCCGATGCTCAGATTTGTTCCAAGTGATTTTAGCTGATCAAGGCTGACTTCGAGGATTGCTGCTTCTACAAATACCTGCCTTCTTCGTATATCAAGCTCATCAATTACCCTCTTTATTGCATCAAACTCCCTTCTTGAACCTACGACGATTATTGAATTTGTAGAAATATCTGATGTTATTCTTATGTCTTCTAAACTAAATTCGGCAATAGCTCCGGTAGCAGAAGTTCTCTGTACTCCTCTTCCCTGATCCTGCTGGCTTCTTTGCTGGTTTTCCCTTGTAGCGGCAAACCCTCTGGATGTTCTGGTTGACGTATTAGCAGTACCTGATATTAAAGAATTTAGTACATTTACAATTTGTTCCGCATCACCGTTTTTGAGTCTTATCACATATATTCCATGCTCAGGCTCATCAACTTCTACATCAAGCCTTTCGATTGCCGCCTTAATTTTAGGCATATCATCGGGATAAGCAATAACTATAAGTGAGTTTGTCCTTTCATCTGTGATTATTTTAAATCCTGCAATCTCGGTCTGCCCACCTGCCGCAGCCCTTGCAGCTCTTGCTCTTCTGCTCGTAGACCTTCTTCTTCTATCTCCTCTATCTTCATCTGTTGTTGAAATAGGTGAAGCGCTCTGTCCACCAAAAATCTCGGTTAGCATTGCAGCTATATCTGATGCCTCGGAGTTATATATTTTTACAAATATTATGTCTTTTTCCTTATCAATATTGTTTAATATATTTATAAGTCTTTCAAGGTTTGACTCTGTTTCTACAATTATAAGTGTATTTAGTGGTGCATGAACTACGATATCTCCTTCTCTTGAAACAAGTGGCTTTAAGGTATTAGCGACATCCTGAGCTGAAATATTTTTTAATGGTATAATTTGCGTTACAAAACTATCAGTAGGATCTGCAACTAATCTTCCTTCTATAACCTCAATATCCTTTTGTTTAATATCTCTAGATTCAGTTATTACATTAAGTATTCCCTTCTTATATATGGTAAAACCATGAATACGCAGGATTGCCCCGAATAGACGTATTGCATTTTTCTTATTAAAGCCGCCTTCGGGAGTAACAATCGTTACTTTTTGTGATTTAAGCTTATCATCCAGTATATAGCTCTCACCTGTGATTTCACTTATGGTTCTTACAAAATCCCTTAGATCAATTTCATCAGGGATGTTAACAGTGGCTTCAACTTCCGGAGCCCTTCTAACTACAGGTACTGTAGGTTTTGTCTCCGGAGTATTTTGAGCAAATCTATCATATCTCTGCTCGTGGTTATTTGCTGCAAGCATAATCTGATCATCAAGGAGATTTTCATACCTTTTCTCTGCTTCAGGTATATTGCTGTTTTCGATTGTAAGAAGCTGAGCCAGGGTTACATCATCATCAACATAGTTTTCCTGCTTATCTTCTCTGAACACAAGCTTTTCTGTTTTAGGCTCTTCAGGGACAACTTGTTCCTTAACAACATTACTACTGGTATCTACAGGCTTAATCTCTGCAGCCGTGTTTATTATTTCAGGATTGTTTACCTGCGGCTGCTCTTCAACTTTATTTTCTTCTTTTATATCCTCTTTTTTTGCAGTTGCGTCGTTTACATCTTTTTTATTCTCATTGACGGCTTCTAACTTATCTTGAATTGAAGCTTCATTTTCAGGCTTTTCTACTTTTTCAACCTTTATAGGTTCATTTTTATCTTCTTTGACTATAAGCTCTGTCTTTTCATCTTTTTTAATTATCTGACTTTCAGGTTCTTGTTTTTTGACTATTTTAATGTCTTCTATTTTTTCTTCTGTCTTATCAACTTCATTTTGTTTAACTTTTTTTACTTCTTGGTTTATTTCTTCCTTCTTTTCTTTAAATATTTCTTTTTTTGCAGCTACTTCTTTGACTGGTTTTGATGATTTTTCATCGTTTGTGACTTCTTTACTGCTATCAGCCATTGCAACCAATGTGGTTTTAATCTCGTTATTGCTATCTATTTCTTTAGGAAATTTTAATATCTGGCCAATATTAATTTGTTTTGAATCCAGATTATTAAACTCCATAGCCTGTTTAGTGGTAAGACCATGTTTTTCAGCCAATACTGACAGGCTATCTCCACTTTGAACCTTGTACCTTAGGTACGGGCTTGGAGGCATTTTAGCAATTTTGAGTTTTTGACCTATTTTTATATTGTTATCTTTTAAGTTATTTAGCTTCCTTATATCAGCCGAAGTAGTGTTATATTTATCAGCAAGCACTGAAACGCTGTCCCCGCTCTCGACCGTATAAGTAATAATGTTGCTTTTTCCGGTTTTAGGAATATCAACTTTAACTGACTTATTAATATTGCTGTCAGATTTAGCAACTTTAATAACTTCTTTTTTGGTCCGGGTTGTAGTTTCAGGTTTTACAGTTTCTTTTTCTGTTTCTTTTTTAACAAGTTTCTTAATGACATCTTCTTTTTTAGTCTGAATAACCGGTTTGATTTCAGCCTGTTTTTCTTCTTTATCTACTTTTGTAATAGTATTTTCAGTCTTTACTGATTCTATATGAGCCTTTTGTTTGCTAGCAGTTTCTTTTTTAGCCTGTATAACCTGCTTAGTTTCTGGTTTTTTTACTTCTTTTTCTATTTTTGAATCTGGTTTGATTACATTAACTGTTTTACTGGTTTGAGCTTTTGCCAGCACAGGCTTATCATTGTTTTTAGAATTATCTAACTTGCCTTTATTATTTGGCAATTTATCTAATTTTGCTATTTTCTCATTCGATAGATCAGTTTTATTCTCTACTTTTTCAGTTGTTTGCTGTTTTACTTTTGCAGTATTAACACCCAATATTATTTCTTCTTTATTGGAAGCTATCTGAAATGGTCCTCCACCTGTAGTTTTTTGTGGTTTAATTTCAGTCTTTTCTATATTTTTTTCTATTTTTTTGTCTATTGTTTCAGTTTTAGCTACTTTAACTTCTTTAACTGCAATTTCTGGTTTTTCCTTTACATCCTCTAGGGTTAATGGAAGCTTTATTTTTTGGCCTATATTTATCTGTTTAGAACTAAGACCATTTATCTTCATAAGCTCCTTTGTTGTAATTCCGTGACGATCAGCTAAATAAGACAGGCTGTCTCCACTTTCTATACGATATGTTTTATACTTGCTGGGAGGAATATTTGGAATCTTAAGAGTCTGTCCAATATCAATCTGGTTTCTTTCCAGATTGTTTAAAGTTCTTATAGTTTTTGCAGTTGTATTATGTTTTTGCGCAAGTATTGAAATGCTGTCACCGCTCTTTACAACATAGTCAATATAAGCTCCTTGTTTTGTTGATTTTTTATTTACAGGCTTAGTAATCTTAGCCTTTTTTACTTTTTTGTTGCCTGGACTTTTTTCCAGATCACTTTTGAGTGATTTTTCCAGATCGGTATAATTTTTATTATCTTTAGGACTGTTTATATTGCTTTTGGAGGCTACTTTAACACTCTTTTTTGTTAATGAAGCTGTTTTTACCTTACTTTTTTCCTCTTCCTTTAATTTTTCCTGTTTATCTAAAAAAGACAGATATTTATCTTCGATTTCTTTTTGATAGTCTTTCTTTTTACTACCTTTAACCGGAATAGCAGCAGGTTTTTTATCTATTTTTGAGGCTGTTTTTATGCTTTTATTGGAATCATACGACTTCGAACTATCAAATTTCTTGTTATAAGGAATTAGTAGTTTCTGTCCTACATTTATCTGATTTCTACCTAATTTATTTACAATTTTTATAGATTTAGTGTCTGTTTTATATTTTGACGCAATTTGAGATAAGCTGTCACCTTTTTGAATTGTATAGCTTATAAATGCATCTTTTCCTTTTGCATTTTTAGTATTAAAGGGAACTTTCAGCACTTCACCCAGAAATACCTGATCCCTTGTTATATTATTTAACTTCTTTATATAATCTACAGTTGTCTTATAGCGATAAGCCAGACCACCCATACTATCGCCTTTTCCTACCGTATGAGTTATAATCTCCTTACTGTAGTTATAACTTACGGATTTAACAGCTTTATTCCCATCAATCGAGTGCTGGGCAAATAAGTTGGTAGTTACAAGTGTTGTGAGCAATATTAAGATTGCCACTAATTCTTTATTCATCTTCTCCCTCATGAACTTGCTCCAAAATGTTTAAGAAATTACTTTATGTTTTAATCATAAACTACTTTTAATATTAAGTCTAGTACTTTTTTACATTTATAAAATAAACAAAGCTCTACTGTAGGTTCATTAAATGGTGTAAATTATCTGACTGCGTACTCGAATGTATGCTTCTTCTTTCGCCTTGTAAGGTTAATGGTAAAGTTGGGCTGGCCTTTAAGTTCCTGGAATATTCCAAGAGCATTTGTTACATCTGTTAATTCAACATCATTTATAGAATTTAATGTATCACCGTTTCTAAGTCCTATTTTATAAAAAAACGTATTACGCCTCATACCAAAGAGCTTGAGACCTTCTTCATTTGGTATAACACGCACCTCAGCAATAATTTCGTTAATATCCTCTAATAGTTCATCGAGCAGGTCCTGGTCTACTTCAAACTCATTTTCACCGATTTTCTTAATTCCTTCATCGAGAGCTTCGTCTTCATCATCTTTGGGTTTTGATATTTCAGGTCTGGTATTTCTTGTAGGTTTTCTTGAAGTGGATGCAACAGTTACAGTTTTGCACTTTATGGTTTCATAGCCGCTTCTTCGCTCTAATATCACCTTGCAGTTTTCGACCTTAGAAATCTTAATTTTTTCGGATTTATATATATCTACCTCATCACCAATAAAATAGCCATTTGATTTATTGTTATCCAGATTTTTCAATACTGCCTGTGAATTATTTATATCTATAATAGTTGCAATCAATTCCATATTGAGCTTTGTCTCCGGAGCATCTCTGTCACCAGTAAGTCCCGGTGTTAAACTATCAGCAACCGGGATATTCTTTAACCCAAATATATTACTTGCAAGAATGGGCTTATAATATGCTCTGGGTCTTTTGTTATTTGCTGTTGGTACTCTGCGAGTGGTGATATTTTTATTAGTGATATTATTTTTGAGATTGCTAGTGGATAATGATGGTTTTACAAAGTTGTCATGAACTATTAGCACAAAAACGATAGCAATGAGTGCGATTAGTACAAATTCTACAATCTTAATATATTTCTTTATTATTGCTGAAATCATCTTAAGTAATCAAATTAAATAATAATTTAAAAATAAAGTAATTTACTTAATATGTCAATAGTTATCAAATCTAATTAATAATACTATATATAATAAATTTCAAAAGAGAATTAAAGTCTTTTTTTAAATAACCCCATTAAGACTCTCCTATGATTAGACAATATGAAATAAATAAAATAATATTCATAAAATAAATTTCAAATTATTAAATAATAATAAAGCAGAAATTTACATTGAATAAAAAAATAAAAATATATCTGGCTGGTCCTCTTGGTTTTTCTGAAGCGGGAAGGCAGTTTCATAATAACATTATTATTCCTGCTATAAAGAAACTGGGATTTTCATATTACGACCCATGGAATACTCGTCTAAACAAACAAATAAAAGAAGTATCATCTTTAGAATATGGCAAAAGAAAAAGAAATGCATGGTATAAGCTAAATTTAGAACTGGGAAAGTTAAACTCCACAGAAATTGACAGTTCGGATATAATGCTTGCTGTACTTGATGGAGTAGATGTTGACAGCGGTACTGCTGCAGAGATTGGGTATGCATTTGCAAAGTGCAAGAAAATTCTTGGATATAGAGGCGATTTCAGATTAAGTGCAGATAATGACGGATCGACCGTAAACCTGCAGGTTGAATACTTCATTCGTGCAAGCGGTGGTACAATCATTACAACAATAAAACAATTAAATGCAGAGCTTAAAAAACTTGCTGCTATATAAATTTTATAAGCAGTTGATTCAAATTGACTTTCATACCTGTTTTTAGTAAATTAGAGTGTTCAAATTTAATCTGCTAAATTATTTGGGGGCCCAAAATCGGAGTCTTATCAACTGTATCAGAAAAACTATTAGAAAACGAAGAACAAATCACATTTGATGAAGCGATGGCTTTAACTGAGCTTCCAAAGGATGAAGTACCTGACCTTATTTCTCTTGCAAGGAAAGTCACACTTAAATATAAAGGTGACGGAGTATTTTTAAGGTCTATCATTAGCGCCCAGACAGGCAACTGCCCCGAGGACTGCTCATTCTGTTCACAATCCGCTCATTTTGACACAGAAGTTGAAGCCCACCCACTTATGGCTGCAGAAAAAATACTTGGCGCAGCAAAGCAGGCGGAGAAAAATGGAGCGATGGATTTTTGTATAGTAATAAGTGCAAAAGGCCCTACCCCAAGAATATTTAAAAAAGTACTCGAAGCCGTAGATCTTCTCGTAAAAGAAACAGAACTTAAAGTTGGCTGCTCCCTAGGCGACCTTACCGAAGAGCAGGCTTATACCCTAAGGGATCACGGAGTATGGAGATATAACCATAATTTAGAAACTTGCAGAAGCCACTTTCCTAATATCTGTACTACACACACTTATGATCACAGAAGAAAAACTGCAGAGCTTGTAAAGGAAACAGGCATGAACCTATGCTGCGGAGGCATACTCGGCATGGGAGAGTCAGTAAGGCAGAGGCTTGAGCTTGCTTTTGAGTTAAGAGAGTTAAATCCCACATGGGTACCTATAAATTTTTTAAATCCCCGACCAGGCACGCCATTTTCAGAATTTGAAAAAGTAGCACCGTTTGAAGCTGTAAGAACAATATCAATTTACAGACTTATTCTTCCGGACAAAATCATTATGACTGCGGGTGGAAGAGAGGTTACATTAAGAGACTTACAGTCAATGGGACTTGTAGCCGGAGCAAACGCCATGATTCTTGGCAACTATCTTACCACTCCCGGAAGAACTCCTGAAGAGGATCTTAGAATGCTCGATGACCTTGAGCTTCCGGTTAGAAAAGAGATTGTTAACTAACCTTTGTCACCAGTTATTAAGAACCTACCATTAGAAGTGGTACGAAAAAATGGGTGAAAATGATTCAAAGAAAACGGCCGATCTGGACAAAGAATACATCTGGCATCCGTTTACCCAGATGCAGGAGTATGAGCAAAAAGACCCTGTTGTAATAGAAAAAGGAGATGGCGTTTACCTATATGATTCTGAGGGTAACAAGTACATCGACGGAGTATCATCGCTTTGGGTTAACATCCACGGCCATAAGGTGCCTGAAATTGATGAAGCCATAAAGAATCAGGTTGATAATATTAGTCATTCCACACTTCTTGGAATCACAAACCCACCCGCTGCAAAACTTGCTGAAGAACTAATTAGAATCTGCCCTTCCGGCCTTAAGAAAGTTTTTTATTCCGGTGACGGTGCAAGCGCTGTTGAAGTTGGAATTAAAATGGCCTTTCAATACTGGAAGAATAAAGAAAAGCCCAAAAAGACCAAATTTGTATATCTTGAAAACGGCTACCATGGAGACACACTCGGAGCGGTTTCTGTTGGTGGAATTGACCTATTTCATTCTGCTTTTAAAGACCTGCTTTTTGAAACATACAAAGCCCCATCATACTACTGTTACAGGTGTCCGCTTAACAAGACCTATCCTTCGTGCAATATCGCATGTGCAGATGAAATTGATAAAATTCTAAGTGAGAATCATGAAGAAATATGTGCTGTTATTCTCGAGCCGTATGTGCAGGCAGCAGGTGGCATGATTGTTGCTCCTGAGGGTTATCTTAAAAAAGTCAGAGAATACTGCGATAAGCATGATGTTCTTTTAATAGTTGATGAAGTAGCCACCGGTTTTGGAAGGACTGGAGAGATGTTTGCGTGTGAACATGAAGGCGTGACCCCGGATATACTAGTGCTTGGAAAGGGAATGACAGGAGGCTACCTGCCTCTTTCCGCAACAATTACAAACCAAAAAGTCTACGACGCTTTCCTTGGAGAATATGAAGAGTATAAGACATTCTTTCATGGGCACAGCTACGCTGGAAACCCGATTTCATGTGCGGCATCTATTGCCAACATAGAGGTGTTTGAAAAAAATGATACACTCACTGAGCTTAAGGGAAAAATAGAGTATTTTGAAAATGAACTTAAAGAATTCACAGGCCTCTCTCATGTTGGCAATGTAAGAAACAAGGGGCTTATGGCTGGCATTGAACTCGTAGAAGACAAAAAGACCAAAAAGCCTTATGAAGCCAAAGAAAAAATAGGCTGGCAGGTTTGTGACAGAGCTATGGAAGATGAAGTCCTCCTCCGCCCTCTTGGAAATGTAGTAGTTCTGATGCCACCGCTAGGTATCGAGATGGAAGACCTTAAAAAACTAATGAAGGTTACATTTCAGTCAATTAAAGAAGCTACAGAGTCGTAATATTCGTGATTAGTCAGGATAACTGTAAGTTACCTGATAGATATCCGGGGCATCTTTATCCCTGTCATTAAAAATCTTGCCGTTTAACTCTATCCATGAGTGGCCATCCAGTACTGACTCAGTACTCATTTGGATTTTCACCCTTCTTAACCCCATAATAAATATTCACATCCTGCCCCATCTTGCTTAAAAAGTAATATAATGTGAGAGAGCGTTTTAAACACACATTCTTATAAATCCAAAAATCTCTATACAGTATCAGATTTGTAAGCTCTAATACTTTTCCGGCTTGCTTTAATCTCTGTTCTTCCTTGGATTCCGAACTTAGAAGCTCCATTAATCTTTTAAGGGAAAAGATTTTTAGCAACAGTGGGAGTATGGTTAGGAATAAAACAATCTGGAAGAATAAAAGAACATCCCCAAATGAGTCGAAGTGGTTAAATAGTTTTTTAATTTTATCCATAATGTTACTACTTGTTTGTTAATATATAGCCTCATGCTAACATTTTCTATATTGAACTACTCCTTGGTTCGTGGTTATCTATAAAATGGCAGATTCATTATCCTGGATCGAAAAAGAATTAGACGTAATAAAGGACAAAGACCTGTTCAGAATCTTAACAGAGCTTGAGTCCGCTCAGTCACCTGAGATTATTATCGACGGCAAAAAATATATTCTCCTCTCATCTAACAGCTACCTTGGACTCACGGTTGAACCCAGAGTTATTCAGGCTGCTGTTGAAGCTACTGAAAAATATGGTACAGGCTCGGGAGGCTCAAGGCTAGTTAGCGGAAGCACTGACCTGCACAGGCAGCTTGAGCAGCGGTTAGCATATTTCAAAAAAACCGAAGCCGCTATTCTCTTTAGCACGGGTTATCTTGCTAATATCGGGACGATATCAACCCTTATAGGCAAAGACGATGTTATATACAGTGATGAGCTAAACCACGCATCGATCATAGACGGATGCAGACTGTCAAGAGCCGATATTAAAATTTATAGACATCTTGATATCAATCATCTGGAATCCCTTTTGGAAAAAGACAAGAATAGAAAATGCAAGAAGTTGATTGTGACGGATACGGTATTTAGCATGGACGGTGACCTTGCACCCCTGCCCGAGATAGCCGACCTTGCTGATAAATATGGCTGTATGTTCATGATAGATGAGGCACATTCTACAGGTGTGCTCGGAAAAAGAGGAAGCGGGGGAACTGAGCACTTTGGAATAGAAGACAGGGTGCCAATTGTAATGGGTACGCTTTCAAAAGCTGTTGGCTCACTCGGTGGATATATTGCCGGAAGCCAAAAACTTATAGATTTTATAAGAAACAGGGTGCGGAGTTATATTTTTGATACATCTCTACCCGCAGCCTCTCTTGCTGCATCACTTACTGCTATTGATATTATTGAGCATGAGCCTGAAAGAAGAGAATATCTATGGAAATTAATTAACAAATTCAAGACAGGCCTGGATGATATTGGACTTACAATCCTACCATCTCACTCAGCAGTTATTCCGGTACTTATTGGAGATGCCCAGCCAACACTGGACTTTGCCAAGTCACTTAGAGAAAACGGAGTATACACCCCGGCTGTGAGGCCACCTTCTGTACCGGATGGAATGTGCAGGATAAGGGCTACTCTTATGGCAAAACATACTGAAGATCAAATTGACCATGCACTAAAAGCATTTAAGCTAAGTCTCAACAATTAATACCCTCCTGTATTTACTTGATGACAATAATTTAATTATTTTTCAATAAACATATTGAAAGATTTATTTTTTATGCAATACTAAAGCATTATAGTTGCTTTAGTATTAAGGAGCATGAAAAATGAAAGAAAAGCTTAAAATAGCCAACATCATAAATGAAAAAGATCATGTATGGGATTCTAACAGCTACAATTCAAGGTTTGAGTATAAAAAGAAATCACTTTCTCAAAACTCTGGTGCTGAGAAACTGGGCTGCTCAATCTATGAAGTACCTCCTGGAAAATCTGCATTCCCATTTCATTATCACTGCTCAAATGAAGAAGCTGTATTTATTTTAGAAGGAAACGCCG
>JABAHR010004014.1_pt3 | contig 10735 bp, 12 predicted proteins | sample 7062101 | NCBI WGS metagenome assembly JABAHR01 (sample SAMN14534553, study PRJNA622989) | marine sediment metagenome | biome: marine biome [ENVO:00000428]; feature: marine pelagic biome [ENVO:01000023]; material: deep marine sediment [ENVO:00002113] | place: India: Gulf of Kutch | collected...
ACACCCACCAGCAGCGCGTGGCCGCCTGACAGCAGCGAGATCAGCGTCAGGTCCAGCACGTCCTGCTGGCCGATGATGCGCCGGCCCAGCATCGTCCGCGCCCGGTCGAGCGCCTCGGCGGTCTGCTCCAGCTGGCTCATCAGTTCGGGTTCGGCTTGGGGGTCGGTCATCGGCTCGGCGTCCTCGTCTGGTTCGCGGCATCGCATCGCGGCAAGTGCAAATACGCTGTGTTTCGAACCTAACGTGATCGCGGAAAAGGGCAACAATCCCGCGCAGCGATGGAGCGAATGTGAATGGCACTGCGCGGGGTGGATGACGGCTGCGCCGCCGGCCCCTATATTGGGCGGCAGGCATTCGATGCAGCGATGGAAGCGAGCGAGATGACCGACACCGCCCAAAGCCAGAGCGGCCCCAGCGCGGAGGGCATCGCCTCGGCTGCGCGCAAGGCGGCGAAGAAGGGCCCGCCGCCGGTGCATTTGTGGAATCCGCCTTTCTGCGGCGACCTCGACATGCGGATCGCCGCGGACGGCACCTGGTTCTACCTCGGTACGCCGATCGGCCGTAAGCCGCTGGTCAAGCTGTTCTCGTCGATCCTCAAGCGAGAGGGCGACAATTATTTCCTGGTCACCCCGGTCGAGAAGGTCGGCATCACCGTCGACGACGCGCCCTTCGTCGCCGTCGATTTCGAGCGCGAGCGCGAGGGCGAGGGCGCGGCGCAGCGCCTGACCTTCCTGACCCATGTCGACGACCGGGTGACCGCCGATGCCGAGCACCCCATCCGCGTCGAGCGCGCCGAGGACGGCACCCCGCGGCCCTACATCATGGTCCGTGCGGGGCTGGAGGCGCTGATCGACCGCAAGAGCTTCTACCGCCTGGTCGAGATCGGCGAGACCGAGACGCTGGACGGCGTCGAATGGTTCGGCGTGCATTCGGCCGGCGAGTTCTTCCCGATCATCCAAGCCGAAGAGATGCGCGTCTGATCCAGGCGCCCTCCGGGCACGATTCTGGCAAGTGGCGATCGGCGTCCGCATCGGGGATCGGGGCCGTCGTCTCCGTTGCTCCGGTAACCATTTTCCACTGCGTTTTTAGTGCGCTACGGCGATTCCGAAGGCGCCGTTTACAAGTCGTTAAGGTAATGAGGTGTAGACGATGTCGGGTAGCCAAGGTGTATGAGTCAGATGACCCAGGTCGATGCCGATAAACCGGGCGATCGTGATTGTCCTCACATGATGCGGATTGCAGCGTTGGAAGACGAAGGCTTTCGTCTTGCGAGGGCGAATCAATCGGTCCAGGCGATGCAGAAGTTCATCGAGGTCGCCTCGATTTGTGGCGCCTGCTGCCTGACCTGTCCGCGTTCGGTATGCAGGCGGAACTAGGCTTTCAAACCGGGGCGACGCCTTGCGGAGCGCTTGTCGTGTCTGCCCGCTTCGCCGGATGATCCGTAGGTAGAACGCCNNCCCTTGAAAAGGGCTGACGGCTGCGCGCGGCGAGCCCCCGGTGGGTTGCCAGCGGCAATGACGGCGGCACCCAACCTACAGGGTTCGCCGTTAACGCTGCATTTACATTTCATTTATAATGTACGCCCAAGAAAAATGAGTTCGATGCAATGGCTGAAGATTTTGAGAAGATACTGGCTGATCTCGCGCTCGTGAAGCAGTTGAGCGTAATAACCCAGCAGCAGCATATGTCCGAAATAATTGATGAAATCATTTTTGTTGTGTCTGGGATCCAGAGCAAGTTTCTAAACCCGGCTGATAACGACGACGCCGTATCGTGAGCCGCTGAAGGCCTGAAGCCGGATCTTACTCGTTTGCAGCGAGTGGCGCCGATGAAACGCGAGAGCGTGGCGCCCCCGCGACGGCCGTGGCGGAAAGCGCATCTACCGTTCCACAGGATCCCTGGCGCGAGGTTGCCGCGGAGCCGACCATCACCCGGTTGCCCTTGTGCGGCGGCCTTGATCAGGCCTGGGCCTCGGCTAGGATGCAGAGCAGCTCGAACATCAGCGATGCCCCCAGCCAGGCGGTGCCGCCCGAGGGGTCGAACGGGGGCGAGACCTCGACCAGGTCGGCGCCCACGAGGTTCAGGCCGCGCAGGCCGCGGATCGCCTGCTGCGCCTGCCAGGACGTCGGTCCGCCGATCTCGGGCGTGCCGGTCCCGGGCGCGTAGGCCGGGTCGACGAAGTCGATGTCGAAGCTGCAATAGGCGGGCGCGTCGCCCAGCAATTCCCGCGCCTCCATCATCACGTTCTCGATGCCGCGCTCGAACATCTCTTCGATGCGGATGATGGTGACACCCTGCGCGCGGCCCCAGCGGATGTCCTCGTCGTCGTACATGGTGCCGCGGATGCCGATCTGAATCACCCGGGCCGGATCCAGAAGCCCCTCCTCGATGGCGCGGCGGAAGGGCGTGCCGTGGGTGTAGCGCCGGCCGCCGAAATAGCTGTGATAGAGGTCGGTATGCGCATCGAAATGCACCATGCCCAGCGGGCGCTCGGCAGCCAGCGCGCGCAGGATCGGCAGCGACACCAGATGATCGCCGCCCGCCGCCAGCGGCACGATGCGACGTGCCGCGAGCCGGGCGAAGAAATCGGTGATCCGGACCAGGCTGTCCTCGAGGTCGGCGGGGTTGGGGCCGACATCGCCCAGATCGGCGCAGTTGACCAGTGCGAAGGGGTTGAGCCCCGTCACCGGGTGTCCGGCGCGGATCATCGTCGACGCATCGCGCAGCGCCCGCGGCCCGTGGCGCGCGCCCGGCCGATTCGTGGTGCCGCCGTCCCAGGGCACCCCGACCAGGCCCAGCCGCACCTGGTCGATCTCGGGGTGATCCAGGCCCAGGTGGCGCAGCCGCATGAAGGTCGGGATGCCGGCGAAGCGCGGCAGGTCGAAGCCTGAAACAGGCTGAAAGCTGGTGTCCGTCATGCTATCCTCCGTGAAGATGGACTTGCTGGAGCCCGGTTCTTGATCCGACTATTGCAGGCGATCGCAGCTATTGTCTCGTTCCTCGCCGCGCCGCTGGCCGCAGAGGAACGGATCGCGGTCGACCTGGAACTCGTGTTGGCGGTCGATACCTCCCGGTCGATGGATTACGACGAGTTGCTGCTGCAACGCGAGGGCTATGCCGCGGCGCTGGAACATCCGGCTGTCAGCAGCGCCCTGTCGCTGGGTCGGCTTGGCCGCGCCGCCATCATGTATTTCGAATGGGGCGGGCCGGGCGCGTCACGGCTGCTGGTCGACTGGACGCTGATCGAGGGCCCCGAGGACGCCGCGCGGGTGTCGCAAACGCTGCGGTCTTTCCCGATCGCCGGGCTGCGCGGCACCTCGATCTCGGGCGCGATGGAGCACGCGGCCCGCGAGATCGAAGAGAACGGCTATGAGGGCCTGCGCAAGGTCATCGACATTTCGGGCGACGGCCCGAACAACCGGGGCCGGCCGGTGGCCGAGGTGCGCGACGAGCTGGCCGCCAAGGGGATCGAGATCAACGGCCTGCCCTTCATGATCAAGGCGCCCGGCGGAGCCTATTCGATCCCCGATCTGGATCTCTATTACGAGGATTGCGTGATCGCGGGGGAAGGCGCCTTCGTGATACCGATCTTCCGGATGGATCGGCTGGTGGCCTCGATCCGGCAGAAGCTGGTGCTTGAGATCTCGGGCCTGCCGGGCCCGCCGAACACGCGGGTCCGTCCCGCCCGGGGCGAGATGGACTGCATGATCGGCGAGAAGCTGCGGCTGCGGCAGGAGTGGCAGTAGGCCCTAGAGCAGGATCACCTGGGTGCCGACCTTGGCCAGCTCGTAGAGCTCTTCGATATGCTGGTTGAACAGCCCGATGCAGCCGCTGGACGACCGCCGGCCGATCTTGCGGATGTCGTTGGTGCCGTGGATCCGGTAGTACTGCCAGCTGAGGTTCAGCGCGCGGGTGCCCAGCGGGTTCTCCGGCCCCGGGCCGATGTATTTCGGCAGGTCGGGGTTGCGCTCCAGCATGTCCGGCGTCGGCCGCCAGTCGGGCGACGGGCGCTTGAGCACGACCTCGGTGGTGCCGCGGCGGGTCAGCTCGTCGGTCAGCGGGATCGAGGTGGGGTAGATCCGGGTGACGCTCTCGTCCTCGGACCAGTAGAACAGCGCGCGCGAGTTGGTGTCGCAGAGGATCGCGCCGTTTCTGAGATTGTCGAAATGGTCCTGCCAGCGATGCGTCGGGAAGCCCGAGATGCGGCGCTTGACGGTGCCGAGGGGGGCCTCGGAGACGGGGTCGTCCTGCGCGAGGACGACCGCGGGGGTCGCGGCCAGCGCCATGGACGTGGCCAGGAAGTGCCTGCGGCTGTGCGGCATGGAGTCTGCTCCGGGTCTCGATTTGCCTGTGGGGAAGGTTGTGCGCCCGGATGAGCGGCGTGTCCAGTCACCACCGCGTGAGACGACCGGGATGGGCGGCGAGGTGCCGTGGGGCGGCTCACCCTATGCTGGGCAAATCTTGCCCACCATCAGCGGCCGGAGCGGCCCGGATCGTCCGATGATGGGGGCTACATGCCCGCTCCACCCGTGTGCCTCGCCTGCCAGCCTTGTTGANNCTTGTTGAAAAAGCAAGACTAATGGGCAATCATCGACCATGCCGTCGATCCACCACTTCAGCCTGATCGGCGGGGAGGGCAATGCGATGGCCATACATCCGGTAGACAGTTGCGATGTTCTGGTTCTTGTCGACAACGTCACCGACATTCTCTCGTCCGTTCCGGATTCGGTAACAACAGAAGTGCAGAACGTCGTTAAGGCCGGAGCCCGCGAGCTTTCGGGGCACTGCCTTTGCTGCGCGCATTTCGGCCTGTCGCTTGTGGTTACCGTCCGGCGCGGCCAGGTCAGCCGCAGCCTTCTCTTCGACACCGGGCCTGAAGGTTCGACCTTGAAGCGAAATGCAGATCGCCTGGGGCTGGATCTTTCGGCGATCGAGTCCGTCGTCTTCTCGCATGGGCATTGGGACCATGTCGGCGGCATAGAAGTGGCGCTCGGCCTCATTCGCGCGGCGAATGGCGGTCGCGCCGTGCCGGTGCACGTGAACGACGGGATGTTCGTCCGCCGCGGCATGAAGACGCCGACCGGAGACATCCTTCCCTTCGGCGAGGTTCCGGGCAAGGAAGCGCTTGCGCGGGCGGGCGGCGATGTCGTCTCGATAGAGGACGCATACAACCTTCTGGACGACATGGTCTTCGTCAGCGGTGAGATCCCGCGAGTGACCCCGTATGAGGTAGGCTTTCCGCCGCATGTCAAAGACGTCGGTCAGGGATGGGAGCCCGACCCCCTGATACTGGACGAGCGGTACGCGGCCGTCCATGTGCGTGGCAAGGGCATGATCATCTTCTCCGCCTGTTCGCACGCCGGCATCGTCAATGTCCTGCGCGATGCGCGGGATAGGTTCGCCCCGATTCCGCTATATGCGGTCATGGGCGGCTTCCATCTCTCGGGCCCGGCGAACGAGGCCATCATCCCGCAAACGGTCGAGGATCTGAAAGAGTTCGATCTCGCCATGTTCGTGCCGGGCCACTGCACGGGGTGGCGCGCCGTTCACCGGCTGGTGGACACATTCGGCGAAGACCGCGTCGTGCCCTCCGCCGTTGGGCGGTTGCATCACTTCTGAAGGTTCGGGCGGTATTCGTGACCGGCGCAGCGAGCGCAGGGTTGGTGAAAGGCACCGTCCCCCACGACCCGCGCCGCCTCAATTCACCCGGACCACCTTGCCCGGATTCAGGATGTTCTGCGGGTCGAGCGCCTGCTTGATCGCGCCCATCACCTGCCAGCCATCGCCGTGCTCGGCCTGCATGTAGGCCATCTTGCCGGTGCCGATGCCGTGCTCTCCGGTCACCGTGCCGCCCAGCGCGAGCGCGCGCTCGTTCATGCGCCCCGCCAGGTCCTTGGCGATCTTGACCTGCTCCTCGTTGCCGCGCTCGATCAGGATCGCGGTGTGGAAGTTGCCGTCGCCGACATGGCCGATGAAGCTGTACTCCAGCGGGCTGGCGGCGAGGTCTGCCTCGGTCTCGGTGACGGCCTGGGCCAGGCGCGAGATCGGCACGCAGATGTCGGTGGTCACAGCCCAGCAGCCCGGGTTCACCGCCTTCTGCGCGTAATAGGCGTTGTGGCGCATGTCCCACAGGCGGTTGCGGTCCTCGGGTTTCGTTGACCACTCGAAGCCCTTGCCGCCATGCTCGGCGGCGATCTCGCCGACGATCTCGGACTGTTCGGACACGCCGCTTTCGGTGCCGTGGAATTCCAGGAACAGATGCGGAGTCTCGACCATCTCGGTCTTGAAGTAGGCGTTGAAGGCCGCGACCATCTTGCCGTCGAGGAACTCCATCCGGGCCATCGGCACGCCCATCTGGATCGTCTCGATGACGGTGTCGACGGCGCCCTCGATGCTGTCGAAGCGGCAGATCGCGGCCGAGATCGCCTCGGGCTGGCCCTGCAGGCGCAGCGTCAGCTCGGTGATGATGCCCAGCGTGCCTTCCGAGCCCACCATCAGCTTGGTCAGGTCATAGCCGGCGGCGGATTTGCGCGCCCGGGTGCCGGTGCGGATGACCCGGCCGTCGGCCAGCACGACCTCCAGCGCCAGCACGTTCTCGCGCATGGTGCCGTAGCGCACGGCGTTGGTGCCCGAGGCCCGCGTCGCGGCCATGCCGCCGATGGTGGCGTCGGCGCCGGGGTCGACCGGGAAGAACAGCCCGGTGTCGCGCAGATGGGTTTTCAGGTCGTCGCGGGTGATACCGGGCTGGACGACGACGTCGAGATCCTCCTGGTGGACCTCGAGCACCTTGTTCATCTTGCTCATGTCCAGCGAGATGCCGCCGCGGATCGCCAGCGCGTTGGCCTCGAGCGAGGTGCCGACGCCCCAGGGAACGATCGGGCAGCCTTCCTCGGCGCAGGTCTTGACGATGGTGACCACGTCCTCGGTGCTTTCGGGAAAGGCGACGGCGTCGGGCGGGGTTTCGGGGAAGTAGGACTCGTTCTGCCCATGCAGCGACCGCACCGCATCAGTGGTGACAATTTGCTCACCGAGCGCCTTGCGCAGACGTTCCACCGCCGTTTCTATGGTCATCGTTGAATCCTCCCGTCGCGTCGACGGGCGCGACCATACAGGGCGCGCAGGGGAAGAAAAAGGGCGATCGGACGGGCAACCGGGAAGGAGCGTACAAGGGCATGAGCGAAGCACCACAGGGCGGGACGGACGGCCCCTATCCCGCACCGCTGGATTGCGGTGGCGGCACCGTGCTGCCGGAGTGGATCGACTATAACGGGCACATGAACGTCGCCTATTACGTGCTGGCCTTCGACCAGGCCGTCGACCGGATGCTCGAGGACTGGGTGGGCATCGGCGAGACCTTCGTGGCAGCGGCGCGCCAGGGGCCATACGCTTTGCAGTCGAGCATCCATTACCTGGACGAGCTGCTCGAGGGCGATGCCTTCACCATCGATCTGCTGCTGATCGACTGCGACGCCAAGCGGATGCACGTCATGCTGCGGATGCTGAAGGCGGATGGCGCGGTGGCGGCGACCTACGAGCAGCTGCTGATGAACGTCGACCTCGAGGCGCGGCGTTCGACGCCCTATCCGGACTGGGCCCAGGCGCGGCTCGAGCGGATGAAGGCCGACCACGCCGACGCGCCGCGGCCGCCGCAATTCGGCCAGCCGCTGGGGATCCGGCGACGCTGATGGGGAATCCGGTCGGCGATCTGGTCCGGAGGCAGCTCAGCCGCGGTGCGCAGCAATGCGCCGAGGGGCTGCGCGCCATGCGCCAGCGCGGGCCGGGGCAACTGCAGTTCTGGCTGATCGCGCTGGTGATCGGGGTCGCCGCGGGCGTCGCGGCGGTGGGGTTCCGGCTGGCCATCATCGGGCTGCAGGAGCTGATCTACGGCGCCAACGACGCGATCCTCGCCAGCCACCTGGCCGACCTGCACTGGAGCTGGGTGCTGACGATCCCGATCCTGGGCGGGCTGGCGGTCGGGCTGATCATGCACCGCTTTACCGATGACGGCCGGGTCAGCACCGTGGCGCAGGTCATCGAGGGCGCCGCGCTGCAGGATGGGCGGGTGGATACCCGCACTGGCTGGGCCTCGCCGCTGGCGTCGCTGATCACCCTCAGCACCGGCGGCTCGACCGGGCGCGAGGGGCCGGTGGTGCATCTCGCGGCGCTGATCTCGTCCCATGTCGCGCGCTGGCTGCACGCCGACGGGGTGACCGGACGCGACCTGCTGGGCTGCGCCGTCGCGGCCGCGGTCTCGGCCTCGTTCAACGCGCCGATCGCGGGGGCGATCTTCGCGCTCGAGGTCATCCTGCGGCATTTCGCGGTGCACGCCTTCGCGCCGATCGTGATCGCCTCGGTCGCCGGTGCGGTGGTCAGCCGGCTGACCGTGGGCAACGTGACCGAGTTCATGCTGCCGCCGCACACGCTGGCCTTCTATGTCGAACTGCCGGCCTTCATGATCCTCGGTCTGGTCTGCGGGCTGGTCGCCAGCGTGATGATGTGGATCATCTTCGCCGCCGAGGATCTGGGTGACGAGATCCAGCGCGTCACGCGTATGCCGGGCTGGGCGCGGCCCGCGGTGGCGGGTGCGCTGCTGGGGACCATCGCGATCTTCTTCCCGCACATCATCGGGGTCGGCTACGAGACCACAAGCCGCGCGCTGACCGAGGGGCTGTTCCTATGGGAAGCGGTGGTCTTTGCGGTGATCAAGGTGATCGCGGTGGCAATCACGCTGGCCGGGCGGATGGGGGGCGGCGTGTTCTCGCCCTCGCTGATGCTGGGGGCGCTGACAGGGCTGGCCTTCGGGGTGATCTCGACGGCGATCTTTCCCGCGGTGTCGGGGACGGTCGGGCTCTATGCGCTGGCGGGCATGGGCGCGGTGGCGGCCTCGGTGCTGGGGGCGCCGATCTCGACCGCGCTGATCATCTTCGAGATGACGGGCGACTGGCAGGCGGGGCTGGCGGTGATGGTGGCGGTCAGCCTGTCGACGGCGCTATCGACCCGGCTGGTGGACGGCTCGTTCTTCCTGACCCAGTTCGAACGGCGCGGCGTGCACCTGGCGGCCGGGCCGCAGGCGTATCTGAAGGCGACGATCACCGCCGGGCGGCTGATGAAACCCGTGGCCGACGCTGCGGCCGAGGCCGAGCTGCGGGCGCTGGTGGTGCGCGGCGAGAAGCTGACCGGTGCCGACACGCTCGAGCGGGCGCTGCCGATGTTCGACCGGACCGATGCGCCCTACCTGCCGGTAGTGGATGCCGAGGGCGCGATCATCGGCGTGCTGGGCCATGTCGAAGCGCTCAAGGCGTTCAACCGCGCGCTGGCCGAGACCGCGCGCGAGGAGCATAGCTGAGCGGGCCAGGACGCGCCCGTGGCGGCGGCCTTGACCCGTCTCATTGGCAGAGGCCGGATCGCGCCCGCCCGGGGCGTTCCGGATGGGGCCCCGCTCTTTCCGCGAAACCGCGGCCTAGCCGTAATGCGCCACCGGCGTGCCGGCCAGCGCGGCGATGTTCAGCAGGCCCCGCGCGGTAATCGAGGGCGTCACGATATGCGCGCGGTTGCCCATGCCCATCAGGATCGGCCCGACCTCGAGCCCGCCGGCAGCGACCTTGAGGATGTTGCGCACGCCCGACGAAGCATCGGTGTTGGCGAAGATCAGCGTGTTCGCCGCGCCCTCGAAGCGGGCGTCGGGCATGATGCGCTCGCGCAATTCGGGGTCGAGCGCGGCGTCCGAATGCATCTCGCCCTCGTAGTCGAAATCGCGCGGCGCGCTGTCGAGGATCTCCAGCGCCTCGCGCGTGCGCCGGCCGCTGTCGGTGTCGAGGTTGCCGAACTGCGAATGCGAGCAGATGGCGATCTTGGGCTCGACGCCGAAGCGGCGGACATGGCGCGCGGCGGCGATCACCACCTCGGCGATCGCCTCGCCGGTGGGCGAGGGGTGAACCTGGGTGTCGGCCACGAACAGCGGGCCGCGCTCCAGGATCATCAGCGACAGCGCCCCGATCGGGTGCAGCTCTTTGGTCCCGAGGATCTCCTTGATGTAGTTCAGGTGCCAGAGATACTGGCCGAAGGTGCCGCAGATCAGGCTGTCCGCCTCGCCCCGATGCACCATGATCGCGCCGATCACGGTGGTGTTGGTGCGGATGATCGCGCGGGCAAGGTCCGGGGTGATGCCGCGCCGGGCCATCAGCCGGTGATAGGTCTCCCAGTACTCGCGGTAGCGCGGGTCGTGCTGCGGGTTGACGATCTCGAAATCCGTGCCCGGGCGGATCGGCAGGCCGAACCGCTCGAGCCGGTGCTCGACCACCTCGGGGCGGCCGATCAGGATCGGGCGGTCATGGGTCTCCTCGATCATCGCATGGGCGGCGCGCAGCACGCGNNGTAGAAGCGCAAACCCAGCCGCTCGATGCGGTTGCGGATCACGTCGGGCCGGCCGATCAGGATCGGCCGCGCCAGGCCCTCGTCGAGCACCACCTGCGCGGCGCGCAGCACGCGCTCGTCCTCGCCCTCGGCGAAGACGAGCTTGCGCTCGGCCGAGCGGGCGGCGTCGAAGACGCGCCGCATCAGGAAGGCCGACTTGTAGACCGAATTGTCCAGCCGCTCGCGATAGGTCGGGATGTCGAGCTGCTTGGTCGCCACCCCGCTTTCGATCGCGGCCTTGGCCACGGCACTGGCGACCACCGCCAGCAGGCGCGGGTCGAACGCCTTGGGGATCAGGTAGTCGGGGCCGAACACCATCTTC
>JABAHR010002517.1_pt2 | contig 10732 bp, 12 predicted proteins | sample 7062101 | NCBI WGS metagenome assembly JABAHR01 (sample SAMN14534553, study PRJNA622989) | marine sediment metagenome | biome: marine biome [ENVO:00000428]; feature: marine pelagic biome [ENVO:01000023]; material: deep marine sediment [ENVO:00002113] | place: India: Gulf of Kutch | collected...
TTCACGAAGCACGGAAATGGCATCAGCCACCTTGTCGTAATTGCCGTACGTGAGGGAGGCTTCGGAAAAGAAGACGTCATGCCTGATATTCAAGGCCGCAAGGTCCTCCTTGATCATGGCCAGCATCGCCGCGATGGCCTCGTCCCGCACCTTGGGCAGCCACTCTTCCTCCGGCAGATCTAACAGGTCCTTCTTGTATGTCTTCGCCAGCGCTTCGCCGACCGGCTTAAGGTACTCACCGGGATAGAGCCCTTCGGGAATCGGACCGATGTCCTCGCCAAGAGCCTCGCGATAGCGCAGGTACGCGGACCGCGCGAGCACGTCCACCTGCGCGCCGGCATCGTTGATGTAATACTCGCGCGTGACATCATACCCCACGAACGCCAGAAGGTTTGCGCAAGCGCATCACCGAACACCGCGCCGCGGCAATGACCGACATGCATCGGCCCCGTCGGATTGGCGGACACATACTCAACATTGGCTTTTGCGCCTTTGCCGATATCGCTGCGGCCGTAACTCTCTTTCTCGTTCAAGATGGCGTGCACGAGACCGTGCCAAAAACCTGGCGTCACACCGATGTTGAGAAATCCCGGCCCCGCCACGTCGATCTTGGCAAAAGCCTCTTCCTGCTCGAGCTTAGCCTTGAGCGCCTCTGCAAGGTCACGCGGCTTTTGACCGGCTTTCTTCGCCAGCACCATGGCTGCATTCGACGCGAAATCCCCGTGGCTGGCATCGCGCGGTGTCTCGACCTCCACACCGGAGACATCAAGGTCAGCAGGCAACGCACCCTCCGTCTTGAGGACGTCGAGCGCATGGCGAATGCGGCTGGCAATGTCGTCGAACAGATCCATTAGGTGTCCCTTGAGAGAGCGCCGTCCCGGGGAAAGGGAGCGCCAGTAGCTGAGCGGGGCGCTATCGCAAATCGAGCGGATCGTCAAACAGCCGCTCATAATCCTCGATGGCATACTTGTCGGTCATGCCGGCCACGTAGTCTGCGATGGTCCGTGCCCGCGATGCCGTATCCTTGCCCGAGACCGCCAAACGCCAACTCTCTGGCAGCGCCGCCGCATCCGCCATGTACCGTTCGAACAGGCGCGTGACGATCGTCTCGGCCTGAGCCATGACACGCGTCACCCGGTCATGCCGGTAGACGCGCTCAAAAAGGAACGCTTTGAGGCCAGCAAGGTCACGCACGACCTCGGGCGAAAATGAAACAACCGCGTGGCCCGCATTGCGAATGTCGTCGGGACTGTCAGGCGCCAGCGCGGCCAGCGCGGCGCGGCTTGTCGTCACCACGTCGCTAATGAGCACCGTGATCATGCGCCGCGTGACTTCGAACACGGCCCGCCCGCTGATGCGGCCTTCGGCGAGCACACCCGCTTCGCGCGCGGCAGGACCGGCAATCGGCACCCCATCGAGATCAGCAAGCGTAATGACACCGGCGCGCAGACCATCATCGATGTCATGATTGACATAGGCAATATCGTCGGAAAGTGCCGCAGCCTGAGCTTCCCCTGAAGCCCAGCGATCCGGCTGCAAGCTGCGCCAAGATTCAAGCGGCGCAATGACCTTGAGAACCGCCGCGCCCGTCTCCTCACTCACCGGTCCGTTGTGCTTCGCCAAACCTTCGAGCGACTCCCATGTGAGGTTCAACCCCTCGAACCCGAGATACTTGCGCTCGAGCTCCATAACCGCGCGCAGGCTTTGCGCATTGTGATCAAACCCGCCATAGGCCTGCATAACGCCATCGAGCGCACGCTCACCGGCATGCCCAAACGGCGAATGACCGAGATCGTGCGCCAACGCCAACGCCTCGGCCAAATCCTCATCGAGCCGCAACTGACGCGCAATCGTGCGTGCGATTTGCGCAACCTCCAGGCTGTGCGTGAGCCGCGTCCGGTAGTGGTCGCCCTCGTGAAAGAGAAAGACCTGCGTCTTGTGCGTCAGCCGGCGGAAAGCCGTCGAATGCAGAATGCGGTCGCGATCCCGCTGAAAAGGGCTGCGCGTCGGGCACTCCGGCTCGGCATGAAACCGTCCCAGCGAGGGCACACCGCTCGCCGAATAGGCCGCCGGCGACCGCGCGCCGGGCGCGAGCCCCTCCCCGTACTGACGCGCCTTGCCGCCCGGGCCGGGGGGTGAAGATACATCGGACATGCGCGCCGCCCGCCTCGCTGGACACCCTAAACGCGTCCTGAAATTGACTTGTCGCTTATCGACCCTATCTTCGTAGTGTTGAATCGCGAGGCGGCGCAACCCCGCCCCTGGTTCTGAGCCACACCACCCAATGTCTTGGGTTATCGAGCTGTAGATATGACCGCAGAGACCATCTCCGTCACCCTCACCGAGCGCGCCGCCCGCCGCATCGCCGAGATCGTGGCCGAGGAAGAGACCAACCGCATGCTGCGCGTCGCCGTCGAAGGCGGCGGCTGCTCGGGCTTTCAGTACACGTTCGAGCTGGTGCCGGATGCAGCCGACGACGACCTCGTCCTCGAAAGAGCGGGCGCCAAGGTCCTCATTGACCCGATCTCGCTGCAATATCTGGAAGGATCGGAAATCGACTTCGTCGACGACCTCATCGGCGCCGCCTTCAAGATCCAAAACCCCAACGCCACCGCATCCTGCGGGTGTGGGACCAGTTTCTCGATGTGAGGCGCGGACATCCTCTGCGCGCAAGAGACGTTCGTCTAAGGGCAACCAATGCACGCCAAAAAGGAAAGCCGCTCCGAAAGGGGCGGCTTCCCAATTTCTTGTTTCAATCAGCTTCGCATTAGAAGTTGATCAGAGCGCCAGCCTTAATGAGGTCGANNCCGTCGACGAAGCCAAAGCCCAAGCCGGCGCAATCGGCGACAGCACCGCCAGAAAGGCTGTTCGCAAGTGCGTCAGAGCAAGTGACCTCGCCCTCGTAGTGGCGCCAAGAGAGCCACATGGACATGGCAGCCGCGTCGACCTCCTGCACGATGCCGACGCCGTAGCGCTCGAGTTCGCTACCCGTGAAGCCGCCAAACGCAAAGGTCAGCTTGTCATCGTCGACACCGTACTCACCGTAGAGAACCGTGTGACCGAGCGAGCTCCAGCGGCTGCGGATACCAGCCTTGACGTACCACATGTCGCCTTCAGGATCGTTGGCGACGAAGCCGCCATCCTGCTGTTCTTCGGCATACGCACCGTAGACGAAGAGGCCAGTCGGAACATGTTGGATGTAGGCGCCAACCTGCCAGGCCGAGGCGTCATGACCCATCGGGAAAGCCTGACCGATGCTGAAGGGGCCCGTTTCGTCCGTGCTCTCATTGTAGGCAAAAGCGACAGCCATCTTCCAGGCATCGAACTCGCCGGCCCACCGAGCCGACGCGGCCCACATATCATCCTCGCCCCAAGAGGCCGAGATCGAGAACCCGCCGAAGGTCGGAGAGTCGTAGCGGACCGAGTCGAGCGGATAGCCGTCACAGTCGCCTGCAACCGCACCACCGACGGGCGCGCAACCAGCAAGGTCGCCCCAAGTCACCGGGGTGTAGCTGCCGGGGCCAAATCCACCTCCTTTGGTGCGCGTGAAGAAGGCGCGCGCGTCGTAGAGAACGTAGTTCGCCGGAACCAGCGTGCCCGAACCGTCGACAATGATCGCCTGGTTGTCAGCAGCCGACGATCGCTTGCCAACACTGATGCTGCCGAGATTAACGTTCTCGACGACCCAGTAGGAGCTCTCTATCGAAACGACGCCGCTGCCAATGTCGCCTTGAAAGTTACCAAAAACGTTGCCGACGGAACTCTCGAACTGGTTCACGCCAAGCGAGTCATTGTCCATGAACTCGATGTTCATCACATATCCAGCGGACCACCCGTTTGCCAACTGGGCCTTGCCCGAGAATTTCACGTGCGTGCCAATCGAGACCGAACCCGGGTCGGTGACGTACACGTTGTCCTCATGACCATCGTCCCACCACATCACTTGCTGGGTGACCCAGCCCGAGATCTGCAGGCTGACCTTGCGGTTGCCTTTGCGGACCGTCGTGGCCTCAAGCTCGGCAATGCGCTCCTCAAGGTCGGCGTTGGCGCTGGCCGGAGAAACCGACCCAACAGTGAACCCGCCAACCAGAATTCCGGCAACCGCTAGGGCACCTAGGCTGTACCTTTTCATAATCCCACCCCTACTAAAACTCGGACGCCGTCATTTCGTGCGTTTGTTCAAAATGATAGCGCCCAAGAACGCGCCGGCAGCGGAACTCCGGGAGATCCGTCACGCCGTCGATTAAGCGACCTTAGTTGCATTTCCAAGGAGAACAATCCGCTGGCCCCAAAAAACGTGCAAGTGACCGATCGAGTGCGGCTTTTAGGCAACATCCAGGGTTCTGTTTTATCTATATTCGAACAATCACTTACGGCGTCTGGTGTATCGACGAGACCGTAGCTAAGGNNCGCATGCTGCGCGTCGCCGTCGAAGGCGGTGGGTCCCGAAATCCAAAAGCCCAACGCCACCGCGTTCTGCGGCTGCGGCACAAGCTTCTCGATCTAAGGGGCACGGCGGCAATGGAACGGGGGGATGCAGATCTCAATCTAGTGTCTAGGTCTGCGCTTGACCCGCAATCGGGGCTTTGCGAGGCAAGTCAATCTGGTCGCGCTCTTGACCGACGTCCCAGCACAACACACCCGAACACACGCGATTGCACGCGGAAACCCGAAGCCGATGAAACCTTTCCTTGTCCTGCAATTGCGACCTGAAACGGCGGCTTCGGACAATGAATTCGACGCCATCCTCGAGAAATCCGGACTTGCTCCGTCCGAGACCGTGCGCATCCGGCTCGATCACGAGCCGATTCCGGCAGGACTTCAATTGCAGGATTACGCAGGCGTCATTGTCGGTGGCGGCCCTGGGTGCGTCAGCGATCCTCCCGACAAAAAAACAGACGTTGAACGGCGGATTGAGGACACGATCATGGACCTCATGCCGGCCATCACCGCCACGGATTTCCCCTTTCTTGGATGCTGTTATGGCATTGGGATTCTGGCGCACCACCTCGGCGCCAAGGTCAGCAAAGAGCGCTATGGGGAAGACGTGGGGGCAGTGCCGTGCACCCTGACCCGCGATGGAAAAAGCGACGCCTTGGTCAAGGATCTGCCGGAGAATTTTCAGGCCTTCGTCGGCCATAAAGAAGCGGTTCAGGAGCTACCGAAAGGCTGCGCGCTTCTTCTCACGTCAGAGCCCTGCCCCTACCAGATGATCCGGTACAAGGACAACGTTTACGCCACGCAGTTTCATCCCGAAGCCGACAGCCACGGCTTTGAACTCCGCATCCACGATCTACAAGGACTACGGCTACTTTCAACCCGAGGAAGCTGAAGCCCTGATTGACATGTGCCACAAGCAGGACGTTCACATCCCCGAAGCAATACTGCGAAACTTCGTCGACAAGTATCGGCACCAAAACGCAAAGTAAGAAATCATTTAGAACCGCCACACGGCAGGCGGCGTGACCCGCATTTTACAGAATCTTATGCGTAGTCTGACAGACTGAGCCCCTGTTCCGGATTGCATGGGGACCGGTCATGTCAGACAGCGAAACATCAATCTTTGGTACGATTTGGAGATANNATTTCTTGCCCGAGAACGAATACGTCAAACGCTATGCCAATTTGGAACACGAAGGGCAGGTCGTCGACGCCATCGTAACCAACAAATCCGTTTCCGAGACGTCGAGTTCAGACCCGACCATGCCGTCCTATGCACGTGGACCTGTTGGCGGCTTTGTCGGCGGCTTTGTCAACGGAGCACGCCTCGGCCGCGCCATGAGTGGCCAAGACACCGCGTCAGGTGACCGTTCCTATAGTTATGTCGTCGCCTACAAGTTCAGCGCATCGAACAAAGAAGTGATTGAGGACGAGCTCACGTTGTCCGCCGCTGAGTTCGACGCAATGAAGTTGGGCACAAAACTCGCCGCCCTCTATCATCCGCAAAGCCCGCGCATTCACCGGCTCCTGGACTATTCCACGCCCTACCAGCCGATCCCCCTGTCGACGCAAATCTTTGCGACTCTCATCTTTGGCGGCCTCGGCGCATTCTTGATGTGGCGGAACTGGCCTCAATGGAAGAGCGCGCCCGCAGGAGTGAATGCGGGAGCGAGACCGAACCGTCTGCCACCGTCGCGCCAGGCCCCGGCAAACACACCGCCCCGTGCAAGGACCGTGAGAGCAGGCCAGCAAGCGGGTTTCGGCCGCCGCATCTAACGCCGCCCCGAAGCGCGCACGGAAAAGCACCGAACGCGATGCCGCGGACGGCCTGATCGGCACATCCGTCAAAATTCAAGACCCCAACGCCATAGCGTCCTGCGGTTGCCGGGCGCGTTTTTCAGTGTGAGGATGGGCGCGAAAGCCGGCCTCACATCAAGATAGAAAATTGCGCCGGCTTCGGAGTTGCCTTGCGGATCTGAGGGCCTTCATATGACAACTCAGGCGCCGACCGATCAAGTCATCGAAGCCATTCACGCCTTATCAACAGGCTCCGGCGAAATGCATCGGGAGCATCGCTACGGCACATGGCTGCCGCAGATGTGGTGGGTGCTGACGTCACGCAGCTGGATCAAAGCCCCCATTCATTTCTTTGCCCTGCAGCATCGCCATGGGCTCGTGCTCTTTGACACGGGGCTAGACCCTAGGATCGCAACCGATCCCGAATACATAAAGAGCGCGATCGGGCGGTTCCTTCTGCGCAGAATATTCCGGCTGCATATCACCGCGAACGACACCCTCGATCAAAAGCTCAACGCCGTTGGGCTTGCGGCGTCCGATGTGTGCAAAGCCGTCATCTCACATCTGCATTTTGACCATGTGGGCGGCATCGCCCACATCCCCCAGGCCAAATTGATTGTCAGCGCAAACGAGTGGAACATTCTCGCGGGCCCGCATCCGGAAAGAGAATGGATCCTGCGCGAACACATTGAGTTGCCTCAGGCAAAGTGGCAGCCGATTGAGTTTGCCCCGACCGACGATCCGTTATTCGCGCCATTTGGATCGTGCCACGATGTGATGGGTGATGGATCGATGCTGTTGCTCCCGACACCCGGCCACACACCGGGATCGATGTCGATGCTGGTGCGAAACGCGGGCTGGCGGCCGATACTGCTTGTGGGTGACCTCACCTATGCCAAGGACCTTCTTATGAAGGATCAGGTTCCAGGCACCGGCAATGCAAAGGAGCTTCGCAGAACCTATGCCAAGGTTCGCGACCTCATAAGCGCTTTGCCCGATCTCGTCATCTTGCCCGCCCACGATCCGGAAACGGCGAACGCCCTAGAGGCCGCAACACGAACAACCAGCGGCTGAGGAGTCGCCTCCCGACCATCGATGGCGTGGACGCACGCATCCTTCAAATCCAGAACCGCAACGCCGCGACGTCTTGAGGGTGTGGTACGTTCTGAGCTCGGAAGCTTTGGCGAAGCACAACGGACCAGTAAGTGACGAGACGGGTGCGGCGGTTCTCCAGGTCATTGCGAAAGGAAACTACAGATGTCGATACCGCTCTGGGTGCTACTCGGTTACGCCGCATGGACGCTATCTATCCTGTTCGCAACTGTTGGTGTCTATCGATGGCGCCGGATCCTAACGGGCCGAACCGACATTGCCGAATGGCGCGCCGACGAAATCCAAGGGAATGAATGGTATCGCCGCGCTATCCGCGCGCATCAAAACTGCCTTGAAAATCTGCCAATTTACACGGCAATCGTCGTCGTGCTCGTTGCAACGCAACTCGCAAGCCCCGTGCTTGATGCCCTTGCCGTAACGATTTTGGTGGCTCGAATATCCCAAACCCTGATCCACGTCTCTGTCGAACAAACCAATGTCATCTCGTCATTTCGATTTGGGTTTTTCCTCCTGCAAGCACTTTGCATGACCTGGATGGGCATTCATATTGCGGTTGCAGCAAGCACGTAGCAGCCGGGCTTGCAAGGGCCGTAAGAGCCGGCCAGCAGGCCGGTTTCGGCCGCCGCATCTAACATCAGTTCCGTCATCTGTCTTGCCGTCGCATCCCTCGTATGCACTAATCCTCGACATTGGAGCTTGATCAACCCAGCGCGGAGCGGCCCTATGGTCGAGTCTGTACGAGATGCCGACAAACTCCAGGTTTTCATCTCCTACAGCCGCGATGATTTGGCCTTCGCCGATCAGCTTGACGAGGGACTAAGAGCCTGCGGCTTCGCCACAATGATCGACCGCCATGGCATTTCCGGCGGCGAGGATTGGAAGCGCCGTCTTGGAAGTCTCATCCGAGATGCCGACACCATCGCTTTTGTGTTGTCGCCCTCGTCGGCAAGCTCCGAGATTTGCGCTTGGGAAGTCTCGGAAGCCGCGCACCTTGGCAAGCGCATTATCCCCGTTGTCTGCAAGCCCCTAGAAGAGACGTCTGCGCCACCAGAACTCGCCGAGCTCAACTACATTTTCTTTTACGACGAACCCAAATCGCCGGGCTCAGGCTGGGGTGCGGGTCTCGCGCGACTCGTCACCGCGCTCAACACCGATCTCGCTTGGCTGCGCGAACACACCCGGCTTCTGCAACGCGCCATCGAGTGGGACACAGGCGGACGCCCCGAGAACCGGCTGTTATCAGGTGCCGACATCGCAGCCGCCAAGAACTGGGCCGCCACTCGTCCGAAGGATGCGCCATTACCGACCCCACTGCATCTCGATTTCATCAAAGCAAGTGAAGAGTGGGAGACGGATAAGCAAAGCCAGGAACGCCGACGACTGGAAGAGCGCGAGCAGCTCGTCACGGCGGCCGAAGAAGCCGTCAAACGGGAACAGGCGGCGCAAAGCGCCCACAAGCGCGGACGCGTGGCCATCTACACGCTCCTCGTTGGCATCATCGCGGGCCTCATAGCCTTCATCAACCAAGACATCCTCAAGGAGCAGTACACTTGGCGGGTTGTGATGAAGCCCACCTTGTTGACGGCCGATGAAGAAAAAGAGAAAGCAGCCAATCCCGGCCCGGAGACAACGTTTGCCGAATGCGAGAATGGCTGCCCCACGATGGTTGTCGTGCCAGCAGGGAAATTCACGAGGGGTTCATCAGAAGGAAGTACCGGTCATAAGAATGAGCGTCCACCACGCCCAGTTACGATTGCGAAGCCGTTTGCCGTCTCACGCACTGAGATCACCTTTGCCGAATGGGATGCCTGCGCGGCGGTCGCTGGCTGTCCAAGACTTTCCGACAACACATGGGGACGGGGAGACAGGCCTGCGATTCTCGTCAGTTGGGAGGAAGCGAAGCAATACACTGCGTGGCTGTCGAATCTCACAGGCAAAACATACCGCCTCTTGTCTGNNAATGGGAGTACGCAGCACGCGCGGGCACGACGACCGAATATTCATTCGACGGCGGAGAGGCGGAACTCGACGCATACGCTTGGTACAAGATCAATTCCAATGCCAGGACGCAGCCTGTTGGCAAAAAGAAGCCAAATGGTTTCGGACTTCATGACATGCATGGCAACGTAAACGAGTGGGTCGAGGATTGTTGGCATGACAGCTATGAGGATGCACCTGACGATAGTACCGCCTGGACCAACGCGTGCACGGACAATAGGGGCCGGGTCATTCGAGGCGGGTCCTGGTACTTCGATTCGGAGAGACTCCGCTCGGCAAGCCGCCGCATGGGCAGATCGGTCCAGCGGTGGGGCGGAATCGGTTTCCGTGTCGCGCGAACGCTGAACCGCTAAGCCGTCGCTGCGACCATCCCAAACCGTTACTCTCCCTCACTCCCCATACCCCTCAATCNNCGAACGGCTCGTGCAGCTTGCCATGATCACGAGGTTTCGATTCACTCCCCTCCCCCAAACCCCTCAATCACAAAATCATACGCCTTGCCGTTTCCGCCGCTCTTCAAATCGAAGTGCCACCACTCCTTCGCGTAGTTGCCAAAGCCCGCCGCCTTCATTTCGCGCACCAACAGCGCACGATTTGTCTTGGCGTCATCGGAGACTTTCGCATTCGCCGTGTGGCTCAACACATGAAAGCAGTCGTAGCCTGTTCCGAAATCCAGACTGTTGTCGGCGCGGCGCTCAGGCTTAGGCAGCGTGCAGGCCTTGAGCGGCGCATCGCGCGAATAATCCGGCACGGCCGAGTCCTTCGGCACGATCGTCAGGTCGACCGTGTTGCCCTTGGAATGCCGGGAGCGCGACGCGATATAGCCCAGCGCAAACAGCTTGCGTTTGGGTAGGTCCGGATAGAACTCCCCCTTCATTGCGTCGTCGGCCGGTTTCTTGGACCACTGATAGAAGTCGCGAACCGCACGCACCGGGCGATAGCAGTCGTAGACCTTCAACGAGAGCCCCTGTGGCGCAAGCCGCGCCTGTACTTTGGCAAGGGCCTTTGCCGCCCCCCGCTTCAAAATGCACTCCGGCGCGTTGTAGCCGTTGACCGGCCGCCCCATGAAGTTGTTGGAGTCCGCATAGCGCATGTCCTGCTGGATCGTGGCATCCACCGCGCGCAAGTAAACAAAGTCGGCGGGCAGCTTGCCGGAACCCGCAGCAGCGGCGGAGGCGCATACAGCCAACAACGCCACGATAGTGACGCCCCGAAGCCTAGAGCCCCCGAATGTCATACTGCCCAACGTCCTTGGCGGTGATCATAAAGCTCTTCTCTTTGGCATTCGGGCGGCGCGCCGTCACCGCGATCTTGAAGGCATTGAGATCCCCGAACGCGGTTGTGACCTCAAAAACGTAACCCTGTCCAAGATCGAGTTCTTTGA